>Ga0207700_10001298_pt1 | contig 14207 bp, 14 predicted proteins | sample LARL82metaG_FD_184348 | JGI IMG/M metagenome (GOLD analysis project Ga0207700, IMG submission 184348) | Corn, switchgrass and miscanthus rhizosphere microbial communities from Kellogg Biological Station, Michigan, USA - LAR L8-2 metaG... | ecosystem: Host-associated > Plants > Roots >...
CAATGGCAGGCGACTAGTTCTAAAACCCTACAAGATGTCTATCGATACCCGAATCCCAGGATGTGCCGGGCTGCACATGTAGTAGCCGTCGTTGACGTAATCAACGTAAACCGTGTCAGTGTAGCGCCAGCCGGGCGGCAGCGGCCGACCGACAACAAACCAATATCCGTCATACTGGAAGCGCGGATGTCCCGCGACAACTACCGGGTGGCCAATGCGGAACCAGTGCTCCCGTCCAAAATGCGCGCGGAAGTGGTCTTCTGGAATGCGCCTGTGATGATGGCCTTCATGCTTTTCATAGCGGACAAAACGCGCGTCATGTTCATGATGGTGGTCACGGTGCTCCCAGCCTTCGTGGCGGCCGTTGTCATGCCTTGAATCGTCGTCTCTGTCGTGGTCATGCTTTTCCAACGCCGTGGCGCTCACAGCAAAAACCAGAAATGAGGCTAGAACCACTCGAATCAGCTTCATGAAGGTATCTCCGTTTATCAGGGGGAAATCTAAAACCAAGCCAGATTATGCGTCGATCACACATCTGCGTCCAAGACACGTTGGGACATGTACGGGGCTGAATACGCTCTGCAAGGATTTTTGAGATGTTTTGCAGGCGGCAAAACATTTTTTCCCACGGCGGAACAAGGCAGCACGGCCGGTGAACCCGTATGGTTTATTCTTTTTCCTTCCAGGCGGGCAATCCTACTTTATAACCAGGAAAGTGCGCCAGATTGCCGGAGCGCAGGTTTGAGGTAATCGACTGCCTTATTCGTTGCAGGGTCCCCGCCCCTTGTAAGTGCAGGGCGTGTGTAAGCGATTTACGGCTGAGTGGCCGGCCAATGCTTTCCAGATAAGAGATGGTCCTATCCAGCAACCGCGGGCTAAGAACAAAGCGCAGCTCCGGGTTCACGTCCCGGACAATTTCCTGCCAATTTTCGCGCGAGTAACCCTGACCCAGCAGGGCCACACGGCAGCGCTCGGCCCGCTGCAAGGCATCGTGCAGATCAAGCAGCAGCGGCCCTGCGCTGATGGCGAGCGGCTGCCCTGATTTGCCCTGGATCCTGGTTTGCTTCAGTCCCGGCTGTTTGCTTCTTTCTCTAACCATGCATCCTCACAGAGCGGCCCGAAGCACGCTGAAGCTGGAGCCGGGGACAACCAACTGGTACAGCATGCCTGCTTCAATCCGGAACTGCTCATAATTTACGATGATTTCCCTCACTATGCGCCGCCATTCCTGGGAACCGTTTTCTGCTTCCGGCATCTCGGAGCAAAAGTTAAGCAGGCGCGCGGCTTTCAGCTTCAACAGGTCCGCCGCCCTCTCAATACGCCGGTTGGGAGGCGCCAGGCAGGCAAGGGCCTGCAAAACCTCTTCAATATTCTTGACCATCAGCCGGATGACCTCTTTGGAATCATCGAACGTGTTGCATTCAGACAGCTCCAGGTGATGGACCTTCAGGACCAGGTCACGCAACGGCGTCTGCCTTGCGATCTTCTGCGGCTTCATATGGCCTTGACCTGTTGTGTGCCCAGGCTGTCCTCGATCTTTGCGAAGGCCGCTTCCAGCGTTTGCAGGTCTTCCTCGGTCATCGCGCTTTCTCCCCACGGCGAGAGCACGACGACGATCCAGGCGATGACGGCGAGAATGTTGGCAATCTGGCTTATTTCTCGGACCTGAGCGCCCATAGCGGGCGGATAGTGTCCCACTACTGCCCTAGTTACACCTTCTACGAGGTTGAGCGATCCAAGAGTGGCTGTAATGCCAGCGAGAAGCCGCGACCAATATAAGCCAAGATACCTCGAATATGCGGCGATGAAGATAAATGTTATGGCAATGAATAAATAAGCTCCAACATCAATTCTGTTTTCAAGGAAATTTAGAGGCCAGTAAAAAACGAAAATAAGAATAGCGGACAGAGCACCAAACAGATAAGAAAAGGCCCGTTCCTTCTGCGGTAAATTTAATCCAGGCAACACTTGTTGGCCACACTCAATGAGCGTTACAAATACGAGCACTGATTCAATGTAGCTGCCTATATAGAAGGCGTAATAATAAGCTGGATAGCTGCTCCATAAAGCAACTGCGAAGAGAAACGCGTCTTTCCCAGTTGCAAAAAAGATGAAGATCGAAAACCAGCGTAATCTTCGCGAGAAGCGCTTCTTTAAAATGCACAGACACAGCACAACTTGGCCGACGAAAAGGGCTACCCACATCGCCAGATCTAGACTGCTGAGATAATTTTTCATCGCGCTAAAAAGCCGTATCCTTTCTGCGGCCTAAAGCGCCGGGTCGCAGTTATTTCAAATTTGGGCAGTTAACGCCCGGTTTGCAGGGGGGTATGGGCTCACCGCTGAACTGCCTTGCCACGCCAAACGCCGTTCCCAGCACCAACAACAAAAACCCCAGCATGATCTTCGCTTTCATATAGCCTCTCCAGCCGCAATAGCGGTTGGCGGGATTCTAAGCGAAGATCAGCCCTGCGAGTTCGTCAAACCGTTGTCCTCCTGGCTGCGGCCTCAGAGCGCGGCACCGCTTTATCTCGGTATACAAGGTCTGTCAGGCAAGCACGGCGGTGTAGGGTCACCATCGAACTTCTTAAGTTCGACTTGGCAAGGTATACCCGGACGGCACATTGGTTGAGGATCACCGTCGAAAAGTCCCTTTTCGATGCAAGGAATACCCGGTCGGCAGAGCGGCTCAGGATCACTGCCGGAAAGAGCAGTTGCTCCAAACGTCGTCCCCAGCACAAACAAAAGCCCCAGCATGATCTTCACTTTCATAGAACCTCTCCAGCCGCAAATAGCGGTTGCGGATTTTAGCCAGGATCAGGTCTGCTACGCCCAACAAAATACCGTCCTATATGCCACAATCTGAGGCCGATTTGGAAAAAGACCATAAAAAATTCATACTTTTAGAAAATTCGCGGAAAGCCGCATGAATACTGTTCAAATCGAAATATTGCCGGAAAATCAAAATAAGAATTTTGAATGGACTGCGGTTCCCTTGGGTAGTGGCAGAGTTTGGACCAAACCAAGAAGCGTCATCCCGAGATCCCGTCAATGAGGGCGCGCCGTCTTCAGCGCCCGAATCCGGGGTCCCCAAGCGCGCCGTTTTTGCGCGATTTGGGGTGGGAATAGGGTCGAGGGACCTTTTGTTTGGCGCGTAACACAATTGACTCTGCGCTCAGCAAGACAGATCAAAAGAGCCTTTATTTGATCCGTGTAAATCAGTGTGATCAGCGGTGAGGTTTTGGGTTTTTGTACAAATCAAGGCGGAAATTAATCGCCTTCCAGCTTCAGCGTCATGCTGTAATTTCCATTTTCTTCAACGATCAGGCTCTCTCCTCGGTTCGCAATCGTCCTGAGAAAATCCGGATCATTGATTTCATCTTCCAGGCTCAAATTTTCCACCGCCAGCATGCGGTAACTTCCCGGCGACACTCCGCGAAACATAAAGTTGCCTTTGGAATCCGCGCTGGTCCGGCGGAACAAGTCCGGTGGGCCGGGATCAGGCACGTCTGGGATAAGCAGGATTGATCCTCGCGTCGGTTCATTCGTTGAGTTGGTGAGCACGCCTTCAATATGCCCGCCGGCCGTGCTCAGGATAAATTCCAGGTCGCCGCGCAGGCCATTTACCACCACATTGTCTGGCGCCATTTCATGCTGGGAAATTGTCACCGACTTCAGGTAGTAATCTTGAGGCAGATTGCGGACCATTGCATGGTATCTGCGGTCTGGCCGTAGCTGGGCCTCAAAAACCAGATCAGGCGGAGCCGTTGAAGTCCGCACGCGCGGCATCAGTCCTTCACCCACAAACTCAATCGATGCTTTCCTTGGCTTCTCCGCGACGCCCGCAAGCTTTACATGGCCCGTTGCCACAAAATCAGGCATCGCTGTAATTTGCACGTTCTGTGCTCCCCTGTCTCCTACCTCAATTGTCTCCTCGCCGTAGAAAACTTGTTGATTTTCTGTGAAGGTGGCGCGCAGTGTGTAAGTGCCGGGCGCGATTCCGCGAACCTCAAATGATCCTCCCGTAACATTCAGCGCTGGAATGCCGCCTCCTTCTACATAGTTTGTCCAGAAGGCGGCCACGGTCGTGTTGCTTGCGGTCTGCCCCGTGATTCCGTTGACGACCTTGCCATGGATGGATACCACCGGGGCGCTGACCAGCAGAAAGTCTGCGGCCATCTCATCCCCGGGATTCAGCCTCAGGCCTTGCGCCTGCTTGAAGTCGGTCGTGTCTGGGTAAAAAAGCGGCGCATACGTGTACGGAGGATCGGGGACCCCCGGCATAGTGATTTTCAAAGGGCGGCCCTTCGCGTCCGTCATTTTCGCTAACGCGTTTACATTCTCAATGATTGAAGTCAGCGTCACCAGCGGTTTGGATTTGTCCTCCACCAGCAGGTAATACTTTCCCGGATGAAGGCCGGCGATGCGGTACTCGCCCCGATCATCGGTCAGCGCTTTTGCGGCAACCCGCAGATATTGCTGGCCAAGCCGCGTCTGCACTGCCAGCACACGAACCTCCGCATCCTGCACAGGATCGTTGTATTCATCGCGAATCCTGCCGCTTACCAGCGCCGACGGTATAAGACGCACCGGAATATCTTTTACATGTTCACCGGCAGCGATCTCAAAAATAGGTTGGTATTCGCGCTTGCGGTCGTCAGAGAAAAATCCTGCGCGGTCGGCCGTCAGCCGGTAGATGCCGGGCTCCACGTTCGTGAAGAGGAAATGGCCCCTGCCATCCGCCCGCTGTGATTTGCTGCCCGTTCCTTTCAAGTGCAGCAGCGTGACCGTGGCGCGCGGAATTGTCCGGCTGTTTTGGATGTTGATGACACTGCCTTCAACAATGGCGGGCGGCGGGTCTTCTGGCGTGGTCTGGGCCGCGAGCGGGACCGCCAGCGCAGCAACTATAACAATCGTTCTAAGAGCACTCGCCATGCTTGCTCGCCACTTCCTGCTCAATCATTACGTAGGAAACGGGGCCCGGTTGCAAAAATCCTGTTAATTTCTGCTGTATTGGTTCTTCTTCTTTTCCTTGTACCGCTCCAGCGCCAGCTCAATCAGCCGGTCGATCAACTTCGGGTATTCAAGCCCTGATGCCGCCCACATTTTGGGATACATGCTGATGGAAGTAAAGCCCGGCATGGTATTGATCTCATTTAAATAAAGCTTGTCGCTTTTTGGGTCCATCAGAAAGTCAACCCGCGCCAGCCCGGAACAATCCACTGCCTGGAACGCCCGGATGGCCATTCCTTGCACTTCCTTCATCTGTTTCTTGCTGATCTTGGCCGGGATCACCGGCTGCGATCCTTCATCAATGTACTTGGCGTTGTAGTCGTAAAATTCCGCTGCCGGTACGATCTCACCCACCGTGGACGCCTGCGGCTCATCGTTGCCCAGGACAGCACATTCAAGTTCGCGCGCCTTGTGCTTTTTTCCGCCCACGCCCTGCTCGATCACAATCTTGCGATCGTATCTGGCTGCTTCTTCAATCGCAGGTCCCAGTTCTTTGCGATCATGAGCTTTGGAGATTCCTACCGATGATCCCAAATTCGCCGGCTTCACAAACACCGGATACTTGAGCTTGCTCTCGACGAGTTTTGTGGCTTTCTTGGGATCGCTTTCCCATCGGCTCCGCAGGATCGTGACGTGCTTCACAATCTCCAACCCGGCAAAGGCAAAGAGCTGCTTCATGATGTCCTTGTCCATGCCCGCCGCGGAGCCCAGCACGCCCGCGCCAACATAAGGGATATCCGCCAGTTCCAGCAGGCCCTGAATCGTGCCATCTTCACCAAACGTGCCGTGCAGCACAGGGAAAATCACATCCACGTCAATACCTTTTTGCATGGCGACCGCCGCACTCTCAAAAGGAACAAGTCCATGCGCCTGCGGGACCGGCGGCACAATCACTGCTTCACCTTTGGCCAGCACCACCGCGCCGGGCGTGGTCTCCGGATCGCCTGCGCGCAGGTGCCTGCCTCCCTCGGAAGAGGACTTTTCTCCGCGCAGCAACTGCTCGGCATGACTGTCAATCAGCCAGCGGCCTTCTTTGGTGATGCCGATTGGCACCACTTCATATTTTTGCTTGTCAATGGCGTTGAGGACAGACGCTGCAGAAAGCAGAGAAACTTCATGCTCGCCGCTGCGTCCACCAAAAAGAATTCCAACCCTGAGCTTCTTCATCACCAAATACTGTAAAGCAGCATTCAGCGGTCAGCAATCAGGCTTTCTCCGCAGGCCCGAGCTTGTCGACAGTCCCGAAGCGGAGCGAGGGATCGCTATAGACATAACTATCTCTTAAGGGAAAGTGCAATGCGGAGTGGCAAGGTCGATATCTTCAGAACAGCGAAGTACGCGATTAATCCGGCCGAATTCGTGTTTATTCGCGAAATTCGCGGCTAAGCTTTGCGGCGGTCTGCGGATCAGCCGCACGGCAGAGTTACGTTCCTTCTTTTTTGTCTTCGCAACTCTTGCTGGCCGTACGTACAAACTCCGCCAGCTTGCCCTGCTTTTGCTTTTCCAGTAACGCGTCCAATGATTTGGATTTCGCGTCGGGATCGCTCTTCACGATCGCGCTATAGGATTTGAGCGCGCTCTCTACTCCGGCAATAAACTGTGAATCCGTATCGCCGGCTTTGTCCGGGTGTTCGATGATGTAGGCCGCACTGCCGAACGTCGCCTGGTATGAAAGCTGTGGCGTGTACTTGTTTTGCTCGCTGATAAAGTCCATCCCAAAAAGGACAGGCGCGCAGATATTTACGTTGATGTCCGGAATGTCCTCAAGCCACTTCTTGGCCCAGGTTTTTTCCGAGTAAAGAGATTTATCCAGCGGAGTCTGTTCCAGCTTGCGCGTAAGCGCCAGGAACCGCTGGCGTTCCGCCGGCGTGGAAGCAGCGTGCTTAGGTTCGTCTTTGGGTGTGTTCTGTGCGAAAGACAGAACAGCCAGAAACAGTATGAATGAAATCAGGCCCGCTTTACGCATTCTTCCTCCAACTGCCGGGAAAATGATGATAGATGATTATAAAGAGTTCACGCCGTAAGTAGAAAAGCCTTGAAACACGGAGGAACGGAGGCAACAGAGGGGATTGGGAAGATACGGAGGTCAGATCATCGCGCCGTCCGATCATCGGTTCAGGAGAAAGCTTGATTTAAATTACCAAATTACTCAATTACCCGATCTTTCCTCCGCTTCCTCTGTTCCTCCGCGTTTCAAGCTTTTGCTTGGAGGTTAGAGAATCTTCTTCCCGAACGCTGAAAGCACCAGTTCCACTGCCAGATCGGCGGTCCGATTATGCTCATCAATCACTGGGTTGACCTCAACGATTTCAAAGCTGGTCATGCGGCCGTGATCAGAAATGATCTCCATCGCCAGATGCGCTTCACGATAGCTGGCGCCGCCGCGTACCGGCGTTCCCACGCCGGGAGCATCTTCAGGGTCGATCCAGTCCATATCGAGCGAGACGTGGTAGCCGGCGGTGTTGCGCCCCGCAATGCGCAGCGCTTCTTCAATCACCGTGCGCATACCGCGCTCGTCGATATCGCGCATCGTATAGACCTCGATTCCGGTCTCCTTGATATTTTCCTTCTCGCGAGCATCCACATCGCGTACGCCTACCAGCACGCAATTTTCCGGCTGGACCTTAGGAGAGAATCCATAGATATCGCGCAGGTCAGAAGGTCCCAATCCCATGATCGCAGCCAGGGGCATGCCGTGTACGTTGCCGCTGGGTGAAGTTTCCGGCGTGTTGATGTCCGCGTGAGCGTCGATCCAGATGAGGCCAACCCTTTGTTCCTGCGCGCGCCGCTGCTGCCGGAAAAACTCGGCAACTCCCGCCATGGTGCCAGCGGCCACGGAATGATCGCCGCCCAGCACCAGCGGGAATTTTCCGGCTTCCAGCGTTTTGAATACCTGCTCTGCATGCTTGGTGCACGTGGCCGTAATCTCTTTCAGGTACTTGGCGTGCGGATCGCCGGATTTTTTCTGCTCCGCAATTGCCACGGCGATATTGCCGCCATCTTCCACCACGTGACCCAGTTGTTCCAGCCGCGCTTCAAGTCCCGCGACTCGAACGGCGGAAGGCCCCATATCCACACCGCGGCGTGAAGCGCCAAGGTCCAGCGGCACTCCCAGAATCCTGATCTTCTTGGGAACAATATTATCCGCCACCACAGGTGGATTTGCCGGTTCAGTCTTGAGGGCTACTGGCGCCGTTGTTGTTGAATCAGGAGTCATAAGTTTTTAGTTCGTTCGCAAAATTCGCGGCTACTCTTTCCTACGGGTAAATGCGGATCAATCTTCGGGCAAACGGAATTGTTTCGCGCACGTGCTCCAAAACCGCAACCCAGGCAACCGCAGGCGCACACATGCACGCCAGTGTGGATAGAGTACCATTTTGCTGGCCACAGAAAGGCCGCGCGCTGCCTGAATCGGGCGGCCTTGGACGAAAGAGGGCTAAGCCGTATTGGAAAGAGGAATCATCATTTTTGAGACGGTCTGACTAAGTTTGTCAGGGGTGGCCCCATCCAGCACGAGCCGACCTTGGTCGTCTTCGATCAATCTGTCCGCCAAAAGCGCCATTAGTTCATCGACGCGATCCTGTATATCGAATATGCTCTTCTTTTTTGGATCTACCTTGAATAAAGCGTGTGCGATGGGTGTGCGATCGCGGAGCGTTACATCGCCAACATGGAGTATCAGTTGCTCGAGCATGTGAGTTTCGCTCTTATCTTCAAAATTATCTGCGATAGCAGAAAGTTTTGTGCCCCTTGCTTTCAGCCCAGGTCTGATAGGTTCCTGGTCACAGTCCAAGAATACACCGGCACCAAGCAACAAGTTAAGCACTCCATCCGACGCTGCATGCCAGTGAAGGTAGTCCACTCCGTCGCTCTTGGCCTGCTTCTCCGCCTCGTTAACTGCCTGCCTCATGAACGCGGTCACCAAAATAGGGGCAGTTAGGGCTTTTGCCGAGGCCGAAATGGCATTGAAGATGTAGTCTCGAATGGTCTTCGGAGAATAGAGATGAAGTTCCTTTAATCGTTCGATCATCTCTTTGGTGCGTTTGTGTCCCTTGTCTTCTGAAGACTTCTCTTCCGCTTGCGTAGTGCTTTCGGACGTTTCCGGTTGGACAGGAGGTAAAATTGCTGATGCTGGCGGTTGATCAACGATTGGAGCAACGAGAGACTTGCTAGCTACCGTTCTGCTGAACCATATCCGCTCTGTTCCGCTCTTGCCGTCAACGCGAGACTGTCTAAGCCAACCAGCACGAACACCCTCGGACACAATGTCCCCGATCAAGTTCAGCGACGCCGGTGGTAACTGGTAAGCTTTGAACAGGGGCGGCCGCCAACCTTGTGGTAACTAGCCTCTCCGCTCGCGCGGCTTTCTTAACAATGCCTAAGCTCCTAGCGATAATATGGAACTCGCGTTTCATCGCGAGTCGATCAGCAGCCCTTAATAGGCTGCCATCATACGAAAGAATATGGAATGTGGCACCTGCGAAACCATCTCCTGAGAGATGTCGAATTCGGTTTTCGATTGTGGTCCACAAGCCTTCTCCCGCAGCGCTCACTGTGTTTACAACATTGGGGCTGCTGGGCTGTAAGTCAGAAGAAAGCGCTTGATCCTGGAATGCAAACCACTCGACACGATCAGGTGCCCACGAGGAGACATATCTCTGTGCAGAGCCCATGAGGCTCTGCACAGGACCGATGTGTCTCGTTATATCAAACAAGAACACATTTTTCATCATACGTATTTTCCCTTTAAACAAAAGAATTTCTCGAGCTTTACAGCTCTCGACAAAAGTTCAGCTAGTACCATTGCGTCAACCAAGGATCGATGGTTCTCGATATAGGATCCGCATAAATGGTAAAGCCCTAATCCTGCGACAAGCGCTAGGATCATTTTCTTGTTGATCTGCATCTTGTTTCTCACTTTTCGTCAGAGTGAGTTTCACCAAAAAGTTACAGGTGCAGAGTTTCAAAGATGCAGATAAAGAGTCAGTTTCATCAAGTGAAACACAAGTCACGGATTAGCAAAGTGTCAAAATGGAAGATTTGCACAGGGACAAAAAATGCTATGAGAGTAGAATGGAGTAGCAAAAGAAGAGAATGAAACAGTGACAAGAGTGGAAGAGCGTACAAAGTACTTGATACGCTTAATTATTATGTCTCATGGCCTTCAGGGTTGTCAACGAAAATCAACAACAAAACACCGCATCCGGCATTAACTCTTTTGTCTACGGATAAATGCGGGTCAATGTTCGGGCAAATGGAATTGTCTCGCGCACGTGCTCCAGGCCGCATACCCACGCCACGGCGCGCTCAATGCCCATGCCGAATCCCGAATGCGGTACGCCGCCAAACTTGCGCAGGTCCAGATACCATTTGAAAGCCGCTTCCGGCAGATCATGTTCGCGTATGCGCTTCAGCAAAAGTTCATAATCGCCAATGCGCTGCGATCCGCCAATGATCTCGCCATAACCTTCCGGCGCCAGAACGTCCACGCAAAGCGCCAGCTCCGGACGCTGCGGATCAGGCTCCATATAAAACGCTTTCACCTTGGCCGGATACCGATGCACCATTACCGGCTTATCAAACTGTGACGAAATATAAGTCTCGTCAGGCGAGCCAAAATCGCCGCCATATTCGAACTTCGCTTCCACCTGGCCCTTGGCATGCCCTTCGTGCAACATTTTTACAGCTTCGTCATAAGTGATGCGTGGGAACGGCGGTTTGATGTTGGCCAGCTTGGTTACATCGCGCCCAATGGTTTCCAGATCGGCCTTGCGGTTGGCCACCGCGCTCTGCACCAAGTGGCTGATGAACTCTTCCGCAAGCTGCATAATGTCGTCAAGCTCGGCATAAGCAACTTCCGGTTCGACCATCCAGAATTCTGTCAGGTGGCGGCGGGTCTTGGATTTTTCCGCGCGGAACGTGGGGCCAAATGAATAAACCTTGCCCAGCGCCATGGCCATGGCTTCAATGTAAAGCTGGCCGGACTGTGTGAGGAAAGCCTGCTCGTCAAAGTAATCGACTTCAAACAGCGTAGACGTTCCTTCGCAGGCAGCAGGCGTAAGGATGGGCGGATCAGTGAGCGTGAAGCCGCGTTCATCAAAGAAATTACGCGCGGCGCGAATTATTTCAGCTCGCACGCGCAGGATGGCCGTCTGTCGCGGCGTGCGCACCCACAGGTGGCGATTTTCCATCAGGAAATCGATGCCATGCTCTTTGCGCGCGATCGGGAACGGATCGTCTTCCGGCACACGCTGCAGGACTCTTACATCCACAACATCCATTTCGTAGCCGCCGGGAGCCCGCTTGTCCGCGCGAATTTTGCCGGTCACAATCACGCTTGATTCGTCGGTAAGGCTTTTGAGCGACTCAAAAACTTCCGGCGTCACCTGGTTCTTAGGCACAACACCCTGGATCACGCCGGTGCCGTCGCGAAAGATGGGAAATATGAGTTTGCCGCTCTCGCGCTTGTTATAGAGCCAACCCCGAATGGTGACGGCCTGGCCGTCATGCCGGCCAACTTCTGCGATGGTGGTGATGGGTGCCTGTGTCGTGGTTTCCATATATGAAAATCAATTCAATTTCAATATTCGTCAAAGACTATCTAATCAAAATCTTTGAAACAAAGAGGAACGGAGGGAACAGAGGAATCAAGCTTTGCTTGTAATTTCCAACTACCAGCTCTCCGCGATGATTCCTTGCCTTTCCCCATCTCCTCCGAATTTTCTCGCGTCTCCGTGCCTCCGTGGTTAAGATTTTGACTTACCCGATTCCTTCCGTCACGCCTGCGCTCTCCAGCTTTCCATAACATTCCGCCATTTTTCCCGGGACGTCCATATCTTCAGCGCCTTCAATTTCCAGCAACATGGCAGGCGCGCCGGGAGCCGTCCGCAATGATTGCATTGTCTGCTCCCAGTCAATCGTGCCTTCGCCCGGCCACAGATGCGAATCTTTGTCACGTTTGTTGTCATGAATGTGCGTTGAACGTATGCGGTCCTCAAGCACGCTGAAGGCCTGATGCACGGAACTCATCAAGTGCGCGTGGCCCACATCAAAACAAACACCCAGGTCTTCATAGCGCAGCAGCCGTATCAGTTCTTTTAGCTTCTCCGGTGTGGCCAGGTCATTGGGAATATTTTCCAGCAGCAGGCTTACGCCCAAAGGTCGCGCAAAGGCCCGCAGATGCTCAATGCCACTCAGAGCGTTCTCAAACTTTCGCGGATCGTCATATTCGTTGGTTTTGCCAATGTGCTGTATCAGGTAGCGGAAAGGCACGTACTCCGCCACTTCAATGGCGCGCTTGATTTCGTCCATCGCCTCAATGCGATTGCGCTTGTCCGGATCAACGATGTTCACGGGCTGCCCGCCGGAATGGAAATTGTTGTCCATATAAATGGGCGCATGGATGGAATGAAATTCAATCTTTTCTGACTTGAACCAGTTGCCCACTTCCTTCACGTGCTCTTTATCGTGATAATTAAAGTGCCCGCGCGCGGCAAAAATTTCCAGCGCCTGCGCTCCGCCGCGGACCATAGCGTCCAGCAGGCCCGGATGCAGCCGCCGCTTGATATACACGTGACTCGACATTGCGCGCAGCATCAGTAGCCCACCGCCTTTCCGCCATTGCGCCCGTCCGGCGCGCCCAGCAACTCACCGGTTTTTGGATCTACGGCAATGCACTCGCCGTCACTCCAATACGTTTCCGTCTTGATCTTGTGGCCGCGCACCTGCAGCAGCTTGATCGTGTCCGGTGAGATTCCGGTCTTCTCGATCTCAATTTCATCCGGCTGCCACTGGTGATGAAAACGCGGAGCGTTCACTGCCTGCTGAATGTCCAGTCCGTAATCAATCACGCCCATCAGGATATTGGCCACGGTGCTGATAATGCGCGGCCCGCCGGGAGAGCCGAGCACCATAAATAGCTTGCCATCTTTCAGTACGATTGTTGGTGCCATGGCGCTGAGGGGACGCTTCCCCGGCGCAATGGCATTCGCTTCACCCTGGATCAGCCCATAACCGTTGGGCACTCCGGGTTTGGAGGTGAAGTCATCCATCTCATCGTTCAACAAGAACCCAAGTTTGCCGGCGCTGACGGCCGAGCCAAAGCTGTCATTCAGGGTTGTAGTCACTGCAACGGCATTTCCGTGCGCATCCACCACGGAATAGTGCGTCGTGTTGTTCGACTCACGTCCGGTAAAAGGCTGATGCAGCGCAGCGGGCCGATCAAGCTCACCAAAGCCGGAGGGCCGATGCACGTCTTTGCTGTCAGTAGCGCGCATTGTGTCCAGCGACTGCCGCCAGCCGTCGGCATATTTTTTGTCGATCAATTGAGCGACGGGAATCTGACTGAAGTCGGAATCGCCCAGCAGCTCCGCTCGGTCAAAAAATGCCCGGCGAAAAGCTTCAACCGTCACGTGCATGGAATCCGCTGAACGATTGCCCATCTTACTCAGATTGTAGCCCTCTAGAATATTCAGCGTCTCCATGAGCGTGATGCCGCCGGAGCTGGGTGGTGGCGCACTGATGATTTCATAGCCGCGATACGTTCCGCTGATTGGCCGTCGTTCTTTTACTTCGTAGTCAGCCAGATCTTCCGCGGTAATGAGTCCGCCACCGCGCTTGATTTCATCAGCCAGTTCGCGCGCCATCGCGCCTTTATAAAACTCATTGGCTTTAGGATTCGCGGCAATCCGCTCCAGGGTTCTAGCCAGCTCAGGCTGACGGAAAATTTCTCCCGGCTCATAAAATTTGCCGTTGCGCTGGAATATCCGGCGCGCATCGCCCAGGAACACGCGCTCTTCTTCCAGATGCGTGGTGGAATTTTCTTCAAAATGCATGGAATGCGCTTCCTGATATGTCAGGCGCACACCTTCACGCGCCAGCTTAATCGCCGGGGCCATCACGACTCGGAGCGGAAGCTTGCCCCAATGTTGCTGCGCGTAAAGCAGTCCAGCCACCGAACCCGGAACGCCAATTGCTTTGTACCCAATCAGGCTGGCATTGGGAATCACATTTCCCTGGGCATCGAGATACATGTCACGGGTGGCTGCTTTAGGAGCTTTCTCCCGGAAGTCGAGAAAGTGGAGTTCGCCGTTGGCTTTGCGCAGCAGCATGAAACCACCACCGCCAATATTTCCTGCCGCAGGATGCACGACAGCAAGCGCGAAACCAGTCGCCACCGCCGCATCCACCGCGTT
>Ga0207700_10001300_pt1 | contig 14180 bp, 11 predicted proteins | sample LARL82metaG_FD_184348 | JGI IMG/M metagenome (GOLD analysis project Ga0207700, IMG submission 184348) | Corn, switchgrass and miscanthus rhizosphere microbial communities from Kellogg Biological Station, Michigan, USA - LAR L8-2 metaG... | ecosystem: Host-associated > Plants > Roots >...
TTTGCTGCCATTGCGCACGTTGCCATCGGTGGGGCCGTGGTAGAAGGCAACCTCGTGGCTGCAGGCCTGGTTGGCGCACGGGTCGGACGCGGGGTTCGAGGCGGCATCTTCGGTGACCACCGGCTGACTCAGAGGGGCGGTCAGGTACTGGGTCACGCTCGGAACGCTCGACAGCTCCTGCAGCGTGCAGGTCGTCCCCGTCGGGTCCGAGCAATCGTTCGGATTGGCGGTGCTGACCAGACCGGTGCCGAGACTGGTGTTGATGCTGCCGGCGACCGCTGGTATGTACGCGGCGTTCGCTGAGAGCAGGAAGAACGCCCGCTTGGGTGTCACCGTCTGCCCCGGACCCGACACGATGGACGGCGTCGGATTGCTCGGGTCGTCCGCGAGGTTGACCCATCCCCAGGCCGTGTTCCCACCGAATCGACTGTCGGTGGTCCAGTGAACGGTCACGCGGACCACGGCCTGTGGAATGTTGAAGCTCTCCAGAGCGCATGGCGCGGCGATCGCCATGAGTCCCGAGTAGCTCACGTAGTTCACGGCACCTGCGGTCACGTACTTCTGGGCGACGGGATCCTGGATGACCAGGGGCCCGCCCGCCTCGGTGCTGCTGAGCGAGCAGCCATCCAGATGGAGCGTGCCGGCGGCTGCCGCGAGGCCGAGCTGAAGGCTCGCGCCGGCGCGGTTGGTCACGGCGTTGGCGACATTGGTGTAGAACACGCCGCCCACACTCGTGAAGGTGGTCGGCAGAGGCACGCCAGGACCTGGTCCAAGCAGCTGGCTCGGGTCCGGATAGCTCACGCTGCCGGCCAGCACGGGCAACGGCACGCTGTATGCCGCCGTGGCGAAGACGAGCGTGACCACCGCTCGGCGCATCAGGGTGCGCTCTCGGAACGCGGCGACGATTCGGGCCCAAGGCCCTGTCCGCGCAATCATCATCCAACCCTCCCGTGTCGTTGAGACGGCGCCGTGGAGCGGCGTACAGCCACTACTCCGAACAACTCCATCCTTTTCCCTTCTGGTGTGAAGGAACTCTCCCGGTCGAACGTTGTTCTGGTTGAGCGGGGTGAGGAACGGGAGGGACGCCGGATGGGCTTGGATGTCCGTGCCGAGGGCTCGGTCGAATCTCATGACGGGGAGCGCGAGCTGCGCTGGCAGGCGATGCTCGCGCTTCGCGATCAGATCACGGCCATCGTCGGGCGCCGAGTCGCCGATCCCGCGGACGCGGAGGACTTCGTCCACGACGCGATGCTCCGGTTGCTCGAACGCGACGGCCTCGACCGCGACCCGAAGCGCCTGCGCGCGCTCATGGCCCGGACCGCATCAGCGCTGGCGATCGACGCCTGGCGGCGGCGGAACCGATACGCCCACCTGCTCGGCCATCTGGCCGCCTCCCTCGATCACGGCGACGGGCCCGACCAGGTGGTCGCCAAGCGCAGCGAAGCCGCCTGGCTGGTGGGCGGGTTTGCCGACCTCGGTGCCATGGAGCGTGCCGCCATCCTGCACACGATCGCCGGCCTCCGCATCGACGAGATCTCCGAGCTGCTCGGCGTCGGCTACAAGGCGGTGGAGAACGCCCTCGGGCGGGCTCGGCGCAAGCTGCGCGTCCGCGCCGCCGCGGTCACCGTCTCCGTCGCCGCACTCCTGCGCCGGTGGCTGTCGCGACCGGAAGCCGCGCCGATCCTTGCCCTCGCCCCGGTGGGGATCCTGCTGCTGAGCGGCGGCGGGGCGGCCACAGCGGCTGCCGCCTCCCGTGCGCACGCGCCGGTGGTGGCTACGCTGCCGACCGGCGGCAGCCGCCCACCGGCTCGCGTGGACGTTATCGCCGGGGCCGCAGCCGCGGGTGCCCACGTGGTGTCCGTGTCGCCTGCGACCGTGGCGGCGTCGGCCGTGTCGCCGAACGGGGTGCAGCCGCAACCATCGCCATCGCCGCAGATCCTGCAGTCGCCAATCCAGTCCAAGCCGCCGAGTGAGGGCCAGCCGATCATCGGAGTAGGCGGCAAGACGCTGGTGCTCGGCGTGGGACCATCCGACGGGGTGGTCAGCACGTATCAGTCCGTCTGCTACCTCACCATCGACCAGGCGAGCTGCTCTCGGAGCCCGGTGCCATAGCGGGTCGAGGGCGATGCTGCGCCCCCTGCAGGACTCGAACCTGCGACCTCGCGCTTAGAAGGCGCTCGCTCTGATCCGCTGAGCTAAGGGGGCGGGCGGGCTGAGTCTACGGTGCGGCCGCGCCGGCGACCGGCAGGGCGGCGAGCCAGGCCACCGCGAGGGCGGCACCGGCCAGGGCGAGGACGGGGAATGGCGCGCGGCGCAGCGAGGGCACGGACCACGCGCCGAGGCACGCGACCGCGACCCCGACCCAGGCCAGCGGCAGCCATGGCCCGCCCTGCCCCAGCGGCCGCATCAGCACGGCGGTGAGGGCCGCGGTGAGGAGCAGGCCGCCGAGGGCGAGCACGCGTGAGCGCCGCACGCCGAGCCGCGCGGGCAGGCTGGCCACGCCGCCGCTGCGGTCCCCCTCGATGTCGGGCAGGGCGTTGGCGCAGTGCAGGGCGAGGGCGAGCACCAGGCTGAGAGGCGCCGTCCACCACAGTGCACCTGCGAAGCGGCCCGCCGCCGCGTAGGCGCAGATGGGCAGGGCGGTGAAGGCCACCCACCAGGGCGCCCAGGAGAGGACGCCCCGCTTCATGCGGACGTCGTAGGCGAGCCCGGCGCCCAGCCCGCACACGGTGGCCCCGAGCACAGCGGGGCCCAGCGACGCTGCCGCCCCCAGGCTCACCACCGCGCCACACGCGACGACAGCCACACCCAGCCACACGGGCACGGCCCCGCGCGCGAGAGGCTTGAAGGGCTTGGCGCGTGCGTCCACGCGCGCGTCGGCGAGGTCGTTGGCCGCGCCGATGGCGAACTGCGCGGGCAGCATGAGCAGGACCAGGCGGAGCGCCAGCCCGGGCGGGGGCGCCGCGTGCAGGGCCATGGCGGCCGCGCCCACGATCACCCCGGTGACCAGCAGGGAGGGCCCGGGATGCAGCAGGAAGAGGGCCGCCTTGGCGCGCCCGCCGGCCGGGTCGCGCTCGTCGAGCAGCCGGAGCGGCAGAGGTCGCGCCCCCCGCGCCGGAGGGTCGCCGCGCCTGCCGCGGATATACTTGCGGGCCTCCGGGGTGGCCATAGCTCAGCTGGTTAGAGTGCCAGGTTGTGGCCCTGGAGGTCGAGGGTTCAAATCCCTCTGGCCACCCCACCCGACCCTCTCCTGCGCGACCGCCGTGACGGCTGTGAACGGATGTGAAGAATGCGCGACACCGTGACGGAGCGGTGCGGGACGCGTCTTCATCGGTCTGCACAACTCACGTGCGCTTCGTCATCCAGCGGCGCCTGGCGACTGCATACACTGCGGTCAGGTCGATGAGGCGTTCGCGCTGACTGACCTGATGAATCGAGAGGCGGGCTGATTGCGGGGTGAAGGAGCGACCATGCTCAGGTCCCAACGCGGGATCAACACGTCCATGAACTGGCGCAGTCTCGTCGCCCGGCGCGTCGCGGTCACCGTGGCGCTGCTCGGGCCCATCTCGTCTCTGGCGAGCTGGTGGGCGCAGGCCCCGCACGGCCCCGAGGTGGCCGTCATCGTGCGCGCGGCGCAGGGTGACGGTCGCGACGTCGCCGCCGACGTCACCGCGGTGGGCGGACACGTGTCGCGCGTCATCGGCGTGGTGCACGGTGTGCTGGCGCAGGTTCCCCTCGAAGCCGTCGCGCAGCTGCGGCAGAAGCCCGGCATCATCGACGTCAGCCCCGACGGCGCGGTGCAGCTCACCGCCGCCACCACCTACGACCCCACCACCGATGCGGGCTCCATCTACAACACGACACTGATGTCCGGCGCGCAGGCGTACTGGAACGCGGGCTGGACCGGCAGGGGCGTCGACGTCGCCGTCATCGACACCGGCGTGGCGCCCGTCGACGGCATGTCGGCGTCGGGCAAGCTGCTCGACGGGCCCGACGTGTCCTTCGACTCGCAGGCGCCCAACCTGCGCCACCTCGACGCCTTCGGCCACGGCACCCACATCGCCGGCATCATCGCCGGTCGCGACGACGCGGCGGTTTCAGGACACTACGCCGGTGACAGCGCCGACTTCATCGGCATGGCGCCGGACGCGCGCATCATCAGCATCAAGGTCGCCGACTCGCACGGCTACACCGACGTCTCGCAGGTGCTCGCCGCCATCGACTGGGTGGTGCAGCACCACGCCGATCCCGGCCTCGACATCCGCGTCCTCAACCTCTCCTTCGGCACCGACAGCTACCAGTCGTACCTGCTCGACCCGCTCTCCTTCGCCGTCGAGACGGCGTGGCACGCGGGCATCGTGGTGGTCGCCGCGGCGGGCAATTCCGGCTTCGCCTCGCAGGGCGTCGAGGATCCCGCCAGCAATCCCTACCTGATCACCGTCGGCGCCGCGGACACGCACGGCACCACCGCGACGTCCGACGACACCGTGGCCAGCTTCTCGAGCAACGGCAACGGCTCGCGCAACCCCGACCTGGTCGCGCCCGGCATCCACATGGAGAGCCTGCGCGTCGCCAACTCGTACATCGACGCCACCTACCCCAGCGGGTACATCAGCGACCGCTTCTTCCGCGGCAGCGGCACCTCGCAGGCCGCCGCGGTGGTCTCCGGCGCGGCCGCGCTGCTGCTGCAGCAGCACCCGCTGCTCTCGCCCGACCAGGTCAAGGCCATGCTCACCGGAACGGCGACGAAGCTGTCCGGGCAGAGCGCCGCGGCCGAGGGCGCGGGTGAGATCAACCTCAAGAAGACTCTGACCGCGTCGCCGCCGCTGCTCGCCGCGCAGCTGTACGTGGCCTCGACCGGCCTCGGCACCATGGAGGGCGCGCGTGGCTCGGTGCACCTGAGCTGGGGCGGCGTGCAGCTGCAGGGCGAGCAGGACATCTTCGGCCACGCCATGAACACCTCGCTGCTGGCCACCGCGCTCAAGAGCGCCACCGCCTGGGTGGGCGGCGTCTTCAACGGCGTGGCCTGGACCGGTTCCGGTTGGGTGGGCAGCCAGTGGGCCACCACGACGTGGACGAGCAGCTCGTGGTCGAGCAGCTCGTGGTCAAGCAGCTCGTGGTCGAGCAGCTCGTGGAGCAGCAGCTCCTGGTCGAGCAGCTCATGGAGCAGCAGCTCGTGGTCCAGCAGCTCGTGGAGCAGCAGCTCGTGGTCGAGCGCCGCCTGGTCGTGAGCCGCGCCGCCGGCTCAGCGTCCGGGGCCGCGACGGTCCGCACGAGCATGCGACGTGCCGCCCGCGCCCTGGGTGCCCACCACGTCCCGTCGTGGGCCCTCAACGCGTTCACCGCGGCCGTCGGCCTCCTGCTGCTGTGGCGCCTCGACCAGGCACCCGCGTCGACCGGCTTCGCGCTGCAGTGGTGGGCGCTGGCGCCGATGTTCGCGGTCGCCGAGGTCTGCGTCGTGCACCTGCACTTCCGTCGCGACGCGCACACCATCGCGCTGGCCGAGGTGCCGCTCGCACTCGGTCTCTTCTTCGCCTCGCCCGCGGCGCTGGTGGCCGGACGCATCGCGGGCTCCGCGGTGGCGCTGGTGCTGCACCGCCGCCAGCGGCCGCTCAAGCTGGCCTTCAACCTGGCCATGTTCCTCACCGAGACGGCCACCGCCGTCACCGTCTTCGCCGCCATCCGCGGCGACGCGGACCTGCTGTCGAGCCGCACCGTGATCGCCGCGCTGGTCGCCTGCGTGGTCGCCTGCCCGCTCGGCACGCTGTGGGTCGCCGTGGCGGCAACCGTGGCCGGACTGCCGCACCAGCTCCGCGGCGTTCCCCGCGTCCTGCTCGTGGCCGTGCCGGTGACGCTGCTCAACGCGCTGCTGGCCGTCGCCGGCGCACGCCTGGTGGACCGCGACCCCGTGGCCGCGCTGCTCACCCTGGTCCCCCTGGTGGCGCTGGCGGTCGCGTATCACCGCTACACCGGAGAGCGCCGCAAGCACGAGCGCCTCGAGCTTCTCTACAACTCCAGCCAGGCGCTGCACCGCGCCCACGGCATCGACGGCACCATCAGCACGCTGCTGCGCACCGCCCGCGAGATGTTCTGCGCCGAGCTCGCCGAGGTGGTGTTGCTGCCTGCCGACGAACACGGGAACGCGCTGCACCTCAGCCTCGCCGCCGGCGACGCCGAGGTGCGCCAGCAGGTGCGGCCGGCCCGGCCCGTCGCCGTCGACGCCGCGCTGCGCGGCTGCGCCGTGCTGCTGCCCCGCGCCACCGGATCGCGCGCGCACACCCCGCTCGACGGCGTCCGCGACGGCATGCTCGTGCCGCTCTCGGGTGAGAACGGCGTCTTCAGCACCCTGCTGGTGGCCAACCGCAGCAGCGACGTGGCCAGCTTCGACCGCGCCGACCTCACCCTGATGGAGACCTTCGCCGCGCAGGCCAGCATCTCCATGGAGAAGGGCCGCCTCGCCGCCGAGATGGAGCGCATGGCCTACTGCGACTCGCTCACCCAGCTGGCCAACCGCGCCCTGCTCACCGCGCGCCTGGGCGGCGCCCTGGCCCGCCGCGACCGCGGCCGACCCGCCGTCCTCTTCGTCGACCTCGACGACTTCAAGGCCGTCAACGACACCATGGGCCACACCGCGGGTGACCGCCTGCTCGTGGTCGCCGCGCAGCGCCTGCGCAACTGCCTGCGCGCCCAGGACGTGGCCGCGCGCATCGGCGGCGACGAGTTCGCGGTGCTGCTGGAGAACGTCGACGCCGGCACCGCCGCCGAGGTCGCCGAGAGGGTGGTGGCCAGCATGCGCCTCCCCTACTCAATCGACATGGAGGACGTCAGCCTGCACGCCAGCGTCGGCGTGGTGGTTGCGGCCGAGGCTGACGACAACGCCGACGAGCTGCTGGCCCGCGCCGACATCGCCATGTACCGCGCCAAGGAGCAGGGCAAGGGGCGCTGGGAGATGTTCGCCGCGCCGCTGCAGCAGGCCGTGGTCGAGCGCCACCGGCTCAAGAACGAGCTGCGCCAGGCGCTCGTCGAGCAGAACCTGTTCGTCGCCTACCAGCCCATCGTGGCGCTGCGCGGCGAGGGCATCGTGGGCGCCGAGGCGCTGGTGCGCTGGCGGCACGAGCGGCTCGGCATGGTGCCGCCCGACGAGTTCATCCCCCTCGCCGAGGAGTCGGGCATGATCGTCGCCCTGGGCCAGCTGGTCCTCGACGACGCCTGCGCCCAGGCCGCCGCCTGGGGCGGCGACGGCGCCCCCTTCGTCACCGTCAACATCTCGGCGCGCCAGCTGCAGCACGCCACGTTCGCGGCGGACGTGGCCGAAACCCTGCGCCGCACCGGCGTGGCGCCGCACCGCCTGGTGCTGGAGATCACCGAGCGGGTCATGGTCGAGGACGACCCGCGGGTGCGCGACTGCCTCGACGAGCTGCGCGCCCTGGGCCTGCGCCTGGCCATCGACGACTTCGGCACCGGCTACTCCTCGCTGAGCTGCCTGCGCGAGCTGCCCGTCGACATCATCAAGATCGCCAAGTCCTTCGTCGACGACGTCGCCGGCGATCGCCACGCCGCCGCCTTCGCCGCCGCCATCGTGCGCCTCGGCGAGACGCTCGGCGTCGAGCTGATCGCCGAGGGCATCGAGAACGCCGAGCAGGCGCAGTTCCTGCGCCGGCTGCACTGCGGCATGGGCCAGGGCTGGCTCTTCGGCCGTCCCATGCGCGACGAGGCGCTGGCCGCGGCGCTGGGCCTGCGCGAGCCGGCGGTCGCGGGTGGTGTCCCGGCCGCCTGACGCGGCAGGCGGCCGGGAATTGCCTGGCGCTAGCTGAGGAAGCCGTTCTCGGTCAACCACTGGCGGGCGACGTCGTCCACCTTCTGGTTGTCGATCTCGACCTTCTTGTTGAGCCCGGTGATCACGTCGGTGGTGATCCTGGCCGCCACCGGCGCCATCAGCGCGGCGATGACCGGGTACTTCTGCAGGGTGTCCTTGCGCACGATCAGCCCGACGTTGTCGGGCGGGAAGAGCTGCTTGTCGTCCTGCAGCACGTAGAGGTTGTTGGCGGCGATGCCCGAGTCGCTGGTGAACACCTCACCGGCGGCGCAGTCGCCGTTGGCGATGTTCTTCTCGGCGGTGTTGCCGATGTCGACGTAGTCGGCGTTCTTGTAGCCGGCGCCGTACTTCGACTCCAGGCCGGGCAGGCCGTCGGGACGGGTGCGGAACTCGGAGAGGATGCAGACCTTGGTGCTGGGGTGGGCTGCGAGGTAGGTCTCGAAGGCGCTCAGCGTGCTGCCCAGGGTGCCCTTGTCCGAGGCCTTGATGGCCAGCCCGTTGGTGTCGTCCATGGGTGCCTCGGAGGTCCAGCAGAGACCGCGCGGCTCGTCCTTCTGGGCGACCAGCTGGAAGGCCTGGTGCAGATCGGTGGGGATGCCGCTGAGGCCGAGGTAGCCGGGATCGGTCAGCTCGGTGCCGGTGTACTGCCAGAGCATGTCGATCTGGCCGCTGAGCACCGCGTTGCCGATGGCCGTGTCCTTGGCCTGCAGGGTGTAGGTGACCTTGAAGCCGTGCTTCTCCAGCACCAGCTTGGTCATGGTGGCCAGCAGCTGCTCCTCGGCGAAGGCCTTGCTGCCGATGGAGACGCTGGCGCCGTTGCCGGTGCCGCGCACTCCCTGCGGGCAGCCGGATGCCGCGCCGCCGCTCGACGACGAGCTGCTGCTCCCGCCCGTGTTGCCTCCGCCGCAGGCGGCGAGTGCCGCCATCCAGACGGTGAGCATGATCGCCATGCTGATCCGTTTCACCGGGGTGTCCTCCGAAGTTGCTGACAGCTACTGCGCGAACCTGCTGGGCACGACCACGCGCTCCACCAAAGAGAGCGCCCAGTCGGCCAGCAGGGCCAGCGTCGCCACCATCACGGCGCCGACGAAGACGATGCGGTCACTCTGGTTGATGCCCGAGTTGATGACGATGCCCAGCCCGCCGGCGCCGACGAAGCTGCCCAGCGTGGCGGTGCCGACGATGAGCACCAGCGAGGTGCGCAGCCCGGCGAAGATCACCGGCGAGGCCAGGGGCAGCTCGACGCGCCACAGCGACTGGCGGCGGCTCATGCCCATGCCCTGCGCCGCCTCCACCGCGGCCGGGTCGACGCTCTGCACGCCGACCAGCGTGTTGCGCAGCACCGGCAGCAACCCGTACAGGGCAAGGGCCAGCAGGGTCGGCTGCAGGCCGAGGCCGAACCAGGCGTAGAAGAGCACCAGGATGCCCACACTGGGCACCGCCTGGCCCAGGTTGGCGACGAGGAAGACCGGAACCCGCAGCCAGCGCCCGGTCTTGGCCAGGGCCACGCCGAGCGGCACGCCGATGGCGGCGACGGCGAGGAAGGACAGCCCGACCAGCACCAGGTGCCGCAGCGTGTAGTCGGTGAGCAGCTCGCGGTTGAGCACCTCGCCGTCGGTGGCCTGGCCCTTGAGCGTCTGGAAGACGGCGACCGACAGGGCGATGCCCAGCACCACCGCGATGGGCAGGTAGAGGCTGCGCGCCCGCGACACCGTCATGCGGATCATCGCGCCACCCTGCGAATCGCCTCGACGTCGACCACGCCGGCCACCGCGCCGTCGCGCATCACCGCGACGCGCCCGTCGTCGCTGCGCAGCACGGCGTCGAGCGCGTCGCGCAGCGTTGCGTGGACGTCGATGCTGGTGCGCGGCACCGCGCCGTTGACGGGCGGAAGGGCCACCTCGGTGAGACGGATCAGCCCCAGCCGCCGCACCATGCGGCCCTCGCCGAGGAAGCCGCTGACGAAGTCCGAGGCGGGATGCGCCAGCAGCTCGGCCGGCGTCGCGTACTGCGCCAGGTGGCCGCCGCGCGCGAAGAGCGCAACGCGGTCGCCGAGCTTGATGGCCTCCTCGATGTCGTGGGTGACGAAGACGATGGTCTTGCGCACCACGCTCTGCAGCCGCAGCAGTTCGTCCTGGAGCCGCTCGCGTGCGATGGGGTCGATGGCACCGAAGGGCTCGTCCATGAGCAGCACCGGCGGGTCGACGCCGAGCGCGCGGGCCACACCGACGCGCTGCCGCTCACCACCGCTCAGCTCCGCGGGCAGACGCTTCGCGTAGTCCGCCGGCGGCAGGCCGACGAGGTCGAGCAGCTCGTCGACGCGCGCCGCGGTGCGCCGCCTGTCCCAGCCGGAGAGTCGCGGCACCGTGGCCACGTTCTCGGCGACGCTGAGATGCGGGAACAGCCCCACCTGCTGGATGACGTAGCCGATGGAACGCCGCAGCGCGTTGACGTCGTAGTCGCGGTTGTCGCGACCGTCGATGGTGATGGTGCCCGCGCTCGGCTCCACCAGCCGGTTGATCATCTTCAGCGACGTCGTCTTGCCGCATCCGGAGGGGCCGACCAGCACCACGATCTCGCCGTCGCCGATCTGCAGCGAGAGGTCGTCGACGGCCGGCGCGCCCCCGCCGTAGCGCTTGGCGACGTGGTCGAAGACGATCACGTCGCGGCCACGCTGACGCGCCCGCGCGAGAGCGCGCGCTGCACGCCGGCCAGCACCAGGTCGGCGAGGATGCCGATCAGGGCCACGGGCAGCACGCCGCTCATCAGCCGCTCGATGGTGGCGCTGCTGCGGCCCACCGCCTGGAAGATGGGCTGGCCCAGGTCGTTGGCGCCCACCGCCGCGCCCACGGTGGCGATGGCCACCACCATCACGGTGGCCTGGCGCAACCCCGCGATGATCACCGGCACCGCCAGGGGCAGCTCGACGCGGAGCAGCACCTGCGGCGGGCTCATGCCCATGCCGCGCGCGGCCTCGGTGACCGCGGGGTCGACGGCCATGATGCCGGTGCGCGTGTTGCGCACCACGGGCAGCAGCGCGTACAGGACCAGGCCCACCTCCACCGGCGGGTTGCCCAGTCCCAACCAGATGCTGAGCAGGCCGAAGAGGGCGAAGCTGGGGATGGTCAGCATGGTGCTGGCCACAGCCAGCACCACCGCGGCGAAGCGCTCCCAGCGCGAGGCGGCCACACCCAGGGCGAGGCCGGCGAGAGCGGCGACCGCCATGCTCACCGCCACGATCTCCAGGTGGGTCTGCGTCTGCGGGCCGAGGCTGTCCCAGTTGTCCGCGTTGTAGCGCAGGATGCTCAGCGGGCGCTCTCCGAGGCGGGCGTGGCCGGGGCCGCCCAGCGGGCGCACACACCGTCCTGCCCCCTGGTTCCGTCGGGCAATCGTAGACGAGGGGACGCCGTCGCCACCCTGCCTGCCCGCGGTTGTACGCTGGCCGGCAGCATGGCTGAGCGCACTCCCCGGGCGGCGTGACCGCCGTCACCTGGCTCGGCCTGGCGGCCGGCGTCGCGATCATCCTGGGGACGCTGGCCAGCGTGATGGCCACCCTGGTGGTGCCGCGCGGGCTGCGCTCCCGGCTGTCCGCCGCCGTGAGCTGGGCCGTGTACGGCGCCTTCCACCTCGCCGCCCACCGGCGCGAGCGCTACGAGGATCGCGACGACATCCTCTCCCTGGCCGGGCCCAGCGCGCTGATGGGCCTGCTGGTGGTCTGGGTGTTCCTCCTCTACTGGGGCTTCGCCCTGGTCTTCTGGCCGCTGCTCGGCTCCTTCCCCGATGCGCTGCGCGTCGCGGGGTCGTCGATGTTCACCCTGGGCTTCGCCACCCCGGGCAACGCGGCGCCGACGGCGGCGGTCTTCGTCTGCGCGGCGGTGGGGCTGATCGTGGTCGCCCTGCAGATCGCCTACCTGCCCACCCTGTACAGCTCCTTCAACCGGCGCGAGACGCTGGTCACCATGCTGGAGAGCCGCGGCGGCGTGCCCAGCTGGGGGCCGGAGATCCTGGCCCGCCACGAGCTGATCGACAACGTCAGCAGCCTGGCCGGGCTCTACGCGCGCTGGGAGGAGTGGGCCGCCGACCTGGCCGAGAGCCACAGCACCTACCAGGCGCTCATCTACTTCCGCTCCCCGCACCCCCTGCGCTCCTGGATCACCGGGGTGCTCAGCGTGCTCGACGCCGCCGCGCTCCACCTCGCCCTCAACCCCCTCTCCGCGCCCGCCGAAGCACGCCCCTTCATGCGCATGGGCTACATGTCGCTGCGGGAGATGGCCCGGGTGATGCGCATCCCCTTCAACCCCGACCCCAAACCCGAGGACGAGGTGATACTGTCGCGCGAGGACTTCGACGACGCCGTCGTGCTGCTGCAGGGCGTGGGCTGGCGGCTGGAGCGCGACGTCGACGAGGCCTGGGTGCACTTCCGCGGCTGGCGGGTCACCTACGAGGAGATCGCCTGGGCCATCGCCGACCACCTCGACGCGCCGCCCGCGCTCTGGTCCGGCCCGCGGCACGGCGCCGGCGCCGCCCGGGCTCCCGACCGGCCGCCGCACCGCGCGCCCAGCGGCGAGCGCGCGGCCTGGCGGGAGATCACCGAGCAGCGCCGTTCGGCGCGCGCGGAGGCGGAGCCCGCCGATCCCGCCGAGGAGCGGCGCCCGGACTGAGGGCGTCGACTCGGCGGGTGCGCCGTGCCTATGATGCCTTTGAGACGACAGTGTCACTGACATGTCGTGAGCAGCCGGAACTATCAGTTTTCCTGGGCACGCGATGTTGAGCAGCACCATCCTCACCAGTTGGGCCGGGTGCCCGCAGAGCCGCCTCTACCAGGACGTGGTCGCCTGCGGCGACCGCCAGTCGCTCCGACTGCTCACCAGGGTGGCCCGGCAGTGGGACCACACCCTGGCCCCGCGCTGGATGCTCCGGCTCGTCCCCCGCCGGCTGCAGCCTGCCCCCTTCGAGCCCGACGAGTACGCGGGGGTGGTCGGCGCGCTGCCCGAGGACGCCCTGGTCGCCACGCTCGACCACGTCGACTGGCTGCGCACCCAGCCCTGCGTGCGGCGCAGCCTGCGCAGCGTCGCCTTCCTGGAGGCCTTCGAGACGGTGGTGGCCGAGGCGCTGGCCGCGCGCTGCCGGCGCGGCGGGACGCCGGCTCAGACCGGGATCGGCGAGACCGAGCGCGTGCCGGAGGGTGGCGCGACCGAGGTGCCGCGGCTGCCCGCGTAGCCCGCGGCCACCTGCGACTGGATCCGGGCGACCACGTCGAAGAGCTCGACGGAGAGGTCGGCGACGAGCTGCATCGCGGCGCCGGGCCATCTGCCGCCGTCGCTCACCAGGGTGGCCTGCTCCAGCGCGCAGTGCCAGCCGGCCCGGCCGGCGTGGTGCACGGCGCTGAGCAGGCGCCAGAGCGGCACGCCGGCGCGGGCCACGTCGGCGCCGAGGTCGGCCAGGGCGTCCAGCTCGGCGGCCTCGAGCGCCCGGTGGCGCTCCCAGGCGGCCAGCATGATGCGCACCGCCACGTCGAGCCGCTGGGCGACCGGCACCTGTCCCACCCCGAGCACCGGGGTGAGGCCGGCGCGGTGCACCGCCTCGGCCATCTCCTCGACCACGGCGCCGCGACGCTCGCGCAGGCGGGTGACCAGCTCGGCGCGCAGCGCCGCCGCCTCGCCCGCCGCCGTGGTGACCGGCAGGCGCAGCAGCTTGCCCATCTGCTGGGTGCCGCGCTCGCCGTCGATGACCTCGATGCCCATGGCGAAGCTCCCTTTCGTTTTCGTCGTCACGAGCCGATCCCATCCACACACGGCCTGCCGCCGAGGTGTGCGGATCATCGCATGCGGGACTGCGGGCCGGTTCAGCAGCGGTCCCAGACTTGTCTGTCGGCGGTCGCCAAGCCGCCGGGGGGACCCACACCGGGCTTGCTAGCATCAGCGCCGTGACCCCGCCCGTCCGGACGACGCTGCACCTCGTCCGCCACTGCGACGTGCACAACCCCGACGGCGTCCTCTACGGGCATCTGCCGGGCTTCCGCCTCAGCGAGAAGGGCGTGCGCCAGGCCCACGCGCTGGGCGAGTGGTTCGCCGGGCGTCCGGTGCGGCAGATCTACGCCAGCCCGCTGGAACGCGCCCAGCAGACCGCGCACATCATCGGCTCGTATCTCGACGGGGTGCCGGTGGTGACCACACCCGAGCTGGTCGAGGCGCGCTTCGGGCTCTACCTGCAGGGGGTGAAGCCCAAGGACATCCCCTGGCGGCGGCCGGGATGGTTCGTGCACATGGTCTGGCCGGGGGTGCTGCCCAACGACGAGTCGGTGGGTGCCATGGCGGCGCGGGTGCGCGCCCCGCTCTTGCGCCTGCTGCGCGACTTCCCCGGG
>Ga0207700_10001303_pt1 | contig 14155 bp, 13 predicted proteins | sample LARL82metaG_FD_184348 | JGI IMG/M metagenome (GOLD analysis project Ga0207700, IMG submission 184348) | Corn, switchgrass and miscanthus rhizosphere microbial communities from Kellogg Biological Station, Michigan, USA - LAR L8-2 metaG... | ecosystem: Host-associated > Plants > Roots >...
GCGATGCTGGACGGTGGAGAGATCCAGGCCTTCACGATTGGACAGAACGGTGCGCTGAATGAAATTCCCGGTTCGCCATTCCCGGTGGCCGGCGGCGCCAGCGCTTTGGCCATACATCCGGGAGGCAAGCTGATTTATGTTGTTACGGGAATGGACAGCCAGGGAATTGTTGTGTTCGACAGGGACGCAGACAGTGGTAGGTTGGGAGCGCCCCGAGCTGTTGCCGTCCGACCGGAAGCTCATCTGGCAATTGTGCCCTCCGGCAAGCTCATGATTGCTGAAAACGCCAGCACCATTGATCAGGTCACATTGTTCAGCATTGACCAAGGTACCGGTGGACTCACTCCGCAACCGCCTATGGCGCGTTCGCTGCCTTGGGCTGTCGCTGTGGACCCGTTGGGCGAATTCGCTGCGCTCACTGTGGCATCGCCGCTTTTGGCGCATTTATCAGGCGAGATCCAGATTTTCCGAATTGATGATTCCACAAGCACGATGACCCAGGTCCCCGGAACTCCCGCCGCTGCCGGGAACGCGCCCTTGAATGTGAAATTGGATCTCCAGGGAAAACTGGTCTACTCAGTGGCGACGGGGGACAACTCGATTGCCGGATTTATGTTTGATCGAAGCTCTGGATCGTTGATTCCGGTTCCTGGCTCGCCATTCAAAGCTGGTGATACGCCTATTGAACTCACCGTCGCAAAGCCGAAGTAAGCCGCCGATTGCGAGTTTTTGATCTATACAAGCCAGACAGCAGGGGGCATGCAGGTTTGGGAGCTGCGGTGAAGATCGCTCTCTCATGCATCCTGCCCTTCAATCTCATTCAATAGGTGTTGCAGGACAGCTTCAGGAATCCCGTTCGCCGCGTGGTACTTCTCAAAATAGAGCGCCCGAACAAGCGCTAAATAAGCTGCAACATCGGGCAAGAACCCTCCTGGCGCGGGCTGAAACATCAGGCGCATCGGCACAGGGTTAATGCCATCGACCGGCGGTTGAAAGTATGCGGACGCAAGCAGCCTCCCGCCGAGCCGCTCGAAAAAAGCAATCCGGCGGCGGCTCTGCTCAAGCCCCTGTTCGCTGGGGGCGCGCTCCGGGATGTCGACTTCCCAGACCATTCCCTCGGCCTTCAGCCCTTCGTCAGAGTATCTGCGGCGACCCCCTTGCCAGAGCTTTTCAAACAAGGCCGCTCCAATGTGGCGCGAACGGAGTGCCGGAGCCACTGCAAGATACACCATAAACAACACCGGCGGATGGCGCAGCATGTGGGCAAAAGCAAAACCAACTGTGTGGTTGTTTTGGCGGGCACATATGACTACACCATTGCCTCGGCGCAAGGTTTCCAGGATCACGTTGCGGGGCTCGCGTTGAGTGGAAGGAAATTCAGAATCGTAAAGCTGCCAAAAAGCGCCATCGGCCGCCAATGTTTCGGCGGACACGGAATCAAGAACGAGATCGGGTACGGGTTCCGGCATGTGACGGCCACAAGGGCAGACCACACGAGCATCTCATAAGCGGAGAGTTTTCCGCCTGTGAATGCGTGTTCTCATGCGTGTAGCGCGCCGCTGCATATGAGTACGATTTTGCCCGTAACGCCTCCCTTGCCGAGCAACTCATGCGCCTGTCGCGCCTCACAAAGCGGAAACCGCTGCGCGACGATCGGCTTGATCTTCTGTTGTTGAAGAAGTTCAAGTAACGCGATTAAATCCTGTCGAAACAATGCTGGTTTCAGCCGTTTGAGCCACTGGATGCTATAGGGAACCACGCGTTTGCGGCCTGGAAGAAGCCAGCCGCCGGCAATGTACCGCCCGAAAATGGCGATTTCACGAAACCGATGCCGGCCACCCGAATGTGCTGAAGCCAGCCGTCCGCCACTTAACGAGCCCGTAAGGCCATAGGCCACAACCCTGCCGCCATGCCGGAGTGCCTTGCGGGAGCGCCAGATGTGGCTGCCACCGATGCCGTCAAAGACCACATTTACGCCTTCAGTGGTGAGGCGGTGGATTTCTTCTACGAAATCCCGCTGCTTGTAATCAATGGGGATACCGCCCAGATCGGAGACGGTCGACGCATTTTGCGATGAACAGGTACCGTACATCTCGAACCCGGCAAGTCGCCCAAGCTGCAAGAGCGCGGTACCGACGCCGCCTGCCGCGCCGTGAATCAGCACGTGCTGGCCCGGGCTTACTTTAGCGGAGCGATGCAGCATCTGATATGCCGTGATGTAGTTCAGGATGAGACTGACAGACTCGGCGGCGTCCAGCCCTGGCGGCACCGGGACCAGTTCACGCTGCGGCAGGCAGATGAACTCCGTGTATGCGCCGTGGATTGGCAGTGCCGCAACTATCTGCCCCGGTTCGATTGCTGGTTGGCTTCCAGAAGCACCGGGGCCGAGCCGATCCACCACTCCAACGAGATCCCATCCGGGCGTAAAGGGCAGCCGGGGAGTCTCAGGATGAATGCCTTCGCGCATCATCACGTCGGGCAGGGAGACGCCCGCGGTCAGTACCCTTATTCGCACCTCACTATGCTTCGGCTCGGGACACTCTTCTTCAACCACCCGAAGCTCGCTGGGCCCGCCATAGTGACTGACGACGATGCGATTTTGCTTCACGGACCACATTATGCGCGCTTTTGTGGTCCTTTGGTCCTTTACTCTCGGCACGCGAAGACGAACTGCTCAAGGTCCGGCATAATCAATGGGAGTTTGACACCAGTTCAGGTAAGACGATATCTTACTTGAGATGAAGACTACCATCTCTTCCAAAGGCCAGATTGTGTTGCCGGCAGAATTCCGCCAAATGGACCGGATCGAGGCTGGGCAGGAGTTCGAGGTCGAGCGCATTCATCGTGGAGACTATCGCCTTCGGCGCGCTGCTCCGCGGAACGAGGGCGCCGTCGCATGGCTGCTCAAGTGTCCACACAAGGATTTTTTTGTTCCTATCGACTCTGAGTCAACCGATACTCTATGAAGTATCTTGTTGACGCCAACGTTTTGAGTGAGCCGACAAAACCATCGCCGGATCCGCGGGTTGTGGACTGGCTTCAGGCACACGAACCTGACATTGCAGTCGATCCTGTGATTCTGGGGGAATTGCGCTTTGGCATTCTGATCCTGCCCCGGGGAAAGAAGCGTATGGCGTTAGAACGCTGGTTCAATGCAGGGGTCGGGCGTCTCCACTGCCTTGCCTGGGACGCCGAGACCGGCTTGCAATGGGCGGAACTGCTGGCGCGCCTCCGCAAAACCGGGACAGCCATGCCGATCAAGGACAGTTTCATCGCAGCCACCGCGATTTTTTACGGTCTAGCAGTCGTTACGCGAAACCGCGCCGACTTCGCGAAGGCCGGTGTCCGTGTTATTGATCCTTTCGCTGGTTGAAATGGAAACTATAAGGTGAATCATAAGACCAGATCTTCACGAGATTTACATCCATGTGATTCCAAATACGTACGTGTATACCTGGGATCACGTCCTTGGGTCGGATTTCCGGCGCTCCTCTCGGAGCACAAGAAGAGGAGATTACTAGAAATGCACACGATGCAAAAGATTGAAGGCACAGCTCTGGCCGTTTTGTTTGTCGCTCTGATAACGCTGGCATCTGCGGGATTCGCCTCTGCGCAGGTCAAAGGTTGCACGGCAGACATACGCACTGGCGTCTGCAACAAAAACTGTAGCGTGTCACATGCTGAAGGCTGCACAGCCAACCAGGTGGGAGCACTTCTGAGAATACACCATTCGGATTGCATGTCAAAAGCTGCAAACACTGAGTTTGATCGGATCAACAAAGGTGGTTCTGACAAAGGTGAGTTTGAAAAAAGTAAGGCTGCCTGCGCCGCTGAGTTTGAGAAAGCCATAGCCGATTGGAAAGCCGCCCAGAATGAGAAGAAGAAGGGCTGAGGGATGTCTTAAATAACTCAACGCCTCTGGGACAAATCTCAGAGGCGTTTCTGTTTGTTCGCTCGCCGCTTGGGCACGTCTTTCAATGCTGGTCAATGCTCAGCTTTTTTGTGTCTAGATCAAATCGCATTATTGCCCTTACTTGTTTCCTATCCTGCATATCTATGAAGTCGATTAACACGTCAAACTGAGCTGCTTTCAAACGGATGTCGCAGTTGTGAAAGAACTCCCACAGCTTTCTCTTATCAAGAGGAGCGCCATTGACTGTCCCTTCAGAAATCCAATGCTGAATGGCCCGGTAATGACCGTCCCCAGGAAGAATGTCCGTATCTTGAAAGTTCAGGCGAAAAACCCCTGCAACGGAATCTATCGGCTCGATCCGCAGATAACGGGCTGGCCGTTTACCATAGTTAGTTACCGTGAAAACGTATTCCCCAAAGCTGTCGAGGCTTGTCCAATCAGGCTCACTGAGGAGGCTGAACATTATTTTCGGCTCTTCGTCCCTAAGCTGCTGCTCGGCAGTCATCCTTTCTCTATGTTCATCATTCCATGCCAAGAACCCGGCAACCACAAAGAGGAAAGCAGACGCAACAAAACTCGCTCCAATGAGCCAACTGTTAGTTTTATTTGTAATCAGACAGTAGAGACCGAGTATTGTGAACACCGCGCAGCTCATCAATGCCCACCATCTCTTGATGAATGCCATTGCGAAGGCAAGTATGTTATTCATGCGGGAATAAGCGTTTCACAGTCTAATCCCGGTCGTTCAAGACCTCAAGGCTTGTCAGAATAGCGTTCTGAGCCGGGCAATACTCAGTAGCTCGGCTGGAAATCGCTCCGCATCACCTGATTTGCATTCTTTAAACTACCGCCATACGCCCCGCCACGGGCCGTATCGGCGCCGACAAGCCCGTCATCAGCCGCGCGAATTCATCCAGATTGAGCGACTGCGCGCCATCTGACAATGCGCGTTCCGGGCATGGATGCACTTCAATAATCAATCCGTCGGCGCCGATGGCGAGAGCCGCGCGGCTGGCGGGAGCAATCAGTTCGCGTTTGCCGGTACCATGCGAGGGATCGGCGATTACCGGCAGATGCGAGAGCTCACGCACAAGAGCGACGGCAGCGAGATCGAGAGTGTTGCGCGTCATCTCGCTTTCAAAAGTCTTGATGCCGCGCTCACAGAGCACAACGTTGTCATTACCGCCGGCCAGCAGATATTCCGCGGCCAGCAGCCACTCTTTTACGCTGGCGGAAGGTCCGCGCTTGAGCAGGATGGGCTTTTTGGCCTTGGCAAGCTGGCGCAGGAGGTCATAATTCTGCATATTGCGCGCGCCCACCTGCAGCATGTCCGCATGGTCAGAGATGAGTTGAATGTCATTGGTGCTCATCACTTCGGTCACAACGGGCAAGCCAACTTCTTCACGGACTTCACGCAGCAGACGCAGCGCTTCGATTCCCAGCCCCTGGAAATCATACGGAGAGGTGCGAGGCTTGTACGCTCCGCCGCGCAGCAGAGTAGCGCCGGCAGCCTTGATAGCTCGGGCCGTGGAGAAAAGCTGCTCGCGCGATTCCACCGAGCACGGCCCGGCAATCACCACAGCTTCTTCTCCGCCAATAGTCACGCCGCCCACGTCAACCTGCGTCCGTCCGCTCTTGGTCTGCTTGCTGACCAGCTTGAACGGATGCGCGATGGGCACAACGTCTTCTACGCCCGGCGCGGCCTTGAGCGCCTCCAGCGCAATGCGATTGCCGCCGGCGCCGACCGCTGCCACAATGGCGCGCTCCGCTCCTCGCGTAACATGCGGCTGAAAACCGCATTCGATGACGCGTTCAATCACGTGTTGAAGTTCCGCTTCCGACGAACCTGCTGCCATGTTGATGACCATGAAAATGCTCCCTAAGCTGCTGGCCGCTAGCTTCTAGCCACTAGCCAAAAAGTGAAATAGCAATTGGCAAATAGCCGTTAGCCATTAGCTCGTGGCCTTTAGCTGGCGAACGGCGCTAAAGGCTAAGGGCTAAAAGCTAGAGACTTTCTCCCTGCTCCTGCATCTTCCTTGTGCCCAGCATGCGCGTTTCGTGAATAATGCTGTGGAAGATTGCGCGCACACTCTCGTCTTCAAAAGGCCCAGTATTTTGCGCGGTGATCTGCTCCAGCACGCGGGCTTCGCGGCCAGGATCGTACGCCGGCAGGCCCGAGGCCACCTTGATCGAAGCAATTTCACAGGCGATGGCGGCGCGCTGGTTGAGCAGGCGAAGCAGTTCGGTATCGAGCGCGTCAATCTGGCTGCGCCAATCATCGAGCGACTTGTGGCCGTTCACGGCCGGCTGGGCGGTTTGCTGGTCCATGCAGGTAAAGCTCCCTGAAAGCAAAAACCGCGACCCGTTGGGGATCGCGGCTTGCGGTGATTTATGATGACTAACTTCTTATTGCATTGTCAGCACAGATCCGCGTCGCCGCTACCCGTAAAGTGGTAGCGGTAAGTAAACGCGAATGTAAATCGGCTGGCGTGCATGCTGTGCGGATAGTAGTCTAGATTTTCAGCTGTTGTCAAGAAAGTTAATGCAAAAACGGCCCTTAGCTTTTAGCCCTTAGCCTTTAGCCAAGGCGGCGTCACCTAAACCACTAACGGCTAAAGGCCAAGAGCTAAGGGCTTAATATGACCAAAACGACTGATTCTACTGGTTCTAACGACGCGACAGCAGCGGCGCAGAAGGCGGCCCAGAAAAAGACCGATTGGCAGGCATACGTCGAAGACTTTCGGCGCGCCGGTCACGAAACCGTGGACTGGATTGCCGAGTACCTGACCAATGTGTCGGACATGCCGGTGCTGGCGCGGACCAAACCGGGCGACCTGCTGGATGCGCTGCCAAAGTCGGCGCCTGAAAAAGGCGAGCCATTCGACGCGATCCTGCGCGACTTTGACCGCCTGGTGATGCCCGCAGTGACGCAGTGGAACCATCCGCGCTTCTTTGCGTATTTTGCCTGCACCGGCTCGACGCCGGCGATCCTGGGCGAAATGCTTGCCGCCGCGCTCAACACCAACGGCCTGCATTGGAAGACTTCACCAGCAGTGGCGGAGCTCGAACAGCGCGCGCTGGACTGGCTGCGGCAATGGATCGGCGTGCCTGAAGGATGGTTCGGCATTGTCTATGACACGGCCTCCACCAGCAGCATGCATGCGGTCGTCTGCGCGCGTGAGCTGGTCGATCCGGAAGCGCGGACGGCGGGAAGCCGCAATGATCTGGTGCTCTACACATCAGACCAGTCGCACATGTCGATTGAGAAAGGCGCGATTGCCGTGGGCGTGGGTCAGAAGAACATTCGCAAAGTTCCGTCGGACACCGAATTCCGTATGCGCACTGACGCGCTGGCGAAGATGGTCGAAGAAGACAAGCGCGCGGGCAAGCGTCCGTTCTGCGTGGTGGCGACCGTAGGCACGACTTCCTCAACGAGCATTGATCCCGTCCCGCAAATTGCCGATGTCGCGGAGAAGCATGGCCTGTGGCTGCATGTGGATTGCGCGTATGCCGGAGCAGCCGCAATCCTGCCGGAGCACCGGTACATCATGGCCGGAGTTGAGCGCGCACACTCGCTGGTGTTCAACGCGCATAAATGGCTGCTCACGCCCATTGATCTGAGTGCGTTTTACACGCGCAGGCCGGACATTCTGCGGCGAGCGTTCTCACTTACGCCGGATTACCTGAAGACGCAGGACGATCCCCGCGCGCATAACCTGATGGATTATGGCGTTCCACTGGGCCATCGTTTCCGGGCACTGAAGCTATGGTTTGTGATGCGCTACTTTGGGCGTGAGCGGATTGAAGCGATGCTGCGCTCGCACATTCAGTGGGCACAGAATTTCGCCGCGCTGGTCGATGCGCACCCAAAGTTTGAGCGCGTGGCTCCCGTGCCACTGTCGGTTGTCTGCTTCCGCTATAGAGGTTCTGACGATGAGAACCGCTCGATCCTGGAAAAGATCAACGCCTCAGGCAGGGTGTTTATTGCTAGTACGGTGCTGAATGGCAAGCTCACGCTGCGCCTAGCGATTGGGCAGCTGGAAACCAGTTGGCGCGATGTGCAGGAAGCGTGGGAATTGCTGCAAACAGCGGCAGAAGAGATTTAACCATAAAGGACACGAAGGAACACAAAGGACGACCGAGAAATTTTAGCCGCGAATGAACGCGAAAAAGCGCGAATCGGAAATAACAGAGAATAGGATTCGCGTTTCTTCGCGTAAATTTGCGGCTACTTCGACCTATGCCGCGCGGTTCTGCAAAAAATAAAAGGCATAGCACAGCGCGAGAAACACCGCTTCCAATCCGGCAAAGACCATGAAAAAGCTGTTGTGGATGCGGAACAGCAATCGGTTATCGAAGCCCCATTCAGTAGCGGGCGGACGCGCCTGCATCGCGCGATAGAGACCTCGGGCCGTCATCACAAACAAGTGCAGCAGCAGGCCATAAAAGCCGATCCAGAAAACTACCCAGAAGAGCGGGCCAACGCTGGAAAAAAGTCCATCAAAGCCATAATCACTGCCGCTGAGGGCCAAAAACAAAAATGCCAGCAGCACCAGGTTGGGCCAAAGTCCTTCCGCGGTGATGAAGTAAAGATAATAGTCAGCCAAATTGCGCGCGTGCCGATTGCGCGGAAACTCTTTCTGCGCGCCCTGGCTGAACAGACCCGCGGCCAGAAACAGCGCCAGAGAAAATATCAACGGGCTGCCTGAGTTTACGATTGCCATTGTGCTCTGCCGCGCGCGCAGGTTGCGCTCCCGCGCCGCCATCTTTTGCTTGTACTGCTCTTCAGAGCTGCGCGATTCTTCCAGCGAATTGCTGAGCGCCGTGAGCGCCTGCTCGCGGCTTAGCGGCGTTGCGGAAATATGCAGCTTGAAAATCGAGTTCGGCGAATTGGAAATTCTTCTGATCTCCGCCTGTGTGGCGGAAATGATTTCTTCCTGGCGCTTGATCTCTATCTTTGAGCTGGCCTGCACCGAAATTATTTCTTCTTCCAGCTTGCCTGAATGGCGGGTCGCTAGCCAGTTGACACTGGCAGCGATAAAAGCGATCAACACTAGGCCTTGCAGCGCAAACATGCCGGGAGAAATCCAGCCGCGGAGTCCGGCAACGGCGGCGTAAGGCAGAAGCTCGCCGTTCTGGTCGATAACATTTTTCTGGCGCAGTAGCGCGGTCATCCCCGGCTGCTGCTGCCATTGCAAGCGGAGTTGGTCCTGAGGCGTTAGCTCAACTTCGCTAACCTCGCTTGCGCCCTCGTACACTGATTCCATCGTACTGGCTTGTTTAGCACGCTTTGAAAATAGGGCACAAGCACCAACAGTGCATAGCCTGGATGGCACTCGCCGTGGAACTTCCGTAGGCGGTTAATTTCAGCGGCTTTTCGGCAGCAATTGCCGCTGTTGATCGCAGGTATCCCTTTAGCAAAGAAACTTTTCTACGATTACCACTTTCTATCGCCGCACCACTGTGATTGTTGTCGCGGCCGTGGCCACGCCAAACGGCGAACCCTTCACTGGCGACAGCGCGCCGTTCGAAGCAATGGTGAAGGCCGCGATGTCGTGGCTTCCCGCCTCTGTCACATACGCGAATGAAGTGTCTGCATCCACGGCAACCGCTGAAGGTCCAACGCCGCCGGTGGGGAAAGGAGATCCTGTCACCTGGCCCAGCGCGCCGGTGCTGGAATCAATGGCATAAGCGGAAACGTTGTTGGATCCGCTGTTGGCAACATACAAAAGCGCTCCCTGCGGATCAATCCCCAGGCCAGCCGGCGCCGAGCCTGCTAGAAACGGTGAGCCATTGATTGGTGAAAGCACGCCGTTCTGGATCGAGAATCCCACCACCGCGTTGTGCGCTGGATCGGTCACGTAGAGAAATCGTCCAGAGTGTTCCACCGCGATTGAAGCCGGCGTGGCGCCCGCCCCCACAGAGGTGGGCAATCCTGCCTGCGTAAGCACTCCATTGCCGGCTATGCTAAACACCGCGATGGTGCCCTCAGTGCCATTCGCCACAAACAGAAAGTTGCCCGCGGGTGCAATCGCCACGGCTGAAGGATGCGACACCGGCTGAATCGGGAACGGCGATGACTGCGAAGGCGTCGTACCCTGGATAACGCCCAGGCTTCCAGTGCCCGGGTCCACGGTGTAACCCGATATGTTGCTCGCTGCCTGGTTTACCACATATAAAAATGGCGATACTGGCGACATGGCCAGAGAAACCGGGCCTTTATCCGTGCCAAAAATATTGGGCGGGTTCGTCGGATTAACAATGCTGATGCTCACCGGCACGGAAAGATTTCCGGTGCTCCGGTTGATGTCCAGCAGGGTCACGTCATTGCCGGAAAAGTCGGCTATATAAAGGAAGTCGCCGGAGGTATGCGGCTTCAGCGCCACGGGATTCGATCCGACAGGGAAATTCGGCGTCCCCAAAGGCACCAGCGCTCCATTGGACTGAATGCGGAACTCAAAAGTCTCATTGGTACCCGGGCCCGCCACATACACAAACTGCTTGTGTCCGCTGGCGCATCCGCCCAAAAAGCAGGCCGCACACACCGCTAAAAACGCTATTCCGCCGTAAAAGGCCTTAAACGCCCCTGCCCTCATTGAATCTCCTCGCCTGCGATTGAAAGTAAAGGATACATGAATCAGGGAGAAACACGCATCCCTGAGAGCCGCCAGCAGTAGAACGGTCGAGAAAGCAAGGAATGCGGAAAATTTTGCCAGGGAGGCACCGCGGAGACGCGGAGGCGCGGAGAAAAACCTCTGAAACGCAGCAGGATCAGAGTAGGAGGGTTCCTGCCGGTTTCCAACAATTTCGGATATACTCTGCGTCAACACCCCCGATTTTACAGGCAAGAGGCTCCTTCGATGAAAGAGTGGATCAAGGTCGTGGCCGATCCAATGGGTCTTGCTGGGTTCGCGCTGTTCCTGGTTTTTACTTACCTCGCAAGAAAAGGCAAGAAGCCTGCATGGATGGCTGCCGGCGCATTCGCCATGGCCTGTTTGGCCCTGGCTGGCGGACTGACTCTCGCCTACCTTCGCGTTCGGATGAATCCGAATCCTGCCTTAACGACAGCGCCGAGCACCGCCAACCAGCCTTCCTCTGCAGCTGGCACTGTCGACCAGCAGGCTATAGGAGAGATCAAACAGGAATCGTCCGGCGCAGGCGCGGTAAATGCCGCCGGAGTACAGGGGGGCTCGGTGACCGTAAATAATGCGCCAGCCAATCCCACTGCCGCATCCCCGCAGAAAAAAAGCGAGAAAGGCAAGAAGTGAGTTCCCTGCACGTTCTGGTCATCGCTCTTGGCGCAATCCTGCCTGTACAAAAGCAGCAGGTTGGCTCGATCCAGCAGAAGAGTTCGGCGCCATGCACGGTGAATACTGCCGCGATGCTGGGCGGCACGGTGACCATCAACTGCCCCGGCGTCGATCCGCCCGCCATGCGGGTCTTCAATGACGAACTAAAGAAGCAGGGCCATGACATTAAGGACCTTGCAGACAAATTGAAGAGCGCGGAAGAGTGGCGAAGCAAGTATGAGGAACTCACGGAGCGCCTAGCGGCGGCAGGACTTGACAACGAACTAGCACGCAAGGCTGATGAATTCTTGAAAGAAGGACGCCTTGATGAGGCGAAGAAAGCGCTCGACCAACTCATCAAGGACGACGAAACGCAGATCGATCGCGTGGCCCAGGACTACTTTAACCGGGGTCATTTGAACGAACTCAAGTTCGATTCTCTCAAGGCGCTCGATGACTACACACGGGCCTATCTCTACAGGCCGGATAATGTCGATTACGGCCTTGCTTATAGCTACCTGTTGCTCAATCAGAATCAATTCAATCAAGCAGAAGAAGTCCTGAAATCAGTTCTAGAGCACTTACGTGCTCTGGCCAAGGCCAATCCCTCCGCCTATCAAGTGTATATAGCCATGACACTGAACAATCTGGCGAACCTGTTCAGCGATACTCAGCGGATGAAGGAGTCCGAGGACGCCTACAAAGAAGCTCTGGAGACCTATCGTACTCTGGCCAAGGCCAATCCCTCCGCCTATCAACCGTATGTAGCCGCGACGCTGTACAATCTGGCGATCCTGTTCAGCGACACGCAACGGATGAAGGAGGCCGAGGATGCCTGCAAAGAAGCTCTGGAGACCTATCGTACTCTGGCCAAGAGCAATGCCTCCGCCTATCAACCGTATGTAGCCATCACGCTGAGCAATCTGGCGGTCCTGTTCAGAGCTACCCAGCGGATGAAGGAGGCCGAGGACGCCTGCAAAAAAGCTCTGGAGACCTATCGTACTCTGGCCAAGAGCAATCCCTCCGCCTACCAACCGTATGTAGCCATGACACTGAACAATTTGGCGAACCTGTTCAGCGATACTCAGCGGATGAAGGCGGCCGAGGACGCCTACAAAGAAGCTCTGGAGACCTATCGTACTCTGGCCAAGGCCAATCCTTCCGCCTACCAGCCGTATGTAGCCATGTCACTGAACAATGTGGCGATCCTATTCAGCAATACGCAGCGGCTGAAGGAAGCCGAGGACGCGTACAAGGAGGCCTTGAAGATCCGCCGTGCTCTGGCCAAGGCCAATCCCTCCGCCTATCAACCGGATGTAGCCATGACGCTGTACAATCTGGCGGTCCTGTTCAGAGCTACGCAGCGGCTGAAGGAAGCCGAGGACGCGTACAAGGAGGCCTTGGAGATCCGCCGTGCCCTGGCCAAGGCCAATCCCTCCGCCTATCAACCGGATTTAGCCATGACGCTGAACAATCTGGCTAACCTGTTCAGCATTACCCAGCGGATGAAGGAGGCCGAGGACGCCTACAAGGAGGCCTTGGAGATCCGCCGTGCTCTGGCCAAGGCCAATCCCTCCGCCTATCAACCGTATCTAGCCACAACGCTGAACAATCTGGCGGTCCTGTTCGTAGCTACGCAGCGGATGAAGGAGGCCGAGGATGCCTACAAGGAAGCCCTAGAAATCTATCGTGCCCTGGCCAAAGCGAATCCCTCATATCAGCCTAAGGTTGAAAGAACGCTTAACGCGCTATCATTGCTGGCGGGCAAGTCGGCGGAATGATCGTTCGAAGGCCGGTGCGGCCCCGCCGGGGCTCTGTTTCTTGTTCATTCTGCCCGTCCTTCCGTCGCTTCCTCGTCGACACTCAACAACCGCACGTGTTGAAGGTTCCAGTTTTGCGTCGTCAAATCTCATAAAGGGAATTCAACGCAAACTATTTGGCGCTTCTCTGCGGCCGCAGAAGAAAAAAAATTGATTGGTCGGATCTTTTCGGCACGACTTCGCAAGCCTCGGTCGCTACGTTCTCTGCGTCTTAAACGCTCAAGTCATGCCTTGTTACGGGTCTCCACGAGGAAATAGTCTTTCAGATTGCCGCGAAATGGAGCTGATCTGACGCGATTGGGGCCTGGTTTGAGCGGATTAAACCCCGATCTGAGCAGAGATTTTCTGGGTACGCTTAGCTTGCTCCTGAAGCGATCTGAAGCAAGTTCCATATCACGATGCGTCACCCCCGAGCCGAGCCGTCACTACACTCATTGCAACTGCGCTGTTGAGATGATGGCGAGGGGACTGCTCCGCTGCTCTTCAGGACAGTCGATAATAGGGAGTCATGGATAGCCCTACGGTCCAGCAGAGCCGATCCTTCGGCTTCGCGGAAATCGTGTTCAAAGCACTTTGCAGTTCGCGTGGCTCGCCTTCAGGATGGCGCATCGCGAGGGTGAGATGGATCGTTAACCACAACATCTGTACTGGATACGGCAACTCAGGAAAGCTCTAAACAATCGGGCGCATCCCTGTAATTTGCCAACATGATTTTGCTTAATTTTGGCGAATAAAAAACGATACAATGCAAGGGTCTGGGACCCATAGCGTACAAGGATCTTTGAAAAAATAGCAATCAGCATGCGGCAGTCAGCAAAAAAAGCGACGTCTCTCACGCGTCGCGACCCTCTGCCGACCGGACAGTAAAAACGGAAAAACAGGGCTGAAATTGCACCGGATTGAAGCCCTGAAAAACGGGGAAAATGGCTTTCGACCGCTCGGTCACCGGTCGGTCGAATTGGGGTTTGATCTTTGTTTTCAACAAAGCATCTATGGGGGGTGGGGGTCGTGGCTGAGGGACGCAGGCAGAGGGCTGGCGCGCGCAGCGCGCCTATCGCCGACATCGCCGTGATCGCCCGTCATCGCCGTAAGCGGAAAAGCAAAACTGTGAGGCAGGCTTGAGCAAAATACCG
>Ga0207700_10001305_pt1 | contig 14142 bp, 10 predicted proteins | sample LARL82metaG_FD_184348 | JGI IMG/M metagenome (GOLD analysis project Ga0207700, IMG submission 184348) | Corn, switchgrass and miscanthus rhizosphere microbial communities from Kellogg Biological Station, Michigan, USA - LAR L8-2 metaG... | ecosystem: Host-associated > Plants > Roots >...
GATCGAGCGCGACCTGCACGACGGGGCCCAGCAGCGGCTGGTATCACTCGGGCTCAGCCTGCGCGCCGCGCAGAAGGCCGTGCCGCCGGGACAGCCTGTGCTGCGAGAGGAACTGGGCCGCCTGGCCCGCGGCACCGCCGAGATACTGGAGGAACTGCGGGAGATCTCCCGCGGCATCCATCCCGCCGTCTTGTCGCTAGGCGGGCTCGGCCTCGCGCTGAAGGCGCTGGCCCGCCGGTCCCCGGTGCCGGTGAAACTCGACGTACGGGTGCAGGCCCGGTTGCCTGAACGGGCCGAGGTGGCCGCTTACTTCGTGGTCAGCGAGGCCCTGGCCAACGTGGCCAAGCACGCGCGGGCATCCGTGGTAGAGGTCCAGGTCGAGGTAAGAGACGGCGCCCTGGCCGTGTCGATCAGCGACGATGGTATCGGCGGAGCCGATCCGTCCCGCGGTTCCGGGCTCATCGGGCTGACCGACCGCGTCGAGGCATCGGGGGGCACGATCAGCATCTCCAGCCACGCCGGAGCCGGAACCCAGATCACCGCCCAGCTTCCCATCGCGAGCTAGCCCTGGAGCCGGCTCAGTAGCGCGGTGCCGTCGGGGCTGCCCAGGCCCGAGCAGGCGTCCCAGCCGGGGCCGGCCGCGTAGGCGCCGTTGTTCCCGCTGGTGATGTCGTGGAAGCCGGGCGCCGCGGTGCCCGGCGTCACCCCGGCGTACAGGAGCGTCTGGATCAGGCCGAACCGCTGGCCGGACGCCTCCGCCAGCCGGCTGATCAGCGCCGCCCACAGCGGCGCGACCGCGCTGGTGCCGCCGACGACCTGAGCCTTGCCGCCGGAGTAGATCTGGTAGCCGGTGGCCGGGTCGGCGTTGCCCGCCACATCCGGCACCCCCCGCCCGCCAGCGCCAGAGCCAGCGCCCGAACCAGGATCAGAGCCAGCGCGAGCGGGCACGCCGGCGTCCGCTTGCCAGGACGGCAGGGCGAATTCGTCGCTGACCCCGCCGCCGCCCGCTCCCTCGTTGGCCGCGGTCTCGTTCCAGACCACCTCGGAACTGATCACGCCGGTGGTCGGGTCGGCGAGGAGCTTGGTCCCGCCGCAGGCCAGTGCGTGCGGGCTGGAAGCGGGGAAGTCCACGTGCGGCTGCCCGTCATCGACGGCGTCGCCGCTGCCGTTGTCGCCGGCGGCGGCGCAGACCGTGATGCCCAGCGCGGCCGCGTCGGCCATCGCCGCGTCCATAGCCGAACGCCCCTGCGCGGTCCACGAGTCCTCGGACTGACCCCAGCTGATCGAGATCGCGATCGGGGCCGGGGTGGCCTGCGCGGCCTCGGAGATCGCGTCGACGAAGCCGCTGTCGCTGTTCGGCGCGAAGTAGACCACTTGCGCCGCCCCCGGTGCGGCCGCGCCGATGACGTCGACGTCGAGCGCGACCTCCACGTCGGCTCCGTTCGGATCCGAACCAGGCGCGTTGGACCCGCCGTCCACGCTGGCCGCGGTGACGGACGGGACGTCAATGCCGAGCCCGCCGAAGTAGGTGTCGAGGTCGCTGTCGGAGTAGCCGCCGCCGAGCTCGATGACCGCGATGGTCTGGCCCGCGCCGGTGGTCCCGGCCGGGAACTGGTAGATGCTGGCCACCTGGTTCGGCGGGTAGGTCTGGCCCTGGGCGGCCGCGGCGCCGCCGCCGTCTCTCGGGGCCCGGAAGTGCGGCCGGGCCTGGGGCCGGGTGTCCAGGCCCAGCACCGCGAGCACCACGCCGTCCAGCGGGGCCGGCACGAACAGCGGGCCCTCCCGGTAGCGGTGGGTGACCGTCCCCCGGCCTTCCGGTGCCGGACTGTTAACCTGCCGCAGCTCGGCGCCGAACACGCTCGACAGCTGCCCGAGCGTGCCCGCCACCTTGATCCGCCGGCTGGCCGGGAGCACCGCGGTGATCTCCAGGCCCAGGCCGGTGAGCGTCCCCCGGACCAGGTCCACGTCGGCCGGGTCGGCCCCGTACCGCTCGGCCAGCTGGTCGCCGGTGAGGACGGTCGGCCCCTCGACGATATCGGCGGGAATCTCGGCCCGCCGGCGCAGCACCAGCGTCAGCTCGGCCCGCTCGGAGGTGTCCAGCTGGCCGGCCGGCGCGACGCCCGGAAGCGGCGCGCGCACGCTGCCGGCCAGCTGAACAAGGGGTTCGGATTCTTCAGGCATGGTCAGCTCCTGGTTCAGGTAGCGCGGACAGGCCCGCCCGTTCGGCGATAATTTTTCCGAACGGGCGTGGGTGGCGGTTCCCGAGAATAGGGAAAACCTGCCGGCCGCGAGCCGTTTCGCCCGCACATGCGCCGCGCAAAGGGAGTGACCCTATTGTGCTTCGGTGGTGGTGGCGGCGCCAGCGACGGCGGTGGCCGGCGCCACCACCACCACGTTCTCGGGTCAGGCGGTCGCGGAGGCCACCTGACGATCCCGCTCGCCGGCCCGGCGGCGGGCGAACCACGTCCCGAACAGGACCAGGGACGCCAGCAGCAGCGGCGGGAGGTAGAGCAGGGGAATCGAAGACGAGATGATGGCCGAGCCGCCGCCGGGCGGCCCGAACAGGTCGACGGCCAGCTTCTCCTGCCAGAGGAACGCGTAGGGGATGACCGGGATGGCCAGCAGCACCAGGACGCGGCGGCTGACCGGGGCTCGCAGGCACGCGGCCGCCACGCCGACCAGGACCGCGGCGATCAGCAGATCGGCGGGCAGGCCGGCCACCGTGCCGCCCACGTTGTCGGACTGGGTCGGCGCTCCGTCGTTTCCTGGGCCGAACCACACGTCGCCACCCACGCTGAACCCGCCGAGGATCAGCGCCGCCGCGCCGACCAGGGCGGTGCCGCTCCGGGTCAGCAGGGCCAGGCCGCGGTCAGGTCCGGGGGAGAGCAGCAGCGCCACCGCGGCCGTGCCGGACAGCAGGACGGTGAACGCCACGGCCGGGTCGGCGTACCCGGCGAAGGCCGGGACGGCGCCGGCCGCGACCTGCCCGATCGCGGTGGCCAGGGCGCCGAGCCCGGCCAGCCGGCGCAGCCGGAGGAACACGAGGAGGATGACCCCGGGGGCGCCGGCCGCCATCGGCAGGTCGGCCAGGCCGAGGGTAGCGGTGAGCTCCCAGTGCGGGTGACCGGTGATGCTACTCGCCACCGCCCGCGGGATGCGGAACTCGGTCAGCGCGGCCACCAGCAGCAGCAGCGGCGCCACCACGCTGACCACGGCCAGGGCGTCACTCCAGCGCTGATCGCGCACCGTCCAGGAGAGCCAGTGCGCTCGCTTGAGGCGGTTCAGCGCGATCCGGCCGCGGATCCGCAGCGCGCCGCCGACGAGGTCGGCGCTGTCGGCGGTGTGCTGACCGAAGCGCAGCGCCCAGGCCACCGGCTTGGGCGCCCGGACCTGCGCGGCACCGTCGGCGGCGAGCAGCACGCCGACCATTTCCTCGGCGTGCTCGAGCCGGTGGTCCTTGGGGTACAGGGCCAGCAGCCGCCGGTACCACTTCTCCATCCGGCTGCGCCTAGTCGCGGCCACGCTCATCCGGCGTCTCCGCTTGCTTCCCCGGGGGCTTGCTTTCCGGTCGCGCGCGCCCAGGACGGCTCTTGTTCCTTCATGCCGTCCCTCCGGCCAGGCCCAGACGGCTAGCAGCGACGGCGGCGTTGGCACGCAAACGGCCCACCTCGGCCGCGAGTTCGGCGGTCCCCTCGTCGGTGATCCGGTAGTAGCGGCGCAGCCGCCCGTCCACGATCTCCTCTTTGTCGCTGGTGACCAGGCCATCGGCCTTCAGCCGGTCGAGGGCCGCGTACAAGGTGCCCGCACGGAGCCTGACCCGGCCGTCGGAAATCCGCGCGACATCGCTCATGATCCCGTAACCGTGCTGGGCCCCCGCAGCCAGCGCGGTCAGGATGAGGAACGTCGGCTCCTGCATGGACTGCTTGCTCACAGGACTTGTATATGCCGACGAACGGCACATATCAACTCGATCGCCCATCACGAACGAGTCCAGGACCAACCGTGACCGATTCCGCACAACTTGTTGCGATTCGCGACCAGGCTGCGTCATGATGAAGCAGGTTGACGTCCAGGAACCCGGACAAATGGCGCCCGGTCCTCCGGGCACCGCGAAAGGGCGCTGTGCCGCCGCGTGCCACGTTCCGCGACGTGTTCGCGGTGCGCGAGTTCCGGTTCCTGTGGGCTTCGGTCGCCCTGTCCACGGTGGGTGACCGTCTGGCCCTGGTCGCTCTCACCTTGCTGGTATACGACCAGACGGCCTCGCCGCTGCTCGCTGCCCTGGTCTACGCGGCCGGCTATCTGCCGTGGGTGATCGGCGGCCTGTTCCTGGCGGGCGTGGCCGACCGGCGCCCGCGGCGCTCGGTGATGGTGTTCTGCGACGCGGTCCGCGCGGTGCTGGTCGCGGCCATGGTGCTCCCGCACGTGCCGATCGGGGCGCTGGTGGCGCTGTTGTTCGCCGCCACGATGTTCGCACCCCCGTTCGAATCGGCCAAGGCCTCCATTACCCCGGACATCTTGTCGGGCGAACGCTATGTCCTCGGCACGGCGGTGCTCCAGACGACCCTGCTGGTCGGCCAGGTGGCCGGCGCGGCCGGCGCGGGATTCGCGGTCCATTACCTCGGGGTCCGGCTCTCGCTCGTCATCGACGCCGTCACGTTCCTGCTGTCCAGCCTGCTGATCCGCTTCGGCACCCGGGCCCGGCCGGCCGCGGCGAGGCCGGAAACCGTCGAGCCGTCACCGCTGGCGCGGATGGTAGCCGGATTCCGGCTGGTGTTCGGCCACCCGGCGCTGCGAACCCTGCTGCTGTTCGGCTGGCTTGTGGTCTTCTATACGATTCCCGAGGGAATCGCCGCCCCGTACGCGAGAACCCTCGGCGGAGGGTCGATCGCCACCGGCCTGGTGCTGGCGTCCACGGCGCTGAGCACGACGATCGCCACGCCGCTGTTCACCCGGTTCGTCCGCCCGCGCCAGCAGATCAACCTCATGGGCCCGCTGGCCGTACTGACCTGCGGCACGCTGATCCTGACGGTCCTGCACCCCGGCCTGACCGTCTCGCTGGTGATCTTCTCGGCCTCGGCCGCATTCGGTGTCTACCAGATCGCGGCCAACACGGCCTTCGTGATCAGGACGCCGAACGAACGGCGGGCTCAGGCCTTCGGCATCGCCAGCATGGGCGTGATCGTCGGCCAGGGAGTCGCCTTCGTGGCGGCCGGCGCCGCCGCGGAGCTCGTCTCTCCCGCCGTGGTCATCGCCGTAGGCGGCGGGATCGGTGCGGTCGTAGCCGTCATCCTTACCCTCAGGTGGCGTGGCGTGTCCCCGCCCGGCGGACGGCATGCGGCGGGACGGCGTCCCGGTCGCGTCGCGGCCGGAAGCTCGGTGCGGCTACGCGGAAATGGCTAGCTGGATCGCCGTTCGTACTCGACAAGGCTCGGCGGAGGGCCTGTCGCCCGGCTTGGTGACAGCGTCGACGGTGGTCGCCCCATGATCGCTACGCCGTGTCCGGTTCTGCCCGCGAATCCGGGCAGGTGAACGCGTGGCTGGAGCTGGTGGCCCGTGCTAACCTGCTTGGCGCTGGTCCTGACGGCCCTCCGTCCGGGTCTTGCCGTCTCGTTGGTGATCCTTTCGGCCTCGGCCGCATTCGGTGCCTAAGGACTCCGCTCAAGTCCAGGTGTCGCGCATTGCGGGTTCCCCTAATGAGTCGCGCTGGAAGGGCTGACGTGAACGTTCAGGTCCATGCGACGCGCATAATCTGCCTTCCTCCCTCCGGCCGGCTATGTCGGCCGTACTCACCCTCGCCGACGGCCGCGTGCCGGGTATCGTTGCTTGTCAAACCCCATTTAGCCCCTCTTGGTCGGGTGGTGTACGGCCAAACCGCGGCAATAGTGCTAAAGACGGGAAAGATGGGTTAAGGTAGCTATACGGAGCTAGTCCTTTACGGTGAGCTGCCGACTAGACACGAGCCTGTCGCGTCCCAATGGGAACGGTGGAGTTTGAACGCCTCGTCTGTCACACGCCGTTGGCTGTTGCGTGCTGATCCCAGACGCTGGGCATGGTGGCAGCTTCCGGGGTTTCTGCGCTGGTACATCGGAGTGGTGCCGGTAGTGGCGCTCGCGCTCACCTGCTACGCGGTATCCCAGACGACGTGGCACGCGGCCGAGCTGTGGAAGTTCCTGCTCTTGCTGACCTGCGGCCTGATCTCAGTCGCGGCCACGCCTCGAGCCGTCTACCTGCACGGCAGGATGACCAGGGATTTCATCACGGTCTGGGTCCTGCCGATCGCAGTCCTGCTGCCACCCGTTTATGCGATGATCACGCCGATCCCGCTATACCTGCTTACGCAGTGGTGGGTGTACCGGGGCCTGGTGTACCGAAGGGTGTTCACTGTCGCCGCGATGGGCCTGTGCTACGGCGCGGCATCCGTTGTCTTCCGCGCCTTCCCTGACTCCTTCGCCGGTGCCTCGATCGGCACCGGGGTGCACGCGCTGACGTGGACCATGGCCGTTGCCGTCTGCGAGATTGTCGGGGGCAGGGGGCACAACGCGATGATCGCGGTCGCGATCAAGCTCAGCGATCCGACGGTCCGCCTGCGCGAGCTGGAGCTGAACCGCGAGGCGCTGCAGGGCGACTTTGCCGAGTTCGATCTGGGAGTCCTGATAACCGTTGTTGTCGCCGTTAACGTTGCGCTTGCTGTTTTCGCCGTGCCCACGGTGCTGCTAGCCCGCCGGTTCATGATGCATGCCCAGCTCCTCGCCCAGTCGCGGGTCGACACGAAGACCGGACTGCTCAACGCGTCCACCTGGGAGCAGGAGGCCGCGACCGAGATCGCCCGGGCCATCCGGACGAAGAGCCCGCTGGCGCTCGCGCTGGTCGATATCGACCACTTCAAGTCGGTCAACGACACCTACGGCCACCTGGCGGGAGACAAGGCGCTGCGGGCCGTCACCGATACGCTGCGCAACCAGTTGCGCGTCTACGACCTGGCCGGGCGGTTCGGCGGGGAGGAATTCGCGATCCTGCTGCCGCAGGCGCGCGAGGTGGACGCGCTTAACGTCGCGGAACGCCTCCGCGCCCATGTCGCGGCCCTGTCCGTTCCCGTTGAGGACAACGACGAGTCCGGGCCGGTCATCAAGCTCACGATCTCGGTCGGCGTCGCGGCCCTGACCAGCGAGAGCCAAGAGCTCACCGACATGCTCGCCGCCGCCGACGCGGCCCTCTACCACGCCAAGGAGACCGGCCGCAACAAGACGCACATGGTCTCCGCCGGCCCCCAGGCCCCGTAGCCCGCGCTACGCGTCTGCCCCGCTGTCCGGCGGGTATGTTCGGCGCACGTCCCTGACATCAGTGATTCTTGCCCGGAATCGGGCAAGAATCTTGCCGAAATGCGCGCGCAGCTAGTAAGAAGTAGGCATGCCAGGCCCCGAAGACTCCCGAGACCCCGGACGAAGCGGGCACCCGGGACGGCCCGGAGCCCCGGCCGACCCATTCCCGCAGGACCTCGCGCGCTACCTGGCCGCCTCGACCGGCCTTCCGCAGCCCACGGCGGTCCGGGTCGTAGCCGACGTGGCGACGTACTTCAGCGAGACCGTCGAGGAGTTCGTCCGCAGGCGTCACATCGAACTGCAGCAACGCCAGCGCAAGAACCACGAGATCTGGCCGCTGATAGCGGCCGAGCTCGGGCAGCGCAGGTTCACGGCGCCAGGACTGTCGGAGCGCCAGCTCCGGCGCATCGTGTACGGATAGCGCCAAGGCCAGCCGAACAGCCAAGGAGGGGTTCACGTGTGCGGAATCGTGGGGTACATCGGCCGCAGGGACGCGGTGCCAGTGCTACTCGAGGGACTCAGGAGCCTCGAGTACCGGGGCTACGACTCGGCCGGGCTGGCCGTCATCCACCGCAACCGCCTGCAGGTGACCAAGACGGCAGGCCGCGTCCAGGATCTCAGGGACCGGGTTGAGGACCGGGCGAGCGGCCGAACCACGGGTACGAAGGCCACGATCGGCATCGGCCACACCAGGTGGGCCACGCACGGTGAGCCGAACGAGGTCAACGCCCATCCGCACACCGATACCGAGGGCCGGATCGCCGTGGTGCACAACGGCATCATCGAGAACGCCGAGCAGCTCAGGGAGGCGCTGATCGCCGGCGGCGTCAAGCTGGTCAGCGAGACCGACACCGAGGCGCTCGCCCACATGATCGCCGCCGAGGCCACCGAGGGCACCAGCCTCCAGGACGCTGTCCGCCAGACCCTGCGCCACGTGGAAGGCACCTACGGCCTGGTCGTGCTGGACACCAAGAACCCGAACGAGCTGGTGGTGGCGCGCAATGGCAGCCCCATCGTGCTCGGTATCGGGGAGTCGGAGATGTTCGTCGCCTCCGACGTGGCCGCGCTGGTCCGTTACACCAAGCAGGTCGTGTACCTGGACGACGCCGAAGTGGCCACTGTGCACGCTTCCGACTTCCGCACCGCCGCACTCGACGAGCGGGACCGGCGCGGGCCGGGAGAGCGGCAGGCCAAGGAGCCGACCACGGTGGAGGCCGAGGCCGGGGACTACGAGCTCGGCTCGTTCGAGAACTACATGCGCAAGGAGATCCACGACCAGCCGGAGGCCCTGCGCCGGGCGCTGCGCGGCCGTCTCGACGAGCGGTTCGCAACGGCCAAGCTGGGCGGCATCGACCTGGACGCGCGCCAGCTCAGGTCGATCAGGCAGGTGAAGTTCCTCGGCTGCGGCTCGGCCTACTACGCCGGGCAGATGGGCGCGGTGCTGACCGAGGAACTGGCGCGTATCCCGTCCGATGCGGAGCCCGCGTCGGAATTCAGGTACCGCAATCCGGTCGTCGACCCCGACACGCTGTACGTGGCGGTCAGCCAGTCTGGCGAGACGCTGGACACGCTGATGGCGGTGCAGGAACTGCGGCGCAAGGGCGGGCAGGTCATCGGCGCGGTCAACGTGGTGGGCAGCGCGATCGGCCGGGAGTGCGGTCACGGGGTCTTCCTGCACGCCGGCCCGGAGATCGCCGTCTGCTCCACCAAGGCGCTAACCAACATGGCGGCCACGTTCGCCCTGCTCGCGCTGCTGCTCGGCCGGGTCCGCGACATGTCCTCGGCCTCCGGCCAGCGGATCGTGGCGGGGATGCGCGCCCTGCCCGGGCAGATCGAGCAGGTCCTGGCCGCCGAGGAACAGATCGCCCAGATCGCGCGCCAGTTCGCCGGGGCCGAGCACATGTTCTTCATCGGCCGCGTCCGCGGCTGGCCGGTGGCCCGCGAGGGCGCACAGAAGCTGAAGGAGGTCTCCTACGTCCACGCCGAGGCCTATCAGGCGGCCGAGCTGAAGCACGGCCCGCTCGCCCTGATCAATTCCTCGATGCCGAGCGTGGTCATCGTGCCCAGCGACGACCTGGTGTCGAAGAACGTCTCCACGATCGAGCAGATCAAGGCGCGCGGCGGCCCGGTCATCGCGGTGACCAGCACTGACCTGCCGTCAGGCCTGGCCGACGCGGTCGTCCGCGTGCCCCGCGGCGAACCCGAGCTCGAGCCCCTGCTGCTGAACGTCCCGCTGCAGCTGCTCGCCTATCACGTGGCGGCCAAGCTGGGCCGGGACATCGACAAGCCGCGCAACCTGGCCAAGAGCGTCACGGTCGAATAGCGCCCGGTCAGTGGAAGGGCTGCGGCTCCTCCATGCCAGCGCTCCCCGGCAGCGGCTGCTCGCACCAGACGACCTTGCCGGCCGTCGTCCGGCGGGCGCCCCAGCGCTGGGAGAGCTGGCGCACGACCTGCAGGCCGCGTCCGTTCTCGTCGTCTCCGTTCGGCGAGCGCAGCCTCGGCAGCGCGCCGGAGGAGTCGATGACCTCGCAGACCAGAGCCCGCTCGTTGACCAGCCGCAGCGTGACCTCGCCGCGCGAGTACTTGACCGCGTTGGTCACCAGCTCGGAGACCAGCAGCTCGGTGGTGGGGATCAGGTCCTCGAGCTCCCACCGCTTCATCGGCTCGGCCAGCACCGAACGCGCTTCCCGCACCGAGGTTAGCTTCGGCGCGAGCGTCCACGAGGCGTAGTTGTCCTCGGGCAGCCGCCGCAGCCGCGCGATGAGCATCGCGATGTCGTCGCGCTGGTGATCGGAGTACACCCCGTCCAGCGCGGCCTTGCACAGGTCCTCGAGCGGCCGCGTCGGCGAGCCGGGACCGAAGATGCCGCGCAGCCGGGCCAGCCCGTCGCTGATGTCCTGGCCCTTGTTCTCCACCAGGCCGTCGGTGTACAGGACGAACAGGCTGCCGTCCTCCACCTGGAACCGGCGGCTCTCCACCTCGCCGTCGCCGATGCCGAGCGGCGGCGAGGGCGGCACGTCGAGCAGTTCGTTGGTGCCGTCCGGGTGCACGAGCAGCGGCGGCAGGTGGCCGGCCACCGCCACCTCGCATTCCCCGCTGACCGCGTCGTAGACGGCGTAGGCGCAGGTGGCGAAGTGGGGCTCGCGCTCGCCGAGGGTGTGCATGAGCTCGTCGAGCTGCAGCAGCGAGTCGGCGGGCGGCAGCTCGAGCATGGCCAGGGTGTGGATGGCGGTGCGCAGCCGGCCCATGGTGACGGCGGCGCGCACGCCGTGCCCGGCCACGTCCCCGACCACCAGCGCGACCCGCCCCCCGGGCAGCGCGATTGACTCATACCAGTCCCCGCCGACCTCGATCATCTTGCTGCCCGGCAGGTAGCGGTGCCTGACCTCGACCGAGGACGGCGCGGAGAGCCCTGTCGGCAGCATGCTCCGCTGCAGCGTCAGCGCGGTCGCGTGCTCCCGGCTGTACCGGCGGGCGTTGTCGATGAACACGGCGGCCCGGGTCGCGAAGTCCATGCCGATCTCGACGTCGTACGCGTCGAACCGGCGGAACCCCTCCTGCCGGGTGCAGACGAAGAAGCCGAGCATGGTGCCGCGCGCGATGAGCGGCAGGACCACCATGGAGGCGCCGGACAGCAGCTTGGCCACTGGCTTACGCCGCCAGGCCTTGGCGATCTCGCTCGCCTGGGCCTTGGTGATGGTCGCCTCGAGCACCGGCGCGCCGGTGTCCATGCACCGGTAGTACGGCGTGTTATGCGGGTAGCGCAGGATCTCGCCGGTCGGGAAGGTGGCCTCCCAGGCCTGATCCTTCCGGTCGTGGAGCAGCGCGATCCGGCGCAGCGGCACCGACCCCTCCGGCCCGTGCGACGGCAGTTCGTCGTCCCCGGCCAGGCTCTCCAGCAGCAGCAGGCCGGACACGTTGCAGAAGTGCGGCACGATCGCGTCGAGCAGGACGCGGGCCACGTCGTCGATGTCGAGCGTGTCGCCGATCCTGGTGAGCGCGTCGTCGAGCATCTGCCTGCGCATGAGCGCGGGATCGACGAACCGCTCGGAGTTGGGCGCGGGGATGCGCAGCAGCGCCAGCGCGGCCAGGCTGGTCCCGCCGGCCCGCATCGGGTGGACGGTCACCACCGCTTCGGCCGGGGGGCCGTCGCGGGTGTCGATCGTGAGCATGGCACTGCCCTCACGATCCGAACGGATGGCCTCGAGCAGCCCGGCCACCGCAGCCGCGGCGTCACCCGGGCGGCTCGCGTGCGAGTTGCCCGGCGCCTGGTCCGCCTGGCCATGGTTCCCGTGCGAGCCCGAGGTCAGCTCGATCAGCTGCGCGCCGAGCAGCTCCTCGGGTTGGCGCGCCAGGATCTTGGCCGCGTTCCTGTCGTGCTGCACGATGCGCCCGTCGTAGTCGATCCCGAGGATCAGCGTCCGCACGGACGAGGACAGGGCCGGATGCGAGGTTTCCGGGGTGTCGGTGATCCCGGCCTCCTGGAAGTTCGTGCCGGTGCTGGATTCACTGGAGTCGGCTGACTCGCGGTCCGGCTTGGTTCCGTTGCCAGCAGCCCGGGGCATCGGGGCACGGCTCGATGCGACATCGCCCCCGGGAGCGCCTGCCCCGAGAGCGCTGCCTTTAGCCGACATGCCGGATGTCACGTGCGGTCTCCTGATGGCATCGCTGCGCTCCTGTCAATTATGGGCCACGGACGGCGCGTTCAGACAGGAGTTCCGATGACTCACCTTTCTCCCGAAACGTCACTTTATGTGGTTTTTCACGCCAATCCCAGTAATGAGCTGGGACTGGCGTGACTGCGGGGCTCGTCCGAAATGCGAATCATTCCGGCTTCCCGGCCATCCCGGGGCAACTCCCTTGACTTAACGATGACAGCAAGTTACTGAAAGTAGCCAAATACCCACCGGCCCTGATGGTGCAAGCTTTGCGGCCGGCCAGCCGCGGGTCACGTCAGGCGCGCCACCGCCAGCGCCGCGGCGAGCAGGATGATCGCCCAGGAAGCCGCGCGCAGCGCCCGCTCCAGCGGCTGCAGCAGGGTGTCGGCGGTGACCGGCTCGGTCCGCCCGTCGGCGTAAATGATGCTGCCCTCCACCCGGTGCGCGCGCCGCCGGATGTTCCTGGCCGGGGTGCTCAGCTGGCGCTGCGCCGCGGACAGCGCGTACGCCCCGGCCGCGGCCAGGACGGGCGCCAGGGCCAGCGTCCCGGTCTGGGCCACATACGCGGTGAGCACGGGGAACGCGCCCCAGGCGAGAGCGAAGCCGAAGTCCGTGTGCATCAGGCCGCCGAACAGCTCCGCGTTGTACGCGATCACCAGCACCGGGCCCGCCACCATGAACGGGATCAGCGTCCAGCCCACCCGGATCACCCCGAACACGCCGAGCACCAGCGCGCCCAGCAGGCCAGCCACCACCACGGCGACCAATACGGCGGACGGGATGGCCGTCCGCAGCGGACGGCCGCGCAGCTCGTCGAGGGCGTGCGCGGCCAGGCCGACCGCGAGGAAGAACGCCAGGATGGTCGCGATCAGGTTGCTGACCAGCACCCGCGGCGCCAGCGCGGCGCCGATCACCACGTAGGACAGGTGCCACGCGGTGTACGGCGGGTGCAGCAGCGTCCACCAATCCCGCCACCGCCCCGGCCCCGCCGCGTAATAAGCCGGCTTCGACTCACCCGCCTGCACGGGTGCCCCACATCACCAGGCCGCCACCGAGGCTCATCACCCGGGTCCCGACGTCGGTCAGGCCCGCCTTCTCCCATGCCTGCACGGTCCAGGCGACTGGGTACCTGCGGTAGTGCGCGGAGATGTTGGGGCCGAGGAAGCGGCCCACCCGGAACCACTCCCGGCCGCCTAGCAGCAGGCCGCCGGCCGGCAGCACCATCCGGGTGTACGCCCACCAGGCCGGATGCCACAGCGGCCCGGTCGGCACGCAGAACTCCAGGCTGGCCATCGGCGCCCCCGGCTTGAGCACGCGGGCCAGCTCGGCCAGCGTCGCCTGCGGGTCCTGTACGTACCTGAGCAGGTAGGTGAAGGTCAGCGCGTCGACGCTGGCGTCGGGAAGGGGCAGCTGCTCGCCCCGCGCGACCGCCAGCGAGATGCGGTCCCGCATCCCGGCCGCGGCCACCCGGCGTTGTCCCTGGCGGAGCATCGCCTCGGTCAGGTCCACGCCCGCCACCCGGGCCCGCCCCTGCTCGCGAGCGTTGCGCGCGGCCAGTTGCAGCGCCACGCCGGCGGTGCCGGACGCCACGTCGAGGATCACGCCGTCCGCGGGGACGACGTGACCCACCATCTCGGCCCGCCACTGCCCGTTCTGTCCGAACGAGAGGAGCTCAGCGAGCCGGTCGTACCGGGCTGGGAGCCCGTCGAACAGGTCACGCGCGAATCCATTGGGATCGTCGGGCATGAAGGTTCTCCCGTGGCCGGTGCCTATTACCCAACCGTAACGCCGGGACGGGTCGCATGGTTCAGCGCGGCCCATTCAGCTGGGCAGGGCGGCCCTGATCTTCTCCGCGTAGCCTTCCGCCGGGTGAGCTTCGTCGTACGGGTGCCGCGGCCCGAGCCAGAACCGCAGGCCATCGCCCTTGCTCCGGGGAATCACGTGCAGGTGAAGGTGCGGGACCGACTGGCTGACCACGTTGTTGATCAGGATCATCGAGCCGTCGGCGCCCAGGCCGTCCTCGACCGCGCGCTCCAGTCGCTGCGCCGTGGTGAAGAACTCGGGCACCTGCTCGGCCGGCAGTTCGCTGAGCAGCCGCACATGCTGCTTCGGCACCAGCAGCGTGTGCCCGTAGAACAACGGCCGGTGATCGAGGAACGCGAGCA
>Ga0207700_10001313_pt1 | contig 14106 bp, 10 predicted proteins | sample LARL82metaG_FD_184348 | JGI IMG/M metagenome (GOLD analysis project Ga0207700, IMG submission 184348) | Corn, switchgrass and miscanthus rhizosphere microbial communities from Kellogg Biological Station, Michigan, USA - LAR L8-2 metaG... | ecosystem: Host-associated > Plants > Roots >...
AGTTGTTACCGATGACGCCGACGAAAGGCAGTTTCCGATGGACCATGGTAAGAAAATCGAAGCCCGTTAGCGTAAAGGAGCAATCGCCGTAAAGCACCACTACGTCGCGTTCCGGTTGCGCGAGCTTGGACGCCATGGCAAAGCCCGTGCCGACGCCGAGCGTACCGAGCGGCCCAGGGTCCATCCATCCACCGGGTTTATGCGGCCGCACGATTGATCCCGAGAAGGTGACGATGTCGCCGCCGTCGCCAATGTAGACCGTATCTTCCTGGAGAAACTCATTGATCTCGTGACACAGGCGCACGGGGTGAATCGGCACCTCACTAGCTGCGATGATTTTGTCGTCCTTGCTCTTGCTTTTCTCTTCGTCCTCGCGCAGCATCTTCAGGAAAGGATCGTGTTTCTTCGCCGTGTCGCCGCTCGAAGCCTCGCACATTGCGTTCACGATGGTTTTCAGATTGCCCACCAGCCCGAAATCGAAGTCGCGGTTGTTGCCAACGTTCTTGTAGTCCATGTCCATGATTACGATCTTCGCCTTGGGATTGAGGCGCCGGCCGTAGCCCATGCGGAAATCCAGCGGTGTACCGGCCAGCAGGATGACGTCAGCATTGTCGAAGGCCGTCTTGCGCGACGGCATGAAAGAGTGGGAATGATTGCGCGGCAGCGTGCCGCGTGCCGAGCCATTCACGTAAATCGGGATGTTGAAATGGCGCGCGAAGCGGTCGATAGCGTCATGCGCGCGGCAAGTGCGTGCCTGTGTGCCGAACAATGCCACGGGGCGCTCGGCATTCGCCAGCAAGTCGGCAACCTGCTGCACGATCTTGGGATCGCCAACGAATTCCGGCACGCCGCCATCCGCGCCGCGCACACGAAAATTCTTGGGGTAACGTACCTTGGAGGCTTCGACCTTTCCATCCATGATGTCATGCGGAATCTCGAGGTACCCGGGTCCAGGCGCGCCGTTGTACATCTCGCGCAGCGCTATGCCCATCATTTCCGCCACGCGCTCCGTCGTCATCACCAATGAAGCAAATTTGCTGATGGGCGTCATCATTTCGGTATGACGTAATTCCTGCAACCCACCCATGCGGTATTGCTTGAGAGCCGAATTGCCGCCAATCAGCAGCATCGGACTCTCGGCGCGAAAGGCGTTCGCCATTCCCGTCACGGCGTCAGTTGTACCGGGACCAGCGGTGACGACGGCACAACCGAGGCCAGTAATCCGCGCGTAGGCATCGGCCGCGTGAGCAGCCACCTGCTCATGGCGTACGTCGATGATCTCAATGCCCTCGTCGATACATCCGTTGTAAATGTCGACAATGTGGCCACCGGAAATGGTGAAGATGTGCCGAATGCCTTCCTGCTTGAGCATTTTGGCGACGATCTGGCCGCTCGAAATCATCTCTGTGCTGGCGGCGGTTTTGGTATCAGTGGCGGTATCAACAGCGGTTCCCATATGACTCCCTGCGTGGAAATTCTAGGACTGCGAAACTATCTATTGTATACGATGGCTATTGGATTCCGGGCCCGGTTGCCCGCGGAGAATCAGGACTGCCCGATCACTCGCCCGGTCGCGGTGTCCAGATCGACATCGTAGTAGCCCGGGCGAGTTGCCCCTATGTGCCAGATGTGGCCCGTTCTACAAGCCGGCGCACGGCGCACTCGATTGGTTCGTCGGTTGGAATCGCCTCCGTTTTTTCCGGGTCCTCCTCCGATCCGCCAGATTTTAGCGGTCGATACGGAGCGATCAGGTATGCCCCCTCGCGCTTTGAAAACTTCCAAGTCTGGGCCAACTTCTCGAACGTTGAGAGCGATTTCACTTTCGCGTGCTTAAGCAGAACGTCTTCTGGGAAGGTATCGCGTGTCAGCGTAGGAACCGTTGGATTCCCCCTCACGATCGCTCTCAGCATCGCGTCTTCAACGGCCTTTCGATCGGACACATCCACAACCTCAACCGGGTCGATCCCCATGTAGAAACCGGCTTCGGTCTGCGCCATCGTCGGAATGAACGCTTGCCCCTTGCGGATGGTTAACATCCAGAATCCATCTTTGATGGTGGCCGTCATCTTATTGGAGTTGCAATTACCGTACGCCACCCTGAGCGGCTACGGAGAATCAAGACAGCCCGATCACCCGCCCGGTCTCAGTGTCCAGATCGACATCGAAGTAGCCCGGACGAGTCGACAGACCGGGCATGGTGCTCATGGTTCCGAGCAGCGGGTAGAGGAATCCGGCGCCTACACTGGCACGGATATCGCGTACCGGCACGATGAATCCGCTGGGCGCGCCTTTCAGGTTCGGGTCATGGCTCAGGCTCAGGTGCGTCTTGGCCATGCAAATGGGCAGCTTGCCGAAGCCCTGACGAGTGTACAACTCGATCCTTTTCTCGGCTTCTGGTGAATACTCGACGCCCGAGCCGCCGTACATTTCGCGTACGATGGTCTCGATTTTGTCCTTGATGCTCATTTCCAAGGGATAAAGGAAGCGGAAATTGCTGGGCTTCTCGCAGGCAGCAACCACCGCCTTGGCCAGGTTCACCGCGCCCGCTCCGCCTTCGGCCCAATGGTTGGTCATTACCGCATCTTCGGCGCCGGCCGCGACCGCGACACGCCGCACCAGGTCGATCTCAGCGTTCGTATCGTCCTTGAAGCGGTTGATCGCCACCACCACGGGAATGCCGAAGGCACGCGCGTTCCCGATCATCTTGACAAGATTGCTGCAACCCTTCTCCAGCAGCGGCAGATCTTCCTGCGTATAGGCGTGGGCCAGCGGTTTCCCGGCCACCACCTTGGGGCCGCCGCCATGCATCTTCAAAGCCCGGATGGTGGCCACCAGAACAACGCAGTTGGGCGCAAGGCCGCTGACCCGGCACTTGATGTTGAAAAACTTTTCCATGCCCATATCGGCGCCGAATCCGGCCTCGGTCAGGACATACCCTTCGGGCCCCACAAGTTTGAGCGCGATCTGATCGGCCACGATCGACGAGTTGCCGTGCGCGATATTGGCGAAGGGACCGGCATGGACGAAAGCCGGCGTGCCCTCAATGGTCTGCATCAGATTGGGCATGATGGTGTCCTTCATGAGGACGGTCAGCGCTCCGCTCACTCCCAGGTCGTCGGCAGTGATGGGCTCGCCCGCTCGGCTACTGCCGATGACCACTCGGCCCAGACGTTCCCGCATATCCTCCAGGTTCGTGGTCAGCGCGAGGATCGCCATTAGCTCACTGGCCACCGCCATGTCGAATCCCGTTACGCGCGTGAGGCCTTTCTCCTCCGAACCCTGCCCGATGGTGATCTGGCGCAGCATGCGGTCATTGGTGTCCAGCACGCGCCGCCAGGTGATGCTTTCCGGATCGATGTCCAGGCGGGCGAAACGGCTCTGCTCCTGCGGTGTGAGGTCGCTGGGATTGGTCTTCTCGATTCCCAGCTTCTTCAACCTCCGCAGCATCACCGGGGAAAAGCGACGGCTTCCGTCCTTGCCTTGCGGGCACAGGCGATCGAACAGCACCGCGTCGTCGGGCGTCTGCTGCTCGTGAAAATAGCGGCTATCGATGGCCGCTGCCAGCAGATTGTTCGCGGCGGACATGGCGTGAATGTCACCCGTCAGATGGAGGTTGAACTCCTCCATCGGGATAATCTGGCTGTAGCCGCCGCCGGCTGCCCCGCCCTTGATACCGAAGGTCGGACCTTGGCTGGGCTGGCGAATGCAGGTGAACACCTTCTTGCCGAGAAACGCGCCCAATCCCTGGCTGAGCCCGACGGTGGTGGTCGTTTTACCTTCACCCAGAGGAGTGGGCGTGATCGCGGTCACAACGATGTACTTGCCGTTGCGGACGTCTTTGAGCCGCTCCCGAATGGACAGGTGCACTTTGGCCTTGGTCTTGCCATATAGCTCCAATTCTTCCGGAAGAATGCCCGCCTTGGAGGCGATTTCGTCAATGGGTATCGCCATTGCAGCCTGGGCGATTTCGATATCACTGGGAACGGGCTTAAGGAGATTCGTTAACTTATGGGGCACTGAGAGGCATTTTACTATGGCAGCTTCGATTCCCTCGACACTTTGCCGTTCAACGCTTCTTCCACCGAAACATGATTGGCTTCCAGCGTCTCACCTAGCGTCTGATCCAGACCCACGCGCGCCCGCATGTAAGACGCCAGCGCCGCTACCTCGGTTAACTGCGCGTCAAGCAGTGTCCGCCGTGAAGCCACCACATCGTTCAGGGTCGCCGAGCCGAACGAGAACAACTGTTGTTCCTTCTCCATCAGTTCGTCTTGCAACTTCCGGGTGTCCGCCGCCTGCGAGTATCTCGCTCGAGCTTGGCGCAGTGCGATCATCTGATTCGAAATCGCCACCACGATGTCGTTCATGTTCCGGCGCTCAACCAAATCGCCCTGGCGCAGTTGCAGTTGTTCGATCCCGTAGTCGGCTTGTGAGATATGATTCCCGATGCGTCCCTGAAAAGCAATCTGGCCGCGCCGATCATAGAAATTCCGGCGAAACACCTGGCCGAGCGCATTGCCCAGGCCTCCGACATAATACGGATCAGCCGTTGTCCCATCGGGCTGAGGTACCGCCGTTCCCGACAGGCCGTGATCGGTGGTCGAAGCGATGCCTTGCAAAATCGGCAGTACACCGTTTGCGGTTCCGAGCGCCGAGATTTGCGCCGTCTCGTCGCCGAGCTTGGCAAGCTCGACATCCGGTCTCTTGGCGAGGGCCCGGGCCAGCAAAACCCGCAACTCGGGCAGATCGTCCTGCTGAGGTACTTCAATCCGATCCAGCGGCACGATCTCCGCCGCGTCCAGCAGAGGGTCTTCCAGGCCATTCCGGCTCAGAGCACTCTTCAAGAGGATCTCTTGCTGCCGGACAGTAGCCTGGGAGATGTCAAACTCCTGCCGCCGTGTGGAAACCTCAGCTTCCGCTCGAAATCGCTCCACTCTCGCGGTGACGCCCAATCCGATCTGACTTTGCGTATCGCTCAGGAACTTCTGCGCTGCATCCACCGCGGTCTGCCGCACTTTCAAATCGTCGTTATCGGTCACAAGGTCCCAATAAAGATTGAGTACATTTGCTACCAGATTCAGCAATTGCGATCGGAACGATTCTCGCGAGCCGCCGATCTGTTTTTCCGCGACGCGGATAAATCGGCTGTTGACGCCGATGCCGAAGCCCTGCAGAAAGTTGTGGCGGGCGAAAATCTGCACGACCGGCGCCACCGACGGATTCAGTACATCAGTAGGGGCATTCTCTTTCAAATACGATTCATTGGCTGTGACCTGCACAACCCCGCCCGTGAGCAATCCTTCCTGTACGAAGGTGTTGAACCGGTGAGTTACATCGATCAACGCATCCGTCTGGCTTTGCACCGCGTTCGGCTGAGGACTCGTGGTATGCGAAAAGATGGTTGCATTTTGCAACACAGGATCGAGATTCGGCGTAATCGGGCCGACCTGCGAAACCAGCGCGTTGGTTCCTCCGCTTCCGTTTCCGTTGCCAGTATTCAATAGCCCCGCACTGAGCTGGCTGCCGGCCACGCCTTGACCGCCGGTAACCTGGTTGACCAGCTGATTACCGCCCGTGACACCTGGCAGCGCACCGCCGGCCTGCAGGCGTTCCAGGTTCCATTCGGCCGCGATCGGTCCATAACGGCTCACTTCCAGGTCCAGGTTGTTTTCGATCGCCACCGCAATCGCGTCTTGAACCGTCAGGTAGAGCTTGCCGCCTCGCATCAGGCTAAATAGCCGGCTCGAATTCTTGAGATTTACTGGGGGCAGTGTCGCGCCCCGATAAGGCCGCCACAGGATCGGCGCCGGCGGCCGTTCCACAATTTGTGGTGCTTCCTGGGCAAACATTTGCGAGGCCATGCAGCTCCAGACCGCGAACAGCGCCACTATCTTTCGACCATTCATCGTTGCGCCCTTCATGGTCTCTTCTCCGGAACCTGCGCTGGTATCGAGGACGCGCGTGCTACGTGTCCCGACGTCGCTTCTTCCATCGAAATGTTGTAGGTCTCGAGAGTCTGCCCCACGGATTGGTCGAACGCGATCTTGGCGTGTGTGTAGTTCGCCATGGCTTGAACTTCGGCGTCCTGCGCATTCGCGAGATCGCGCTGCGCTTGCACAACCACCGGTATCGTCGATTCGCCAAATTTAAACCGGTTCTGCTCCGCGTCCAAAGTCTGCTGGGCCAGCGTACGGGTGGCGACGGCAGTCTCGTAGCGCGCGCGGGCCTGCTGTAACCCGATGATGGCGTTCTTCACGTCCACCCGAACCTGGCTGACCGCTTTCTGAACCTGCAGCTCGCTCTGGCGCACTGTTAGCAGGTCCGCCACATAGTCGGCCTGGGCCGCGCGATTTCGAAACGGAATGTTCAACTGGAAACCCGCCGCGTAGCTTGGAAAATTCCGGCGGAAGATCTGGCCCAGAACATTTCCATATCCGCCTACCAGCAGCGCCGGGGCGATGGCGTTGGGATTTAATTCGTTCGGATCGCCCGACGTTGCATTGTTTGTAAGATCCACAAAGGCCTGCAGCGTTGGCAGCAGCGCGTTCTTGGTGCCTGCCAGGTTCATCTTCTTGCTTTCCAGATTGATCTTGGCTTGGTCCAACTCGGGCCGCTTGTCGAGCGCTTCCTGAATCAGTTCTGTCTGCGGTCTCAGCTCCTCTTGGTTGGGAACGACAATCTTATCCAGTGTGACGATATGCACCTCATCCAGCGATGCGCTGGCCACGCCGTTCCTGCTCAAAGCATTCTTCAGCACGGTCTCCTGCTGCGCGACATTCGTCTGCGCGATCAGCAGATTTTCCTTGGTCGATGAGACTTCGGCCGCCGCACGGGTCACCTCGATTCTAGGCAACGTCCCGAGATCGGCCTGCTGCTGATTGCCTTCATACAGCTTCTGCGCCGTTGCCAACGCTTGCTCCTTGATGCGTACATCTTCGTTGAAACTCACCAGATCCCAATACAGGTTCAGGACCGCGGACACGGTCGTGATCACTTGCAGCTTCAACTGCAGATCAGTCACCTTCTGGTTATTCTTCGCAACACGTATGTAGCGGTTATTCACCATTCGCCCGAATCCCTGCAGGAGATTTTGGGTGATAGTAAGGTCCAGGAAGCCGTTCGTAAAAGGGTTGATCCGAAAGAACGGACTGTTGACATGATTCCGCGTGCTGCCATAAGTAACTTGCGCGAACGTGCCCGTCGTGAACGATTGTCCGTAGCCGAACTGGTACTGCCGGCTGTCGTTGAGCAGGTAGGGAACTCCGGCCAAAAACGTGTTGCTTTGAGGCGTGGTGTTGTGCTGGAAATTTCCCAATGCGAAAAGAAATGGATCCAGCGTTGGAGGAATTTCGCCCAGCTGAATCACGAGGCCGCCGCCCGAACTGACGCCCGATCCTCCGTTCGGCAATCCGACGTTCCCGACCGTCACTCCCGCCAGGCTGACGCTCACCGGCCCCGGCGCGATCGGCTGGCTTATATCTCTGAGAGCGCCGCCACCCTCGGTGCGTCGCAAAACTTCCCGCGCCAGAAATGGCCCATATCGCTGCACGGCAATGTCGACGTTGTTTTCCAGCGCCAGTGCGATCACGTCCTGCATCGACAAGTAGAGATTTCCGGCCCGAATTAGCGACTCCAACCGGGGCGAGTTCGACAGATTCGCTGGAGAAACGATGCGGCGTTCCAGATGAAACGGCCTAAGCAGCGGCCCAATCACACGCGGAGGCGTAGGCGTCTCAATGGAAATGTCCGGCGTCTGAGCGATCACGGAAAGAGCCGGCATCAACGCAAGGAACAACGTAAGAGTTCTGGAATAGATCATTTCTTTAGAGTCCTGTTTGGCGAGGCCGGTAGCGGCTTGTCAGTGCAATTCCCATTCCATTTGTATCTCGTACAGGACTGGCCGTTTCGCGAACATCAATGCCGTCCGCGGCTGAACCCCACGGCCGCACTGTCCGTTTTCGCTACAAGCTGTCCGGTTTCGACGCAAAGCATGGCATCGCGGTTGCGGGCCGCGCTCGGCTTCACGCACGCTACTGCACGTCGTACGTGTGAATTTCCTGGCCCTGAAGATATTTGTCGAACCAGGCCACGATATGCTGCAGCCGCTCCACGCGATGCTTGGGCACGCCCGATCGCGAAAGCTCGTGCGATTCTCCGGGAAAGCGCACCATCACCGTCGGAATCTTGCGGTATTTCAAAGCGCGGAACATCTGCTCGCCGCCCGACGCCGGAGGCGTGCGGTAATCAGCCTCGCCTTCAATCAACATCAGTGGCGTATTGATCTTGGTGATGTAAGTAATCGGCGACCGCTCCTTGAAATCCGCCTCTTGTTCCCAAGGTGCGCCGCGAAACCATGTGGGCGTGAAGAGCGTGAAGTCGGCTGTGTACCAGAAGTCGGACCAATCGGCGATATCGCGCTGCGCCACCGCGGCCTTGAATCGCTGCGTGTGTCCGATCACCCAGTTGGTCAACAGCCCACCGCCGCTCCCGCCCGTGACGCCAAGTTTCTCTGGATCCACCCATCCTTTTGCAACCAAATCGTCCACGCCGGCCATCAGATCTTTGAAGTCGTCGCCCGGGTAATGATACTGGATAATGTTTCCGAAATCCTGGCCATAGGTCGTGCTGCCGCGCGGATTCGGATACAGCACCACGTAGCCCTTCGTAGCCATCCACTGGATCTCATGATCGAAGGTGTAGCCGTAGGCCGCGTGCGGTCCACCATGAATGTTAAGGATCAGCGGATATTTCTTGCCTTCCTGAAAATCCGGCGGCCGCTGCACCCACGCCTGGATACGTTTCCCGTCGAAGCTCTTGTACCAGATCATGGCCGGTTCAGGCAGGTTCAGCTTCGAGAACAGTTCGTCGTTAATCTTCGTAAGCCGGCGCATCGAGAAGGGCGACGCGGCTTCCATCACGAACAGGTCGCCGATGTTGGTTGGCGTGGAAACCAGCACCGCTGCCTTGGAGCCATCCGGTGTCGCGTTGTAGGCAAAAATATCGTGATCGCCGGCGGTGAACGGTTCCACTTTTCCGGTCTCTGCATCGATGCGCTTGAAATTCGCTCGCCCCTCTTCCCCTGCGACGACGAAGATGTACCTTCCGTCCTTGCTCCAGAACGGGTACGACGGCCCACTGCCCCGTGGCGGACCCTGATCGCCGCCAATCCCGCCCGCGATATCGTAGTCGTAATCTGCGGTGAGATTCTTCGGTTTCGATCCCGGCTGCAGCGACGTAATAAACAGATCCGGCTGGCTATACGACCGCTCTACGCCATCTTTGCCGATTTCTATTGAGCCGGCGAATGCCATTCGCGTTCCATCCGGACTCAGTGCCATCTGTCCGATCCGGCCATCCAGTCCAGCGACCTTGGCGCTATCTCCGCCCGTGGCCTTCACCACGTACAAATCGGTATGCGGCGGATCGTAGTAGGGCTCGACTACCCGTCGCGCTGTGAAATAAATTTGTGAGCCATCGCGCGACCAGACGATGTCGCTCTCGCTGAATTTCCCCGAAGTAATCTGCTTGGCCTTCTGCGTTTCACCCGCAGCCTTGGGAACCTCGATCGCCCAGATATGATTAGGGCGGTCCGGCTCCATATATCCGGAGCCGTTCATGCGATAAACAGCCTTGGTGATCACCCGAACGTCGCTCTTTTCTTCGGCATCCTTCTTCTTTTCAAAGTCGGCTGTGAGCGTGGTGGATGAAAACGCGATTGCCCGTCCGTCCGGCGACCAGATCGGCCCGCTTGCGCCCTTTGGCAAATCCGTGAGCGGCCGTGCTTCCCCGCCCTCCATCGCCAGTAAATATATTTGCGAAGGCTGTTGCTTGCCATCCTTCTCCGGCGCCCGCGCAAATGCCAGCGTCTTGCCGTCCGGCGACCATTGTGGCGATGAATCGTGCGGTCCACTGGTCAGTTGGCGGGCCGGGCCGCCACTAGAAGAAATGATCCACAGCGCGGTTTCATACCCGTCGTGCTTCGAGTTCACCGCGACGTGCGCATATACAATCTGCGACCCATCGGGCGAAATTCGCGGATTCGCGAGCCATTGGAAGGAGTAGATGTCGGTCTCGGAAATCGGCCGGCGGCCGGCGGCCAGCAGTGTAATTCCGAAGCAAAACAGGGCGGACAACGCCACCCGGCGCGAAAGCCTGTGAGGATAGGTCATCGATAGGATTGTAACTAAGATCCTACCGACCGGCCTACTATAGCTCCATGATCTCTTTTTCTTTGGCCTTCGCCGCCTGATCCAGCTTCTGGATCTGCGCGTCGGTCAGCTTTTGGATTTCGTCATGCGCCCGGCGATCCTCATCCTCGCTGATGACCTTCTCCTTGGCCAGCTTCTTCACATTTTCGTTCGCATCCCGCCGCACATTCCGCATAGCCACGCGATGATCTTCGGCGACGTGGTGCAGCTTCTTCACCAGCTCCTTCCGGCGCTCTTCAGTGAGCGGCGGAATCGGCACGCGTATGATCTTGCCGTCATTTGCCGGATTCAGGCCCAGGTCCGCCGAACGGATAGCCTTCTCGATTACGCCAATCTGCGACACATCCCAGGGCTGGACCGTGATCAGCGATGGCTCCGGAACGTGCAACGTCGCCAGCTGGTTCAGAGGCGTCAGGGTTCCGTAGTAATCGGCCCGCACGTTGTCCAGCAGGCTGACCGATGCTCGGCCAGTGCGGACTCCGGCCATGTCATGCTGCAAATCGGCCAGCGCCTTATCCATCCTGCTCTTGGCGTTCGACTCGATTTCTTTCACGCTCTTAAAGGAAATTGCGGCTGGTGTTGCTTGCGGTTCGTTTTTCATATCGTTCGATCAGTGAATGAGAGTTCCAATGGGCTCGCCCATCGACATACGCATTATATTTCCGAACTCGTTTAAATTGAAAACCACAATCGGGAGCCGGTTATCGCGGCACATGGCCACCGCCGAGGCATCCATCACCGCCAAGGCCTTGGCCAACACTTCATGATAAGTCACTTCTCGATACTGCACGGCGTCGGAATGCCGCAGCGGATCCTTGTCGTAAACACCGGATACGCGCGTGCCCTTGGCAATGATGTCGGCATGGATTTCGAGCGCCCGCAGGGTAGCCGCCGTATCGGTCGAAAAATAAGGGTTCGACGTGCCGGCCGCGAATATCACCACCCGCCCCTTTTCCAGATGCCGGATCGCCCGCCGGCGAATGTACGGCTCCGCCACTTGATGCATCTGAATGGCGGTCATGACGCGCGTCGGCACGCCCGTCTTCTCGAGTGCGTCCTGAAGCGCTATCGCGTTGATGACCGTGGCCAGCATGCCCATGTGGTCGGCCGCGACGCGATCCATATTCATCGCCGCTGCAGCGACTCCGCGAAAGAAGTTGCCGCCCCCCACCACCAGGCCGATCTGCACACCTGTCTTCCCTACTTCACCGATCTCCGCCGCCAGGCTCTTAACCCGCTCCGGATCGACGCCGAAAGAACCGCCACCGGCGAGCGCCTCGCCGCTGAGTTTGAGAACGATGCGCTGGTATTTAGGCACGGCCGACATATTTGTGTGTGGGACGTGACGCCCCGTCTTTGTACTCGTGGGCCGGACGCCTTAGTCTTTGTGCTTGTGGGGCGGACGCCCTCGTCCGTGCTAGACGCCCCCGTCCCGCCACCCATGAACACCCGATCCTTTATGCCTCCGGCGGAGATTTCTCCGCCGTCTCCTCGATCAGCGCCGCCTCGCCCACCTTGAAGCGTACGAAGCGCGAAACCGAAATGTTTTCACCAAGCTTGGCAATCGCCGATTTGATCAAGTCCCCTACCGTTGTCGCGTTATCGCGTATAAACGGCTGCTCATACAAACAGATCTCTTCGTAAAACTTGCTCATCCGCCCTTCGATGATCTTGTCCACCATCTTCTCAGGCTTGCCTTCTTGCAAAGCCCTCCCGCGCTGGATGTCGCTCTCTCTGTCCAGAACCTCTTTGGTCACGTCCTCTTTGCGAATGAACTGTGGATCGGCGGCAGCCACCTGCATGGCCAGATCCTTCACCAGGTTCTGGAAATCGTCCGTTCGGGCGACGAAATCGGACTCGCAGTTCACCTCCACCAGTACCCCCAATTGGGCGCCCGGATGAATATAGCTGCCCACCGTGCCTTGCCGCGTCGTACGCGTCGCCTTCTTCGATGCCGAAGCGATTCCGTGCTTCCGCAGAATGATTTCTGCTTCCGGAAGATTACCCTTGGCCTCGACCAAGGCTTTCTTGCACTCCATCATGCCCGCACCCGTTCGGTCGCGGAGCTCTTTCACCAACTTGGCGCTAATCTCCATGATTCCAGTTTCCAATTTCCTGTCTCTCGTTTCTTTGTTCCACCGGCTGAAGCCGGTCACCGAACATTATTCGCCGGACTTCGATTTACCGACTTCTTCCGGTGTTTCCGGTTCGGTCGCTTCCGATCCAGGTCCCTTGCGAGGCAGCGACATGGACGGCAGATCTTCATCGGACAAACCTTCCGACATGAGCTGATCCAATTGCTGCGGATCGAACTGCGTATACTCGGGAATTTCTTCGGCCGGTGTCTCGTCGGTGACGATCTTCTCGGCCGCGAAATCTTGCTCGGTCGCCAGCGCGCGCCCCTCGATGACAGCATCGGCCACCTTGGTCGTGAAAAGCCGTATCGCCCGCAAGGCGTCGTCGTTGCCGGGGATCACGTGGTCCACTTCGTCCGGATCGCAATTGGTGTCCACCACCGCGACCACGGGGATGCCCAGCCTGCGAGCTTCCTTCACCGCGATGGCTTCCTTATTCGAGTCCACCACAAAAAGCACGTCCGGCAGACCGTTCATTTCCTTGATGCCCGCCAGGTTCTGCTGCAGATGTTTGCGCTCGCGCTCCAGACGACTGGCTTCCTTCTTGGCTCGGCCTTCGTAGCCGCCGCCTTCGGCTGCCATTATGTCCAGCTCTTTAAGCCGCTTGATCGACTTCTGCACCGTCAGCATGTTCGTAAGCAGCCCGCCCAGCCAGCGTTGATTCACGTAATATTGGCTGCAGCGCGTCGCTTCTTCCGAGATCGCTTCCTGCGCTTGCCGTTTGGTTCCGACAAATAGGACCGTCTTGCCTTGCGCAGCCATCTCGGCCACGTACCGCATGGCGTCCTTGAAAAGTTTCAGCGTCTTCTGCAGATCGATGATGTAGATCCCATTGCGTTCGCCAAAGATGTATTCTTTCATCTTTGGATTCCAGCGCTTGGTCTGGTGCCCGAAATGAACGCCTGCTTCGAGCAACTCCTTCATTGAAATTGACGGCAAAAATGCCTCCTTTTTTTCCGGGTTGATGATTTCGCCCGATCTTGCCCGCGCACACGGCCCAAAGCGGAATTTGTGTGCGCCGGACTAAAACCGGCCGCTTCTGCTTCTAATGTGGCGTACGCATTCTGTGGCGCACGCACTCTTGCGTGCGAAGCTACCGTTTCGAGAACTGGAACCGCTTGCGCGCGCCCTTCTGTCCGTACTTCTTGCGCTCGTGGGCGCGAGGGTCGCGTGTCAACAATCCGAGCTGCTTCAATTTTGGCCGCAGTTCGGAGTTGAATTCGATGAGTGCCCGTGCGATGCCCAATCGCGCCGCTCCCGCCTGTCCGGTCGGGCCGCCGCCATGCGCCAGGATGAGGATGTCGAACTTGTCGGCCATCTCCGTTGCTAGCAGCGGTTGGCGCACCATCGCGCGCGACGACTGATTAGCAAAATAGTTATCGAAGGGCCGCCCGTTGACGGTGATATCGCCCTTCCCCGATCGCAAAAAGATACGTGCGACCGAAGTCTTCCGGCGCCCTGTTGCCAAATATTGCACTAACGTAGCTGCCACTCCCAATCCCTTTCTCTAAACTGCCGTCATGCCCACCGGCTTTTGAGCCTGATGGGGATGCTTGTCGCCTACGTAAACCTTCAACTTGCGGTACATCTGCTTGCCGAGTTTCGTCTTCGGCAGCATTCCCGCGATGGCTTGCTCCAACATCCTGCTCGGCCGCGAGGCGCGCACTTTCGCCGCTTTCACTTCGCTGAGCCCGCCCGGATAGCCGGAATGACGGCGATAAACTTTTTGCGCGTCCTTTCGGCCCGTTAACCGGATCTTCTCG
>Ga0207700_10001314_pt1 | contig 14102 bp, 15 predicted proteins | sample LARL82metaG_FD_184348 | JGI IMG/M metagenome (GOLD analysis project Ga0207700, IMG submission 184348) | Corn, switchgrass and miscanthus rhizosphere microbial communities from Kellogg Biological Station, Michigan, USA - LAR L8-2 metaG... | ecosystem: Host-associated > Plants > Roots >...
TCAACCTCGGCACCGAGGGGCCATCCCAGCAGCTTGTCACGGGGCTGCGGCAGGCCATCCAGGCCAGCGGGCTGCCCGGTGACCTGCGCGCCCACCTGGCCGGTCAGGTGGCCGCCCAGGCCGACGCGAGCGAGGCCTCGGACCGGGCGGTCAACCTGGCCCAGGACCTGTCCATCGTGTTCATCCTGGTCCTGCTGCTCGTCGTGTTCCGCTCGGCGCTGGCGCCGGTGCTGACGCTGATCCCTGCCGTGCTAGTCACCCAGCTGGCGGGTCCGGTCATCGCCGAGGCGAGCAAAGCCGGCCTGCAGGTGTCCTCGCTCACCCAGATCATGCTGCTGATCCTGACCCTGGGCGCGGGCACCGACTACGGGCTGTTCCTGGTGTTCAGAGTCAGGGAGGAGCTTCGGGGCGGGCTGGCGCCACACGACGCGGTCGTGCGTGCCCTGTCCCGGGTCGGCGAGTCGATCACGTTCTCCGCCGCGACCGTCATCGCCGCGCTGCTCACGCTGCTGCTCGCCGCGTTCGGCCTGTACTCCAGCCTCGGCGCGCCGCTGGCCATCGCCATCGCGCTCATGCTGCTTGCCGGTCTCACCCTGCTCCCCGCGCTGCTGGCCATCTTCGGCCGTGCCGCGTTCTGGCCGTCCCGCACGGCTCGCGGCGCGGGGCGCCTGGGCTGGTGGGGTCGCACTGCGGGCCGGATCGTCACCCGGCCTGCCGCTACGCTCACCCTCGGCCTGATCGTGTTCGGCGGCCTGGCCGCGGTCGCACTCTGGTACACCCCGGCCGGTTTCGGCGCCACACCCGGCGCCCCGCGCGGCTCGGACTCCGCGGCCGGCAACGCGCTGCTCGCGGCCCACTTCCCCGCGGCCAGCAGCAACCCGACGAACGTGCTGCTCCGGCTGCCCGCACCGGCGTGGACCGAGCCCGCACGCCTGGCCCGCGCCGAACGCCTGCTCGCCGCGGCCCCGCAGTTCCGCGGGGTAGCGGGCCCGCTGGACGTCAACGGCGTCACGCTCACCGCGGGCCAGCTCGCCGCCCTGCACGCCAGGCTCGGCGATCCCCGCGCGATGGCGGCCGCGCCACCGCCGGGCAGTGGCGTCCGGCCGGCGCTGTGGGCCGCCTACCGCGCCGAGGCGCAGTTCATCAGCCCGGACGGGCGGACGGTGCTGTTCAATGTGGGCCTGTCCGCGGGCAACCCGGACTCCAACGCCGCGCTGCACCAGGTCCCGGCCATCCGCGCCGCGGTCGCCCGGGCGGCCCACGAGGCCGGCGCCGCCGCGTTCGGGGTCGCCGGAAACGCGGCGGCCACCTACGACGTGAGCCAGGTTTCCGACTCCGACCTGCTGCACATCTTCCCGGTCGCGATCATCGTCATCGCGATGCTGCTTGCGCTGGTGCTGCGCAGCCTGGTCGCGCCGGCCTACCTGATCGCCTCGGTGGCGATCAGCTACCTGGCCGCGTTCGGCCTGTCCGTGCTGCTCTTCCAGGTAATCGGGGGGACCGGCGGGCTGAACTACTTCGTCCCGTTCCTGATGTTCGTGTTCCTGCTGGCCTTGGGCGAGGACTACAACATCCTGGTGATGACCCGGATCCGGGAAGAGGCCGGCGACATCCCGCTGCGGCAGGCGGTCACCCGGGCCCTGGGGCGGACCGGCTCGACGGTGACCTCGGCCGGGCTCGTCCTGGCCGGCACGTTCGGCGTGTTCGCGGTGATGGTGGGCGGCCAGCCGGGCGGCGCCGTCTACCGTGCCATCCTCGCCTCGCTGGCGATCGGCATCCTGATGGACGCCTTCCTCGTCCGCACGCTGCTCGTGCCGTCCACGGTCGCGCTGCTCGGCCGGTGGAACTGGTGGCCGTCCGCGCATGGCAGGCGCCAGGACCTGGCGTCTGCGGCGGCCCGGCTCACCGGTCCAAGCGCCGCACTCACCCCAAAGGGCGAGGAACCATGCGATACGGAACACCCGGCCGCACGTGATTCCCGAAGCCGGCGTGAATCGGTGTATGACTGAAGAAGCAGGGGCCCCGGCCCGGCGCTGAGCCTGCCTCCCCCGCGGGCAGGCCGTCCCGGGCCGGCGTACGCCCCTGGGATCGGTGTGATGACCGCGATCTCCCGGCCATTGCGGCTGGCCGAGGCCGTCGGGGCCTTGTCGCTTGCCACTGACCTGGCCATGGGTCAGCCGCTGGAGCATGGGCTCCGCACCGCGGTGCTCGCGGTGCGGACGGCGCAGGCGATGGGCCTGCCCGACGACGATCTGGTGACGGTCTTCTACACCGGGCTGCTGCACTTCGCCGGGTGCACGGCGGAGAGCGAGATCGACGCGCGGTTCTTCGGCGACGAGCTTTCCGCGCGGCCGCAGATGATGGCGGTGGCCTTCGGGAGCAGGCGGGACCTGATCACCACGGCGAGCCGGGTGGCTCATCCCGAGCGGGCCAGGCTCGCCCGGGCGGCGACGATGGCCAGGTCGGCGTTCGGCGGCGTCGCCGAGTTCCGCAAGTGGGCCGCCAGCCACTGCGACGTGGCCAGCGTGCTCGGGGCCCGCATGGGCTTTTCCGATCAGGTCCAGACGGCGCTGCGGCATCTGTGGGAGCGCTGGGACGGCCGGGGAATGCCGGGTGAGCTGAGCGGGGAACAGATCCCGCTGGCGGTGCGGCTCATGCAGGTGGCACAGGACGCGGACATGGCCTGGCACCAGGGCGGCAGCCTGCTGGCGGACGGCCTGCTGGCCGAGCGCGCGGGTTCCGGTCTTGACCCGGGCGCGGTGGCCGCCTTCCTGTCCCTGGGCGAAGCCGTCTATGCGGGCCTGGACGCGCCGTCCATCTGGGACGCCGCGCTGCTCGCCGAGCCCGGCCGGCAGCCGGTGGTGAGCGAGGACCGGCTGGACGCCTGCCTGTCGGCGATCGCGGACTTCGCCGACCTGAAGAGCATGTGGACGGTGGGCCACTCGCGCGGGGTGGCCGGGCTTGCCGAACGATCCGCCGTGGTGGCCGGGCTGCCCGAGGCGGATCAGGTGCTGCTCCGCCGGGCGGGCCTCGTGCACGACATCGGCCGCGTCGCGGTCCCGGTCAACGTGTGGGCCAAGCCGGGGCCGCTGAACCGCGACGAGCAGGAACAGGTCCGGTTGCACGCGTATCACACCGAGCGCGTGCTGGACGCCGCGGCCGGGCTGCGGCCGCTGGCGCGCCTGGCCGGGTCGCATGGTGAGCGCTGCGACGGCTCTGGCTATCACCGCGGCAGCCGGTCCCCGGAACTGCCGCTGACCGCCTGGTTGCTGGCCGCGGCGGACTGCTACCACGCCATGGGCGAACCCAGGCCGCACCGGCGGGCGCTGCCGGCCGGCGCAGCGGCCCGCGAAATGGGCCGGGAAGCGCGGGCGGGCCGGCTCGCCGCCGACGCCGTGCACGCGGTGCTGACCGCCGCGGGCGAGGCACAGCCGCGCCGGGCCACGGGGGCGGCGGCCGAGCGCCCGCTGCCAGGACCCCGGCCAGCGGGATCCGAGCCCGCCGGGCGGCGGCCCTCGGGCCCGGCCGGCCGGCGGCCCGCCGTCTCCCGGCCGGCCGGGCTTTCCGAGCGGGAGTGCGAGGTGCTCGGCCTGCTGGCCAGGGGCCTGGCCACCAAGCAGGTCGCGCGGCGGCTCGGAATCTCACCGAAGACCTGCGATCACCACATCCAGCGCCTTTACGGCAAGGCCGGTGTGTCCACCCGGGCGGGCGCGACAATGTTCGCGCTGGAACATGGGCTGGTCGGGCCCGATGAGACCGCCATCCGATAACGGATGACCTGGCGGGGAATCGGCCATCGATGCCAGAATGAGGCGTTTTATGCAATCGTGGCCACTCCGGTGCATTAGTGCTGCGCGCCTAGCATGGAATCCGCTCGCGGGACAGCCGCCGGCTATTTCCCGCAGTAGGGAGTTTTCCCGATTGCCGTCTCGCTGCGGGCTTGCTTAACGTCTCCGGTGACGGGGACCAGAAGGAGGTGGCTGGGCGCTGAGGCCGTTCGCCCTCGCCGGATTCGGGTCATCCGGTATCCGCTGCGGCGGTACCGTGCGGGCCCGCGTCAGCGGCATGAGCGCTCCGGTGACCCCAGGTTCGTCTGCCGTCCCAGCCTGCACGGGTACCGGGCTCGCCGTATGTGCGCGGGCCGGCGCGTGGCCCCTGCGGCGGGGCGGCGGTAAGGGAGGGGCGAACCTGGGGCGCCCAGCCGCCAACTCAAGCGCCCGCCCGGACGTGCGGCGCGCCACCCGGCTAGTGCGGCGGCAGGCCGGCTAGCCCCATGAGAGAGCCTCTGGATCAGCTAAGGGCAGGACAATGCAGGACGGGCCACGGCTCCTGGTCGCCGCTGCACTAGGAAAGATCATCGAACCGCTACTGCGGCAGGCACTGCCCGATGCCTCGGTGCGGATCGCCGAGGACCAGGCTGCGGTGGAGCGCGCCTTCGGTGACCGCCTGCGGTACGACGTGGTGGTCACCGACCTGACCTGGATGGACTACACCGTCGAGTACAGCTTCGACGGTCTCGACGTGCTCGACCTGCTCCGCAAGACCCGCAGGCAGACGCCGGTGATATTCGCCGCGCAGGGGCACGGCCCAGAACGCGACCACCTCGACGAAGCGGTCGAGCAGCCCGAGGTGGTCGGGGTCTACCGCAAGTCGACCGGGCCCCAGCCGCTGATCGACGCCGTGGAAATCGCCGCCGCAGGCGGCAGCCTGACCGGCCCGCTATTCTCCGCGGGCGCCAGCCCGCCTGATATTCCACGAATTCACGCATATTTCGGGAAAGGGCGGGGTTCGACCGCCGCGCGTTTGGCCGGGGCGATCGCTTCCGGCCGGGCCGCCAATCACGAAACGCTGGCCGGCGCGGCACATGTGGGTTATGACACGGCGGCCAAGCTGGTCGATTATCTGGGACCGCTGATCAGGGACCGCGGTGAGCACAGCCCGGACCTCAAGATGACCCCTGAGATCGTCTACCGGTGGTGCGGCGAGCACGCGAGATACATCCTGAGCTGGTGCCGGCGCAACGGTTACGGGGATATCGCCGCACGGGTCATGCCGGCCGCCGGCCCGCCGCGGCGGCCCGGCGCCTAGCCACGGCATGCGGAATCTTGCATAGCCCGGCCGGAGATCGGCAAGGATCCACCTGACTGGGTTTCCCGGGAGCTTTGTTACCTGGGTTCCGGATATAACTGAATTGGCCAACGCTGAACCCCCGCGAGAGGGTCCTGCGCGGGCGCGGGGGGGTGCCGGGTAGCCGACGTGGCCGGTGGATCGCGTCGGCTTCCCGGTGCATTTACCGGCAATCACTTTGTGGCGTCCCCGCGCGTTCGCGGGGCTAGCTGCCGCGGCGGCGGCCGACGTAGGCGACGCGCCCCGGCCGGATCGCACCGGAGTCGATCGCGGCCTGTTCGTCGGCCTCGCTGACGCCGTCCAGATCGGCGAAGAAAAACGGCCCGTCGCCGAGGAACTGCCGGTCGAACCGCGCGTCGAGTTCGGCGACGATGTCCGCGGCCGCGTGCAGGTTCTCCTCCGCCGCCCAGTCCCGGCAGTAGCGCTCCCAGGGCAGCCCGGACTCGCGCCATTCGTCCCGCCGGTGCCGCAGCCAGTTGTGCTCCGCCGCGGGCCCGGGCAGCCGGCGGAAGCACCACCGGGCGGTCGCCTCGTCGAACCGCTCGCGCGCCCACTCCACGACCACGATCGTGCCGCCGTCGGCCAGCGCCGCCTCGGCCAGGCCCAGGACCTCGCCGAGGTCGGCGACGTGATGCAGCGACGTGCATGCCACCACGGCCGCGGCCGGCCCGGGCAGTTCGTGCCGTTCGAACTCCACCCGGCGGTACCACGGCCCGTCCGGCGCCTCCGGGTCGACACCCGCGGCGTCGTAACCGGCGGAGCGCAGCATCGGGACGAACCCGCCGAGCGGGCCGCAGCCGATCTCCACGACGGCGCCCGGCGGGGCGGGCAGCCGGTCACGGACGAACGGCCAGACCGCGGCGAGCCACCGCTCATCGGAAGTCACGCTCGCCAGCCTATGACCGTGCGCCGTGGTGCCCGCTGACCACTCCGCGTCACGTTCCCACGGCTCATGAATGTGGGTTTGGTGCCCTTAGAGAGGCCTCGTTGTCACGTTCATGCCCCGTCGCACGGGCATCCGGGGCACGCTGGCCGGGCCCCGGATGCGACGATGGACAGGTGAACGACGCCGTTCCGGTCACCGATAACCAGGCCGCTTCCCGATTCGAGATCTCCGCGGACGGCTACCTCGCCGAACTGCGCTACCACCGCAACGGGAAACGCCTGGCCCTCATCCACACCGAGGTCCCCGAGGAACTCGAGGGCCGGGGCTTCGGGGCCAGGCTGGTCACCGCGGCGATCGACCGCGCGGCCCGCGAGGGCCTGACGATCGTGCCGTACTGCCCGTTCGCCCGGGGCTGGCTGGAACGCCATCCCGACGTGGCGGAACGGGTGGCCATCGACTGGCGGGCCGTCTAGTCACCGCCCGAGGGCCGTGAGCCGGCCAGGTAACAGGCCCGTTCGCCGGGCGGGGCTCAGGCCAGGCAGGTGAGCGGGGCGCCGCCGTTGTAGGCGACCATGTCGGCCAGGGCGGTGACGATGTCGATCGGGCCGCCGCGCGGCGTGCCGTCCAGTTCGGCGCAGGCGCGGTGCAGGTTGCCGACGATCCGTTCCGCGTCCGGCCAGGCGGCGAACCGGCCCAGGTCGGTATCCCGGGCCGCCTGCAGCGGGGACAGGCCGGCCTCCCGGCAGCGCACCGCGACGTCGAGCACGAACCTGAGGTAGTCGAGGGTGTCGTCGATGGGCGCGCGGTCGCCGAAGACCGGGCCGTGGCCGGGCACGATGGTCTGCGCGCCCAGCGGCGCCACCACTGTTTCCAGTACCTCGACGGCGCCGGCGACCGAGCCCATGAGCAGGAACGGCGTGCCGCCATTGAAGATCAGGTCACCGCAGAACAGCACGGACCGCTCGGGGATCCAGACGATCGAGTCGTTGGTCGTGTGCGCGGCGGTCCCGACATGGCGGACGTGCGCCCGCAGGTCGCCCACGTGCAGGGTGATCTGGTCGGTGAACGTGACGAACGGCGGGTCCAGGCGCAGGTCGCCCCAGTCGGGGCCGTCCCAGAACGGCAGTTCCCGTGGTGGCCCGAACGCGATGGCCTCCTCCCGGGCGCGCTCATGCGCCACGATGGCCGCGCCGCCGAACAGGCAGTTGCCGAAGGTGTGATCGCCGTGGTGGTGGGTGTTGACCACGGTGCGCACCGGATCCTGGGTGACCGCGGCGATCGCGTCGCGGTAGGCCTGGGTCCTGCGCTGCGTCGAGCAGGTGTCGATGCTGATCACACCCTGCGGCCCGGTCAGGAAACCGGTGTTGTTGATCCACCAGGTGCCATCGGGCTGCACGTAGGCGTAGACGCCGGCGGACACCTCGTGGACCTCGGGCCGCCCGGGAACGGTGATGTCGATGCGCTGACTGCTCATCCGCCCCTCACCCCCTTATCGCGGATCACACAGGATCAGCGGGATGTCCCGCTGGGTGCGCCGCTGGTACCCGGCATAGCCGCCGTAGGCCGCGACGACCCGGGGCCACAACTCGGCTTTTTCCTCGGCGGTGGCCTGGCGTGCCCGCACCGGCCGCCGCTGGCCGTCCATGGTCACCTCGGCGTCGGGGTGCGCCATCAGGTTGCGGTACCAGTCGGGGTCCCTGTCGTCGCCGCCCTTGGAGGCCACGAGAACGATCCGCTGGCCGTCGACGACAGGCGCGGTGAGCATGGTCGAGCGCGGCAGGCCGGACTTGCGGCCGACCGTGTGCAACTCGACCACCTGCATCCCGAATGCCGAGTTCAGCACCCGGCCGCCGGTGCCGCGCAGGATGACCCGGTGGACCCGGCTCATGGTCTTCAGGCCGATGTCCGCCAACTGCTGCTGCAGGTTCATGGCCAGACCTTACCGATCGGTAGCCGGCCGGGGTCACGCGGCGCCGGCCGCGGCGGGCACCCGGTCAAGGACGATACCGAAGTGCTCCCGGTAGGCGGCCAGCACCGCGTCGTCCGGGCCCAGATCCCGCTCGGTGCGGGCGCCGCCGCTGGTGCTGATCAAGGTGCGGCCGCTGAGCGAGATCCGTCCGTCAGCGGTGAGCCGCGAGCAGATCGTGCTCCAGGTGAAGTGGGAGTCCGGTGAGGTCTGCTGCCACCAGCAGGTCGGCACGAAGTCGGCCAGGGCCCGCTCGCGGCGCTCGATCCGGTACTGCGGCCGCCCGTCCTTGGCCACATCCACATCACCGTCCGGCGTGTCGGCGAGCACGAACCGGCCGCCGGCATCGTCCTGGGCGTCCCTGCCGTCCCAACGCAGCGGGTAGCTGCTGTGCGCGCCGAAACCGACGTCGGCCAGCCACGGGCCGCTGCCGTCACGCAGGTGGACCACCAGGGCCAAGTGGTCGAACAGCGGCCCCAACTGGCCGTCGCCGCCGTAGACCCGCGCGGCGACCCTCCTCACCTGGGCGCCAAGCTGCTCGAGCAGCAGCGCGAAGGCGCCGTTGAGCTCGTAGCAGAAGCCGCCGCGCCGGCTGGTGACGATCTTGGCGATCAGGTCGGCCTCGGCCAGGGAGATGGGCTCGCCGAGGTGGATGCTCAGGTTCTCGAATGGCACGGTGCGCTGGTGTGCCAGGTGCAGCGCGCCGAGCGCGGCCGCGTCCAGTACCTCGGGCCGGCTCACGCCGATGCGGTCCAGGTAGGCGGCCAGCGCCGCGGCGTCCATCACAGGCGCCTGGCCATCAGGATGTCGTCCACGTACCGGCCGTTGATGAGGAACTCCTCAAGCTGGGTGCCTTCGCGGGCGAAGCCGTGCCGCTCGTACAGGCGGATGGCCGCCCGGTTGGTGCTCAGCACCCGCAGCGTCAGCTTCCGGATACCGCGGCCGCGCAGTTGTTTCGCTGCCGCGTCCAGCAGGCTGCCGGCCGCGCCGCGGCCACGGGCGCCCGGGTGCACCGCGATGCCCTGCACCTGCATGACGTGCGCGTTCTCCGGCAGCCGCGTGGGCGGCTTGAGCCGGATGTAGCCGACGACGCTGCCGTCAAGCTCGGCGACCAGATGGGCCTCGGGAGGGCTGTCGGTGGTGAAGAAGAACCCGTCCCGCGCCCCAGGGGCCAACGTCGACGGGAACCCAGAGTCCGCTGACCACGCGAGTGCATCGACTTCGGTCAGCGCCGCCTGGTCGGTCATCCGCGCGGGGCGCACCCGGACGCCGAGTGGTGAACTCACGTGACCATCGTGACAGATCGCCCGGAATGTCCCCTCAGCGCGGGGCATCCGCGGCGACGAACCGGGCGAAGCGGCGCAGCGAGAGGTCCATCCCGCGCTGTGCCAGCGGCCGGGCCAGCCGCCACCCCCACCGGCCCACCGCCCCGAGCGGCAGATCCAGCCGCTCGGTCCACCGGAACTCGCTGCCCGCCCCGGCCGGCACCACCTCGAACACGCCGGCGCCGCGGACCACCCGGCCGGTGTGCCGCACCACGCAGTGCCGTGGCGGCTCCCACTCGGTGATCACCATGGTGTCGGTGAAGCCCACCAGCCAGATCCCGGTCCTGGCGACCACGCGCGCGCCGGGGCCGTGGCCACCGTGCACGCGGGTGGCGAGCATCCACTTCACTTGGCTGGGCCAGTCCACCACGGCATGCCACACCCGTTCCTGGGGCTGCGGCACCTGGACCCGTGCGATGATCTCTACCCGGTTGCTCACCGAGTGCGAGCCTACGGGGCGATGCGGAATACTGCCGGGCATGCCTGAACTGATCTCGCAGCCGCGCCGGGTGCCCGCCGCCGGTGAGCCGCCGAAGCTGATCGACGAGTTCGTGGGGCGGGCAAGCACGGGCGAGGAGGGGCTGAGCATCGCCCGGATGCGCAGCCCGTCCGGCTGGGCCGAGCCCGGCCAGCGCCCGGAGTTCGACGAGTTCACCGTCGTGCTGCGCGGTGCGGTGGTGGTGGAGTTCGAGGGTGGCCAGATGACCGTCGATGCCGGGCAGGCCGTGCACGCCAGGCCCGGCGAGTGGGTGCGCTACAGCACTCCCGGCGCGGACGGTGCCGAGTATGTCGCGATCTGCCTGCCGGCCTTCGCACCGGACATCGTCCATCGCGACGACTGAGTTGGCCGGCCGCGCCGGTCACCAGCCGAGTTCGCGGAGCCGTTCGTCGCCGATGCCGAAGTGGTGCGCGACCTCATGGATGACCGTGCGGCGCACCTGTTCGGCGACCTCTTCCTCGGTGCGGCAGATCGCGCAGATCGCCAGGCGGTAGATGATGATCCGGTCCGGCAGGACCCCGGCGTACTGTGTGGTCCGGCTGGTGAGCGGTACGCCCTGGTAGAGCCCGAGCAGGCCACGCGGCCCCGGGCCGTGCTCGACGGTGACCGCGACGTTGCGCATCATTTCGCCGAGTTGCTCCGGCAATCCGTCGATCGCCGCGACTACCATCTCCTCGAACCGCTCCGGCTCGACAAGGATCATGTATCCATTGTCGCGGGCCGGGAAAGGTGCAACCGGGGAGCCTGCGACGGCGTCATAACTGTCACACGGCTCACGGAGCCGACCCGTTCAGAAGGAAACCGTGATGGACACAACTCTGCTCCTGACCCGGCGGGCCCTGCCCGCGGCAGCGCTGGCCTGCGCCGCCGTGCTCGCCACGGGGTGCGGCACTTCTTCGAGCACCACCGCGAGCGGCGACTCTTCGGCGCCTCCCAGCAGTGTCCCGGCTTCTTCCCCGTCGTCCGCCCCCGCGGCCCCGGCCTCGCCGACCGGTTCGCCTGCGCCGCCCGGGCCCGGCCCGTGCCCGACCCGCTCCCTCCAGGTGAAGCTGGGTGTCAGCCAGGGCACGGCAGGCAGTGTCTACACCACGATCGACTTCACCAACATCTCGAACGTGACCTGCACGCTGTATGGGTATCCCGGGGTGTCCCTGCAGACCGCCAGGCCGCTGCACCAGATCGGCAAGCCGGCCAAGGAAAACCCGGCGACGCCGCGCAAGCTGGTCACGCTGCAGCCGCAGACCACGGCGAACGCGCTGCTGCGGATCGCGGACGCGGGGAACTACCCGGAGAGCATGTGCGGCATGACGACCGCGCACTACCTGCAGGTCTACCCGCCGAACCAGACCACGCCCGCCTACATCAAGTACACGACCCAAGCGTGCTCGAAGCCCGTGCGGCTGATGACCGTGGACGTGGTAAAGCCCGGCTCGGGCAGTTCCTGACCCACCGGCCCGGACCTTTGACACCGCGGGATGGCGGCCCCTACGGTTGCCTGGTCGCGGCGTCGCCGCGGCGGTGCAACGGCAGCGAAGTCCAGTGAGAACCTGGCGCTGTCCCGCAACGGTGAAGCCCCTTCGGGGATGAGCCCGGTCGCCTGCTGCTGCGCCACGGTTACGGTCCTCGGAGGAAGGGCGGTCCGTCGGGCCCCGGTCCTCCGGCATCTCGTGGAGGATGGCCTGTGGACAGCCCGCCGGCGCCAGCGCCCCGCCTGCAGCCCGCCGAGCGCGTCCGGCTTACCGTCATGGCGGCGGTGGTTTTTCTGCTGAACGCCAGCGGCTGGGCGATCTTCGTCCTCACGGTGATGCCGCACCACTTCCAGTACGCCAAGCTCGGGGTCGGCCTGGGCGTCGCGATCACGGCGTGGACCCTTGGCCTGCGGCACGCCTTTGACGCCGACCACCTGTCGGCCATCGACAACGTGACCCGCAAGCTCATGTCCGACGGCCAGCGCCCGCTCGCCACGGGGTTCTTCTTCTCCCTGGGCCACTCCACGGTCATCGTGGCGGTCGGCGCGGGCATCTCGATCGCCGCCCATGCCGTGTTCGGCGCCGTGGTCAACCCGGGTTCCGCCTTCGAGACCGTCGGCGGCACCGTCGGCACCGCGCTGGCGGCGTGCTTCCTCTACCTGATCGCCGGGCTGAACCTGGTCGTCCTGGTGGGCATCGCGAGGGTGTTTCGTGACATGCGGCACGGCCGGTACAACGAGGCGGAACTGGAGCAGCAACTGCAGGCGCGCGGCCTGATGTACCGGTTCTTCGGCCGGTTCATGCGCTCGATCAGCCACACCTGGCAGATGTACTTCGTGGGAATGGCGTTCGGCATCGGCTTCGACACCGCCACCGAGGTGGTGCTGCTGACCGCCACGGTGTACGCCGCCACCTCCGGGCTGCCGTTCTACGCGGTGCTCGCCCTGCCGCTGCTGTTCGCGGGCGGGATGACCCTGTTCGACACGCTGGACGGCTGCTTCATGAACCTCGCCTACGGCTGGGCGTTCGCCCGGCCGGTCCGCAAGGTGTACTACAACCTGGTGGTCACCGGGCTGTCGGTCGCCGCCGCGTTCCTCATCGGGACAGTGGAGATCCTCGGCATCCTCACCAGCGAACTGCACCTGCACGGTGGCTTGTGGAACTTCATGGCCAACTTCGACATCAACAAGGCGGGGTTCACGATCGCGGGCCTGTTCGGAGTGGTCTGGGCCGTGGCCATCGCGGTGTGGCGGTTCGGCGACCTGGAATCCCGCTGGGACAACGCGCTCCCGCCCCGCTAGTGCGTCGCGCCAGTTCGGGCCGCCCGTAGCGCTAGCGGGGGCATGCGTAGGGCAAAGAAGGCATGATGCGGCTATGGACGAGGTTGTCGCGCTGCGCCCGGTGGCCGAGGAAGACCTGCCGTTCCTTGAGCGGCTGACCCAGGACCCGGCTGCGGCCGGGGAGTACGCCTGGTCGGGATGGGGCAACCTGCTCCGGTTCCGGCAGGGGTGGGCGGAGGACCGGCTGGTCGGCGACGACGGCGGGGTCCTGCTGATCGCCCGGGCCAGTGAGCGGCTCGGCTTCGTGTCCTGGTTCCAGGTGGACTTCCCACCGTCGTACTACTGGAGCATGGGCATCGCGCTGCTGCCGGAGGCCCGGGGCAAGGGCTACGGCACGCTCGCGCACCGGCTGCTGGCCGACTACCTGTTCGCGCATACCACGGTGCACCGGATCGAAGGCGTGACCGAGGCGGAGAACCTGGCCGAGCAGCGGGTGATGGAGAAGGCGGGCTTCACGAGGGAGGGCGTGATGCGCGGGGTGTTCTGGCGGGACGGCGCCTACCGGGACGGCGCGCTGTACAGCCTGCTGCGTACCGATCTGTCCAGCTAGCGCATGATGGCAGACATGGACGACGACGTTGCGCTGCGGCTGGTCGCCGAGGCCGATCTGCCGATCCTGGAACGGCTCACCCAGGACCCGGGGTCGACCGGCGAGTTCGCCTGGCTGGGCTGGTACAAGCTCACCAGGTTCCGCCAGTGGTGGGCGGAGAACAGGCTGATCAGCGACGACATCGGCGTCCTTATGGTGGACCGCGACGGCGACCGGCTCGGCTTCGTGACCTGGTACAAGGTGTCGAGCACCCCGGGCTACCACTACTGGAGCATCGGGATCGCGCTGCTGCCTGAGGCGCGCGGCAAGGGGTACGGCACGCAGGCGCAGCGGAAGCTGGCCCGGTACCTGTTCGCGCACACGACCGTGCAGCGGATCGAGGCGGCCACCGAGGTGGGCAACGTGGCGGAGCAGCGGGCGCTGGAGAAGGCCGGCTTCACCAGGGAGGGCGTGCACCGCTGCACGGGCTGGCGGGACGGGGCCTACCGGGACGGTGTCTGGTACAGCATGGTGCGCACCGACCAGCCCGGCTGAACCATCCGCGCGGCGCCGGTGAGCGCCGTGGCCACCTGGCCGGGCGCCGCGGCGGCTGGCGGCGGCAGCGGCGGGCCGGCGGCCGGGCGGGTCCTGGCCGTCAGCCGAGCAGCTCGCCGCGGTACTTCCAGGCGAGGTTGAGCACCGCGACCCCGGAGGCCTGAAGCGGTTCCCGGCCACCGGTGAGCCGGGCAACGGTCTCGGCGGTGAACGGGATCCCGGCCGGCCCGCCGCCGGTGCCGTCGCGGGTGCCACCGCCGGTGATGACCCGGCCCTCCGCGTTCAGCGCGACCAGGCCGGCGAACTCCGCGTCGAACAGCGGCGCGTCGAAGACGGCGACGGCCAGGACGTCGGTGGCGAACGTCAGCGGGTCCACGCCAAGCCCGAGGTAGTGCACGGCGAGCCG
>Ga0207700_10001317_pt1 | contig 14099 bp, 15 predicted proteins | sample LARL82metaG_FD_184348 | JGI IMG/M metagenome (GOLD analysis project Ga0207700, IMG submission 184348) | Corn, switchgrass and miscanthus rhizosphere microbial communities from Kellogg Biological Station, Michigan, USA - LAR L8-2 metaG... | ecosystem: Host-associated > Plants > Roots >...
TTCCACGCTGAAATCGACACCATTGAGGGCGACGGTGGTTCCGAATGATTTGCGGAGACCGCGAGCTTCTATGCAGGCCATAGCTTCAGCGCTCCTCCTCTTTGGATTTGGATGGATTCGGCTCGGATTGCGATGGCGAAGCGTCTTGAGGTGGAACGCCAGAAGACGCCGATCGGGCTGCGTCGCCGTTCAGAAGATCTTCTGCCTTGAGGCCAAGCCGCTGAATGGTGTCGTGGATTCGGGGCCACTCTTCCGCCAAAAACTTTTGCCGTTCACCCTGCAGCAATAATTTCCGCGCGCCAGGATTTACGAACATGCCCAGACCGCGCCGGGTTTCCACCAGGCCGTCATCCACCAGTTGCTGATAGCCTTTGAGGACCGTGAGTGGATTGACGCGATATTCAGCCGCGACTGTGCGCACCGAAGGCAGCGGATCGCCCTCTTTGAGCACGCCGTCCAGAATCATCGCGACGACCCGGTCGCGAAGCTGGCGGTAAATCGGCTGACTGTCATTCCACTCACGGTCCATCAGGTTTCCAATTATTTCTGTGAGATTTCCGCTTGTTTGCTTGCGCGCTGCAAGTCCATGTGCGCGTGCATGAGTTTGTCGCCTTTCATCCTGAAGGTCCAGTCCTCGGTGTGATGGTTCGCGTCAATAAAAGTGAATACCGCGTGTTCCATATGGCCGTACTGCGTGTTGCCGGCGACGTCAAGAAAATCGAATTCCAGGGTCTTTCCGTCCGGTGACGTTCTGGCCGCCATGCGGGGCCGGTTTCCGGCGTCACAATAATGCGTGAGGACCAGGCGATCGTTATCCAGATAGAACATGGTAACCGGATGGTCGTACTTGGTGGGATCGTCTTTTCCCGTCTCGCCCATCTCATGCACCAGCGCGTTGCCGCGGGACGTGACGCGCAATGTGACATCACCCATCGCGCCATTGCCCATTTCTTTCACGGGCGGATCTGTGGTGATGGAAGCGTGCCAGGTGCCGGCCAGAGTTTTAAGTTGATCGAAGGATCTTTGCGCGTCAGACTTTGGGGCGTTGGATTGAGCAGGATGCTGGTGCGCATCAGACTGGGCAAAGGCCATAGTCGAGATCGACAGCAGAAAAAGAGGAAGCAGGGTGCGAAGCGATTTCATGATGAATCTCCTTCAAAGCGGCTCAGCCGCTGTACAGTGTTATAGTTAACTATAACAGTAATACATGTCAAGAGGATTTCGTTAGATAGTTTGCATGTAGATGAAAATAAAAGATTTTTTGTGCAGCGAGGAGATATTGAGGTTTCGAAATGAAAGAAACTCGGCGGAAAATCACGCCCAAGTTCTAGCGGGCAGTTTTCAAAGCCAGGGTTGCGGCGGTTATCGCCACTGCGATTATGATGCCGCTGAGCACGTGTCCCAGGAAGGCAATCAAGACCGCAACAATCTGGGTTCCGCGTTTGGTGGGTCGTATATCTCCGTATCCCACCGTAGTTGCGGTGATGAACGACCAATAAAAGCTATTGAATCGTGACCAGCCTTCTTTCATCCCAACGGCTTGTCCCAACAGCGTTATGAGTGCTGCAAGGCTCAACAAAAGCGGAAACGTCAAAGAGATGCCAATCCCGAATTGCTTCAGGAACGTGAAAGTCAGACCATTGAACATGGGAGCAATTCCCCTTCCTTTATCCGCTCGTCAGCAAAACCACCAGAACCACCGGCGACGAGCTCTGCCAGTATTATTGGTTCCAGCAGCAAGGCTGCAACCTGTTAAGGATGTCAGGGGAAGCCAGTGCGGTCTTTAGAATGGCGCCGCGGATACTGACTCCTTGCGCTGCAAAATGGTGGATGGCGAATCAGCCCTGACAAAGCACTCCAGCCTGTAATTACTTTCGTCACCCACCTTCGGGCTCTTACCAACAGAGCTGGCCCGTGATAAAAATCTATTAACGATCTGCCATTGCCGCTTCGTGTTTCATCCGTCTCCCCCTGACAACTTTTGTAATTGAACCATTTCCGGAATGAACCGGGATCGGGGTGAGATGCGTGATGCGTTATTTCAGGGTGTTGGCGTCAGTTGCCGGTCTTTGCTTGCTCAGCGCGTGTGCTGGGCCCAACCACATTGGTTCTAATCAGGTTGGGGCCGCGGTCGATCCGGGTAGCACTTCTACTGTTGCCACGTACAGTGTTGGGAGCGCGATGTCTAACGCACCTCGCGCCGCTACCGCGCGTTCGGTCGCAGACACAACTTCTGCTTCGACGGGCGGCAAGCTTATCGCGCTTACATTTGACGATGGCCCCCGGCCCTATGTGCTGTTTGGCAGCAAGGAGAGCAATCGCGGTCCGGGCCTGGTCGATATCCTGGACCAGAACGGCGTGAAGGCGACGTTTTTTGTGGTCGGATGGCGGCTGACGCCCAAGACATGGGGAGAGCCCAAGCATGAAGAAGATATCGGCGTTAGCTGCCTTGACGCAGCGGAGCGATTGATCGGGCGCGGGCATGAGTTGGAAGACCATACCTACAGCCATTTGGAACTGCGCAGCGCCGAGAAGAAAAACGGCGAGCAGTGGGTGATGCATGACGTTGACCGCGGAGCGCAGGCTATCAAGGCCGTGACCGGCACGCAGCCCCGGTACGTGCGGCCTCCGGACTGGATCCTGACCGATGACGCGCGGCGCGACTTGCAGAAGCAGGGCTATCGTGTGCTGACGATTTCGTCTGAGAATCCCATGGCGTTGCGCGACGTGAACTCGCTCGACTATTTGTGCGCGGGCAAAGCGGTGGGATGTCCTAAGCCGTCTCTGCCGGACGCAGTGTTACAGCAGATAGAGCAGCGCGAGAAAAGAGGAACCTATACGCACATTCTGGCCTTCCATGAACTCTCAACCACGGCGGCCATCATGCCAAAGCTAATCAGCGATCTGAAAGCGCGCGGCTATCGCTTTGTGACGCTGACTGAGTACATGAACCTGGTTGAGTCGAAACCGGGTGAGACGGTGAAGCAGACGGCGGCGGTGACGAAGCCAGCGAGCGTTGCTGGGTTGAGCAGGTAGAACCGCTAAACACCGCCGCCTATTTACCTGCAGGTTCCCGCTACTTGCGGAACATCGCCATCCACGATCATTACGAGATCCCTGGTGAAATCGTCCGTTCAAAACAGTATCATCTGTTCGGAGCTTAGGGAATCGCAGTTATGCGCATCTTCGTGCTTTTGTATCTCGCAATTGCGGCCATGACCTCAGCCGTAGGGCAATCGAACACAGTACCGACGCCAGATCCTGCGGCGCTCCGATTGACCGTGAGGACCGATCGCCCAACCTATCGAATGTCGGACAAGATCAAGATTGAAGCGCAGCTCCTGAACGTCGGCAAAGAAGATGTGTACATCTGGGACTGGGATTTATGTTGGAATCCTGCCCGTGGACTCTCTATGTACGTAACAACTCCAGATGGCGTAGCAGTCCACGGAGACTTGTTATTTGACTGCCTGCCTCCTCCGCCCGCAGAAGGCCGCGTATACGCTTTCATCAAGCTGGAGCCGGGAAGGTTTTATGGGATTGCAGATGAGATCAAAGTGACCGATGTAGTAAGCAAGCCGGGTCAGTACAACATCGACGTTACGTACAATAGCTTTATATCCCGGAGTTTGATCAACGAATTTCTTTCGCATGATCCGATAGCAAAGCTGCCGCTTTGGACAATGGAACAGCCAACCATCAAAGCTCATCGCTTACGCATCGTGGTTCAGCCATAGACCTGGCACACTATTAACTATGAAGATCCTCAGATACATTGAGCTCAAGAGCAACTATGCCGGTAGGCTCCTGCGAAAATTACTCGTATACAGTCTGATTGCCCTCTTTGGAGCGAGTGCCATCGCTCAGTCACTGGGCGACCTGGCCCGTGAGGAACGCCAAAAGAAAGCATCTGCAGAGCGCAGTGGCAGCGCTAAAAGAAAAACTTTAAGCAACCTGGACGATGCGCAGCCTCCTGCGACTACGCCAAATGGACAAACTCGCAACGCGAACTCTGGGACTCACCAACGGCTCCAAATCGACTCGCCTGTTGATGGCGCCATCGTCCATCCGGGAGAGATCATCACAGTCAGGGTAACGTCACCGACTGACCACAGTTGGTCGGCCCTTACTGTGCTAACCAAACTCTCCGATGCGATGCCGACTGAAGCTCACTCCGTACCCGCCGATTTTTCAATCACTATCCCCTCAGATATCGATACAAGCGGCCGCTATGCGTTCACAGCATTTGGAAAGACGGCTGCGGGGGACCTTGTGGAGTCCGACTCGATAAACGTCAACGTGGAACGGTCCGACATGCCCGTCTCTCTTTCTGAAGTGAATTTTTCTCACCTGTTCGCGGAAGCGCCTGGGCAAACCTACAATTTGCTGATCCTGGCGCACTTTGCCGACGGGAAAATGTTGGACGTCAGGGAATCGGGGAAGCTCACCTTTCGATCAACGGACACAAAGATTGCCTCCGTGGATGCAACGGGCGCCGTTACGGCCGTAGCGCCCGGAACAGCTTCAATTGTCGTCACCTATGGGAACCAACATGCTCCGGATGTGAGCCTTACGATCCCAATCACGGTCGAGCGGTTCGAGGTGACTTTTTCGCCCAGTTCCCTTGACTTTGGAGAGGTACAGGTTGGAAGGAACGCGAGCCTTTCAATAAAGGTAACGAACAATTCTGAAAGTGACAGCCAGCTGGGAATCAAAGCCATTAGGACAACGGGATTCTACTCAGCAACCGATAATTGCATCTCCTCGTCGCCTTTGGCGCTGGACGCAACCTGCGAGATTACAGTCACCTTTAAGCCGGCTGCACCGGGCCAGAGCCCGGGGACACTCAGCATAGACAATTCGTCCAGCAGTGTACCTTCAGTGATATTGATGAGCGGGATTGGCGTGAAGTAATGCATCCGCCCAGCGTAGCGACCATCTAGACCGTGCCAACGGCTTGCGCCTTATCCGCTAGACCTTCACGAAAATCTTTTTGCGATACAAGCCCCAGGCCACCAGCGTCCACAGCACCGTGTAGGAGAGGGCGAAGGCCAGCGACGCATTCTTCTGCTCGGCCAGCGGCGCGAACCAATGCTCATAAACCCAGGTCTGTACGGTGATTCCGTTGGCTACCTTGATAATCGAGCCCAGCTTGGCGACGAACGTGGAGAGCGCGTAAGCAAGAATCGCGTTTGATCCCAGCCAGAGGAACGGCCTCGACCACAGACGCCAGCCGCGCATTTCAATCAGCCACCAGCAGAGCGCCAGCAGCAGGCATGCGGCCCCGGCGGTAAAGAGCACGTAGGAGCTGGTCCATAGCGGTTTGCTGATGGGGAACCAGGGATGCCACGCGTAGCCGGCAACCACGCCTACAACTCCGGCAAGAGCCTGGCCGCGCAGCTTTAGTTGAAGGCTTGACGCGTTGCGCAGAAATTCTCCGGCCAGAGTGCCCAACAGCGTGGTGGCGATCGCCGGAAGCGTGCTAAGCAGACCTTCAGGGTCGAAGTCGCGGCGGTAGAGATGGCCGAGCATCAGCTTGCGGTCAATAAATCCGGCCAGACTACAATGCTGCGTCATCCATGCGGCGGGATCGCATCCGGGCACTGGAACGAAGCGCATTACGGCGTAGTAGCCGGCGAGCAGTCCGGCAATCCACAGAATGCGGCCGCGAGTTGAAGTCCACAACGTAACCACGGAAGCGAACAGATACACCAGGGCGATGCGCTGTAGGACTCCGGGGTAGCGCATGTGGGCAAAGTTGAAAAATGGCAGGATGCGGATGGCATAGCCGATCAGCAGGATCAGCGCACTCCTCCTGGCTGCGTGCTTCATGAGCGATTGACGCGAGTCGCCACGCGCACGCCGCGCCGCAAATGACAACACCATGGACGCGCCGACGATAAACAGGAAGAAAGGAAAAATCAGGTCCGTGGGCGTCCATCCGTTTGCCTCGACCCACCACTTGCCCGGATACCAGCCCGATGGGTGCGCGGTCATGAGCTCGTCGGCGTGATTCAATGGCCAGTAAGAAGCGTCTGAACCGGGATCGTTCACCAGGATCATGCCCGCGATGGTGAGCCCGCGGAAGACATCGAGGGATTCAAGCCGCTGACGACCGATTGGCGGCGTGGCGGCGGGCGCTCTTGGATCTATGGTCGTGTTGGGGATCGTCGTCGCCATTTTTTGTGCGTGCGCTTCGTATCAACGCTGAACGTTCATCTTGTGTTTGGCAAGAGTGAAAGTAAACAATCGAGTGTACATGTACCGGGCAGGTATACTCCTCGCCATGGATTTCCGGCGTATCTCGATCCTGCTCATTGTCGCAGTTGCGTTCACAGCACAGGCACAGAATGTGAGCCCGGATTTGGGCAAGATGTTCAGCTACAATTCCGCTGCTCCGCTCGATTTGCAAAAGCGGGTGTTTGACCATCAGCCTTCCGCGACTATCTACGATGTTGATTTTGCCAGCCCGAAGGACGGACGTGTAACCGGATTCATAGTGTTGCCGACTTCATCAGGCCTGCATCCCGGCATTGTTTTTGGGCATTGGGGACAGGGCGATCGACTTGAGTTTTTGCCCGAAGCACTGATTTATGCGCGAGCAGGCATTGCTTCCATCATGATCGACTATCCCTGGGTGCGCCCTCAGCCCTGGCGCAAACCCCTCTTCACCGCGCAGACCAGCGACGAACAAGATAAAGAGACGGAAATCCAGGCTATCGTCGACTTGCGCCGGAGTTTTGATGTTCTGGAAGCTCAGCCTGGTGTTGACGCCACTCGTTTAGCATACGTGGGGCACAGCTTCGGCGCCCAGTTCGGGGCCATTTTGACGGCTGTGGACAAGCGCATGGCTGCCTCGGTGTTGATCACTGGCGTGCCTTCGTATCGTGCCATATTTTTGGAAGGAAAATCGCCCGACGCAATCGCTATCCGGCAGCAAGTGGGAATTGAGGCGCTGACCAAAGCTGAGAAAGTAATGAGCTCGCTCGACGCAATTCGTTATGTGCCGTTCGCTGCACCCGTTCCGCTGCTCTTTCAGTTTGCCGAATATGAACCTTCGTTTTCAAAAGAAGCGATGCAAGCCTATTTCGATGCCGCCAGCCAGCCGAAAGCGATACGCTGGTATCCTGCCGGGCACGAACTCAACGATGTCCAAGCCTTTGTTGACCGCTCTTTGTGGATAGCGGACCGGCTGAAGATTCCGGCGTTGCGCTCCGAGATCAGCAGGCAATTCAAGTTACAGAGGGCAGCATCTGCGCGCTAATTGAGTTGGCGCTCCGCTGAAGCTGCGAATAAGTTTGGTGCGGACAGAGTAGGCGTTAGCGATAAGTTTAGGAAAGAAAATGTTGGATACGGCGCTGGACCGAAGATAAATCTTTGAGCTGGCATTCCCAAATGGTAAGAGAACTCCAGCCTATCGAACGTATTTTGCGCCGATTGCGACGATCACGAAGGATTGTCCGACCAATCTTATTTGCCCAATACTCGCGGCGATTGACAGGCAACGTCGCTCTCTTACAGCAATGACTGTGCCAAAAGCAACCGTTGACGAAAACCACTTTGCGCCGGCCTGGGAAAACTATGTCGGGCATTCCAGGTAAATTACGACTATGCAACCGGAATCGATATCCCATTTTATGCACTAGACTTCTTACTATGCGTTCCGGACGGGTGTTTTTGCTTTTCACCTGGCGCATTATCCAGCTTCTGAGCGCAGGCGAGAACTGGTCAGTCATGCCGATCCTCAAATTGCCGATATAGCTTCACCGCTCTTCTGAGTTGTGAGCGAACAGTATCGGTAAGTTGATTGAATTTTGGATCTTTGCCAAGCTTATGAATCACGTCTTCTATAGCTTGCTTTGAATTGACGTTAATGAATTGTGAAGCCCGGCGAAGTCTGCTTACAACGTCAGACGCCGACTTGTCGGTCAGTCCGACCGATCGCTTTAACCACCCGTCAAATTTTTCTAGCTCCATCACGCGCTTCTCCATGAGACACGTGCAATGGTAGCCTAAGTGTTTGTCCTGCACAAACATTGCCCGACTGATAATCCTGGATGCATCTCCCAATGAACTCGGCCAATTTTACCGGGACGGCATTGCCGATCATTTGCTCTTTTTCGGTCTTTCCACCGAGCCATTTGTATTTCCTAGGAAATGTCTGAATGACCGCACGCTCTTCGGTTGTGAGCGGACGTGCATGTCCCGGAGTGACTGGATCCCCCGGGTGCTTCCTGTACCCTGACGGAATTGGTCGATTAACCCCCCTCACAGTCGCAGCGGGTTCATCCACCGAGTAGATTCCTCGGCGCGAGTAATTCCTGGGATGTCGATAATAAAAGTCAGTGTCCAGCTTATCACCGAAATATTCTCGAACCGTCATCGGTTTTCGGGCTAGCCGGGAGTTTACAACGGGCACAAGAAATCCATCCATTTCTCCCATCTTACCGAAACAAACCAAGCGTTTTCTTTTTTGCGGAACGCCGCACAGGCTCGCATCCAATACCACTGTTGTTAGTCCGTACCCGGCTATCCTGAAAATTGCTTGCGCCTCTTTAAAGGCCGAACTGCTTTGGGCACGGTCCACATTTTCCATTACAAACCAATGAGGCTTCACACCTGACACAATCTCAGCGAATGCAATTGTGAGGTTAGCCCTGTCCCCTTCGCTCCTGTTGCCAGCATGGGAAAAATCCTGGCAGGGAGGCCCGCCGACGATGATGTCTGGACTCGATTCGCGGATTTTCAACACGGAGTGGGGGATGTCTGACAAATCCTGCTTTGTAATTGGGTGAGAGAAGTTCTCTTTGTATACGGAGATTGCGCGGTCCCAGTTATCGAATGCTGCAACTATCTCGAATCCGGCACGCTCAAAGCCTAGAGAGAGACCGCCACATCCGCAAAAAAGATCAACTGCTTTCATTGGCAAGCTCCTTATCAAGCATACTAACCGTTCAGGATTGTCGGCGTCAATAGATTGACGCCTAATTATTGCCTTCTGCTGCTCGCAGATCAAAAATTTCCTTGGCGGTGAAATATATTGTGGCATCAAAGCGGCGTTCTGGGCTAAGCAGTTTTTCCCCTCCGTTCAAGATGATCTCTGTAACAACTTCCCTTTGCAAAGCCGGCGTAATACGCCGCGGCGTGTTTAAGTAGGCTCTCGTTGCTAAGCCGCTCAATGCGAATTCTTTGTCGGTTTGAAGTCCGTAAGCCATCTCCGTGTAAATCCCCGTAAGATTTGCCCTCTCTTGAGTCGAAAGTTCGTAAAGTACACGAGCAAATCGAGCCGATGCTCTCATGAATCGGTCTACGTCGGCACCCGCGATCGATCTGTCGATGAAAGCCCGGCATAAAGCAAAATCACTCCAAACGAACAGATCAAAAGCCCTGGCGCTTAGCGAAGGGGATTTCCCTTCCGTTTTCCAGATCGGCTGGATCAGAAACGGTTGCTGCGAGACACGGAACGCGCGTTGAAAGTTCGTCAGAGCCCCGAGGAGAGCATTCCTCTTATCGCGGACCTCATGGAGACTGTTCCACAATTGAAAGTTCCCACAAACATTCTGAAAGATATCTCGAATCTCGGCGCGGCGCAGACGGCAGGCGTGATACACGCCGAGCGCGCAATACTTCGTTGAGGCTGGTCGGATTACAAGTTCAGGGCTCCATTCATTTTCAGGCCGATCACACGTACTACTGTCGGGAATCACGGTGAGCTTTACCTCGAGAGGCCGCCGCCACTTCGTATCAGCGTGCTCCCCATGGTGCCTGACCACTAAATCAATACACCCAATGTCGTCCAATGCATATGGTTGGTAGGGCCCATAACGAGTCTCGAAATTAAACTCTAACTGATCGTTCGGCCTGTCAGTGTTGAACAAGTTTGCAATCGGAATCTCCTCAGCTCTAACAGTTAAGTCTTCCTGCAGTGTGAGATAAACAGCATTCACCCCTCGGTCTCTCATATAGCAGGCTAATGCGGCGGGAAAAGTGCTGTTGAATTGGTTCTTGCCCCAGAGATCGGCACCGTTTCTGTTTGAGTGCGAAATTCCGTAGAGATTTGGAGCTGGCGGATTTCCGGGAGCTATGCCCAAACGATTCTCCAATTGAAGTTGAAGCGAGATGAGTATAAGGCATCACGAGTGACTTAGCTCCAGGTTTCAAAATACCTCGAAATATTCGCTAACCATTCTCCACGCTGTCAAGCATTTTTTTGAGGCGGAGGTGGCATCCAGCTCAAGGGCTCAAATCGACGTGAAACGAAGAAATATATGTTGACATTATGTGAACATTTTTGTATAAGAACGAGTATGGCAGATGAAACAGCGTCAAAAATGTATTAATCAGCTAGGGATAAGCTCCGGGAGCTGCTGCGGCAGGAAACCGAGATCAAAGAACAGATTTCACATTGGGGGCCAATTGTAGAACAATTGGCCCGCCTGACAGGTGAAACCGTGGATCCGGATATTGCCAGCAGAATCAATGAGTTAAAGCAAGCTGGCGGAGTGGGAGCCGCCGGGGCGGGGCAGGAGATGGGGCTGACGGAGGCTATCCGGTGGGTTTTCCGGCAACCACTGCTGCTGCCGCTGACTCCGACCCAGGTGAGGGATCGCATGGCTGAGATGGGATATGACCTGAGCAAGTACAAGCATGAGATGCCTCCGATTCACAACACGTTAAAGCGGATGAAAGAAGCGGGCGAGATCAGAGAAGTTGAGGGAATTGGCGGGATAGGGCGGGCCTACATAAGCGCACGACAGGGGATTTAGCCGCGAATTAACACGAATGGACACGAATGATACCGATTGCCAGAACTGCCAAGAGCGCCAATCATCGCCGGAAACCTTACCGCTGATTCGCAGATAAGAGCAGAGGGGCGCAGATCAGGGAAACAAAAGACCTTTTACCGCGGATTTGCGCGGATGAGCGCGGATCAAGAGCAAAGGACTTTACCGCAAAGGACGCAAAGGAGCGCAAAGGAGATCAGGGCCAGGGAAGTTTGAGATTGACAGGAGAAGGTCAATGAGTACTGAAATTGCGAGCAGGAAAGCCAGCAAAGAAGAGATCATCGCCGCGATACAGCAATGCGCGACAAAGCTGGGGCATGTGCCGAGCCAGGATGAGTTGAAAACAGAAACCGGAATCTACGGAAAAATCTTTGCCCGCCATTTTGGCAACTACACCAAGGCGCTGAAGGCCAGCGGATTTGAAGGCCGGGGAGCCGGGTTCACTTTGGGGATGGAAGAGCTGTTTAACGAGTGGGCAGGCATTGTCCGAAAAATTGGCGAGGTGCCGAGCGCAGCGGAGTACGTGCTGCACAGCCAGCACAGCCTGACGCCACTGCGGAAGCGCTTCCGCTACTGGAACGACGTGCCGGCGGGGATGGTGCAGTATGTGATCGAGAACGGGCTGGAAGAACAATGGGGAGACGTGCTGGAAGTAGCAAGGAAGTACAGACGGGAGGCGAGAACAGGGGGATGGAGACGCACGCCGAAGGCATTGTCTTCAAATCCCAGGATCCTGACGGACCGTCCGGTGTATGGCGAGCCGTTCCTGCGGAGCGCGCTGGGCTTTGCCCCGGTAAACGAAATGGGCGTGGTGTTCCTGTTTGGCGCGATGGCAGAGAAGCTCGGTTTTATTGTGACGTGGATTGGCACGCAGTATCCGGACGTTGAGGCTTTTCGAGAGGTAGCTCCAGGACGGTGGCAAAGAGTGAGGGTGGAAGTTGAATTCATGAGCCGCAACTTTCTACAGCACTTCCACGATCCGAAAGAGTGCGATTTGATTCTGTGCTGGGAGCACAATTGGCCGGATTGTCCGGTGGAGGTGATCGCGCTGAAAGGGCTTTTGCAAACCGTTTCGCCGCAGATTTCCGCAGATGTGCGCTGATGAAAAGCAAAGGCCTTTTACCGCAAAGGACGCAAAGGGGGCGGATCGCGTGATCGCCGACATCGCGCGTGATCGGAAAGCCAAGGAATTAGCCGCGAATTCATGCGAAGGGACCGGGTAGTCGTCGTGATCGGGGCAAGACGGACGAACAAAGCACAAGGTCCCTCCGGCCTACTCGTGCGCTGATGAATGCGCGCACTCGCTTAACGGCCATCGGGATGACGATTCTTGTTTGTCATAGATGGGATAGCGCACAACGCACTTCCAAATCGGAACCAGATCGGAACCAGCCTGCACCCCTAAGTGGGCAGATTGCGAGGCGGGGAAGCAGCTGATCCCGCAGAGGTTACGGATCGTCACAGGGATTTCCCAAGTGTCCGAAAATGGGATACTCTCAGCTTACGTATCGCTGTTGGCTGCGTCCAAGTAATTGCAAGGAGAAGGGATTACAGAGGACAGAATAAATGCCGGCCGACTCAGCAGTTATAAGAGTGACGGTTGGCGCGAGCGGTGATGCAAGAAGCTCCCATTCTTCCGGAGAGATGGTGAGTCAAGCCCTAAGTCGAATCAACGACAGTGAGCTGATACGCGCCGCTCAGCGCGGAGACCGTGCAGCTTTCGAGACACTGGTGCGCCAGTATGACCAGGCCGTGCTGCGCCTGGCCATGCACCTGACCGGCTCGGACGCCGACGCCCATGACATCTACCAGGAAGCGTTTCTGAAAGCCTACCGGCACATTGGCAACTTCAGGTTTGAATGCTCGTTTTATACCTGGATTTACAGGATTGTAACCAATCTTTGCCTGGACCATCTGAGAAAGAGGCAGACGCGGAAGGAAGACCCGCAGATGGTGATGGATTCAAGCGGGCAGCCGGTGGACGTGCTGGAGCGCGTCTCCGACGACCGAGCGGGCGCGAACCCGGAACGCGATTTGATGCGGCGGGAGTTGGGATCGAAAATCAACCAGGCGCTTACGAAGCTGACGCCACGCGAACGCATGGTCTTTGAGCTGAAACATTATCAGGGCCTGCGGCTGCGGACGATTGGCGAGATGTTGAACACGACCGAAGAAACAGCCAAGAATACACTGTTCCGGGCGACACAGAAGTTGAGAAGCGCGTTGGGCAGCATGAGGTGAGAAAAGCAGTAGTTAGTAATTAGTAGTTAGTATTTAGCTTTGTCTGGAAGATGCGAAGACCGGCTTTTGGCGGTTGGCTTTTGGTAATTGGCTTTGCCTGGAAGATGCGAGCGGTTGCGAAATTGGTGAGCTTGCAGGGGCTAAAGCCCCAGGGTTTTATGGCAGTTGGACGCAGGCATAAATGCCTGCTCCACCCGGTGATTGATAGAGAGTTTTTGCAAGGGTTAAAGGCATAAATGCCTGCTCCACCCGGTGATTGATGAAAGGTTGTGTAAGGCTAACGGCTAAGCTCGATGGAAGCCGAGCACAGGCAAGAGTGCCTGTGCCACAAAAGAAAAGAAGTCGCAGGCGAGGACGCTTGCGGTGATGGTTTTGAATGGCTAAGGGCCAAAAGCTAAAGAGCCAAAAGCTAAGAGCCAAAAGCCAAGAGCCAAGAGCCAAGAGCTAAGAGCCAGGGGCTAGAAGCTAGTGGCTGAAAGTGAATATTGGAAACCAGGAAGCGTCAAGGATTTCGATAGGAACAAAGATATGAACTGCGATTGGACCAAAGAGAACGTTGTTTTATTCATCTACGGCGAACTGGCGGACGATGCCAAGTTCGAATTTGAGCAGCACGTGAGACATTGTCTTGGGTGCAGGCGCGAACTGGACGCGGCGATTGAATTGAAAGACGCCATGGCCGCGGCGCCGGTAAAAGAAATCTCGCCCAGCTTTCTGGCCGCCAATCGAATGCAGTTGCAGGAAGCGCTGGAGCATGCGGAGCAGTCGCGCAACATTTTCAGCTCGTTCGTCTTTGACGCCACAGGTTGGTTTCACCAGATCAAGCTGGCCCCGGCGCTGACGGCGGCGCTGCTGATCGCCGGGTTTGCCGGTGGCGTGGGGACAACGTACAAGATGATGGAGGCACCGAAGCCGCCGATCACGACGGTCAGCCAGACGGAAGCTCAACAGCCAGTTGAAGCCACCATTGCCGGAATCGAATCCATCACTCCCACGGCAAATTCCAACCAGGTGCAGATCAAGTACAACACATTGCAGCCGCAGACCCTGAACGGGACCACGGACGATCCGCGG
>Ga0207700_10001318_pt1 | contig 14093 bp, 8 predicted proteins | sample LARL82metaG_FD_184348 | JGI IMG/M metagenome (GOLD analysis project Ga0207700, IMG submission 184348) | Corn, switchgrass and miscanthus rhizosphere microbial communities from Kellogg Biological Station, Michigan, USA - LAR L8-2 metaG... | ecosystem: Host-associated > Plants > Roots >...
CCACTCTGAAGTGATCGCCTCGGGCTGCATCGGCTTCGCCATCGCCGTTCTCCCACTCATCGTCTTCGGCGTTCACGAACGCGAGCTGAACGACCAGAGCGCCACGTCCCGCCAGAACCAGCTCACGGGGCAGAACAGGGAACTCAAAGCTGAGCTCGACCAGGCTGCCGCCGACACCAAGCAATCCGGACGCGTCATCGCGATAGCTGTCGGAGCCGCCCAGAAGCGGATCGAAGAGCTGCAAAGCCGCGCGATCCTCCTCTCCGGCGAAGACACCACAAATGCCTACTACTTCGGCAATCTCGGGACCACACTTCCGACGCGGACTGACCGTGACGATGGACTCGTCGCAGTCGTACGTCGTCTCGCCGGCCAGCTCGGCGTCCAGTTCTCGGACGCCGAGCGGCGCACTCTGGATTCAGAGCACCCGACGGACGACGAGGCTGAAGCTATCACCACGCTGATCGTCGACAAGGCTTACTCCCTTAAGCAATCGCTCTTCTACTTCTTCCAGCTCGGCAACACCATCGCATGGCTCCGAAACCAGCTCGACACCATGCGCAGCACCCAAGAGGTGGTCCGTCAGCTGACCGATCTCGCGTCGAACCCCTTACTCGAGATTGATCCTCGGTATAGCGACCTCATCAATGCGCTGCTCGCCGCCCTGTCGCCGTATCAGGGCTCAGTCAGCGAGTCCGAGCAGGCCCAAATCCGCGCCAAGGTTAGCGAAGCCTTGCAACTAGCGCCACCCCTCTACATCTCCAGCACCGAAACCCGAACGCCCGTCCGCGGCACCGACTGGCTGGCGATGCGGGATCCCGACACCGACACCGTGATCGCCACGTGCATCATCGGTGACCACGCCATCCTCGCTCGCAACTCCACCACCTTCGACATCGTCTCCTTCGCCGCGCCTACCGAGCCGCTCGTCCATGTCACCACAGACGCCGCCGGCTGGCACTGTTCCGCCCACCCGGACGCTTCCACGGTCGAGCCCTGCACGGACATCGACATCGTCTCGTACGCCAATCGCGAGGGCCACGCCGTGTCCAAAGCGCGAGTCATCCCAGTCCGCTACGTGAACGTCGATCAAACGCCGCTGGCAGTGGCGCCAGTTCCGGCCACGAAGCACTAGTTGCCTGGGCAACTCCGAGCGGTTTCCCCGTTGGCGGGGACTGCGTCGAGCAGGACAAGCCGGCCGAGCTCAGCGGACTCGCGGTAGGGCTCGAGGTCGGGGAGGACTCCGGTGAGAACGCTCTCCCGTACCGGCACCGAGAGCACGAGCGCGCCGACGTGGCGACCCGGCGCGGACAGCGCGCCAGCCTGCGTGCGGTCGAAGAGGCCAACGGTTGACCAGAGCGGCGGGGAAGCTCCGCGCGTAGTGATGCTCGTTGACGAAGTCGCGGTTGTGCCGTTCGTCGACGTCCGGTCCACACCCCCATCACCCCATGACCGTAGCGGATTGACTGCCGGGTCAGCGGGCCGGTTCACAACCTTTCGCCGCCCCGCCACAGAGGGGCCAGATGCGCCCTCGGCTTCCCCCGGCAGCTGTGTGTCGGGGCGACCGGGGGGTCGCATCCACTGTCCCCTCCACCAGCCTTTCCACCGGATGTGAGACGACCACCCGCCAGGCCGCCGCTCTACGCTCACCGTCGGCCGGCCGGCCGGTCGGATGACCACCGCGACTCAGTGGGGGGAGAGGAACAATAGAGATCGACCGAGTAGCCGACGCGGAAGGGGATGGCCGCGGCGGAGCCGCACCGAACAGCCAGCCAAGCGGGCGCCACCTGCAGCAGGCGCGATGGGAACACTAGCGGGACAACTCGCAGGACAGCGGCGTGAGAGCTTTCATGGCCGCGTGGCCGCTCCTGGCATACGCGTGAGCGCGGGCAGAGGCGTGTGCCCGTGGACCGGCGGGACTCCACGCGGCAGGCGGGCCAAGGGTGAGCCGGCGGCCCGGGACCCGACGCAATGCCCTCCCCCTCCGGCAGCCAAGCCCGGCCCCGGGGCGCTGGGGATCAGTCCGCCCAGCGCGCGCTCTCGCAACCGCGAGGTTCCGGCGTGACGCGGGTGTCGCTGCGTCGCGCCGGAACGTCGCGGAGAGCGACACCTACGCCACGGGCTCGACAGCGATGGCTTCGGTCGTCGGATCGAACACGCCGACGCCGCCGCGTCATGCGCGTAGCTCGGTCGGTGCATGCTCCCAGACCTCGACCTCGCTGACATGAAGCTCGTCCTCGACAAACGAGCCATGCCAGGCGACAAACACGGAGTCTTCCTCTCGCCGGACGACGGTGCCGGTGTACTTCCCCGACCACTTCCGATCCCGGACGACGGTGCCCTCCTCGAGTCGATGGTGCCATCTGTCGCGTCCTCAGAACCGGTGGCGCTGACACGATCCACCCTCGCTCGATGGGCAGCCCAAGTGCAAGCGCGCACGGCGGCTCTGGCGTCTCGATCGTGTCTCAGGCGCCGGCCACGCGGCGCCGGGGGGTCGTTTCATCAACAGCCCACGCACACCGGGGACGGCGCCAGAAGGGGCCGCCGCGGCTGGCGGGCGCCGGGCAGCCCCCAATGCTGAGCATATCGGCCGGTGCCGGTTCGGGCGCCGCGCTCACGCGATGCTGACCCGCGGCCCGGCCACGATCGGGAGGTGTTCGTACGCCCTCACGTTACCTCCAGGTCCGGGGGATCGAACCAGCCGTGCGTCGAGGCCTACTTGCCAATGGCCTTTAGCTCCTACCGAAACGTCAAATAGCCCGCCCTCCCGGTCGACACGACGGCTTGGCCCGGGAACGGGATCGACTACTACAGCGGAGTAACGGCGTCCAGATCGGCGGCTCCTTCCGTCAGACAATCTAGTGTGTTTCTGACATGGCGCATCAGGCCAGCCTGACTGAGCGGACCTCGAAGCTATCCGGGAGCTGCCCGAAGGCACCCTCATGACGGCGAAAGGAACTCCTCCACCTCGGCAGGCGGGAGGCTGTGGATCAGGGGCTGTCTCGCCTCGCTCGCCAGGGCATCCTTCTCCGGCCGGCGCGCGGCATCTACCTCGCTCCTGTCCGGAGCCGGTTCGGGACCAGAGCACCAGCTCCCTGCAAGGTCCTGGAGGGCTGGGCGCGGCTGCGCGGCGAGACCATCACGGCGAGCGCTGCGGTCGCAGCCAACGCCCTCGGGCTCACCACGAGGTCCCCGTCCGCGACGTGTACCTGACGTCCGGGCCGAGTCGGCGGCTCCAGCTGGGCCAGCAGACGATCGAGCTACGCCATGCCCGTCCATGGGAGTTGCTCCTTCCCGGCCGACCCGCGGGAGAGGCCGTGCGCGCACTGGCATGGCTCGGCCGCGAGAACGCCCAGGGCGCTGTTCAGCAGCTTCGCACCGCCCTGCCGGCGCCTGAGCTGAGAGAACTGGCGGCGGCCCGCACCCGCATGCCGAGCTGGATGGCGGAGGCGGTCAGTGGCCTCCTGGCTGCATGACCGGCATCCGTCCTCCGGCTCCCCGACGCGGCCTTGGGAAGGGCCCCGAACGGAGAGAGGATATCGGGGTGCACAGCGTTGCCCCTCCCCGAGCGTGAGCACAGCGTTGGCGGGCCGGATAGGAGGTTCGAATCCTCTCTCCCCAGCCAAACCCTCGTATTCGAACTCGTCCACAGGCTTGCCCTGGACGTGGGCGGCGAGGAACAGGTCGAACGGGGACCGGAGCGCGAAGCGCTGGACCTGGCCGTGCGCCATACGCATCTGGTCAACGACAGCACTGTTGAACAAGCGACGCGGGGCGGGGTCGTTAGGGGGGCCGCCGGAAGCGGTGATTAGGGCGCTGGCGCGGTCGAGGACTTGTGCTAGGAAGGAGCGAACCGTGCGAGATCGGTGAATTTGATGAGGTCGCCGAGCGTGTTGGCCGTGAAGAGCTTGCCCTTCGTCGCTTTCAGGAGGTCACGGCAGTCCTGCTGTCGCACTCCGAAACCCCGGCCGTCGATGCAGGCGATCACTTGGTAGGCAGGTTCCCCGTTCGCCTCCTTCTCGTCGCGCATGTGGGCCAGGCGCAGGATGCGAGCGACTTTGTCGCGAGCAGTGCCATCGTCGCCGGTGATCTTCGCTTCGATGATGACCGCCGGCGCGATCTCGTCGGGGATGAAGAAGTCGGGCGCCTGATCGAAGCCGGGGACACGCTCAGCGCGCCCAGTCTTCCGAAAGGGGATGCGGGCGGTCTGGAGCTGCACTTCGATCGCGCTCTCCATGACGTCGCCCACGAGCTCGGAGACGGCGTCTCGGTGGCTCGCATAGGGCCGACCGAGGAAGCGCTCATAGAGAAGCACGGCGTAGGGGACGTGCTGCTGGGCAGCATGCCGAATGCTGGCGGCACCGTCGACGGTGTCGAACTTGTCGAGCCGGTGGACAAGCCCTTCTGGAGCTGGTTCCGGAGTGATGGCAAGGAGCTTGCATGCCGTTTCGAGCATGTCCGTGACTCGCTGCTCGGTGAGAGCCGTCAGCGATGCGAAGTAGTACTGATCACGTTTCGCTCTCCCGTCAATCGACCGGGCCGTGTTCGACGGGAGCTTGGATCCAATTTCCTCATTCGTGAGGTCTTGCCACTCGGGCGGGGAGACGCCAAGGATCGTCCGGAGCACGATAAACGCTCGGGCGTTCTGACGCAGGGCCGTCCAGCAACTGTCCGGTATCAGAGTCGTAAAGCCCCTCGTCGCCATCCGAAGCGCCTCGTAGCCGTCTCGGAACTCATCGTACGAAAGGAAGGCGGGGCCACGAGGAAGGAGCACGAACTGGCTGCTCAGGTCGGAGAACGTGACGGCAACCATCTCGTCAAGACGCTGGAGCAGCTCCTCTCCGGTCAGCTCATACGGGCGGACGGGTGTAACCATGCGTCAGGCGACGCTTCGACGAGTGGGACCTGCCATGCACTCGCGGACTAGGGCAAGCCGCTCCCGGACGGGAGCTGCTGATGACCAGTTCCTGCCAAGCTGACGGACGGCATCTGACGCCAGGTGCCCGGCGTGGAGGCACTGGCGGTCGCCATCACTGCACCGATACCCCGCGTCCGCCATCCGGGCGACATCGTCCTCGACGCGCTCGTCAACGGAACGCTTCCAGAGGTGGTCGATAGCGTCTCGATCCCCGGTCCACCTTCGATCTCGGCACACGAAGACCGAGTCGAGGATCGATGACTTGGTTCCTGCAATGTGGAGCGAAGCGGTCATCTCGGCCGGCGCTACCAGGACTGCTGTGCAGGTCAGTCCTGCATCTAGCAAGGCAACAACGAGCGGTGCATATGCCGACGCCTCGTTGTGGTGGTAGGTGAAGACGAGCGGGGCGCCATCTTTGAGCGTAACTGCCATGGCCGAGAAGACCTTGCTGAGACCGGCCGTAAAATCTTCGAGGTCACGACCGAGAGTGTCGTTGCCGGTGAGTTCATGCTCCGTCCGGGTGGTTGCCCGGATGAACTCGGGGACGTCGCCATTTATGAGCTTCCGAAGCCAGACGAAGCAGAAGTCCATCAGCTCGGCATATTGCACATTGTCGAAGTATGGGGGGTCGGTGAAAACGCCGTCGAGGCTCTTGGGTGCCAGGTCGAGCGCCTGCGACGGCTCGCAGACAAGCCAGGCGGCTCTCTCGTCGGAGCCGGGCGCGCGGTCGATCAACTGGGCCTCGATCCGTTCGCCCATCATGTGGACGAGGGACTTCTTGGACTTTGCCATTCTCGTCTCATACGGTTTCTGGGCGTACGTCTTGGCGCGAGCGTATTTCTCGACGAAGTGAACGAAGGAGCCCGAACCGACTCCGGGAATACCAAGGAGAGCGTTTTCGCAGACGATTAGGCCGACCGGGTAGCCGTGGACGCTGAAGATATCCTGGCACTTGAGTGCATATGTGTCATAGCGACTGAGGAGGTTCTGATACCGGAGGGTGTCGCTGAATACCGTGGCCAGAGCGTGACGGACGGCCATGTCGCTGACGCCTGCGATGTTCTGAAGCAGAGTGCCCAGACCGAGGAGCTGCCTGTCATTGAACATGTCCCGGTAACGGTGGTACCCCCATCGATGGAGGCGATTCGTCTCGTCACCCGCCGGGATCTCATCGTCCGGGATCGGCAGGTTGTCGGCGACTGGGGCGAACCTCGTCGAAGCGCTATCGTAGCGATCTCGGTCGGCCATGTCCGGCGTCTTGAACTGTCGGCCAGGCACCAGCGCGTAGCACTTCGGACACCGGTATTCGATCCCGATTAGTCGATGCGCGGGCGGAGAAGCGAGCTGAGATGCAAAGGGGAAGACGGTCGAGCAGCTCCGGCACTCGGCCTTTCCACGGCGAACGTTGCCGTGCTCTAGGAGCAGGTGGCACCGGGGGCAATAGGGCTTCGTCTTCGCGTCGATCTCGCACAGCGCGTCGCAGTCGGGGCACTGGTACACCTCGCGAGGGTGGCGGACCGATTCGGCGAGGAGGTAACCCGGATGGAGGTCCACTCTCTCCCCGCACGACGGGCACGGGCAGATCTTCACCCAGAGGAAGTATTTGACCGGAGCCACGTCGCCGCACGTGGCACATTCCGTGATGGAATACCCGCCGATGATCTCCTCTGTCTGCCGGATGACCGCGTCGGCGTAGGCCCGAAATCCTGCGAGGTCGAGGGGCTGCACGCCTTGCCTGACGAGCCAATACGCCATCGGATTGACGTCGCACCCGACGACTCCGAGCCCGAGCCTCAGCGCCTCGAAGATCGTCGTGCCCCCTCCCATGAACGGGTCGGCGATCGTGGCTGCGATGTCGTTGCTCTGCCAGTACGACTCCGAGAGAGGTGCCTCTACGTACTCAGCGAGCATGAGACTCCGGAAGACGCTTCCCGGCCGACGGGCGAACCACTTGTGGATGCAGATTATCGGCCGATAGCTCTGCTGAATTTGCTTCTCCCGGAGCGCCAGGCCGGCCACGAAGCTCGCGTCGTACCTGGTCTCTAGGCCGAATGCCCCTTCACAGGGCCCGTGTCGGACGATCGGCTGCTCGTCATCGAAGAGCGGCAGGGCGAGAGGCATGGGCTTAGCCTGCCATAGGAGCGGTGAAGGCGGGTGGAAGCTCGGATCGGCAGCCATGCCCTCTGGGCTGGATGTCTGTCGGGGTCGCGGGCGGGAGACGGGGGCCGAGGACACGGAGGAAGCACTCCCGGAGATGGCGAACTGGTGTTCGTATCCTAGCGGGAGAGCGAGTCTGCCGGCTGGCTCAGGTCGGCCAGCTTCACTAGTCGGCGGCACCAAAACCGCCGTCCCTGGCGCAATGGTGGCCATCCGGCTGGATCAGATCTGTGTCAAATGAGCCTCCGCGGCGATCGCAGAACACCGAGGCCGCTTCCCGCCACAGGGGTCGTCGCCATGCCCTGGAACTGACCGACGTTGTATCAGCGGCCGCTCGGGGCAGGGGGCGCATCGCCCGAGGGCCTGTCGGGATGAGCCTTGCGACCAGCCGCTACGGCTGGGCGGGCCACATCGTCAAGCCTCCGTGGGTGGTGTTGCCGAGCGCTTCGAGATCATAAGCGCGGAGGTCAGGCAGGCGAGGCGGCTACGGATCTCCGAAAAGTTCTCATAGCATCGCCTTAGCTCAGCCAAACCCCTGCGCAAGTTCAGCTGATGGGCGACGGATCAGCCATCGGCTGCTTCTTGTCAAAACTTCAGCTGAGGCTTTACACGTACTCCGGGTGAGGCTTTACGACGTTGCGTCGGTCACCGGTCGGGCGATCCGCTGGGTGGCGCCCAAGGGCAGCCCCTGACGGCAGTTATGACGTCAGCGGTGCAGCCCGCCGCCCAGCACGATGGCCCCGCCCATCACGGTGTACAGGGCGATGAAGGCCAGTACCACGCCAATCGCGACGAGGAGGGCGTCGCGACCGACCCGCCGCCTCAGCGTCGGCGGTTGGCGTGGTGCCGGGCGCGCGGGCGGCTCGGGCGAGGCCTGGGCCCAGGGGACGGGCAGCCATTGCTCTCCATCCCAGTAGTGGCGGCCATCCGGCGACAACGGCGTCTCTCCCGGGCGGTTGCGAACCAGGGAGGGCTCGGGGTTCGGGTCAGGCTGCTCGACCACCGCGACACCCTAGCACCGGGCGGTCGAGTTCTCCGCAACGAGCCGATCACGACGACAGGGCGCTTGCTGGACTCTCAGCTCACGGAGCGACGCCGCCCGACGACGGCCAGTCCGAGCAGCGTCGCGACGAGGAGAGGAATCGGAACGGCAGCGCCGCCGGAACCTGCGGTGTCGGGAAGGCCGCTTGCCATGGTCGCCGCGCTGACGACGGACCAAGGACCGTGCGCGGCGGGAACGGTCGCCGCGGTCGCGGTCGGGCAGTTGACCAGGGCGGGATCGATGACGGTCGGGGGAATGCGGCGGTGGGTGGCCTGCTCGAAGCTGTAGGCGAGGCCGATCAGGGTCGGTTCGGTCCAGGCTCGGCCGAGGATCTGCAGCCCCATCGGTGTGGTCCCGTTCGTGTAGCCGATGGGGACGTCGACGCTGGGATAGCCCGCGGCAGCGCCGATGTTCGCGTAGTCGGCGTTGGCGCCGACGTACGCGGTGAGGTTGTTCTGTGAGAACGCGGTGTCGACGTTGGCGCGCGCGGCTTCGATGGTGGTGGCCGACGAGGGATCGTCGAGAGTCAGGCCGTGCGTGGCATCGCTGGCGATCAGCAGGTTCTGGCCGTACGGGATGCGGTCGGAGTGTTGCTGGTTGTAGACGATGATGCCGGTGAGATCGTCGCTGAGCAGTTGCGGCCGGCCGTGCGGGCCGACCGGGCCCGCGGTGTTGGCCAGGTAGTCCTTGATGCCGAACTTGAACTCGCTGGGGATGCCGCCCAGCTCGGTGAGTCCGCCGGCGCTCGAGTCGCTGAAGGTGTCGAAGGGAACCAGCGTGGCGCCCGCTGCCGCCATGTCGTTCAGCGCGCGTTGAAAGAGCACCTGCGCATCGCCCGAGTAGGAGCTGACGTCCTGCGGGCTGTAGCCGATGCGCGCGCCGTGCAGCGCACCGGCGTCGAGGTCGCCGGTGTAGTCGTGCGCAGACGGCGGTCCGCCGGGTGCTTCGAGGAAGACGCCGTCGGCGGCATCGGTGGCGCTCACCGCCGTGAGCAGCGCCGCCGCGTCGGTGACGTCGCGCGCGATCGGCCCCGCGGTGTCGTAGCTGTGTGCCAGCGGGATGACGCCGCTGCGACTCACCAGTCCAACGGTCGGCTTGATGCCCACCATCGAGTTGGCGGCGCTCGGTGACAGGATGCTACCGCTGGTCTCGGTCCCGAAGGTCGCGGCCGCGTAGGCGAGGGTGCCGCCCGCGCCGCTGCCGCTCGACGAGCCGCTGGGATCGCCCTGCGTGTACGGGTCGAGCACCTGGCCGCCCAGCGAGCTGTAGCCGTTGGGCATGGTCAGCGAGACCCAGTTGGCGAACTCGGAGAGGTTCGTCTTGCCGAGGATGACCGCGCCTGCGGCGCGCAGGCGGGAAACCAGGAATGCGTCGGCAGGCGGGCGATTGCCGGCCAGCGCCTGTGAGCCGGCGGTGGTGTCGGCGTCGGTGGTGTCGATGTTGTCCTTGAGCAGGATGGGGATGCCGAGCAGCGGTCCGCTGCGGCCGGCGCGGCGCGCGGCGTCAGCGGCGTCCGCCTGGGCCAGCGCGTCGTCGGTGAGGGTGCGCACCGCGTTGACCTGCACGCAGCCGTGGTCGAAGAAGGCGATGCGGGCGAGGTAGGCCTGGGTGAGGCGGCGGCTGGTCAGCCGGCCCGTGGCCATCGCCGCTTCGAGCTGCGGGATGGTCGCCGCCTGCAGGTCGATGCCGGCGACGCTGACCAGCGGGTCGCCGTAGAGCGGGGCGCCGTGCGCGGCGGCGGCCGTCGGGCCGCACAGGGCGGCGACGGTCAGTACCGCCACCGCCATGAGCTGCGCGCGCAGGCGCGGGTGCGTTTGAAACACGATCAGCCGAAGTTCCAGTGCTGGGCGTTGGTCCCGTTGCAGCTGTAGATCTGCAGCTGGACGCCGTTGCCGGTGTTGGAGCCGGGATCGTCGAGGCAGTAGCCGAGCGACTTCAGGGTGTGGTCGGCGCCGATGGTCCACTCCTGGTTGGCGCCGGTGTTGCAGTTGTAGAGGTCGACGGGCTCGGTCGAGTAGCCGATGTTGCCGTAGACGTCGAGGCATTTGCCCAGTGCGGTGAGCACGGTGACGCCGTTGAAGGTGTGCGTCCAGATCTGCGCGCCGGTGCCGTTGCAGTCGTAGATCTGCACCGGCGTGCCGTCGGCGGTGTTGGAGCCGCGCACGTCGACGCACTTGCCGCTGAGGATGCCGGAGTGGATCGCGCCCGGCGCGGTGCCGATGCCGCTCGAGGCACGGTTGACCACGTCCCAGGAGTGCATGTAGTTGGGATGGCAGCAGGCGCCGGTGTGTGAGACGTTGTCCCAGACCACCTGGTGGTCGATGGGGATGCTCATGTGGATCGCCGACTGCCAGGGCACCACGTCGTCGTTGTGCGAACCGAAGTTGGTCCAGGTGGTGCCGGAGACGCCCTGCGGGTTGCCGTTCTGGTTGAGCCAGTTGAGGTCGGTCGAGCCCTGGGCCATCGACTGGCACTGCTGCCAGCCGCAGGCGTTGACGTACCAGGCGGCCCCGTTGAACGGCGTGCCCAGGGTCACCGTGTCGGAGACGTCGATCGGCGGCGAGAAGCCGCTGGCGCCGCTGGCCGCGCCGTACACCGCGCCGCGATCGACCAGGCCGCCCATCGAGTAGCCGACCACGTCGACGGAGATGCCGTGTGAGGTGTAGGTGTTGTAGACGTAGTGCGAGAAGGCGGCGGCGATGTTCTTCCAGGTATCGGTGTCGCCGAAGCTGCCGAAGTTGTGCAGGTTGACGTCGCAGTTGGAGTCGCCGTAGTAGTAGCCGACCTTGACCATGCTGCCGGTGAAGCCCATCGACCGCATCCAGCTCATCATCTGGCTGAAGTCGCCGTTGCAGTCGGTGGACTGCGAGAGGCTGAAGCCGTGCACGAAGAGGATGGTCTGGTTCAGCTGCGGCGCCAGGTTCGCGGAGGCGACCTGCGGCTGGGCTGTGGCCACGCCGGCAGCCAGCGCCAGCGTTGCTGCGAGCGATGCGGCCGCACGCCGGAACGGCAGGCGCGCAGTGCTGGTGGACCCGTGCATGTCGCAATCCCTTCCCGTGATCGAGAGTCCGCTCACCGCCGGCGAGACCGGGGTCCCTCCCGGCGCGGGATGGTAGCGGCACGGACCGCTGCAGGCAAGCGCGACCACGGGCGGTTGAGACGTAGCAAACGCGTCCGGCAGATGGGACCGCCCGCCGGATCAGGCGACGGCCGTCTATCCTCGGCCGGGTGCGGACGGTCGAGCGAGCTGCCCCCAGCGGGATCCCGGCCCCGGCGCGCCTCGGGCGCCTGGCGCACTGGTGGGAGTCGTGGCGGCCGTCGGTGCTCCCCGCGGCGATCGCAGCGGCCGTGCTGGTGGTCTGCGCCGAGGTGATCGCCGTGCTCTACGCGGGCGGCCCCGGCACCGTGGTGGCTCACCCCGAGACGTTGCTCACCGTTTGGCGGCGCTACGACGCCGTCTGGTACCTGCGCATCGCCTCCGACGGGTACCCGGCGCACGTCCACGACCCCAGCGAGCGCGGCTCCTTCGGCGACGCCACCGCCTTCCCGCCGCTCTTCCCGCTGGCCATCCGTGGGCTGGCCACGGTGCTGCACCTGCCGCTGCTCGCCGCCGCGCTGCTCGTCTCGCTGCTCACCCTGGTGCCCGCGCTGGCGCTGTTCCACCGCCTGGCCAGCCTCGACGCGGGCCGGCACCGCGGCCGCCTCGCGCTGCTGCTGCTGGCCACCACGCCGGCCGCGTTCTTCCTGGTCGCGCCGTACGGCATGGGACTGTTGCTCATGCTCGTCGCCGGCGCGCTGCTGGCCGCGCGGTTGCGGCACTGGGCCATCGCCGGTGTCTGCGCGGGGCTGGCGGCGGTCTGCAAGATCTACGCGGGCGCGGTGGTTGCGGCCGTTCTCGTCGAATACATGCAGGCGCACGACTGGTCGTTCCGCCGGGTGCGCGCCGACGTGGCCTGGACCTTCATGCCCGCACTGCTCACCGTGGGCGCGTGGGCGGCGTATCTGAAGATCACCTTCGACGACCCGCTGCGCTTCCTGCACGCGGAGACGGCGTGGGACCGGCATGTGGTGGCGCCCTGGACCACGCTGTGGAACGGGCTGCACCAGGTTTTCACCCTCTGGGGCCACAACTCCATCGCCCTGGTGCGGCTGCTCGAGGTGGTCAGCATGCTGCTGCTGCTCGGCGTGGCCCTGGACGCGGCGCGGCGGATGCGGCGCTCCGACGCGGTGCTGGCGGCGCTCGCCTTCATCGCCATCTCCACCAGCGGCATCGTCGACTCAGCCCACCGCTACCTGATCATCGTCACCCCGGTGTACGTCTCGCTGGCGATGATCCTCGGCCGCCGAGCGCGCCTCGCGGTGGTGGCGGTGTCCCTGGTGCTCGGCGTGTTCCTGCTCGGCCGCTTCGTCACCGGTGCCTGGGCGGGATGAGCACACCCGAGCTGCGCGGCGAGAAGGTCGTGCTGGTGCCGGTGGCAGGCCAGCACGTCGCGGAGCTGCGCCGCATCCTGCATACGCCCGAGGTGCGGGGGCGCTGGGGCGACGAGGACAAACACCCGGACTGGCCGTTCGACGATCCCGAATCGGTGCGCTTCGCGGTCATCGTCGACGGCGCGGTGCGCGGCATGGTGCAGTACTGGGAGGAGACGGAGCCGATGTACCGGCACGCGTCCGTCGACATCTTCGTCGACCCCGCCGTGCACAACCGCGGCGTGGGGCGCGACGCGGTGGGCACGCTGGTACGGCACCTGGTGCACGAGCGTGGCCATCACCGCCTGACCATCGATCCCGCCGCGGACAACGTGGCCGCGATCCGCTGCTACAGCGCGGTGGGTTTCAGGCCGGTCGGCGTGATGCGCCGCTGCGAGCGCGACGCGGACGGCCGCGGCTGGCACGACGGCCTGCTCATGGACCTGCTCGCCGAGGACTTGTGAGGGGCAACGTGGCAGGCCGCCTCCCCGGTCAGCGCGTGATCAGCCCGTCCAGCCAGCGCAGCATGCGGTTGCGCACCGAGCGCACGCCGGGCAGGTTGGCCAGGGCCAGCAGGCGCACCATGGAATCGGTCGTATCCGACACGAACTCGGCGGTGCGGCGCTGCTCGGGCGAATTGTCGTGCAGCCAGAAGAGGATGATGCCCAGCTCGTAGAGCCAGAGGAGATAGGGCAGGGTGCTGCGCACGTCGGGAGCGAGCCGCGCGCTCGACCCCTCGACGACCTCGCGCCAGAAGTCGATGCAGGCCAGCCGCACCGGCGCGGAGGCTTCGCTGAAGGGGTTGAGCGGGCTGCGCGGGTCGGCGGCGGTGCGGAAGAGAGTGGCCGAGACGGCGTGGTAGGGGCGGATGACCTCGAGCCGCGCGCGCATGGCCAGGCGCAGCCGTTCGCGCAGCTTGCGTTCGCTGTGGAGCGCGTCGCGGCAGGCCTCGACGCGCTCCACGTGGACGCGCTCGTAGAAGGCGTGGACCAGGTGGTCCTTCGACGGGAAGTAGTGATAGGTGTTGCCCACCGCCACGCCCGCCGCCGCGGCGATGCCGCGCATGGTGGTGGAGTCGTAGCCCTGGTCGCGGAAGAGGTCGAGCGCCGCGTCCAGGATCTTCTGGCGCGTGCGCTCGCCCCTCTCCCGCCGCACGGCGACCTCGGTCACCCGGCGGCGGACCCCGCGGTCGGTCCGGCCGGCGCCGGCGGGCGGTTGGCCTGCCGCCGCATCTGGGTGAAGACGAACAGATTGCCGAAGTGCATGGCGCCGAGCACCACCAGCACCAGTCCGACCTTGAAGGCCAGCGCCTCGATCACCTCGGAGGGCGAGGTCGGAGCCGTGTCCAGCTTGAGCTGCAGGCTCACGTAGCCGAGGTTGACCAGGTAGAAGCCGACCACCAGCAGGTGGTTGACCGCCTCGGGCAGCCGCTCGTCGCCCTGGAACACGTCGGCCAGGAACACCGCCCCGGCCCGGCTGAGCGTGCGCGCCACCCACACGGTGAGC
>Ga0207700_10001321_pt1 | contig 14073 bp, 13 predicted proteins | sample LARL82metaG_FD_184348 | JGI IMG/M metagenome (GOLD analysis project Ga0207700, IMG submission 184348) | Corn, switchgrass and miscanthus rhizosphere microbial communities from Kellogg Biological Station, Michigan, USA - LAR L8-2 metaG... | ecosystem: Host-associated > Plants > Roots >...
TCCGCATGCGCAGTGCACGCGCACTTCTTCATACTTAGGATGGATCGCTGCCTTCATTGCCTCTGATACCTTTCGCGGTAAAGCCTTATTTTACCTGAAATTAGCTGATTTTGGCTAGATATGACGCAATGATTCGATGCTGACCGCCCATAAACGATTCAAGCGGCATACTCCGGAGGATCACTACGAAACTATTCGCATCGAGAGTTGGATTCGATATTGTCGCACGCCCTTCGGGTCCCTCTTTAAGCTGATATCCCTAATCTGCATCGGCGCCGTGATTTGAAAGGGCAGCAGCAGCTGGGTTTCAGATACCGTGCGTTTTTTGCGGCGCGCGACCGATAAGGCCTTGCCGAGATCTATGCGAGCATACGGAACGGAAACGCGGTAACGTGCGAATGCTAGAGCTACCGTACGGATGCTGGGTGTTCCGCCCCCCAACTGCTTTTTCAGCCCCCAATCTGTGACACCGAGACCACCCGCGATTTGTGCGAAGGATTTGCCAGCCGCAAGCTCACGATCGATATGTGGCTGCAAAGCTGCTGCGAAGTCAGCTGAGAACTGCCGGTCGTCTTCCGTCTTCTTCATACAAGGAGCGGAAGATTATCTCAACTTTTGTTGTGTGTCAACTTAAGTTGTGATACAACTTAAGTTGTGAAAAAAGGATTGGCGCTCCCCAAAATGCGCGAACGAATCAGGAGATGTAGTGGATGCGGTGCCGAGGTTTCGGGGCCCGCGCTTGCGTATGAAGAAAACCCTTTTTGCAGCGGGTGTTTGCGGAGCCGGCTTGAGAATGCGCGTGCCGAAAATGCGCTAATGGATTGGAAGGTCCGAGGGGATTATGTCGTGTCTACGCCCCTAAATCAGCGAAGACTTCAGTAAGGTGCCTACAGGCTTCACTGTAGCGCATATTTTTTTCCCAGTACTCACTCAAACCCTTTGCGCGCCGTTGCTCGCCTAAGGTCCAGACGTTTGATTCCCACTTTGCAGGCGAGCTCTGGCGCAGTTCTACCTCAATTTGACTACCGTTTTTCCGCTCGGCTAGCCACTTGTAGCTTCCATTGCCCAAGTGCTGGATTCTCCAGTTCAGCGTAAGCGGCACTCTTCGCAAATCCGCCGCCATTTCTGAAACGGAATGATATCGATTCGCCGGATCCACGCGCATTGCCTTTCGGATGATGGTCCTCACTCTCGCCGGCACATGGGGCAAAAAGAGATTAGGATCCGGGAACTTGCCGCGAGCAATTTTCTTCTGCAGTTCACTGTTGGTGGAGATCTGATCTTTTTGGGCTAAATAGACAGGATCGCCATTCGCCGCCCGATACAGCAAGACACCAACTTGGTAAATATCAGTTTCCACAGTAGCAATGTGCGTATCCCATACCTCAGGCGGCGTCGCCCACCGATACATCTCTGGGAACTTTACATCTCCCCGCGCAGAGATCCGGCGAGCCTGGCCAAAGTCCGCAATAAGTGCGCGATCAGTCTCATCGAATAGGACGTTCGACGGCTTAAGATCCAGATGGAGAAAGCGTTGGGAGTGGATCCTGGAGACACCGCTAAATACATCATTTGAAAGCTTGAGAAAACGCTTGAAATCCAACGGCCCATCAGCAATGCGTCCCTTCAACGAACCCTTAGGGAAATACGGCAGAGCGAGGCCCACATGGTCCGCTGTTTCACACACATAATTGATTGGCACAATATGCGGGTCGGCTAGGCCGAACATCGCTCGGGCTTCTGCACAGTATGCGGCAAAATCATTACCAAACCGACTCTTCTCTATCTCTTTCACCGCAATCTCACGCTCAAGGTACGGATCGAACGCGCGGTACACAATTGAGTTCATCCCCTCACCGGTTCCGATCTGTTCTTCGCGCCGATATCGCGTCTGGGCATAGACCTCGAACATTTGTGTTTACTGCTCCTGCAAAATAGAAGTAGCCACAACTATGGCTTCTTGTAGATTAGTTTTATAGTTCGACCAGTCGAGCCCGCGGAAATCATCCGTCGCAAGATATTCTTTCGCTGAATGCTTACCGCCGAGGTTCTTTGAGATCGTGTTCAGAGTTCCTGTCACAACTTCAAGGTTTTTCGAAGCCGCGACCTCCAGTACTACACCTTCCACCCTGCAGCGAGCACGTGCTGAGTCCTTGTTCGCGCCCAGTGCAGTGTGCTCAGGGTAACGCACTGCCATGCCGGTCGGCTCATACTGGGTAATAATGTGAAGAATTCGTTGACGAACCCACGAAAGCCGCTCAGCTTCGTTGTAAGCGGCGGGTGCCTTCTCACTTCCGTGCGCGTGCAGAACTGGATCTTCGCGACTGCCCTCAATGACAGCCCAGTTAATACCATCCGCTTCAGCTCTGATCCCAATTGAGCGGTCGTGCCTTTTCATACTGCGCTAACTCCCACTAAAACAATAGTTTACTACACCAGAGTGGCTCTCCCTTGATCACGCAAGCACGTCATCGGAACACCCCCGTAGCCCTGTTGACGTAAAATCATTGTTTTTGAGAGTTACTTCCACCCCCAAGCCTAGGAGCCCTTGCCCAATGATTCGCAATGACATCCTCCAGAAGTTCCCTGACCTCTTCGGCGCGAAAAAAGTAAACAACCGCGATGTCAACGTCCAGGAGACCATCACCACGCTCACCCGCGAACTGCGGCCGGAGATCGCCACCGCGTTGACGGCCCGCCGCCAGATTCTTGAATCGCCCGCGCCGGTGCGTGAAAAATATGGCTGGCCAAAGTGGGAAGAGAAGTTTGAAGATCCAATCAAAGGCGGCACGTGGACATATCGCCAGATCGTGCAGGGCATGATTGATAACTTCCTGGGACGTGAAACCGAGTGGCGCTGGCGGCTCAACGATGAAGTGCCTGTCCCCAAAGACGCGCATCCGCTCAAGAATCCCGGCCTGGAGCTCACCGGCCCATGGCATCCTCTGGATATGGCTTTCAACGCGCTCAACAGTCCTGCACCCATGAACATGCCGGATTTTGAAGACGCATCGCCTACGCACTTCCTCCCGGACGGCACGCCTAGCAACGTGCCCGTAGGCGTTTTTGCGGCGTTGCAGAACGCCAAAGAGATTTTTGCCGGCCAGTGGACCGGCAAACCTTACGAAGTGGTGAAAAAAGGCAAGACGCGCGCTTACAACATCACCAAGCCTCCAGCACAGTGGCCCACACGCTTTGGGCGTCCGCCGGGACTGCACATCAACTATGATCACGTCACGGTCGACGGTCGCCCCGCGCCCGCCACCATCGTGGTCGCCACTCTGTGGGCTTTCAATAATTACGACTCGCTCAAGAACGCCGGCAGCGGCGTCTATTTCTACATTCCCAAACTGCAAACGCCCAAAGAAGCGCTGATCGTAGAAAAGATTCTTTCGCGCCTTGAAGGCATGATTGGAATTCCCGCAGGCTCCATCAAGATCAAGATGCTGTATGAAGAAGGCAACGCAGGTCGCACACTTCCGGCAATCGCGTGGACGCTGCGCCGCCGCCTGCTGGGAACCAACGTTGGCCGCTGGGACTACCTGGGCAGCCTGATCGAAATGTGGAAGGATGATCCCAAGGGCGTTTATCCCGACCCGCAATCCATCGGCATGGCTTCGCCCAATATGATTGCTTACCAGCGCTTCAACGCGCTCATGATGCTGATGGGCGGCATGAAGAATGGCGAACTGGAGAACGCCGCGCCTATCGGCGGCATGGCTGCCGTAATGATTTACCAGGCAGGCGATCCCTATGGCCGCTCCCGTTATAATCCGCTCGCGTTGCGCGCCATGGTCATCGACAAGCTGCGTGAGCGCATGCTCGGCCTGATCTTTGTCCCCGATGAGCCACTTGCCAACAACCAGCAACCAACGCTCGATGACATTCTGGCCAAGCGTGTCAAAGGCCACCTTTATGACGTGTACCGCCAGAGCTGGGTCGCCAGCCCGGAAAAAGATTACGTCGCCGCGGGCAATGCGCCGCTGCAGGCCAAGGTTGAGCAGCTTCAGGCGATCATTGACGCGCCTAAGGACACAGTCAAAGTAAAAGAACAGGCCGTTCCCACCGCCACTAGCGGCCTGAGCGATGCCGAACGCAGCGTGCTTGAGTCGCGCGGCTTGCTGAACCTGCAAGGCAAGATCACGCCGCAGATCATCACCAAAGAATCTCTCGACACGCCGGAGAAACTTCTCTCGCCAGAGCGCTGGGAAGCAATCTATGGAATTCCCAAAGGCGATATCACCATTGAGCGCATTCAGCATGCGTTTTACATGGCCGCGAATTACGGCTTCCAGATCCTCAACGGCAACTTTGCCGCCGCCATTGACGATTACGAACTCAAGCTGCGCTTCATGAATGATCTTGCCACCTACCGCATTGATGTCTCATGGCTCTGGACTCTGCTGCGCCATCAGGCCGTCATCTCCAAAGATGGCTACCTCAAGCGCCCGGCGATGACTGAAGATGGCGTTGAGCCGGCGGAGAACGCCGATCATGTAAAGGCCGGTACGCGCTTCACTAAAGACCTGTTCGACAAACTCTGGAAATATCACAATGAATGGACGCAGGCGTTCTTTGCCGAGCAAGACCGCCGCGGCGAACGTGGCCGCTTTGACCGCGAGAAAGCCAATCTCATCATGGAAATGCTGATGAAGCAGCTGCCTTCGCCGCGTTACATCCAGCACAGCGCGCGTGTGCTCTTTGTTGTCGGCCAGGCCAACAAGCAGGAAGGCAAGCAAATGCTCGAAGCCATATTCGATCTCACGCGAGAAGAGGCCGTTAAACGCGTCCAGGCTGGCACCCTGAGCCCGGCAGCGCTCGCGGCACATGATTATGTGTTCGATATCTTCCCTGAAGGCGGAAAGCAGATTGCGCCGTCGAAGGGAAACGCGGCGGATTAAATACCGCACATGTCATGCGTTGCCGCGGCAATTGCTTCTGGTCTGTGCGTACCATCAAAGCAACGTCATCTCGAGGGCCGTAAGCGAACGCAAGCTTTCTTCATTGCGTGAGCAGGCCCGAGAGACCTTGTGTTTTGGTTTTGTGCCTCCAATGACAGCCCGCAGACGGTGCACCGTCTGTGTAAATCCTGTGCACAAGTAGAATTCTCTCTCTGCGGAAGCTCACCTTAGCGGTGTAAATAGTGGTATTTTCTTAATAGAGATATTCCCTCGATCATGGCAACGCAGCATCAATCGCAGCCCGCAGAGGCCTGCCCCGTATGTGACGGCACCGGCTGGAAGCAAGTCGCTGTCCCCGGGAAAGCCAGCCGCATGACACGCTGCGATTGCCGCATCTCCGCGCGCAACCAGCAACTGCTGGAAAAAGCCGGCATTCCCGCGCGCTATAAGAATTGCACGCTGGCCAATTTCAATCTTGAGCTGCATGAAATTTCTCTTTCGGTCAGGAACGCTCATCGTGACGCGCTGCGCTTTGTGCAGGAGTATCCGCTGGAAAAGCAGGGCATGCTCCTCATCGGCTCCATCGGCGTGGGCAAGACCCACTTGGCAGTGGGAATGATCCAGGCCCTAATGCAGGATAAAGGCGTGCCCTGCCGCTTCTGTGACTATCGCGAGCTGCTCAAGGAAATTCAGAACTCTTACAATCCCGCGGTCCAGGCCACTGAATTGGAGATCCTTCGTCCGATCCTTGAAGCTGAAGTGCTGGTGCTGGACGAGTTGGGCGCGGTGAAATCTTCAGAATGGGTCTGGGACACCGTCAGCTACATCCTGAACAGCCGCTATAACGAGCAGAAGACCACCATCATCACTACGAATTTTCCCGATGGGCCATCCGGCAGAGCTGAGAAAGAAATCTCTCGCCTCAAGAAGTCCCGAGAAGAAGAAGACGCCCGCTCCGCCTCGCGCGAGGAAACCCTCGGAGATCGCATTACGGATCGCATGCGCTCCCGCCTGCATGACATGTGCCGTGTGCGCACCATGAAAGGCCCCGATTTCAGGACGCTCCACAAAACCAGAGCTTAAAGCTGGCTCTCTTCTGCCTGCGAGCACAAATGAGACGCATCACAAATTGAATATGATCTCTTTGTGGACTTTTTAATCCGTGTATATCAGTGCTATCAGTCTAATCAGCGGCAAGGTTTTGCTTTTTTTGCAGTCGCCTACTTCTTCTAAGAATATAAAGACTTATATCTATATAAATACAGTAGTAGTAACCGATGCCTGTGGAAGCTTCGGATATCGTGCAAACAGTGATGGATACAGGCGATTCGTCGTACACAGGCTGTGAAGAAGCAAGCTCGAGATCTGATGATCGTGTGACAAAAATCACGGGACGGACGAGTGCGCATTTGCTTTCCAACCAAATCCACAATACAGAAGTGATCGGCCAGAGGAAGCCGTGGAAATCATGATCAACGCATCAACTTGGCCTGCAAAGACGGCCAGAAACTAACGACGCGTTTTCCGCAGCTCCAGGAAGTCTGTTCTGGAAAACGCGTAAACAAAATCTCTCTGCCATTTACATTCCTGATGCGCACCCGCATTGCTCTGTGCCAGACTGAATGAGTCCATGTAGTTTTGTGAGCAGGTCCTGAAACATTGCTGGCTCATTCCATCCCGTTCTCGCCCGATCACGCTGCGGACTTCTTTGCTCAATTCCCTGCGGCGCCGGCGGTCTTTGCCTTGCGCGGAGCGGACGAAGCTGCTGAGCCTTACGTCAGCAAGACCACCAACCTCAGAAAACGCCTGCAGCGCTTGCTGGCTCCGCCAGAGTCACAGTCCAAGCGCCTGAACCTGCGCGAGCGCACCGCCACAATTGAGTATTCGCTTACCGGATCAGACTTTGAGTCCGTCCTGCTGCTCTACCGCACGTTGCGCCACGAATTTCCGGACACATACCAGAAGCGCCTGCGACTTCGACCCGCTCCCGTCATCCGCCTGAATCTGGAAAATGAATATCCACGAGCCTATGTCACCACGCGCATCGGCAAACTTGGCGGGCGCTCGCTCTACTATGGGCCGTTCCGCTCGCGGGCCGTGGCAGACAAGTTCCTCAATGATTCGCTCGACCTGTTCAAGATGCGCCGCTGCACCTTTGACCTGAATCCAGATCCCAGTTTTCCCGGCTGCGTTTATTCGGAGATGAAGATGTGCCTGGCGCCGTGCTTCAAGGGCTGCACCGATGAAGCTTACGCCGCCGAGGTCGGGCGGGTGCAGGAGTACTTTGATTCCGGCGGTCAGTCTTTGCTGCGCGAACTCGAATCAGAGCGTGAGCGGCTCTCAGCTGAGTTGGATTTTGAGGCCGCCGCGGCGCAGCACGCGAAAATAGCAAAGATCAAAAGCATTTCCGCGTGTGACGATATCTGTGGACGTCTTGACCGATTCGATGCGGTGATCATTCAGCCATCGGCTGAAGCGAAGTCTGTGGAGTTGTTTCGCTTTCATGGCGGTGAACTGCTGGGACCCACGCCGGTTCCGATGGAGTCGGAAGCTGCCGCATCAGAAGCCATGGAATCAGAAAAGAAAGATTCAGAAAGCGGCGAATCAGAACAGCAGACAACAGCCATTCAAAATCCCGATCAGACGCAGGCCCCACAACCAGAGCCCCTGTCCGCCCAAACGCTCGATAGCCGCATCCGTGCTGGCTTGGAGTCGCTAATGCCCGCTGGAAACTCTTCCGCACAGCGTTTCAGCCAGGAGCTGGCCATTCTCAAACGCTGGTACTATCGCACCCACAAGGTGGGCGGAATATTCTTTGCCAATGATCGCGGCGAGCTGCCTCTGCGCAGAATTGCCCGAGGAGCCACGCGTGTATATCGCGGGGAGAAAGAAGCACTCTCAACTCCAGCCAAAGAGGGCCAGCCGACAGCAATCAAAGAATCACAATAAGCGAGGTAGACAAATGCGAACACAATTAAGTGCTCCGGTTTCCTTGATCGTGGTTGTCATCGGATTCGCGCTGGTCTATTACGCCTTCCACAGCAATGGATGGAGTTGGAATGGCGATGTGTCACCGGGATACGTCTACCGCAGCATGCTCTACCAGTCACGGATCCTGGCGATCGGAGGCTTTGTTCTGAGCGCCTGGGGTATAGGAAGCTTTATCAACGCACTGTTGGCTGGAAGACGAAACGATCAGCTTCCACCGTCAGCTTAAAGCCGTCGCGGCAAATGCGACAGCCTTCAAGCGCGCGCCGCCCTGGCTGAGCTCTTCCTGTAAATCACCTTGATTCCCTCCCGCCAGCGTTCATCCACGCCGATCAGCGACCACTCAATCGCTGGTGAAAAATAGCGCAGCACCGTGTCCGTCGCCGGATGCACGCGTAGAGAAGGTGCGATCAGCATCAGCAATGGCGCTCGAGGCGAGAGTTGAAGGCCCGAGAAATATCCATACTGCTGAAACTCGCCGCGGCTGTGATGCCAGTGCACGCGCGCCCAGTAATCCAGACCCTGCAGCGGCAGATGTATGTCTTCATCGGCTTTCAGCTCCAGGACAGCAAGCCGCGCATCGCGAGTGTAGGTCAGCACGTCAATCATCGCGCGATCTGAAGCGGAAAACGCCGGCACCTGTGAATACACATGCGCGGGATCCAAGCTTGAATCAACGGCGGAAACATTCTTGAAGATTAATGACTCCAGCCAGCGCTCCGGGTACATGCGCCAGAGCGGATCACGACGATCGCCACTTGGGCCGCGCGCTTCTACTACTGTTCTTATGAACTCCGCGAACGCAGGCGCGGTTTCATCGTTCAGCGGCGTCTCATATCCCGGCGGCCCAAAGATAACTTCTTCAACGACCTGAAGCGTTCCGGGCGCGTTGGTCAGCCGCACGCGCGCAAGCTGCAATCCGTGCAGTCGGAAAGATAGTTCCGTGGCAGAGATAACAGCGAGCTCCGCTTGTGGCGCAAGGGCCATGATTTTGCTCTCGATCGCGGCAAAACGTGAACGCACCTGCGCCGCGTCCGGCATGCGTACAAGCCGCGTTTGTATGTTGCCATGATCAGCAAGATCGATCTGTACAGAAGATTCGCCGCGCTCATCGAATTCAAACAGCTGGAACTTTGCTGCGGCGTGGTTCAGATGCGCCAAGCGAATCTGGATGGTCGCTGAAGATTTTTGGGGAACGTAGAGCCGCAGACCTTCCACCATCGTACGTCCAGCCTCGCGCTCGCGGCACGCGTCCAGCCAGAGCAGGCCGAAGGTAAGGGCCGCGTCAATCGAGCCCTGCGTTTCCTGCTGGTTCACGCCCATCACCGCGAAGGCGCTGCGGCCTTTCCGCACCAGCCCACGCGCGTACACCGGAGAAAAGCTGCGCTCCAGATCCATGGAAGTAGAAAGCCTGGATTTATCCAGCGCCCAGCCCGGCATGTCGCGGCGCAAAGCACGTTCCAGAAGACGTGCATAGCTACTGCGCGCGGCTTTCTGCGCCGCTGGTGGACGGCGCTCACGGTCGCGGCATATCTCCATCTTGATGGGGCGCGCCTGGCCAAAGCGCCGCGCAGTCAATGTCAACATGCCGTTTTTCAACTCGGCATCCAGAACGTGGCGAACAACGTTGCGCTCCGGCGACCATAGATGGAGCAGGCACCGGTCTTTTTCAGACGACAGCGAGTACTGCGCCGTCTCCAGATCAAACAGCACCTGCCCGTCTTCCAGGACCACGGCGCTGCGTGAAGCAGCCAGAAATTCCTGAAGCGAACGTGCAAGCAGATCGGGTGTCATCAAGTCTCTCTATAGATTTTCAATAGGCGATTTTGTCCGGCTTGGACTTCCACGCTTCAAATGGCGCCAAGGCTTTTGCATCGATAAGTTGCTCAATAGGCAGTTCCTGCTGTGCGAATGGCAGGCACACTTGCGTCTTTATAAATGAATCGTCGAATCCTGCGTCTGCGGCTGCCGCTGCAGTGGCAGCAAAGTACACATGTGCGGGCCGCGACCAGTAGATCGCCCCCAGGCACATGGGACACGGTTCGCAACTGCAATAAATCTCGCATCCGGTAAGCTCAAAATTTTTCAGCGCACGGCAGGCGGCGCGTATGGCCACAACTTCAGCATGGGCCGTGGGATCAAGCGTCGCAGTAACCTGATTCACGCCAGTGGACACGATCTCTCCATCTTTGACCACTATCGCTGCAAAAGGCCCGCCGCCGCGCGTGACATTTTCAATCGCCAGCTGAATTGTTTTGTGTATGAGTTCGCTTCGTTCCATTCCTGCTCCCAGCAGATCGAATGTGGTTTCCCTCTTGGCTAGCCACCTGCACTTCCAGAAAAATCATCCGTAAGGATAAAAAATAAAAAACAAGAGACAGAGCCCGGTAAGCACATAAAGTGCGGGCTTGACCTGCCGAATCTTTCCGGCAACAAGCTTGCACAGTGGATAAAGAACAAAGCCAGCGCAAATGCCGACCGCAATATTAAACGTAAAGCACATCAATGCCACCACGGCGAATGCGGGAATCGATTCTGAGTAGTCGCTGAACTCAATGCGCGTGATCGGCTCCAGCATGAATAGCCCCACGATGATCAGCGCAGGGCCGTATGCCTGCGGCGGGATCGATGTGACGAACGGCGCAAAAAACAATGTCAAGGCAAAACAACCCGCTACGACCAATGAAGTTAGCCCGGTGCGTCCCCCTGCCTCAATTCCCGTCGCTGATTCCACGTAAGCGCCGGCGGTTGTGGTGCCCACGGCGGGGGCCAGGCAAGTAGAAAGCGCGTCCACCAGCATGGGACGCTCAATCTGCGGCAGGTTGCCGTCTTTATCCAGAAAACCGGCGCGTGCGGAAAGACCAATCAACGTTCCCATGGTGTCCACAAATGCCATGATGAAGATGGTAAGCACCACTGGAAAAGAGCTCCATGTAAACGCGCCGCGAAAATCGAGCTGCCAGAGTATCGGCCCAAGCGGCGGCGGCAGGCTCACCAGGTGCGATGGCGGCGCGACGATCCTGGCTGCAAAGGCAATCGCTGCCGTCGCAACAATCCCCAGCAGAATCGCGCCACGTATTTTCCGGATCACCAGAACTGAAAGCAATAGAAAGCCGCTGATCGCAACCAGCACCGGCGCGCTGGTGAGATGGCCCGCGCGAACAGGCGCACCAGCAACGCCGAGCGTCACAATCCCTGTCTGATTCAAGCCGATAAAAGTCAGGAACAAGCCAATTCCCACGGCAAAGCTGTATCGCAGAGACAATGGCACAGCTTCCACCACCCATTGCCGCAGGCGGAAGACCGTGAGCAACACAAAAAGCGCGCCCGCAATAAAGATTGCCGCGAGCGCTGTCTGCCATTTATAGCCCAGCTGTCCGCATACGGTGAACGCGATAAACGCGTTCTCACCCATGTAAGGCGCAATCGCAAACGGACGATTTGCATAAAGTCCCATCAGCGCGCAGCCAAACACAGCCGCTATCACCGTGGCCACAAAGCTTGGCCCTGCTGGAATGCCCGCGTTGCTCAGGATTGCCGGGTTGACCACCACGATGTATGACATCGTTGTAAATGTGGTCAGGCCGGCGATGACCTCACGCGACAGTGTAGTGCCGTGCTGATCAAACTTGAAGAACCGCCCCACGGCATTCATTCGGAGTGCCTTGGCTTCAGCGTCTGGTCCAGATAAGCCAGGTAACCGCACAGCAGGCGATATGTGTCGTAATAATTGCCGGGACGGAATTGCGTGGTCGCGCCTGTCGCAACATTCTGCTGCGTCAGGGAATGGATTGTTATCTGCGGGATGTGCCGCGCCGCAAATGGATCCGAATCCGTCGCTCCCGCGGCTGCTATATCAATCTGGCTGGCAGAGAGTTTCAGCGCGTACACCATTACAATAAGAGAATGGACCAGGTCTTTATCAGAATGCGCGGTCCAGACCTTTGTAGGTGAAAGACCAAGCGCATCAACATTAATCATGGCTTCAGCCCGTCCCAGTTGCGTACGGGCAAGGTGGCTAACAAAAAACTGAGCGCCCAGTGGAGTTGCGCCGCTATCGGCACATGCCACGAACACAAAACTGTGGCTGCGCTTTCTGTTCCGCAGGCTTTGATAGAGCGCCGGAAGAATCACAGCTCCGCTCCAGTTATCCAATGGCCGCTGGGCCGATGAATTGCGGTCATAGTGCGCGCCCACAATCACCGTGTCTTCATTTTCCGTGCCCAGCCGGCAGATGATGTTGGGCGTATCCACGCCATCCACCTTTTGTTCCACCAGAGACTTTCCATTGCAGCCCGCGTTGCTGAAAAGTTCTTTCAATTTTTCAGCTCGCTCCGCATTGGTTTCTGGAATGGTCTTCATGCGCTCCAGCACGGCGGCTTTTTCGGCAGGAGTAAATTGGACCCTCTGCGCCGGAGAGGACCCGCATAATGTAAGGATCAGGACTGGGTAGATCAGAGCCTTCCCGCGCATGGTCAGGCTATCTTACACGGCGGGTGGGGATGTGTTGAAATCGGCGGGACACCGCCAGCAGTACTGGACATTCATGGGAACAGTAAGCGTATGGCTTACTCCGGTCGAACCAACCTGCTGACCGATTGTGATTGTAAGGGGCGTTGTGTTTCCTCCGTTGGAGCTTCCTCCACAGGCAATCAGGGAACCCGCGAACACCATGATCGCAGCCAGCGCCGCAGTACCGAACGTCACGCGGCGCCGGAAGGCAAGTACAATTCCCGACAAGCACACCAGACTCCATAGAACAGGGAAACTTCTATGCAACAATGCCGTGGAAGCAGGCGGGGTCACTGAGACCGCGATTTTCTCTCGTGAATTTCCATTGGCAGACAGGGCGAAGAAGCCACTTGGATTCGTAGTGCAAATCGTCCCAGCAGGGCCACCGCTGCACTGCACCTGGGCAAAGGCGCTGATTGGGGTGTTCAGCCCAAGTCCAGCCAAAGACCAAACGGTAAACGTGGCCGTTTGTCCCCGACTCACTGTAATTGTTGCCGGCGCGCCGGGATCAAGAACAACCGCAAAGTCATTAGTCGGTACGTTCATCCCCGTGCCGGTCAGTTGGACCGTATGCGGACTGCCGGGAGCATTGTCATTGCTGATGAATTGCGCTGTCCTGGTTCCGGCGGCAGAAGGCTTGAATTGCAGACCGCCCGTAACACTGGAACCCGCTGCCACCATTACCGGGTTTACAAGATGAGTGTTGGGATCAAAGCTGAATTCGGGAGAACTGAAGCTGTAAGTGAACGTCAGAGGCGCTGTTCCGGGATCATTGATCTGTAACGGCTGAAAAAAGGGCGGAGGAGCGAAGACCGGCGTGGCAACGCCTATGGCAACAGGCCCCATATCTACCGAAGATGGCGTCGCGCTGAAGGCTGGAGTTCCCTGCAGGGCCATCGTTGGCGCAGATACAACAAACAAAGAGATTACGACAAGACTAAGAATAGTTTTCTTCAGCATGTCACTTACCTTCAAAGGAACTATCTTGAAGCCAGAAAGCCATAGCAAGTCTCTAGCAATCAACCAGCCATCGAGCAACGGTAGTATAGCTAAGAAAAGAAACGATGCGCCACGGGGCGGCTATTCGCATCTATGGGTTATTTTGATTCAATCCTGTGTTCTAAATGAACACATTGGTCACGCAGCCTTGAAGGTCATCTTACCTTCCACTTTATCTACATAGGCCCACGGCACATTGGGATCGTGGGTGAAGATCGTCAGCCATTTCTCAGGAATGGCGCGGGCGTAATATCGCTTGCGGTTGTCCAGCACTTCAAGCGGAAAAAGATCGTAGGCCATTGCCCACACGGGATCCAGGTGCCAAGTGGTGGGAATCAGGTCAGAGATGTAGCAGGCTGTCTTACCTCCGCTGCGTACAAATACAGCCCACATGTTGCGGGTATGACCGGGCCAGACCTCAACGGAAATTCCCGGAGTGATTTCCGCATTGCCGTCAATGAGCTGCATCTGCCCGCTTTGGATTAAAGGATCATAGTTGGGGCTGAGATAGCTTACGCGATCGCGCTCCGTTTGCAGCTTGCCATGTTCCCACTCGCCCCTGGGAGCAAAGTATCTGGCATTGGGAAACGTGGCCACTGCCGCGCCGTTCTTGTAAACGGTATTCCAGCCGCAATGATCGAAGTGCAGGTGAGAGTTAATGACAATATTGATT
>Ga0207700_10001323_pt1 | contig 14058 bp, 7 predicted proteins | sample LARL82metaG_FD_184348 | JGI IMG/M metagenome (GOLD analysis project Ga0207700, IMG submission 184348) | Corn, switchgrass and miscanthus rhizosphere microbial communities from Kellogg Biological Station, Michigan, USA - LAR L8-2 metaG... | ecosystem: Host-associated > Plants > Roots >...
ACGAGCGGGCGCCGAGTTCAGAGGAGTTGCGTGAATACCTGCGTGGCCGGCTGCCGGATTACATGGTTCCCGGAATCTTTATGGAACTTAAGGCCATTCCCCTGACACCCAACGGCAAAACCGATCGTAAGAAGCTTCCTCTGCCGTCAAGAATTTCCACCGCGCAGACCGCAGGGTATGTCGCTCCGCGCAATGTCGTGGATGTTGAAATTGCCAGGATCTGGCAACAGGTGCTGGGGGTTGGTGAAATCGGCATTAAAGACAATTTCTTCGACCTTGGCGGGGATTCTGTCAGCACCCTGCGGGTCGCCGCCCACATCCACAAGCGGCTCAACGTGGAAATTCCAATTGAAGTTCTATGGCAGGCAAACACAATTGAAAAACTTTCCGAACTGGTTGTCAGCCGGGGAGCATCGGTCGGCGCGGTGGCGCCCAGCCTGATCGCCATGCGGGAGAGCGGCTCAAAGAGTCCTCTTTTTCTGGTCCACGGCGCGGGTGGCGGCGCACGAATATTTATCGATCTCGCCAACCATCTGAATCATGACCGTCCGGTCTATGGGCTGCAGGCGAGCAATCATGAAGAAACCAACTCGAGTGTGGAAGCGATGGCGACGGCTTATATCGAAGAAATTCGCGCGGTGCAGCCGCATGGTCCTTATTTATTGGGCGGATTTTCCATGGGCGGCTGGATTGCCTTTGAGATGGCCCGTCAGTTGCAAGCGCAGGGGCAGCAGACAGCAATGGTTGCGCTTCTCGATCAGACCGCCCCGGATGACGCTGCGGATGCAGAATTCGACCCTGTGGAATTTGTGCGGGGTATCGAGCACGTCTACCAGATTCGCACTCCCTTTTCTCTGCCGGAGAACTACCGCGAACTTGGCGAGCACGAGCAGATCGCTTTTCTGATTGAGCAGGGCAGGGCGACCGGGCTGATGCCAGAGGGCGTTGAGCCTCTTCACATTCGCATGCTGCTTTCGCGATTGAAGAAGCGAATCGAGGCAGCAAAAAGATACAGACCCGGAAGCTATGCGGGCCGGGTTATCCTATTCCGCTGCGATGAAAGGTTCAGAGAATCAGGCGAGGTTATTGAGGACCCGACGTGGGGCTGGCATGCCTTTGTCAAAGGAGATATTCATCTGGTCAGCGTGCCCGGCGACCACGATCTTCTGTTTCAGTCGCCCCACGTTCAGGTGCTGGCGGAACGTCTCAGCAAAGCTCTCGAAAAAGTCGAGTCGGAATCTTCGGTCTGTAGTCCGGTCGGGTAAAGGTTTTAGACATGTTTAAGGTAAGGAGCGTCTTATGCAATTCGTACAGGATTTCAAATATACAATTCGATTACTGAGAAAAAATCTCATGTTCACGGCGATTTTCATCGCGACCCTGGGAATCGGAATCGGCTTGAGCACCACAGTCTTCACCATTGTTGAATCGGTATTGCTGAAAAAACTCGATTATCCCGATCCCGACCGCCTCATCAGTGTTGCCGAACAGAATAAGAACGGCACGGGCACCACGATATCGTTTGGCACTTACAGTGACTGGAAAGAGCGCAGCAAATCCATTGGCAACCTCGCCGTATATCGCGAATGGCAGCCTACCGTAACAGACAAGGACAGGTTCGAGCTGGTTTCCGGTGTCCGCGTCTCGTACGATTTCTTCAATGCTCTGGGCGTACAAATACATCAGGGTCGAAATTTCTCAGTCGAGGAAGAGCACCCGGGTGTAAAGCTGCTGATCGTCAGCCGTCCGTTCTGGCGGAAATACCTCAACTCGGATGCCGCGGTGGTGGGCAGGGCACTCTCGCTGAACGGCAAGCCCTATACGGTTGTCGGCGTTCTGCCGGATAATTTCAAGGCGACCGGTTTTGTGACCCCCGAAGGCGGTATACCCGAAGTCTGGGCGTTGCTTGGCTACGACCGTTCACTGCCTGAAGCCTGCCGATCCTGCCGTCACTTGCGCGCGATTGCGCGGCTAAATCCATCGGGCAGCGTCAAACAGGCGCAATCGGAACTCGCGGGCATCGAGGCAAATCTTGCCGCGGAGTTCCCGAACGATTATCCGCAGCGTGCCGGGGCGGTCGTCAAGACTATGCAGGAAAAAATGGTAGAGAAGGTCCGCCCGGTGCTTTACATTCTTCAGGGCACCGTGATCCTGCTGCTTATTATCGTGTGCTCCAATATTTCCAGCCTTCTGTTTTCACGGGTGATTCAACGGTCCCAGGAAATCGGACTCAGGGTCTCGCTGGGAGCGACGCGGGCGCGCCTGGTCCGTCAGTTTCTTACGGAAAGCTTCATCATGGCCGTGCTGGGCGGAATCGCGGGCGTTATCGTGTCGATCATCGCGGTGCGATTTGCCTATCTTTTGCCCTCGGCCCTTCCGCGCGCAAACGAAATTGCCATCGACGGGACCGCGCTGGGCTTCGCGCTCCTTGTCAGCCTTCTGGCGGGCGCGGTTTTTGGCGTTACCCCGGCGCTGCTGCTCTCCCGGAATGACTCGCACAGCGCATTCCGTGAAGACACGCGCAGTTCGCAGGGCCGTCGTAAAAAGCGCCTGCAGGACATTATGGTTGTTTCGGAAATCGCGTTGGCGCTTATCCTGATGGGATGCGCGGGTCTTCTGTTAAGGAGCTTTATTCGTCTCACCAGCACAGATCCGGGTTTTCAATCCAAAAACGTGGTCGCTGTCGATATTTCCCTGTCGGAAATCAAATATGACAGCCCAACCAAGCTTCTGAATTTTTATCATGAAGCGCTTGACCACGTTAAGACTCTGCCTAGCGTTGACTTCGTGGGTTTGGTTAGTTCACTGCCAATCAGCGGAGGCTATGACCGTGTCGGTGTCTGTCTGCCGCAGACTTCGGGCTGCGGAACTCAGGATTCTCCGCGCGCAGACCGTTACATCGTCAGCCCCGCATATTTGCCGACCATGAGAATTCCGGTATTGCAAGGTCGTGGATTTACAGACCAAGATATCGCCACCTCGGTCCCGGTGGCCCTGGTTGGAAAAACACTGGCTAAACAACTGGGGGCCGATCCGGTGGGGCAGAAAATCAAGGTCGGGGACCAGGATTGGTATATCGTGGTCGGTGTCGTGGGCGATGTGCGGCAATATGGTCTGGATGTCGCGCCGAAACTGCAGATCTATCTTTCCAATGAACAACTGCCCCAATCCGCCATGACTCTTGTTGTCCATAGCGGACAGGACCCGACTTCAATCATTCCGTCTCTTCGCGCCGCAATCGGTTTGGTCGATAAGGAACAGTCCGTCTTTAACATCCACACCATGGACGAGTATCTGTCGCTGTCGGTTTCGCAACAGCGTTTCGCGCTCATGATGTCCCTGGTGTTCGGCTGCATCGGATTCTTCCTGGCGGTGCTCGGAATCTATGGTGTCACTTCCTATTCTGTCTCCCGCCGTACACAGGAGATCGGAATCAGGATGGCCCTTGGCGCGCAGCGCACCAACGTGCTTTACCTGATTCTCAGGAAAGTCGCGATTCTGGTGGGAATCGGAATTGTCATCGGCACCGTCAGCGGAGCGGCAACCGCACGGGTCATTGGCCGTCTGCTGTTTGAGACGAGTTCCACCGATCCTCTGACCTACATTGTCGTGGCCCTGGTCCTGATCTTCACCGGCCTTCTCGCGGGTTATTTGCCCGCAAGAAAAGCAATGAGCGTGAATCCGATCACAGCTCTGCGCATGGATGCTTAACGTCGGCAACCTCAGCTGACTTAGTTCAATCGGACCGGCCGGTCTGCCAGGAAAAGGATTGTTTCAGTCCTGTACGGATCCCCGCGGGTTCACCCCGGGCATCTTAATAAGTTGCACGATTGCGTCCTGGCCTGCAACGGACCGCGGCGCAGTCGCGACTCGGGATTTTCTCGTTCATATTCCCGTTCTCAGCGAATGTGTATGTCAATATTGAGTGCATGAAATTATGGAAAATGTCTTTCTAAAATCGAACGTTCAGGTCGAGCCGCTCTTTCACAGCTGGTACGTCTGGTCCTATCTCATTCCGCCGGCCACGGCGGCCAGAAATCTTACCGAGCGATATTTGAAGATACTGGATTCCTATATCAACGATCCCACCATTCACGCTAATGCGGTGAAAAACCCGCAACTGCTGGGCGGACCCTTCATCGATCACGATGAAAAACGGCTTGAGCAAATCAAAGAGCTGAGGGCGGGTACTTTAGAGAAAGCGGCCGGCCTTGTGCGGCTCTCCGCGGCCCTCGGCGAACTCGACGATCTGCTGAGAAAATCGGCGAGAGGTTATTCTCTGGTCCCTCTGTATCAGAAAATTCCTCCCATGCTCAGGGGATATGTCGAGCTTGTTTATGACCTGAATCATAATCCGTCGTTCCGGCTGATCGAGCCGCTGATGTACAAGAGCGAATCGTATGACCGTTCGGCGCAAAGTCTGATGCTCTCCCTGATCGACCAGGACGATCGGCCTTTCGTCCTGAGTACGCCGAGGCTGGAAGACGAAAATGCGGTGCATCTTCGTAAACCGTTCGATTCGGATGAGATCGACAGGCTGTTTGCCCTGAAATCGACGCCGCGTTCGAAAAACTACGCCAGGGACCTGCTGGGCCTCAGCGAAAAGCAGGAGAAGATCTTCGACTCGTTCGTGACCACGCAACGGCCGGAACCGTATTCGCGCTATGAGGGAAACGGCATTCGATGGAGATATTTCGGTCATGCCTGCATTCTGATCGAGACCAAGTCGGTTACCATGCTTTTCGATCCGGTGCTCAGTTACACATACGAAAGCAGTCTGTCGAGATACACCTACGACGACCTCCCGGAGTCGATTGATTTCGTATTGATCACTCACAACCATCAGGACCACGTGCTGTTTGAAACCCTGCTGCAGATTCGGCACAAAGTCAAAACAATCGTGGTGCCCAGAAGCGCGGGCAGCGGCATTCAGGACCCCTCTCTCAGGCTGGCGCTGCAGAATTGCGGATTTCGCAGCGTTATCGAAATCGAAGACTTCGAGCAGATCGATTTCGCAGGTGGCAGCATCGTGGGCATCCCCTTTATGGGCGAGCATGCGGACCTGGATGTGCGGTGCAAGTCGGCTTATCTGGTCAGAATCGGCCGCCACTCGCTTTTATTCGCGGCTGACTCCTGCAACATCGATCCCGTGCTCTACGAACACGTTCATGCCCAGATCGGAGATATCGATGCGCTGTTCCTGGGAATGGAATGCGACGGCGCGCCGCTTTCGTGGCTCTATGGGCCGCTCTTCACCCGGACCGTGGAACGCGGAATGGACCATTCCCGCCGTCTGTCCGGCTCCGACTATCCGCAGGCCCTGCAGATCGTCGAGCAATTCAAATGCCGGGAAGTCTATGTCTATGCCATGGGCCAGGAGCCATGGCTGAACTATGTCATGAGCATCAAATACACCGATCAATCGCGTCCGATCGTGGAATCGAACAAATTGATCGCCAAATGCCTTGAATCCGGAATCTGCTGCGAACGGCTCTTTGGAGAAAAAGAGATTCTGCTGGATTAAGGTGGTCCGCGGGCAAAGAAAACGCTTCGCCCGAAACCTGCAAGGACACCGACCGGAGCCGGGGCGGCCCGACTCCCGTCAGGTGGGCATTTTCATTCACAAAACATGTTGAGACCAGGAGGATGTTATGGATTCGCTCGTTAACTATCTGTCGGCCGGATTGCATCCGGTGCAAATCGAATTGCGTCCTGAAAAAACCGTGGCGGCTTTCAAATCTTTCATCGATCGCGGCTATGTCCACGTCAAGTTCACCGACACCGAAGGCGGAACCGAACTCGGTGTCAGAGTTAATAGTGAGCGCTGCGACTTCAGTTCGGCAGATTTCAGCCGGGGCACCGGAAATGTGAAGCTGGTCGGCACACTGACGCTGAACTCAGTCAGGGTGGAGTGCACGGCCGACGTCGCGCTGGAGTCGCTGTCCGGGCAGGGACAGCTGGCGCCGGCCGCCGAAGAGTCCGCGCCGAATTAACAGGCAAGATAGTGCGGCATCGGCTGTGGCCACGTTCAGCGGTTTCGGGGCCGCATGTGCAACTATTCTGCTTGAGCGCCCGGATTGTCGCACGACGATTCCGCGTGTCCGTTCTCGCGTGCAACGCACATCGCAATCCATTCCACCGACGTCCCGCCGGATGTCAGTGTTGCATGCGAGGCTGTCTATAACATTGTGGTACCGGGGTTCGGCGTGCAACGCGTCGCGCGTCGGCTTCGAAGGCCTCAGAAGCCTTAGCAATCAATTTATCCCAATTGTGACTGATCAGCCAGAGAGACAGACGACGCTCAAGTCGCCGGCTCTCGGTCTTCGTTCTGATCATGGCATTCCAACCGCAGTCGCCACTCCGGCATCTGTTTCTTAGCCACCGAATTTCATCTCGTCACAGTGATCGCCCGGGAATAGCGTTTTGCTTTCGATAAAAAGGAAACGCACCGGGTCTAAAGGTGTATCGGGTCGCTGTCCGGTTAACTTCCACGTTTAATGCGAGGGCCGGTCTCCGTTTCTGAGGGACGCGGCCCGTTCCGGTTGACACTTATGAATCAAGGTATTCTCTCTCTTATCGGTCACACGCCGCTTGTCGAACTCTGTCAGATTTTCAAAGGGCGTGACATTCGTTTTTTCGCCAAAATAGAGCAGCTCAACCCGGGAGGCAGCTCTAAAGACAGACCGGCCTGGAATATTATCCAACATGGATTGAAAACGGGCCGAATCCGGGATGACACGGTCATCATTGAATCGAGTTCGGGAAATATGGGAGTCGGACTCGCTCAGGTTTGCGGCTACCACAAACTGCGTTTTATTTGTGTGGTCGATCCCAAGACCACAGCGCAGAATATCAACCTGCTAAAGGCGTACAACGCCGAAGTCGAGATGGTAAGCGAGCGGGACGCCCTGACCGGAGAATATCTGCCTTCGAGAATTCGCAGGGTGAACGAGTTGATGCAGACATTCGATGACAGTTTCTGGCCCAATCAGTATGCCAGTGAGCTCAATTCGGGGGCCCATCATCAGACCATGGATGAAATCATGACTGAGCTGAACGGCAGTCTCGATTATCTCTTTTGCGCCACCAGCACGTGCGGAACTCTGCGCGGGTGCGCCGAGTACAAGAAAGCCCATGATCTTCCGACGAAAATCATTGCTGTCGATGCCGTTGGCAGCGTTATTTTTGGCGGCAAGAAAGCGAAGCGGCTCATTCCCGGGCATGGCGCGGCGATTGTGCCGCCGTTGTTTAGGGACGATCTGGCCGATGCCTGCGTTCACGTTACGGATATTGAATGTGTGGCTGGCTGTTATCGTCTGGTCCAGGAAGAGTCGCTTCTGGCGGGCGGGTCCTCGGGCGCGATTATTTCGGCCATCGAACGTTTCCTTCCCAAAATGCGGGCCGGATCGACTTGTGCCGCGATTCTGCCGGATCGAGGCGAGCGATATCTCGATACAATCTATTCCTCGGAGTGGGTCGCCATGAATCTCGGTGACATCTCCTATCTGTGGAAGACGCCTCTTGCGGATCTCTTAAACGTCAATGCAGCGCCCTGAAGCCCTTCGGCGTGATCTGGTTGTGAAGCTCGCCGCGTTGCATGTGTTTTTCCAGGGCGACGAAAAGCGCCGATCCGCCGCTGTCAGGTCATCGATCATGCAGACGCACTCAGATCGATCCCGGTCGATGCTCATTGCCATCCAGATCAGCAGCTCCGGAGGAATGCGCCTTTCTGAATCTGCTCATCCGCGGGATGTACGGATCGAAGAATCGACTCTGCGGCTTCCGGAACGTCCGTGCTTAAGCTGGTCCAACAAATCATGGGATCGATAGAAATGGATTTAACATGACTCTTTCGTTGAAGGAAATTGAACGCGTTACTCTCTCCGAGGAGAAGGGTCACAATGTGCAGCCTGAGCATATGGCCCGGCTTTGGTCTGACGAATGGGGATTGTGGCGCTGGATTTGCCTCCGGGCGGCGGGATTTTCCGGGCAGCTCGTCGATGAACTTGCTTCTCCGCGGTGCGCGTCATCCGCGGAAGACCTGTTGCTGCGCGAAAAGGACCTGGCTGAGATTCGGCAGGCGGTCCTGTCTGATATCCGCCGCGAGTTGGATGTGGCGGCTGATCCGGAACGGCGCAAGCACCTGGCCCAATCCATCACGGATCTGAAGAAAGGTAAATTGCCGGGTGAAACGGCGTGTTCCGCGGAGCTGTGGCAGAAACTGCCCGCTGCACAGTCCCGGTGGGAAGAGGCCCTCGCCCGATTTCGGAAAGAGTTTCAGATCGGAATGACGGAATTGTCGCACAACATTCGAATTGCCGCGGCTGACCCCAGGTTTCGCGAGGCTGTTCTGCTGCAGAACAGAGAAGCCCTTCATCATGGCATCGACTCCCTGGTCCGCCAGAGCGAGGGTAAACGCGGCAAAAAACAACGGCAACAGGAACAGCTTGTTGCGAACTATTTACAGCGCTATTGCGTCAAGAACGATTCAATCGGATTCTTCGGCCCGATCGGATGGGCGAGAGCCGTGTCTGAAGGGCCGGCGCTCGACGCTTTGCCGGGACAGGACCTGATTTCGGAGACGTCCATATATTTCGAGCGCTGGTGCATTCAGGAGCTTGCCGATCACGTCACTAAAAATGAATTGGTTCTGCATTGGGTCGCTCCGCGGCAGCTGCCCGGCTACCATCTCCACGGCAGCAGGCTCCACGTGCCGGGAGCCAGAAGCGTGGTCCTGCCGGACACGGAAGCGATTGTGCTCAACAGATGCAGGGGCGACCGCACCGCCCGCCAGATAGCGCGCGAGCTGATGTATCTGGACGGAAGCGGAATCAATGCCGAACAGGACTGCTACGGGATACTAAAGGACCTTGCGGGCCGCGGAATCATCGCGTGGACGATCGAGTTGCCGCTTGAACCTCATCCGGAGCGGAGGCTGCGAAAGATACTGGAAAGCATCGCCGACCCGTCGCTTCGCGACCCGGCGATTGCCGGCTTGAATGAACTCGAAGCCGCCAGGGAGGCGATTGCCCGCGCCTGCGGGGATGCGGACCGGCTCGACCAGGCTATCGGCTCCCTGGAAGAGAAATTTGTTCAGCTCACCGGCAAAGCAGCCACTCGCTCGTCCGGGCAGATGTACGCGGCCAGAACACTGATTTATCAGGATTGCCGGCGCGACGTGAAGGTTGAAATCGGACCTGAGTTGCTGGAGAAACTGGGAGAGCCGCTCTCTTTTCTCCTGAAGAGCGCTCGATGGTTTACTTACAGGTCCGCGGAGCTCTGCCGCGACGCGTTTCAGCGGATCTATGAACAACTGGCCGGCCAGACGCACTCTCACGCGGTGGAGCTTGCCCGGTTCTGGAGCCATGCCCAGGAGATCTTGATCAGAGACGAACGCGTGTTCGACCTGGTCCTTCCCGAATATCAGCAACGATGGAACGATCTGTTGTGTGTTGACCCGCTGCGGCGCCGGATGGAATTTTGCAGCAGCGACCTGAGAGAGCGTTTGGCCGACAGTTTCGCCGCGCCGAGCGCAGGATGGCAGTGCGCCCGTTATCACAGCCCCGACGTAATGGTGGGCGCTTCCGGTGCCGATGCGATTCGCCGCGGAGAGTATTTTCTAGTGCTGGGCGAAATGCACATGGCGGCGAATACACTTCGTGGAAATTTTGCAATGTCACAGCATCCCTGCCCGAAAGATATGTTCCAGGCTCTCAAGGCCGACCTGCCGGAGCCACGGATCGTTCCTGTGCCGCCGTTTTCATGGCCCGGAATAACAATACGGACTGCCTTTGGTCTGATATCGGAGGATGACTATCATCTTGAGGTTTCAAACGACTCGCTGGCCTGCGCGGCTCGTTCTCGGGTGGTGGCCATCAATGAATTTGAGGTGGTGCCCAGCGCCGGGGGATTGATCGTTTGCTCCCGCGACGGGCGGTTGAAGTTTGACATCATTGAGTTCTTCGGAGAGATGCTTTCGTCGGAAGCCCTCAACTACATGAAGATCGTCAGGTCGCAACAGCACATTCCGAGGATTACGATCGATGCGCTGGTTGTGGTCCGCGAGGCGTGGACATTCTCAGCGGCCGCAATGCATTTTGTGCAGGAGCCCGATGAACCCGGCCGCTTTCTTCGCGCGCGTCACTGGGCCGAGGAGCATAATCTGCCTCGCTGGGTATTTGTAAAAATGCACGTCGAAGTGAAGCCTTTTTATGTCGATTTCGACAGTCCGGTCTATGTTGAAATCTTCTGCAAAATAGTACGGCGGGTTCTGGCGAGTGACGCCCCGGACAAGCCGATCACAGTATCGGAAATGCTTCCCCGGCCCGGCGAGTTGTGGCTGTCCGATTCAAAGAATCTACGGTACACAAGCGAGTTTCGGATGGTGGTATTCGATCGCGTCGGGTGATCGAGGCCATTGGTTCGCCTGGGCGTCGGGCCGGTTTCGGAAGAGACTGGAAAGAGACTTCACTTTCGGCCCGTTTGAATTTCTGGTCGCAGGAATCCTCGAAATGATCTTCCAACATTTTCAGGCCCGCTCTCTCATTGCCGACGAGGTTGCGGTTGAGTGCGGGCGCAAATTCCACTGTCAGACTCGACAATCAATCAATCAATCAATCAATTCATACTGTTCCATATTGGGAGGACATTTATGAAATTCGGTATCATGTTTTTCAAGTACTGCAGCTGGTCCATTTGTTGGTCGCAGAATTGTTCTGGGTCTTGGTGGTGCTTGGCTCGGCGGACCTGCTTTTTGCCACTGTTGACTGCAATTCAGCTCTGGGAGGGCCAGAGACTCCATGGCAGCGATTTCACAACAAATCCGATCATAAAGCCCTCGAGCGAGTTGATCTTTGAAAAACAAGCAGATCGCCGGTGTCTTCCAGTGTCTCTTAGCAAATCAGCGTCAAAGTATTTACGGAGCATTGCTATAACAAGAATGATAACGTCCATTATCATTCACTACTTTAGTATGGCAACTTAAGAAGGGTTTGGAGAGTTGTCTCGGATGGCGAAATCTGGCTCGTTTGTTTCAGTGGAAGGCTTTCATGAGATTTACCCATCCGTACGCTATCGGCTCCGAACTTCCTCGAAGCCGACTTCTGGCCCGCCCCAAGCACGCTTAGCGGTGCCGATGAGTGTAATGGCGATTTTGCATCATTCCAAAATTAGACTAAGCAGCCAAGGAGCGTTTCCAGAGCATTTCGCCCCAGAATATGGAAACCAGATAGACGGCGAAGGCAACGGCCAGAACCCAGAGTCCCGTCCTCGTCGCTCCGATTCCAGCCAATCCACCCAAGACAATCTGTGCAGCTCCAAAACGTGGATCTCCTCCGACGAAACGCCATCTACGCTGGTTCGCCCGCTGTCTCAGTGACGGGTATCGCCCGACTGCGAGAGCGACCAAGCCAAAGGAAACACCTGTTCGTAGACTTAGGAGTGAAACCATGACGGCCAGCGGGATCAGGAACGTCATGTCCTGCGTGACCAGTAGCTTCCACCCTGATATCGGCAGGAGGCGATAGCGCAGCAACGCTCGCCCTTCATCCAGGCGCTGCAAGCGTTGCGCAACTGTGCTCATTGCTATACCCACAACTAACGACAGCACAGGAAATGCTGTGGGCTCTGGTGCCCGCCCGAACAGCCGATACAACGTTCCGATAACAGCGATGAGCAGCGCGACCCAGAAGTCGAGGGTTCCTTGCAATTCTCGCCACATCTCTTGCGCGATTCCGCCGACCTCGAAGGGCGCCCTTGAGAGGCCGAGGCTTGCAGGAATTCGTAGTTTGAAGGGGAGACGGCTAACGGCGAAAACCGTCGTATGGACGATAAGTGCCAGGAGAACGAAAAATAGAGCTGCGGCTAAGCCCATCCAGAACAGGTAGCCAAAAAACAACACGACAAATAATGGATTCAACGCAAAACTTACGGAGCTGAGCAAGAGTCGTTCTCTACCTGTCAGTGGCCACGTAGCCGCCCGCTCTGGAGGCAATCGATGCTGCGTATCCACTGAAAAGGTAACCAGCAGAGGCGCAAGCAGGACAATCTGAAAGAAGAACGTACTCCAGAATTTCACCTTCAGCGTCCCCCCGCTTGCAGAAAGAATAAGGAGGATGCAGAACAGGAAGTTATTGAAGCGTACGGAAGAAACACTGCCTAATTCCTTCAACATCAATTTTTTCAACAGGGACAGAAGGGCTAGGATCTGAGCCAATCCGGCACCTCTGGCTGGGCCTTGTCAGCAATGCTGAAGTACACCTCCTCAACTCCTGCTTCTGTGGTTGACGGGTTGAAATCTGATTCAACTCGACCTTCATAAAGAATGACGACGCGGGTGGCTAACTTCTCCACGACCGACAGGATGTGAGAGGTGAGCAGGATCGTAACGCCATTGCGGGAGAGCTGGCTAAACAGCATTTGAATGGCAGCGGAAGATGCGGGATCGATACCCTCAAACGGCTCATCCAGCAGTACAACCCTCGGCTTGTGCAGGAGGGCCATGGCCAGGGCGGTCTTCTTCCGCATGCCGAACGAGCAATTGCGTGCAACGGTGTGGCGTCCTTGGGTAAGATCGAGCAGCCCCAGCAGGTCCGCAGCTCGAGCTGCTGTTTCGCTCATCGTGAGTCCATAAATTGGTCCAACTGCCATCAGGTTCTCGATGACCGTTAAAGACTCGAACAGCCCGAGCGCCTCGGGGAGTACACCCAGATTCCGCCGAATCCTGACTCCATGATCCCGGAAACTCAGTCCGCCGATGAACACGGAACCGCTGTCTGGCTCCTCTAATCCCGAGAGCAGGCGTAGCAGCGTGGACTTGCCAGCGCCGTTGGCCCCTAAGAGGGCACAAATGCCAGGCTCTACAACGAGGTCTATGCCTCGAAGAACCAGTTTAGAGGCGTAGTTCTTCGTCGCAGCTCTGCAGTCAATCACTCTGTTGTTCCCCACTAACGGCCCTGTATTCACTCCGCTCTCAATGCCTCCATCGGCTCTGTCTTCCCTGCGCGTATTGCCGGCCTGAGGATAGCCACCAGCAGGGGCGCCAGCAGGACGAGCACGGATGCAAGATAAAGCCGCAGATCATCCGGTTGCACCCCGTACAGCTGACTGCGTAACAGTCGGTTTGCCGCGAGTGAAACCACAGCACCGGTCGCCAAGCCAATCGCCGCTGGAATCATCGCCCGCCGCACGAAAAGACGTGTAATGTCGCCCCGTGTCGCTCCGAGCGCCATCCGGACGCCAATCTCTTGCGTGCGTTGCGCAGCAAGATACGAGACGACTCCATAAATTCCAATGCAGGCCAGCAGCAATGCGACCGCGGCAAATGACGCAACTATCGCTGCGTTCAGCCGTGGTTGCGCCACAGCGTCGCCTAGTAGCTGATCCATCGTCCCGATCTCGCCTACCGACTGCTGCGGGTCTGACTGGTATACCTGCTCGCGGATCGACTGCGCCAATTGCTCCGGCGGCACCTTCGTCCGCACCAGAAAGTAGCGATGCCAACCGCCATGGGCGTTCGCAGGCCAGTAGACAGCCGGTCCAGGCTCCGCCCCGATCGTTCCTGATACCCCTCGCACATCGGCAACCACCCCCACGATCTCGTGCGCCTGTCCATCCAGGAATAGATGATGTCCGATTGGATCTCCCTTCGGCAGATACTCCCGCACCAAGGCTTCGTTCACCAGGAACGGCGGCACTGTCGAGACCTGGTCCGCTGCAGAAAAATCTCTCCCTGCCAGCAGTGGTGTCCCGATCGCCGCCAGCAGATTCCCGGCGATATTCCGGCTCTCCGCGCTGATTGCCGGCTGATTGGCAACTTGCGGCAGCCAGTCCGCGTTGAAGTTGCCGCGCACATGAAAGTCGGTCATCGGCGGCGAACTGATCTGTCCCGCAGCCTCTACTCCAGGGAGATTCTCAATTCGTTGTTGCACGTCGTCGTAGAAATTGCGCACCGCTTCCGGCCTCGTGTCCCACGGCAGCACCACCCGAACCGTCAGCAGGTGTTCCGGCTCAAATCCCAGTGGCTGCTTCATCAAGTTCCACAGCGAGTCCGCCAGCAAA
>Ga0207700_10001324_pt1 | contig 14056 bp, 15 predicted proteins | sample LARL82metaG_FD_184348 | JGI IMG/M metagenome (GOLD analysis project Ga0207700, IMG submission 184348) | Corn, switchgrass and miscanthus rhizosphere microbial communities from Kellogg Biological Station, Michigan, USA - LAR L8-2 metaG... | ecosystem: Host-associated > Plants > Roots >...
CGCATTCCGCGAGCACTAGATCCGGATCATTTCATGCGCGTTCAGATAATCGGTCACGTACGTATCGAAATGCCTCGCCCAAATCGCGGCTCTCGCCTGCTGTTCGGGATCCTCAGGCCGGCCAGGATATAGATCCGCGCCGGCTTCCGATTGCAGCGCCTGGAAGAAGGCCAGTGCATTGCGGCACCCCAACTCGAAACGCTCGTCATGCGCAGCGCTCAGTGAGCAGATTTCTTCACCGATGAGTTCTCTGTTCAGCCCTGTTATTGCTGCCCAGGATTTGCTCTGCACATCGGCCAAATCGTCATTGCCCAGTGACCGCGTATGCCAGGACGCTGTAAGCGTGATCAGCATGCCGAGAAAGCCGACGAAGTAAGGCTCAAACCACAGCGAATCCGGAATCTCGCGCGCGGCACGGCTTCGCTCGACGAAGGGCAGGATGGTTGCGACTGCCGATCGACGCGCCTGCCGTGACTTCAGGACTCTGAACATGGCCATATCCTAGCAGGAACTGCCCTGCTCGCATTCGATCCCCGCTCCCGCTATGATCGTTGTTCCGAAGCGGGAAAGTCCATGTCGTCTCTGCCTCCAAAGCCGGATTTTGCGGCAATCGAGGCCGCCGCCCCCAAGGGTGGCGGGCGGCGCATGGTAACTTTGACCCTGATCGGGAACCTCGTCCACTGCTGGTCGAACAACGAAAGCCTGTTCATCTACATATTGATGCTTCTGATGGAGACCGACGAGGCCACGGCGGCGATCGTGTTTGCCACCCTCAATACAACGCGTGCGCGTATCGACCTGATCGAGCGTCTTGCCAAGATCAAGGTGGGCGACAAGCAGATGGAAAAGAAGCTCGACGACATCGTCGAGCGATTCAACGACAGCACGCGCATGCGTAACGAATTCAACCACTGCATGTATGTGCTCGACGAGCGGGGCGAGATCACCCACACAAACCATATGCGGGTGCAGGAGGTGAAGGGCCGCCTTCAGCTCGGCATCGTGCGTCCCATGGATGATGCCCGGATCCGTGAACTGCAGAACGCGATCCGCAACATGACCCAGTTGAACAGGGATATCTGGGATTTCATGGGCGTGCTGCAGAAATACCTCGCCGGCCGCCCGCGTTCCCCACGCGCGGCCGTTCCGGTGCCGAAGTCCTGATGCATCCCTAGTTCGAGCGGCGCGCGAGCGACAGCCACACGCCACCGCCGATCAAAACGGCGCCCGATAGCCTGCCGAGCCATCGTGCAGGTGCCTGCTTGAGAAACAGGGCACGGCCGGCGCCTGCGGCGATGGCCCAGCCTGCGTCGGTGACGGTCGCCATCGCGACTGAAACAGCGCACATCACCGCCAACTGGTGGCCGGCGGGCAACTGCGGATCGACGAATTGCGGCAGGAAAGCCGTAAAGAACGCGATGGTCTTTGGATTGGTCATCGCCACCAGGAAGCCTCGAGAAACGTAGACGCGATGACGAGGCGGCGCGACCTCCCCCTGTTCGCCGGCATGCCGCCATGCCTGGATACCGAGCCAGACCAGATAGGCCGCACCCGTCCAACGAAGGATTTCAAAAACTTCCGCCGAAGTTCGCAGAATCCAGTTCAGGCCGAATGCAATGCAGGTAATCAGCACCGCATTGCCGAGCGTGGAGCCCAGTACCGTCATCAAGGCGGCGCGGATGCCGCGTGTGGCCCCGGTCGTGATGACGAGCGTGACGATTGGGCCCGGGACAATGACGAGAATGAACGTGATGAGCAGGAACGCAGAGAAGAGCTGGTAGTTCATGGCAAAGGGCCTGATCTGTCATCGCCGGGCTTGTCCCGGCGATCCCGCTTAGGTTCGCACGGCATTGCTCTTTGAATCGAGATGGCCGGGTCAAGCCCGGCCATGACAGCCGCTACTCGTCGCCGTTGTCGCCCTCTTCCTCGCTCAGGCGTTCAAGCGACACGACCTTCTCATCTTCAGCGGTGTTGAGCACGATCACGCCCTGCGTCGAACGTCCGGCCATGCGGATGCCTGCGACCGGGGTGCGGATGAGCTTGCCGCCATCGGTGACCAGCATCACCTGATCCGCCTCTTCCACCGGGAACGATCCAACGATCTTGCCGGTCTTTTTGGTCAGCGACATTGCGACGATACCTTTGCCGCCGCGGCCGGTCGTCCGATACTCGTAGGATGAGGAGCGCTTGCCAAAGCCGCGCTCGGACACTGTCAGCACGAATTGCTCGGCCGCCGAAAGTTCGACATAGCGCTTCTCGCCGAGTTCGATCGCGCCGACCGCCTCTTCAGCTTCGGTGGCTGCCTCCTCCTCGGCCGCACCACCCCTCCGGATTGCGCTGGCGCGCTTGTGATAGGCCGCACGCTCTTCAGCGGTCACTTCGATGTGGCGAAGGATCGACAGCGAGATCACGTGATCCTTCTCGGCGAGCGTGATGCCGCGCACCCCGCGTGAGGTGCGACCCTGGAACACGCGCACCTCGGGAACTGCGAAGCGGATGCACTGGCCGCCATTGGCGGTCAGGAGCACGTCGTCTTTCTCAGTACAGATCTGCACATCGACGATCGACTCGCCATTTTCCAGCTTCATGGCGATGATGCCTGACGGGCGCACGTCGGCGAAATCGGACAGCTTGTTGCGGCGAACCGTACCGCTGGTAGTGGCGAACATCGCGTCAAGCTGCGCCCACGACGCTTCGTCCTCCGGCAGCGGCATGATCGTGGTGATGGTCTCGCCCTGCTGCAGCGGCAGAATATTGATCAGCGCCTTGCCACGCGCCTGCGGCGCGGAAATCGGCAACCGCCAGACCTTCTCCTTGTAGACCTTACCGCGCGAGGAGAAATACAGGATCGGCGCGTGCGTCGAGGCGACGAACAGGCGCGAAACGAAATCTTCCTCGCGCACCTGCATGCCGCCGCGGCCTTTGCCGCCGCGCCGCTGCGCGCGATAGGTCGAGAGCGGTACGCGCTTGATGTAGCCCTGATGCGAGACGGTAACGACCATCTCCTCACGGGTGATCAGGTCTTCCTCTTCGACGTTACCGGCCGCTTCCGCGATCACCGTGCGACGGGGCGTCGCGAATTCCTTCTTAACGTCCGCCAGCTCTTTCTTGATGATTGACTGGATGCGCGAGCGCGAGCGCAGGATATCGAGATAATCGGCGATTTCGGTGGCGAGCTTGTCGAGCTCTGCCTTGATCTCGTCGCGGCCAAGCGCGGTCAGGCGCTGCAGGCGCAGGTCGAGAATGGCTTTGGCCTGTTCAGCGGAAAGCTTCGTCGTGCCCTTCGGGGTGACCTTGTGGCGCGGATCGTCGATCAGCGTCACCATCGAGGCGACGTCCTTGGCCGCCCAGTCGCGTTTCATCAGGGCTTCGCGCGCTTCCTCGGGATTTTTTGCGGCTCGAATGAGCCTGATGACCTCGTCGATATTGGCAACAGCAATGGCAAGACCGACCAGGACGTGGGCGCGGTCGCGCGCCTTACCGAGGAGATATTTGGTGCGTCGGGACACAACCTCTTCGCGGAAGGCGATGAAGGCGCTCAGCAGGTCCTTCAGCGTCATCACCAGCGGACGGCCGCCGTCGAGCGCCACTATGTTGGCGCTGAATGACGATTGCAGTGGCGTGAAACGATAGAGTTGGTTGAGGACAACGTCCGGCACCGCTTCGCGCTTGAGCTCGACCACGACGCGGTAGCCATCGCGGTCGCTTTCGTCGCGCAAATCGGCCACGCCATCGATTTTCTTCTCGCGTACCAGTTCGGCGATGCGTTCGACCATCGACGCCTTGTTCACCTGGTACGGAATTTCCGTAATGATAAAGGCTTCGCGTTCTTTGCGGACGGTCTCTGTTTCGACCTTGCCGCGCATGACGATTGAACCGCGGCCATCTTTGTAGGCCGAGCGGATGCCATCGCGGCCGAGAATAATGCCTCCGGTCGGGAAATCCGGACCCGGCACGATCTTGATCAGATCGTCGATCGTCAGCGCCGGGTCGTCGATCAGTGCGGTCGCCGCATCGATGACCTCGCCGAGATTGTGCGGCGGGATATTGGTGGCCATGCCGACGGCGATGCCGCCAGCGCCATTGACGAGCAAATTCGGAAAGCGCGCCGGCAACACGACCGGTTCCTTTTCGGAGCCGTCATAGTTTTCCTGGAAATCGACAGTGTCCTTGTCGATGTCGTCGAGCAACGACATCGCCGGCCGTGCCAATCGGCATTCGGTGTAGCGCATGGCCGCCGGAGGATCCCCGTCGACCGAGCCAAAATTGCCCTGCCCGTCGATCAGCATCAGGCGCATGGAAAAATCTTGCGCCATGCGCACCAGTGCGTCGTAGATCGCCTGATCGCCGTGCGGGTGGTATTTGCCCATCACGTCGCCGACCACGCGCGCTGACTTGACGTATTTCTTGTCGGGCGTATGGCCCTGTTCGTTCATCGAATAGAGAATGCGCCGATGCACCGGCTTCAAGCCGTCGCGCGCATCGGGAAGCGCGCGCGACACGATTACGCTCATCGCGTAATCGAGATAACTGCGCTTCATCTCCTCGGTGATGGAAATCGGGCGCACATCTGAAGGCGGTGCGTCCCCCGATTTCGGAGGTTCGGTATCGGCCAAGACAACGTCCTGCGTGGAATTTTTAGTTGCGGTTTTCTAACTGATTCAGGTGTGCTTTGCCAACCGAAATGCCGTCCTATACAGCCTAATTTTATGAGTTATTTCAGAATGTTGTATGTGAGAAAGAGGTTCCATCGCGGTGCCTTTTTGCCGCGCCAGAATCGCCGCAAACGAGTACCTTGAGCGACACGCATGCCGCTCGAATTTCTCATCTCCGCTCTGGTCACTTTGCTTGTCGTGGTCGACCCGATCGGCCTCGTTCCCTCTTATCTTGCGGTCACGCACGGCTTGCCACAACGAGCGCGGCGCAGCGTCGCGCTGCACGCGACGCTGATCGCGGCGGCTATTCTCGTCGGCAGCGCGCTGATCGGCGACTGGCTGTTGCGCACGCTGTCAATCGGTTTACCCGCGTTCCGCATCGCCGGCGGGTTGCTGCTGTTCTCGATCGCATCGGAAAATGGTGTTCGGGGTGCGAACCGGACGTCAATCGCAGCAAGCCGAACAGGCCGTCGAAGAACACGTGCGCAACATCGCCGCCTTCCCGCTTGCCATTCCCTTGATGGCCGGACCTGGCGCGATCACTGCGACCATTCTTCTGGCAAGCCGCAGCGAAGGCGACAGCATGCGCCTAGCGATCCTGTTCGCGGTCATCGTTATCGTTCTGGCGCTTTGCCTCGTCGTCTTTGTGCTCGCGGCGCAAATCGCCAAGCGGCTCGGCGTCACCGCGAACATTGTCGCTTCACGTCTGCTCGGTGTTCTGCTTGCGGCGCTCGCGGTGCAATACGTCGTCGACGGCGTACGCGCCGCATTGACGGGCTAATGATCGCTCGAGAATAAAAACCGTGTAAAGCGACCATTTACAACTCGGTAAGCGCGAATCGATAGACAGATTGCGGGGCGACTCTCAATCGCGGGATGCACTTCCCGTTCGGGAGCGAGGGTCATGACTATCTCTGCTATTTCATCGTTCAGTGCGTCCCAGGCTTCGAACTACCAGAACTATCGACAGGCTTTCAGCCAGCTCGCCAACGCGTTGCAGTCGGGCGATCTCGACGCTGCGAAGAGTGCCTACGACACGCTCAAGTCATCGCCTGCGGCACAAGGCACCGGTCCTTTTGCGCAGGCGCTTCAGCAAATCGGTAATGCGCTGGACTCGAACGATCTCGACGGCGCGCAAAAGGCCCTCGCCACGTTGCAGCAGCAACAGCGGACGCACGGCCATCATCACCACCACGGCGGCGTATCCAGCCAGAACAGCACGGATTCGAGTGGCCCCAGCGGCGATACCGAGACCGTCAATATCGATGTTCAGGTGACGGCGACCTTTGATTCCACCAACAAGGTCGACATAACGACGTGATCACGAAACGATCGGCCGTTCGCGGCCAATCACCGCCGGTGACGGAATAGATCGTCAGAACGGAATCTCGTCGTCCATATCGTCGTTCTTGCCGCCGGCGCCGGCCATTGCAGGCTTGCGCTCGCGCGACGCCGTCGGGCCGGCCGAGCCAAAATCGCTGTTGTCGGCCCCGGAGCCACCGCCGCCCGCGCGGTCAAGCATGGTGAGTGCCGAATTGTAGCCTTGCAGCACGACCTCGGTCGAGTAGCGTTCCTGCCCGTCCTTGTCCTGCCATTTGCGTGTCTGCAGAGCACCTTCCAGGTAAACCTTCGAGCCCTTTTTCAGGTATTGCTCGGCGATCTTGGCGAGCCCCTCGCTGAAGATGACCACGCGGTGCCATTCGGTCTTTTCGCGCCGCTCGCCGCTGTTCTTGTCGCGCCAGCTCTCGGATGTGGCCACCCTCAGATTGACGATTGGACGCCCGTCCTGGGTACGGCGGACCTCCGGATCAGCGCCCAGATTGCCGACGAGAATGACCTTGTTGACGCTGCCTGCCATGATGCTCTCCGCGTGGCGATCAGCGCGTGCCGCTTCAACCGAAGCCGCTGGGCGCTCGCCGTTTGAGGACCGCGTGCCGCACGCGTCCTGATGAAAAACAAACCCACCCTAAACCTCGCGAATTGGCGTCACAAAGGGGGCGGCAAGCACGCTGCCCCTAATCCACAGGGGTTTGAGCCGTGCCGGTGAGCTGCCCCGAAACGTCGCCTTGTGGTTCCGTTCCCGATATGTTCTAATCCTTTCCGCACAGGTTTTCAACTGCGATTCCGGGCCTGGGCTGGCAAAGGGTAATTGTTCTTACTACGTTCCGACCAGCAAGCCCGAACGGTCCCGCATCTTTTTGCCGGGCCGGTGGGGTGAGTTTGCCCGACACGTCCCGTTCCTCAGTGCTGCGGATACTATGGCCGAACGCTCAAGCAACGCCCTCCGCGACGCCCGCCAGATAACGATCCGCGGCGCGCGCGAACACAACCTCAAGAACGTCGACGTTGCGATCCCGCGCGATCGGCTGGTCGTATTCACCGGCCTCTCCGGTTCGGGCAAATCCTCGCTCGCCTTTGACACCATCTATGCCGAGGGCCAGCGCCGCTATGTGGAGTCGCTCTCCGCCTACGCGCGGCAATTCCTTGAGATGATGCAGAAGCCGGACGTCGATCAGATCGACGGATTGTCGCCGGCAATCTCCATCGAGCAGAAGACCACCTCAAAAAACCCGCGTTCGACGGTCGGCACGGTCACCGAGATCTACGATTACATGCGCCTGCTATGGGCGCGTGTCGGGGTACCCTACTCGCCCGCGACCGGTCTGCCGATCGAAAGCCAGACCGTGTCGCAGATGGTCGATCGCGTGCTGGCGCTGCCCGAAGGCACGCGCATTTACGTGCTGGCGCCGGTCGTGCGCGGCCGCAAGGGCGAATACAAGAAGGAGCTCGCCGAATTCCTGCGCAAGGGCTATCAGCGCGTGAAAGTCGACGGCGCATTTTACGAGATCGGCGAGGTCAAACCGCTCGACAAGAAGTTCACCCACGATATCGACGTGGTAGTCGACCGCCTGGTCGTACGCGGTGATATCGGCACGCGGCTCGCGGATTCACTCGAGCAATGTCTGAAGCTCGCGGACGGGCTGGCGGTGGTCGAATTGGCCGACACCAAAGCAACCGGCGCAACTGCCAACCGCGGCCGCAACGCCAACGCGGAGCGCCTGATCTTCTCGGAAAAATTCGCCTGTCCGGAATCCGGCTTCACCATTTCGGAGATCGAGCCGCGCCTGTTCTCGTTCAACAATCCGTTCGGTGCCTGTCCGGAATGCGGCGGTCTGGGTGTCGAGCAGCATATCGATGCCGATCTGGTGATCCCCGACCGCGATGCGACTTTGCGCAAGGGCGCGATTGCGCCCTGGGCGAAATCGTCATCGCCTTATTACATCCAGACGCTCGATGCGCTCGCCAAGCACTTCAAGTTCGCTCTCGACACCAAATGGAAGGATCTGCCGAAGAAGACGCAGGACGCGATCCTCTACGGTTCCGGCGAGGACGATATCAAATTCGTCTACGACGATGGCCTGCGCGGCTATACGACAAAAAAGCCGTTCGAGGGCGTGATCACCAATCTCGAGCGGCGGTTCAAGGAAACCGAGAGCGAGTGGGCACGCGAGGACCTGCAGAAATATTTCACCGACGTGCCCTGCAAGGCCTGCCATGGCGCGCGACTCAAGCCCGAGGCGCTCTGCGTCAAGATCGCCGGGCAGAACATCGCGCAGGTCGCCGATCTCAGCGTGAAACGCGCCGGCGAATGGTTCACCGCCCTGCCCGCGCAGCTCAATGCCAAGCAAAATGAAATCGGCGTCCGCGTGCTCAAGGAGATCCGCGAACGATTGAAGTTCCTGGTTGATGTCGGGCTCGATTATCTCACGCTGTCACGCGCGTCCGGCACGCTGTCTGGTGGTGAGAGCCAGCGCATCCGGCTTGCCTCGCAGATCGGCTCCGGCCTCACCGGCGTGCTCTACGTGCTCGACGAGCCGTCGATCGGCCTGCATCAGCGCGATAATGCGCGTCTTCTCGAAACACTCAAGCGGCTGCGCGATCTCGGCAATACCGTCATTGTCGTCGAGCACGACGAGGACGCGATCCGTACCGCCGACCACGTGCTCGATATCGGCCCGGGCGCCGGCATCCATGGCGGCGAAATTGTCGCCGAAGGTGAGGTGCAGGACCTGATCGACGCGCCGAAATCCTGGACCGGCAAATACCTTTCGGGTGAACTATCGGTGCCGATTCCCGAGCGGCGGCCGCGCAATCCGCGCCGCGCGATCAAGGTCGTCAACGCGCGCGGCAACAACCTCAAGAACATCACCGCCGAGATTCCGCTCGGCCTCTTCTCGTGCGTCACCGGCGTTTCCGGCGGCGGCAAGTCGACGCTGCTGGTCGATACGCTCTATGCGGCCGTTGCGCGCAAGCTCAACGGCGCCTCGCTCGCGCCCGCCCCTCACGATCGCATCGAAGGGCTTGAGCACATCGACAAGATCATCGACATCGACCAGTCGCCGATCGGCCGCACGCCGCGTTCGAACCCGGCAACCTATACCGGCGCCTTCACGCCGATCCGCGAATGGTTCGCAGGCCTGCCCGAGAGCAAGGCGCGCGGCTACGAGCCCGGCCGTTTCTCGTTCAACGTCAAGGGTGGCCGCTGCGAGGCCTGCCAGGGCGACGGCGTGATCAAGATCGAGATGCACTTCCTGCCGGATGTCTACGTCACCTGCGATGTCTGCAAGGGCAAGCGCTACAACCGCGAGACGCTGGAGGTTCTCTTCAAGGGCAAGTCGATCGCCGACGTTCTTGATATGACGGTTGAAGAGGCGCTTGAGTTCTTCAAGGCGGTGCCGCGCGTGCGCGACGTGCTGGCGCTGCTGCACCGCGTCGGTCTCGACTACATCCATGTCGGCCAGCAAGCGACGACGCTCTCCGGCGGCGAGGCGCAGCGCGTGAAGCTCGCCAAGGAGCTATCGAAGCGTGCGACCGGCCGCACTCTTTATATCCTGGATGAGCCGACCACAGGTTTGCACTTCCACGACGTTGCGAAACTGCTTGAGGTCCTTCACGAACTGGTTGAAGGCGGCAATACCGTCGTGGTGATCGAGCACAATCTCGAAGTCATCAAGACCGCCGACTGGGTGATCGATCTCGGCCCCGAAGGCGGCGATGGCGGCGGCGAAATCGTCGCCGCGGGCACGCCGGAGGATATTGTGAAGGCGAAGCGGAGCTATACCGGGCAGTTCCTGACGCCCGTGCTTGGCCGCGCTACACCGAAGCGGAAGAAACGCATCGAGGCGGCGGAGTAGTTTTACCGCCCCTGTACCGAGCCCAGACATTTCGCGAGATAGACGTACGACTCGCCTGCGGTCTTGAGGCACATGTCTCTGTTGGTGACGGAAACGCGGTCCCAGGCCTTGTCGACGACGGTCCTGGTTGACTGCTCGCTCAACAGGCACACGGCCTTGGCCATTTCGCCCATGCCGCCGCTGGCGTGGCTGCCGGCAAAGTCTGCACAGAAATGCTCGGTGTCGAATTCCGGCGCGGCGGCCTGTGCGCCGCCGCACGCCATCAACGCGAGTGCCAGAACAACGATGCGAGCCATGGCGGGTTCATACAACGCCGGCAGTTTCGGTCCGGTGCCGAAATTGGCTCAAATTGTCCGGATACCACCGTCAGCTGCTGCCGGATCCACGTTGGCGTATTCGCGCGTCTACTTCGCCACGCAGTAAGGCTGCTCGGCTCCGGGGTGGCAGAGGCCCGGTCGGCAGGCGCTGACGCATTGATCTTTCGAATGACCGCGTTGCGCGCACCCGCTCAGGCAGGTGTCGCGGTTCGTCGTCATCGCGAGCGCAGACGCAGCCTGCTGGTCGCCCCGGGCGGCGGCGGCCTGGGCGCTCGACACGCTCATGGGCCCCTTCGCTGCCAAGGCGGAAGCCGGCAGCAACGCAGTAATTACAATGCAAATGACAAAACGCATGAGGCAACTCCGTTTTCGGTTCTCACATCAACGCACAAGGGGCTGTTTCGGATGCAATGCTCGAGCAATCGACAGTAGCGCGGTAGTGCCGCAGGCCTGGCTACGGGCGCACCCACCGCTTCACAAATTCGCCCATCTGCTCGAGCGCTTGCCGACCCTCGGTCAGTTTCGCGTTCCACATCGCCCAGGCATGGATCATGTGCGGCCAGACCTGCAGCGTGACGCTCACATCGGCGAGTCCCAAAGCGCGCGCAAAGCGGACGGAGTCGTCGAGCAGCGTTTCCGATGAACCGACCTGAATGAGCGTCGGCGGAAAGCCGCGCACGTCGGAGAATAATGGCGAGATCAGCGGATCCTTGCGATTGAGCGGCGCGGGCGCATAGGCCTCCGCGAGTTCCTCAAGATAAGCCTTGTGGATCAGCGGATCGATTGTGGCCTTTTCCTCAAGCGAAGCGCCCGTCATCGTCAGGTCGGTCCAGGGGGAAGCAAGCCAGGCGCAACCGGGCACCTCCTCGCCTGACGCACGCAGCCGGTTGATCAGCGTGATCGTGAGATTGCCGCCAGCACTGTCGCCGCCAACCGCGATATTGCGCGCCTCAATTCCCTCCAGGCGCAGGAAACGCCACGCCTTCATCGCATCCTCGTGTGCCGCGGGATAAGGGTGCTCGGGCGCGAGGCGGTAATTGACCGCAAGCGTGCGCATGCGCGCGGCCCGGCCCGCCTCGGTCACCATCCGGCGATGGCTGACGAGCGAACCAGAGCAATAACCACCGCCGTGAAAGAACAGCAGCACGTGCGAAGGATCACTGCCGGGGACGATCGACCATTCGGCCGGCACGCCGTTGAATTCGACTTCCTCGAGCCGCACGTCATCCGCGACCGGCCAGGTCGACCCGATCTCATCGATGCGCGCGCGCCGCTCGCTCCAGCCGACCGGGCGCGGCTGTGAGGTCAGCAACGAACGAACGGCATCGATTTCCTGCTGGCTCACGAATTCACCTGCGGCGCTCTGCAGCGCCAGCATAGCAAGGCGAAGCGACCCCTGTCCGCAAGCCTGAAACCTGTGGTATCGTCGACGTCGATCTCGGAGACACCGATGGCGCTGACTGCGACCGACACACTGCACGACATCGCGGAGGAAGCTTCCGCGGTCTTTGAGGGCCGATATTCGCTGCCATTGTTCTCGGCACGCTATCCGGCTTTCGACCTTGACGAGGCCTATCGCGCCAGCGCGCTCGCGCACAAAATCCGTCTCGGCAAGGGATACAGGCCCGTCGGCCGCAAGGCCGGTTTCACCAACAGCCGTATCTGGGATGAATACGGCGTGCGCGCGCCGAACTGGGGTTATGTCTACGACCGCACGCTACACGATCTCGCCACGCCATTATCGCTTGCGCTCTATGCCGAGCCGAAGATCGAGCCGGAAATCGTCGTCGGGCTTTCCGCCGCGCCGTCGCCGGACATGGATGATGCCGCATTACTTGGCTGCATCGGCTGGCTCGCCCACGGTTTCGAGATCGTGCAGTCCGTCTTCCCGAACTGGAAATTCACCGCGTCCGACAGCGTCGCCGTGAACGCGATGCACGCTGCGTTGTTGATCGGACCACGTCACGACGTCGGCTCGCGCGCGGCGGAGTGGCTGCGCACCTTGCCTGGTTTCGACGTCGGACTTTACTGCGACGACGTGTTGATGGATCGCGGCCGGGGCTCGAACGTGCTCGAAGGGCCGCTGTCGGTCATCCGTCACGTCACCGGGCTGCTTGAGAGCGACCCCGATAATCCGCCGCTCGCGGCCGGCGAGCTGGTTGCCACCGGCACACTGACCCGTGCGTTGCCGGTGAAGGCGGGCGAGACCTGGACCACGAAACTCAACGGTATTGCGCTCGAGGGCATCGGTCTGCGGTTTTGTTGAAACCGGCGGAACCTGAGCGCAGGAACGAATCTGTTTTCGACGGGTTCTCCACAAAATGGAGATCGACCGTGAAAACATTCGTTACGGCAATTGCCATTCTCGCCAGCGCGACAACCCTCTCATTTGCGCAAAGTCTTCCCAATTACGGGGCCAATGCACCCGCCCAGGGCGACAGCTACGGCAAGCCCTATAGCGGCGCGCGGCCGCTGCATACCAATGCCTATCGCCGGGCCTATGCGTATCAACGACGCGCGCACATTCGCCCGCATCATCACTGGCCGCATTGGTACGACTGAGGTTTTCGCTTTCGCAACTGCGAACACACATCAAAATGACGCCAGGCTGGAACTTTCGTTTACCGGGCCAATTGTCGGAGGCGAGAGAATTCCCTCGATGTGTCGGTCGTACGAGGCAGCGAAAGGGTTGGCACTATGCACATCACTGGCGAAGGTCTTCTGGTCATTCTGATTGTCGGTGTCATTGCCGGTTGGCTCGCCGGCAAAATTGTCGAGGGCAGCGGCTTCGGCCTGATTGGCGACATGGCCGTCGGCATCGTCGGCGCCCTGATCGGCAGCTGGCTGATGCCTCGCCTGGGGATTCACCTGGCGAGCGGCATGCTGTCGGCCATCATCGTGGCAACCATCGGCGCCGTGTTGCTGCTGGTGATCGTCAAGCTCGTTACGGGCGGCTTTCCCAGGCGTCGGTCATGGCGCTTTTAAAGAATTGGCGCCTTTAAAGAATTGGCGTGTTTGAAGAACTGGCGCTTTTGAAGAGCCGGCGCTTCTGACGAGAAAAGTAATCCACAGGCCTGCGACAGATCGCCGAACCTGTGACCCGTATCACAGTCGGCCGTCAGTTGCCGTCCTAACGTTTGTGAATGAGATGCGTCATTTTCGGAGCGCCCCGCGTGCTCTGAAAAAAAAGGGGCCGCTCGTTTTGCGACGGCGGCCCCGAAGAAGGCCACCGGCGGGGTGACGCCGGTGGCCGACAATTACCAAAAAAGCATAGCCGGGCTATTTTTGTGACCAAATTGCAGCAATCCCCAGTTTTGCCGGGAGCTGCAAAATTCGAGCGGTCGCTGTGACATCACGCACGCGAAAAAGGTAGCCAGCCACCATGCGCGCTACAGCGCAAGTGCCATCGTACCAATGATACTGCGATGCTCGGCAGACTATTTCCGCCCGAGAAACCAGCTCGCCACAAGCAGGACAACCCCTAGACCGCCGGCCAGCATGCCGTGCTTGGCGCGGATACGCATCAAGCCTGTCTCATGTCCGGGAAAAACTGTCGGCAGCGAGTCCGCCGGCACGAGGAAATACATTGCAGCAACGATCAATAGAACGACGCCGAGAATGGTCACAATGGCTTTCATGCTGGAGCCTCCGCTATCCGCCGAGCATAGCAAGACGGCAGCACCATTGTCCTCACTAGTTTGGCTGTTCGAATTTGAACGGCTCTGACGTGATGCGCCGCGTTTTTTCGCACGATGGATTGCCGTGACTGCCGCAATATGAACCATGGAGTACGAAGCGGATTTCGCTGGGTCCTCGTCCCGACAGAATTTCGTACCCCCGGACCCGGTCGTCGAATATTTTGCGCAGTGCGCCGCCGCGTTGTGCAACG
>Ga0207700_10001325_pt1 | contig 14046 bp, 10 predicted proteins | sample LARL82metaG_FD_184348 | JGI IMG/M metagenome (GOLD analysis project Ga0207700, IMG submission 184348) | Corn, switchgrass and miscanthus rhizosphere microbial communities from Kellogg Biological Station, Michigan, USA - LAR L8-2 metaG... | ecosystem: Host-associated > Plants > Roots >...
GGGTTAGCAGGAGCCTGCTGCGAGGTATCTTGAGCCGTCGCCGGTATTACTTTAGCAACCCCCAACAATAAGACTAACAGTAGCCAAATCAAGAACTTAGGAAAAGGCGACCACAAATTGCGGCGTCTGCCAGATCTAAAACGAAACATGGGAGTCCTCGAAAACTTCTATGCTAGTATAGATGCAAGAACTCCGCGGTTGGGATATTTTGCGGGCTTTAGAACTCTCCTCCCCTGGCAACAATCCTCTCATCACGCGCGGAGTCAAATGCAAAAAAGGTTTGGTCATTTTTTGACCTCCGGGGCAATGCATGGGTAGAGCTGTATTTTCACTCAGGGTCTTTTTGTATCTTCTAGTAGTTTCCGCGTGGGCTTCCGCACAAAATGTAACCGCAGCGGATGTTCTGATTCCCGCATCCAACAAGCCCGCTTTCGTCGTTCCAGCCATTATTCCTGCCATCATGCCGTTGGATCAGATCCACGAAGGCATGAGAGGTACTGCCCTCACTGTGTTCCAAGGCGTGAAACCGGAATCGATGGACGTCGAAGTTCTGGGTGTGATGCACAATGTGAACGGACCCAAGGGCGACATTATCCTCGTGCGCTTGCATGGCGCCAAGCCGGAGTATACGGGAGTGGTCGCGGGCATGAGCGGCAGCCCAGTTTATTTCAACGGCAAACTGGCGGGAGCGCTTGCCTTCCGCATTGGCGAATTCTCGAAGGAGCCGATCGCCGGTGTAACTCCGATCGAAGAGATGATGGAGATCAATGCGCTTGATCGCCGTCCGCCCCCTGCGCGCGCAAAACTTCCAGGCAACGGCCGTCAAGACGCGGTTCATGCAGGTCAGACGGGGTCCACCCAGACTGCTAGCCCCGCCGAAACTCCTTCTCTGTCGACGCAGAACCTCAGCAGTTATTTGACCCCCATCGATACTCCTCTAGTGTTCAATGGTTTTTCCGAGGAGACGCTGCAGCGCTACTCGTCGCAATTTGCTGCGGCGGGCATCGTTCCGGTCATGGGCATCGGCTCGTCGAGCGATCGCAAACAGCCGGAACCAATCGAGGCCGGTTCAGCCGTTAGCGCCGTACTGGTGCGTGGGGACATGGATATTGCCGCCACTTGTACCGTGACCTACGTTGATCCGCAACGCTTGCTCGCCTGCGGACATCCGCTGCTACAGTTTGGTGACGTCGACCTGCCGATGACGAAGGCCACGGTGTTAGCTACTCTGCCTTCGCCGATGAATGCTTTCAAAATCGTCAATACGACAGAGACGGTTGGGGCATTCGTACAGGATCGCCAGTCTGGAATTATGGGCGTCCCGGGCCGGGATTCGAAAATGATTCCTGTGACCGTCGCCATGCATAGCGGAAGCGCGACCAAAGAATTTCATTACGAGATCCTCAACAATGCGAAGCTGAGCCCGCTGGCCATGATGGCTACCGTCTTTAATGCGCTGCACGGTACGAATGAATACGGAGAGGACATTACTTACCGTATGAATGGCGTGCTTAGTGTAAGGGGTTATTCCGACGTAACTCTGCAGAATATGTTTGCGCCGCAAGATAATGGGCAACCGGCGGCGGCCATGGCCGCTGCTACCATCGGCGATCGTTTTGGACGAATTTATAGCAACGCGTTCGATGTCCCCGACATTGCGAGTGTAAAGCTTGATTTCGAACTGGTTCGCGAACGCCGTTCCGCTCGATTGGAGGCTTCGCGCACTGATATGACGGAAGCTCGACCGGGCGACCAGATTATGGTTGAGACTGTGATTCGCCCTTATCGAGGCGAGCGCCTGGTGCGCCAGATTCCCATAAAAATTCCAACTTCAACTTCGAAGGGAACATTGCGCATTCTGGTCAGCGACGGAGACACGCTCGATCGCGTCCATCGTGGCACGCCGATGATGAACCATGGACTGGGCTTGGCGCCGACGATCGCTTTACTCAATAAAGAGCGTGCCAACGATCGCGTCTACGTTTCGCTGATCGAATCGGATCCCGAAGCGATGATCGCCGATAAGGTTATGCCGACGCTGCCTCTCTCTGTCATGAACGTGATGGAAAATATGCGCGGCACGCAGGACATGGTTGTGTTGGGTGAATCCTCGGTCAGCGAGGCATGGACCGAACCGCTCGACTATGTAGTCACTGGCGCACAGATGTTGACCATAAACATCAAGTAACGCAGTTTGTGGGGACGGGCGCCTTGCTCGTCCCTTGTATCGCGGCCGGACGCGGACGCCCGGCTCTCCATTAAGAACTTCCCGTAAAATGAGATATGCCTTTGGCTCGTAATACACTCTCCGGAGTAGCGGCACTTTTGCTTTTCGCTTTCGCGCTTTCCACACTTGTACTAGCGGAGGGCACTCGCACTTGGGAGCAGTCCACCTTTGATGAATTGCTAAAGGGAACTCCGAAAGGAGTGGCGCTGCGCAGTGAAGGCGGACTCGAGCTTGCTCCGGCGTTTAAAGGACTCGCGACCACGCCCTCAACTTACATCTGGTCAATCGCATCCGATTCAGCGGGGAACGTCTATGCTGCTGCAGGATCGCCAGCCCGCGTCTATCGCATCACACCCAACGGGGATATTGCGACTATCTTCGAGCCGCAGGAATTGCAGGTACAGGCTCTCGTCGTTGATAACAAAAGTGGAATTGTATATGCGGCCACCGCTCCCGACGGCAAAGTGTATCGCTTGGCCCCCGGCCGTCCCAATGCAGCGAAAGGACCCGACGCCGGCCATGCTGAAGTGAAAAGCTCGTGGAGCGCGACGCCCTACTTCGATCCTTCCTCCAAGTACATCTGGGATATTGTTCTCGACAATGCCGGCACGCTCTATGTCGCTACCGGCGACCGCGGCGAAATTTACAAAGTCAACGCCGCCGGTCAGAATTCGTTGTTCTTCAAAAGCGATGAAGTTCACATCCGCGTTCTCGCGGTTGATCCGGAAGGAAACCTGATTGCTGGTTCGGATGGCAGCGGGCTGGTCTATCGCATCGCCCCCAATGGCGAAGCGTTTGTGCTTTACAGCGCGCCGAAAAAGGAAATTACCGCGCTCGCCATCGACCGCGCCGGCAACATCTTTGCATCCGCGGCCGGAGAGAAGCGTGGCGGTGCTGGAACTGCAAGCGGCGGGGCCAGCCTTGCGCTCGGAACGACGCAAACCTCTCCTGCGCCAGGCGGCAACACCAATGTGACCACAGCGCCCACTGCGTCGTCGTCCTCCGCAGCTTCGTCGTCATCGACTACATCCTCGTTTCCGGCTCCTGGAATGGGCGCCACCGGCGGCTCAGAAATCTACCGTATTGCACCTGATGGCGCTCCACAACGCTGGTGGAGTTCTCACGAAGATCTTGTCTATGCGTTGAGTTTCGATCAGAACGGGAGGCTAATCGCCGGGACCGGCAATCGCGGCCACATTTTCGCGATCAATGGCGTCGACGATTTCACCGATCTGATCAAAGCGAGTGCCACACAGATTACGGCCTTTGCGCCCGCGCCTGGCGGAGGAATTTACGCTTCCGGCAGTAACCTCGGGAAAATTTTTCTCCTCGGACCGGCGCCGGAGTCTGAAGGAACGTACCAGAGCGATGTCTTCGATGCGCGCGTTTTTTCGAGGTGGGGTCGCGCCAGATTGCGATCTGCCGGCACCGTGGATCTTTACGCTCGCAGCGGCAATGTTGACAATCCCGATCGTAACTGGAGCCACTGGGCGCCGGTTGATGTAGCCACCGGGTCGGAATTGAAGGTCCCGTCGGCGCGTTTCGTGCAGTGGAAGTCAGTGCTCCACGCGGGAAATCCCGCGCCCCGCGTTGACGATGTGATGCTCTATTACCTGCCGAAGAATGTTGCGCCCGAAATAGACGAGGTCGTGGTTCAGCCCGGTTATCGGTATCAGTCGATGCCGCATGCGACGGGTAGCGAGGCGTCCGCCCCCGGGCAGGCCCACTTTGATTCGCCGCCTCCCGCCGTGCGCGACCACGATTCAGTAGCCATCCGCTGGTCGGCGCATGACGAAAACGATGACCAGCTTACCTACACCATTTACTACCGTGGTGACGGCGAGTCGCGATGGTTGCTGTTAAAAAACAATCTAACCGATCGCTTCTATTCATTCGACTCAAGTCTTCTGCCGGATGGTGGCTATACCGTCAAGGTCATCGCATCGGATGCGCCATCGCATTCGCCCGGTGAAGCGCTCTACGCTGAACGGGTCTCCGACCGCTTCGAAGTTGATACTACCGCTCCGGCCATCGGAGGGCTGATTGCGGCGCTCGACGGAAAGCAAATTCATGTGCGCTTCCACGCTAGCGATTCATTTTCACCAATCAAACGGGCGGAATACTCGCTGGACGGCAGCGATTGGCAATTCGTCGAGCCGATGGGTCAGTTATCGGATTCCAAAACGGAAGACTACGATTTTCGCGTGTCTATCCCTGCACCTGATTCGGCACTCCCGTCGATGGCCGGGATCGCGGCCAATGATCATGTCGTCGTAGTTCGCGTGTACGACCGTTACGACAATCTGGCCACTGCAAAAACCCTGCTCCGCGGAAAATAGTAATCATCCCAATGTAATAGCTGCAAACGCTACCGAAACGTCCAGGAGGTCGCCTTTTGCTCTCCTTACATATATCGTAGTACGATATATGTATGTTGCAAGGCGAAACAACCGACCGTAAGGGGACCATGCTTCAGCCGGATTATCAATCTCTGGCAGAACTGCGCTACCAGATTCGCCGATTTCTGCATTTCAGCGAGCAAGCCGCCCGCAAAGCTAACGTCGAGCCGCATCAGCACCAGCTTCTACTCGCATTGAAAGGCCTGCCTGAAAATATGCGGCCCACTATCGGTATCCTGGCAGACCGTCTCCAGATTCGCCCGCATAGCGCCGTGGAGCTAGTGAATCGTCTGTCCAAAGCTGGCTTAGTTAAGCGTCGACGCGATCGCGATGACGGCCGTGAGGTTTTGCTTGGGCTTACGGCAAAGGGTGAAGCAGTTCTTCGCAATCTCTCGCTACACCACAGGGCAGAATTACAGACCGCCGGGCCCGCGCTAATGGCGGCTTTGCAAGGTGTGCTCAAGGCGGCAAAACTGCGGCCAGGCACGGAACAACGAGGAACAATAAATAATAGACATGTCCGAAAACAAGAATAATTCCGAGCCGGTAAGTAGCCCGGATTTCGATGCTTTAGCCACCCCTGCGCAATTTCGCATGTTGCTGATCTCCGGCCTTGCCGCCGGTGTCGGGCTCATGGCTGGAGTAGTCGCCTATGCGTTATATCGACTGATCGGACTCTTCACCAACATTTTCTTTTTTCATCGTTTTTCCGCCGATTTCACCAGCGCTCGACTGAACCAGCTCGGCCTGTGGGTGATTGTGATTCCAGTGCTCGGCGGAATCGTAATCGGCTTCATGGCGAAATATGGCAGCTCAAAAATCAAAGGCCACGGAATACCCGAAGCGATGGAAGCAGTGCTCATGAATCGCAGTCGAATTCAACCACGAGTCGCCATTCTGAAGCCAATCTCCGCAGCTATCGCCATCGGCACTGGCGGCCCGTTTGGCGCGGAAGGCCCGATCATCCAAACGGGCGGCGCCCTCGGTTCGCTCGTCGGTCAGATCATGCACACCACTGCTACCGAACGCAAAGTGCTGCTCGCCTGCGGAGCGGCCGCTGGCATGTCGGCCACTTTCAACACCCCAATCGCCGGAGTCATTCTCGCGATCGAGCTGCTTCTCTTTGAATTCAAATCACGCTCCTTTATCCCACTGGTTATCGCCAGCACTCTTGCCACTGCCGTGCACCTGCAACTCTTGGGCAGTGGCCCGATGTTTCAAGTCGCAGGCATGGACTTCAGCGTTCCGCGCGCGCTTCCTTTCTATCTTTTACTGGGAGGAGTCTGCGGTTTGGCCGCAATCGCCTTCAGCAAGGCGCTCTACTGGATCGAAGATCAGTTTGAAAAACTTCCCATCGACGAACTCTGGTGGCCAGCTATCGGCGCGCTCGGCCTCGGCGTAATCGGATATTTCGTGCCACGGGTTCTGGGCGTCGGCTACGACACTATTACCGACATCTTGAACGCTCGCCTCGCCATCGGTCTGCTTTTGGTAGTGATGATCGCCAAAGCAGGCGCCCTTCTTGTTTCCCTTGGATCGGGAACCTCCGGCGGCCTACTCGCTCCCATGTTCATGTCGAGCGCGGCGTTGGGCGGCGTGTTCGCCATGCTTGCCAACCGCATCTTCCCGAGTGCTCACCTTTCGCCGGGAGCCTTCGCGCTGGTTGCCATGGGTGCGGTATTTGGCGCGGCTTCCCGTGCGACCTTCACCTTCATCATCTTCGCCTTCGAAATTACGCGCAACTACAACGCCGTGCTACCGCTCATGCTAGTCAGCGTGATCGCGGCAGGTATCGCAATGTTCCTGATGCCGCATGCCTCCATCATGACTGAGAAGCTTGCCCGCCGCGGTTTGCGAATTCATCAAGATTATGAAGCTGACATTATGCAGCAGATGCGGGTTTCCGAGACCATGGACTGCAACGCGCCCATCGTTGCGGCCAACATATGCGTCGGAGAACTAGCCGAGCGCATTGCGCGACGCGATCCTGAAGTGAGTCGTCACCAGGCGCTTCTGGTGGTCGACACAAAAGGACAACTCGAAGCAATTATCACGCGCGGCGACATACTACGCGCTCTCGATCGTGAGCCGAGCGGTGTTGCAACCGTGCTCGAGAGCGGAACAACGAAGTTGGTGGTCACGCATCCGGATGAAACCCTTTCCGACGCGACCGACAAGATGTTGCGCCACGATGTGGGCCGCCTGCCGGTTGTCGATCGCAGAAACCCCAAGCAAATCGTCGGATATTTGGGACGCCCCAATATCTTGGCCGCACGCCTGCACCGCATGCAGGAAGAGCAAATCCGAGAACGCGGGTGGATTGGAAGGCGATCGACTGGTGAGGTTAGTTTGGGCGCAATCGGCGATCCGGTGAACGCGAGTCCTAATAGTTCGTGAATTGTGAGCTTCTATCTCGCGGCTATTGTTGCGCAAATATAATGGATGGATTCAGATTCGTCTTGTCCACATCCATCATTAGAAAATCTTGAATGGTACATACCACGCCTTGGTTCGCACAACCTGAAGTGTCAACTGCGTAGATTACGAAATTCTGAGCCGAGGGAGCGGTCAGCGCGATCGTGCCGTTGCCCACAACCTGAATCGCGTAACTGGGATTCGCTCCAGTTGCGGTCACACCCGACGGGTTTGCACTGTCGTAAATCGTTCCATTGACGCACTCGGCGGTACAGGCGCCAGCATTTACGAAAGTGAGAAGTAAGTTGGCCGCAATCGGATCAACGGCGGCTGTGGCACTGCTGATAGTTGCCGCAGCGTAAGTGCCCGGCAATTCTGAATTGGCCAGACTTCCACTGCCATTTCCCTGCGGACTCATCGTTCCCGTCATCACCGACGCGCTGGATTGGTCGAGCAGGAATCCGCGATTCTGTCCGCTGGCATACAGCACGAACGGAAGCGGCGCTACCGCTGGGCTTGCAGTTGGGTCGCCTAGCAACTGAAAGGTGTAGCGGCCCTTGGCGCCGCTGGCCGCGTATATGTAATTGTTAGAGCCAGCCGGAGGAAACGCGATATCTGACAGGATGGATCCAGCATTATTTTGATCAAATTGCCCCGAGAAAGCCCCGTTGCCATCCGTGGCGCCCACAATCAGGGCGACATTGGCATTCGCCCCGCTAACGCCCGTCAGGGCCGAGACCGAATTGCCGTTGAAATCGGCGTTATTGTAGGTTTGTGTCGAATCCTGGAGCACCATAGTTCCAGAAACTGCAGGATTCACGCTCGTGTCGGTAGAAATGGCATAGAACGTAAGCGGGGTAGCCTTATTCGCGCTCCCGGACGAAATGAAGAAATCAAAATTCATGGTTACGGGAGAACTCAGCGCCAGATGCCATGATCCATTTCCATTCGATAAATACGATCCCGCAACCGCGCAAGGCGCTGTGCCGCAAATGCCGTTGCTGCTGTTGCCATTTTCATTTACGTCAATCTGGCCGCCCGTTATCGTGCCACTCGTGCCATTGCCCGTCATAGGCAAAACGCCGACGTACCCGACCCGTTTGCCGCTGGAGTCTACTCCAGTGAAGCCGAACGCGTACGTCTGACTCCCCTTGAAAATGCTGGAGGCAGCTGAGATTTGCGCAGTGCCGGAGCCGCTACCGTGCCCGTCGGATTCGATCATCTGAATGCCACCTGCGCTGTTTATAACCGCCTGGAATTTATTCGGGTAAACACCAGTTGTGAGCGTCAGTGTACCTGCGTCGTTAGAGTTTGGATCGGACGCAGCGATAGGAACGTAGGAACCGCCAGTAATTGAGTGTTGTGCCCATCCAGCCGAAGTAAGTTCGTCTTCCACGCCCGAAGCGATCGATCCATTCGAGGCAGCGGTGAATGTCCCTACGACGGCGGTCGCGTTATTGCTGCTGTCGTATCCGGAAAACTGGAACGCGTACGTGCCGGTTACCCTGGATGGGACCAGCGAAACTTTAGCAGTAGTGCAGTTTGTAGGAGTTGCAACGCATCCGCTCGAATCAATTGTGGACGTTGCTGCGATCTGAACACAATTACTACCGCAGCTGTCCTGTGCCGTGTAGTAGGCGAGGCCGGATACATTCGGATCCTGAACAAAGTTGGCGCATGTTGCTCCATTCGCGGTGCAGGTCCAGTTGAACGTTTGGGGAGCATCGTCAGGGACGGCTACCGCGGTGAATTGCTGGATCAGACCGTTGCCTACGCTGAGGGTTGCCGGCGTGACCTCGGTGGTGATGTCGATCACACTGAGGGCCAGCGGTCCTTTAACGGAAGGATCGGAAACCAATGTCGCTGTTACCGTCGCCGAACCTGTGGTGCCTGGAGCTAGGTAGGTCGCGGTTGCGGGAGTCGTTGCCGGAGTGACGGGTGTTAGCGTTCCGGGACCGCTCAGGCTCCAGGTAACGGCCGTAGCCGTACTATTCGATACCGTGGCCGTCAGCGTCAGAGACTGAGTTGGGTAGATGGCATTAGAACCTACGTTGCTGGGAGAAGTGATGGCAACATCAACAGTGACTGCAGGCGGCACCACGCCGTTGCCTCCCTTGGCGCAGCCGCTCGCCATGGCCAGACTGAACAGTGCGGCCGCAAACCCGATGCGTCTTATCATGATTAAACTCATTATCAGATATCGTTCAATTATTGGAGTGCGGATTCTATTCGGGGAGTTACTAAGTATAGGAGCAGCCGCGAGGCCAACGTTGTTTTGTAAATCAGCAGGTTAAATGTACCTGAATTAGAGGCGCTTTGTCTCTGTATGAATTGTGGTGCCCATGCCCATCCCAAAGTGGCTGCGCAACCAATTGCATCTTATTGGAACGATACTTCTAGCGTTTCAATGGACTACTACAGCCGTTTCGAGGGCAACATGTTTTGCGATTTCGAGCAGGGGACGCAACTCCGCTGCCGTGATTCCTAAAGTACCGCCAGAGAATCCGTCGATGTAGGCGGAGTTGATGCCCACCACTTCACCCCGCAGATTCAGGACGGGCCCGCCGCTACCTCCGCGTGCGGTGGGGGCGTCGTAGATTAATTTGTCGCCGCTTACATCGCCAATATGCCCAAAGGTTGCGGAAGGGCGGATCAGCGATAACGCCGCCAGTTCACCTGCGGTGTCATCATTATCCGGATGTAAGGAAAGGCGCTCGTATACCAGCGCCGGGGACTTCGCCACCATTCCAGTAACGCCCATGGGATAGGCTAATACACTCACTGACTCGCCGACCTGAGGCAAGGTCTGCGACAACGTCAAAGGCCGAAGTTTTCGGGTAAAAGCGGTTGGTTCGAGACGAAGCACGGCAAGATCTCCGTGTTCGGACACTGCCGCGGTCTCGAGTCTTACCGGGACCGGGGAGCCGGGGAAGTATGCCTCCAGTTTTTCGAGCACGGGAAGCCCGCCTTGCCGCAATTCCACAGCGACTTCGCGGTCTCCGAACCAGGGCTCGGCCACATGCCGATTGGTAGCCAGCAGCCCGGGCGCAACTACAAATCCGGTCCCGGCGACGCGAGCGCGAAAGCTTTGCGGCCTACCCGAGACGTGATAAATGCCATAGATATATGCGACGGACTCGCGCGCGTTGTCGACGGTGGCGGCTGAAAAGGATTGATCCCGCTCCATATCCGCGACTTGGCGCGTGAGTTGATGCACTTGCTGCTCCAGGCCTGCGGTTTCCGGTGGAGCGTAGTAATGCGCCATCACTCCGGCGCCAAGTAGCGCCAACACGCCCAGCAACCCCTGGACGAATCGTTGCCAGGTCTCTACTAATTCGCTTTCACCACTATCGGAATTAAACATGGTCCCTAGGCCCGGCGCGGGGGGAGTTGCCGGGTAGCAGTCCTTATCCTGACGTATAAGCGGCGGCGCGTGTAGGGTACAGAAGTCGCGTGGCCGAAGGCCGAAGGTAACTGAATATAGCTGTAGAGACTGGTCTTCGCGGCTTGAGTGCCTCGCGGCGTCGGACTGGACAAGTCCTGTCTCTACCGAATGTTACTGCTCAATCCCAAGACGTCTGGCCATGTCTTCGTAGAGGAAACCCTCATCAGGGCAATAGGGCTGGACCCATTCTCCGTCAATTACAAATTGTGGGATGGCACGCTTGCCGGTGCGCCTCACGACCTCGTCGGCGGCTCCGGGCGTGGTTTCGATGTTGATGTCTTTGTAGGGCAGTTTGTGTTGGTCGAGGAAACGCTTGGCATCGCGACAGTCGGGACACCAAGGCGCGGAATAGACGGTGATTTCCATAAGCTTAGGATCGCACGGATTCGATGCTTTTTCAGTGACTTCTGACACAAAGCTGACTTTCACATTTTGGTCTCAAACTCGATCCAGCTCGTGCAGGGTGCGTTCGTCCTCGACGTTGCCCGTGTTTAGCGTGGTCGAAGGTTCGAAGAGCAGAATCCAGCATTCTTCGTCCGCTACGGGACGATGTTCTACGCCGCGCGGCACGACGATAAATTCGCCGGTCTCGATCCATTCATGATGGTCGCGGAAGTCCATTCGGAAGCGGCCTTTGACAACGAGGAACATTTCATCTTCGTGTTCGTGATGATGGAACACGAACTCGCCCTTAAGCTTATCGAGCTTCACATACTGGCCGTTGAGTTCGGCGGCGATGTAGGGCTTCCAGTATTCGGTGATTTTCGAGAATTTCTGGGCGATGTTTACTTTTGACATGGAATCCTCCTCACAAATCAGAGCTGTCAGTATTGCAATGGATGATTCTTCGAGGTTGCAGGTCGCAGGGAAAATTTTTGGGGGCAGAAAAAGCTGCAGAGCTTGGCTCGTCTTGGAGCCCTTCGACTTCGCTCAGGCCAGGCTCGCGAATCCGTCCGTCCCCACACGAACAGAACGACGGCCGCCAATTTGCGCTGGCGGCCGTCGACTAAGGCGCTGCTTTTTAGTATCCCGATGGGACTGCGCTTTGGTGTCCAGTGGGCAACGATACTCTTATGCCGCGTTTATTGTTTACGCGCGTGGTTGTGCTCCAATCCACCTCATTGGCGCCGACCACGCCGTTTCCGCCGCTGGCTAGTTCGTAGGTGATACGGCCATCTTGATAGGAGTAATTACCTACCGAGAGAATCATGCCGGTTTTTAGCACGAACACCGGGACGCCTGGGGACGCGCTGGTGCCATTGGCGGCCGCTTTGGAAACGTAGCTGGCGTAGGTGATCTGCGACACTTCCTGCGCTACTGGCTGTTCGCTGGAACTAACCTGGCGAACGGCAAGGTGCGGATACGAGTTGTTGCTCGATGTGTTGTAAGTGGAAGCACCGTTGTTAGAGCCGTACGAAGCGGACGAATCCTGATAGAACGAATCGTTCTGCATTCGCGGGCGGCCAAAGAAGTGCCAGTCTGGGCCATTGCTGGCCGCGACTTGCGGGATCTGCACATCGTCCATCAGGCGCAGCGATAGCACGGTCTCGCCCTTAAGCTTGGGACGCGGGCCTCGCGCCGGCAGCATGATGATCTTCCAGGGCCAGAGCGGCGGAAGCATCCATTCGACGACGTCGCGCTTGGCATGGCCTTTGCCGCGGATATCGCCTTCCTTATCGACTTTGAAGCCGCGTGTGGCAATCACTTTGGCGTCCAGCGGCATATCGCCCTGCGGCATGCCGATGCGATCGAACATGAGTTTGAGGTCGCCCTTGCCCCAGAAATGGCCAGGGTCTTTAGCGGATTCGAGATGTCCCACGAGATAGCTGCCGCGCGGAAACGCCTGCTGTCCGAACTCGGTCACGGAGTGCAGATGACAGAGGACGGGATCGCCGACCGCGACGGTGGAAGAAGAAAAATTAGGTTCATTCATGGTGCACTGCAGGAGGGTACCGGCGGGAAGAACCATCTCTCTCGCGCTGGCACTCAGGGAAAAAACTAGAAGGGATGCTACAAGAACGGCCAAACTGCTGGACTTCATACTACACCTCGGTCTCACGCCCTGGAATTTTTGGTACCTGTTCCAAAAACTACTGCGGTGAGCCCGCCCCGATTGAATGGAGTTAATCACAAGTCGGTGTCGGGGTCAATGAAACGTTTGTGGAGCGCTTGTTGCTAGATCCGCCGACGAGTTTCGAACCAGAGAATAACAAGAGATAAACGTTCACCTTGGTTATTTCCATAGAGCACTGGTACCCCCCACCTGCGGACTATGATTCTAAAGCACTTAGAAGCAGAGTCTTTATTCCTTAATAACTAGCTTGGAACAAGTCCTAAAAGCGAATCTACGCCGCTTTTCTGTGACGTTCTGCGCACCGACCCCCTTGAGATATTGGAGGATGTTCGCACGGTTTCGCGTAAATGTCTGTAGCGGCCATTACACCGCGTTTGTGACGTATGCAACTTTCATGGGCTAGAGGAGCGCGAAGGCTCGTACCGGGAAGGTTCCGAAACCTTTTACTTTGACGGGGACGGCAAAGAACGCGAAATCTTTCTCCGGCAGTGCTGCGAGGTTCGTCATGTGCTCCACGATGGGAATTTCTTGCTTTAGAATGCTGTGAACCGGGCGCCACAAGTCCTGGAGGACGTCGTCGATGTTACAGGAATCGATGCCCACGAGCGCGACTTTGCTGTCGGCGAGGAATTGGGCGGCATCCGCGGTAAGGAACGGATGTCCTTCGAAGTACTGGGGAGTGTTCCAGTTTCTTGACCATCCGGTTTCGACGAGGATGGCCTTGCCCTCTAGATTTCCATCGCGTGGAAAACATGAGACATCGATGGTTTGGTTGCGCTGGGCAGTGATTTTGATGGCTGGGAGGTTCGCCAGTTTTTTGAGTTCGAGTTGGGAGAGGTCTTTGCCGTTTTCGTAGCGGTGAAAGGGAGAGTCTAGGTACGTCCCGGTGTTCGCGACCATCTCGATCTTGCCGATTTGAAATTGGACCCCTGGGGCGTAGTGCTTTTTTGACGCTTCGCGGCTTAGGTAGTCGCAGATTATGGGCGCGGGGAGGCCTTTGTAGGTTATCAGGCCGTGGGCTACGGTGTGGCTTAGGTCGAACAATTTGCGGAGAGCGGTCATAAGTGGCGGGAACCATTCTGTCACAAGCCCAGCGAAACCTTAATTCTTGACAAAAGCGGTGGTATATACCAAAATATATACCATGCCACGAACTGCCAAACTGTTTCGTAACGGCCGAAGCCAGGCCGTGCGCCTCCCATCGGACTATCGATTTGAGGGCTCGGAGGTCTTTGTGCGGCGCGACCCTGCTACGGGCGACGTGATCCTGTCGCGGCGTCCGGAATCGTGGGGTGATTTTTTCGTTTTGCTAAAGACCGCCGACGTGCCCGAAGACTTTCTCTCAGATCGCGGGGACGCGCCCCCGCAGAAGCGCGAATTGTTCTGAATGGCTGTCCGCTATCTTCTCGATACCAACACCGCCAGCTATGTCATCAAGGGGAATTTTCCTCGCGTGCGAGCGCGGCTGCTGAAAGTTCCCATGGCC
>Ga0207700_10001326_pt1 | contig 14028 bp, 10 predicted proteins | sample LARL82metaG_FD_184348 | JGI IMG/M metagenome (GOLD analysis project Ga0207700, IMG submission 184348) | Corn, switchgrass and miscanthus rhizosphere microbial communities from Kellogg Biological Station, Michigan, USA - LAR L8-2 metaG... | ecosystem: Host-associated > Plants > Roots >...
CTGGTGCGTGGTCCGCCGAGGCCTTCCGGTCGTGCGCCGCCAGCCTCCAGCGGGTCGCCGGCGATCTCCTGTGGGCGGGCGGCTGTCACCCGCTCCTGCTGCGCGCCGGGGAGAGCCTGGACCGCGCCCACCTGGCCGGCCCCGCCGTCGCCTACTGGCGGCAGCTCGCCACGCTCACCGACCAGGTCCTCGGACCGGATCACGCCGATACCCTGGCGGCCGGGCACCGGCTCGCCCACGCGTATCTGGCGGCGGGCCGGGCCACGGAGGCCGTCTCGTGGTTCCAGTGGGCCCTGGCCGACCGGGCCCGCACGCTCGGGGCAAATCATCCGGGCACCATCACGGCGCGGCTCAACCTGGGCCGTGCCCTCGTGGCGGCGGACCAGCTCAGCGACGCGATCACCGTCCTCAGCGCGGCGGTCAGCGACTACGAGCGCGTTCGCGGCAAGGACCACCCCGACACGCTCGGCGCGCGGGACGAGCTCGCCACCGCACACCAGGCCGCCGGGCAATTCGGGGACGCGACCCAGATGTACCGCCGCACGCTCGGCGAGCGCGAGCACGCCCAGGGAGCGCAGAACCCGGATACCATCGCCACCCGGCAGAAGCTGGCCGACACGTACCTGGCCGGTGGCCAGGTCAAGAACGCCATCTCCGAGTACAAGCGGGTCCTCGCCGACCGGGAACGCGTCCTCGGGCCGGACCACCTCGACACGATCGCGGCCCGCGCCAACCTGGGCGCCGCCTATCATTCGGCCGGGCGGATGGCCTCGGCGATGCAGTTCAACGAGCAGGCCAGCGAGGGTTACGAGCGGGTCCTGGGCGCGGACCACCCGGACACCCTGGCCAGCCGGCTGAACCTGGCCCACACCTACTACGCGGTGGGCCGGCTGAGCGACGGGGAGGCGGTGCTCCGCGACACCGCCGAGCGCTGTGAGCGGGCCCTGCCACCCGGGGACCCGCTCACGCAGACCGTTCAGGAGAGCCTGGCCAACATCGCGGGGGGCTGACTCTCCGCCCCGCCGCGGTGCCGCCCCGCCGTGGTCAGCGGCGGTGGCTGCCCACGTGCTGGTGGTCGTTCCCCTGGCCGTCGCTCTCACGCTGGATGTGGAAGAACGGCGACTTCAGGATGTAGCGCGCGGCGAACATCAGGAGCACGCCCAGCACGGCGACCCCCACCAGCGACCAGATCTCCGACGTGGGTGCGCCCTGCAGCGACTTGTAGATGATCCAGCCGAGGAACCCGGCGGCCAGGACGGGCAGGATGCCCAGAATCAGCCCGTCCCAGACGCCGCTGACGACGCGGCGCCGGTAGTAGACGACGGTCGCGAGCGCGGTGAGGATATAGAAGCTGCCGAACAGCAGGCCGCTGATGTCGATCACGGCATTGAACGCGCCCTGCACCGAGTTGGCGAGCATGTAGATCACGGTGAGCCCGATGAGCAGCAGCCCGACGACGATGCTGGCGGCGACCGGGGTGGCAAACCGGCGGGACACGGTGGCCAGGAATCCCGGCAGCGTCCGGTAGCTCGCCATCCCGTAGATGATCCGGGACGTAAGAACGATGTTCGTGAGGGTGGCGGCGATCACCGACAGCGCGAGGGACAGCGCCATCACCTTGGACCAGGTGGGACCGCCCAGCACCTCGGCGACGTACACGAGCGCCGAGGTGGAGTGGGCCTGAAGCTGGCCCGGCTTCACCACTCCCTGCAGGCCCAGCTGCGATATCGAGTAGATGATGGTCAGCAGGAGGACCGCCATAATGGCGGCACGGCCCGGGTTGATGCGCCGGTGCTTCGTCTCCTCGTTGACGTACAGGGTGCCTTCCCAGCCGCTGAAGATGAACACCGCCAGGAGCAGTCCCGCGGCGAGGCTGCCGTGCCCGCCGATGCCGCTGATGTTGAACCAGCCCTTGGTGATCGGGAACGTGCCGGAATGATGGTGCAGCACCGCCAGCAGGCCCACGATCGCGAACCCGATGAGGATCACGTACTCCACCGCCGCCATGCCGACCTGTGTTCGCGCGGTGATGCGGATCCCGACGATCGCGATCACCAGCATGAGAAGCGAGATGGCGACGGCGATGGCGACAAGTGTCAAGGTGCTGCCGGCGCTGGAGGTGAAGACGGCGAGGACCGACGGCCCGAGGACCTCGACGCCGGCCACCGCCCCGATGATGTAACCAGCGATCATCAGCCATCCGGTCAGGAAGCCCAGATAGGGATTGATCGAGCGGCCGACCCATTCGAACGACGCGCCGCAGTTGGCGTTCCACATGTTCAGCCGGCGGTAGGCGTTGGCAATGATCAGCATCGGAATTCCGGTGATGACGATGGCCGGCACGCTGCCGTAGGCCGTCGCCGCGGCGATTGGCGCCAGCGTCAGCGCGACACAGACCGCGGGGGCGGCGGAGGCCATGCCGATGACGGTGTCCTGTGCCACGCCGATCGCGTCAGGCTCGAGCCTGCCCGCCGCTGGTGGGGCGGTGACTGTCACCACAGCCGGGGATTGATGCGCCATCTGCTCTCCCTGCTCTCCTCTGATGCTGACCCAGGTGTCTCGAATCTTCTCGTGGCAGCGGAAAACCCTCGTTCAATGCCCGGCGGGAGTGCTAGATAGCCCGAGAGCTGCGCGGCCGTCTGCCAGGCCGCGGCCCTCGGTCACAGTCGCCCCCCAAAACCCTCGCCTCTTGACACAGCAACGACGTGCCCCAGACGGGTGGATCACCCGCGAGATCATAGTGGTGATTTACTGCACCTCACAAGCGCCATAAAAGTCGCGAATGTGACAAAGCCTCCACACCCCGCGCTTAACCCGCTAATCGTCACAGAGCGTGATCACGGAATGGTTTCCGGCAGGGACTAACAGGGAGCGCGACGACCGGTCACTGGGCCTACCGGCCCAGACGTAACTAAAGTGGTTAATCGTCACTCACCGCGATCACAGGACGGTTACGGGGACCGGATCGCGGATGAACGAGAAGCCGGGCCCCATCCTAGGGGAATGCCATCCGAACGTCCCAGGCTTTCGTCAAGTGAATAGATAATCCGGTCCTGCACGCGATTGCAATGCCGCGCTGGCCCGCATCAGGGCGCCAGGTGCCCGGACGAACCAGTCGCGGTCCGGCCCGCTTGACGCGTCAAAGCCCACCGTGTACGCGTCAAAGTGGCCGCCGGGCAGGGACGGGTGCTTCAGCGCGACGGAGGCTTCCCTACTGCGCCGGCGACGGGTCGAACAGGCGCAGCCGGTAAGCCGCGGCCGCGGCCTCACCACGGCTGCCCACGCCGAGCTTGGCCAGGATATTCGAGACATGCACGCTGGCTGTCTTGGCGGATATGAAGAGCTCCGCGGCGATCTCCGGGTTCGACCGCCCGGCGGCGACGAGGCGGAGCACCTCGGACTCCCTGGCCGTGAGGCCCAGCGGGCGCGGCGTAGGGGTGCTGTCACCGCGGCCGGCCCCCAGGGCGAGCCGCGCGCTCCGGGCCAACAGGCCGATCTCCTCGCCCAGCGGGCGCGCGCCCAGCTGATCCGCCAGCTCCGCGGCGGACTGCAGCCGCTGCGCCGCGGCGTCACGGTCCCCGGCGGTCATGGCCGCGTCGGCGGCCCGCATCATCGCCACGGCCTCCTGATAAGGCTGGGCAGCGTGCCTCCACGCCGCTGCCACCGCGTCCCATCGCGCCAGGGCCCGGCCGTGCGCCAGGGCCGGGTCGCCGTCGGCCTCATCCGCGAGCTCGGGGCCGGCCTCGGCGGCGAAGGTGAGCCGGCCGGCCAGCTGCACTGGACCCCAGGCGTCCATCTTCGCGGCCAGCGTGCGCAGCCGGGCGAGCAGATCGCCCGCCCGTTCCGCCGCGGCCGGGCCCCGGACGGTGGCGGGCGCGGCGCAGGCACGGGCGCCCACGGCGAGCAGCGGCCATGCGTACCGGGCATCGTGCACGAGGTCGAAGCGGTCCGCCGCGGCCGTCACCACGTCCCGCGCGTCCGCCGGCCTCCCTTCGGCGAGGAACAGTTCCGCCTCCAGCTGGGCCAGCGGCAGGTAGTACTGGGCTTCGCGGCACCCCTGCTTCCCGGCCCGGCTGAGCCCCGCACTCACGGCGTCGGCCAGCTCCTGCGCGCCGGCCAGGTCGCCGCGGCGGAACGCGATATGGCCTGCGAGCAGCCGCAGCGCGAGGCGATTGATCCGCGGCGGGGAAAGCACCAGGGCATGCTCGATGACGTCGATGGCCTCGTCCCAGCGGCCGAGTGAGACCAGCGGCTCGGCCACGTTGATCGCCAGGAAGGTGCCGGTCGAGCGGGCCAGGCCGTAATCCCTCGCGCTGGCAATACCGGCCCGCGCCACCTCGGCGGCCCGTCCGTGCTCCCCCATTCCCTCCAGCACGTGGGACTCGTTGATGGCGACGTGCAGCAGCGGCCGGAGGGCGCCTGCCGTCCCAGCGAGCGAGCGGGCCTCGACGAGCATGGCCAGGGCGGCCGGGTCGTTGCCGCAGTGCGACTCGATGCATGCCAGCTCGCACAGCGCGCTGACCTGGGTCGCGGCATCGCCGACCCGCTGTGCCAGCGACAGGGCCTCCTCGGCGGCGACCCGCCCTTCCGGCCCGTGCGGCTCGGCCAGGTACTTGGCCTCGCTCAACAGCACCCGCGCCCGGGCGGCATCACCGAGCCCGGCCGGCACGAGTTCCAGCGCCGCCCGCAGATCCACGGCCGGATCCGCCCGGCCGCTGAGATTTCCCAGCGTGGCCCGCGTCTCGAGCAGCAGGGCCGCCCGCACGGGCTCGGCGGCCGGGTCGATCTCCTTCAGCGCCGCCGACGCGAACGCGATCCCCCGCTCGGGCTCCTCGGCACCCTTGGCGGCGGCGGCCGCCTGCTCGAGCACATCCAGATGGCTGGCGCCGATGCGCTCGGCGGCGTCCGGCACCTTGTCCCACAGCTCGAGGACCCGGGCCAGCAGCGTGAGCTGCTCGGCGTGGGCGAGGGCGTGCCCGGCCGCCGCCGCCGCCTGCCACGCGCTGACCAGCGCCCAGCCCGTGTCGTGCGCGTGGTACCAATGATGCGCCTGCTCGATCAGGCCCCGGCCCGGGGCGACCAGCGCGGCATCGGAGCCGAGAGCCTCGGCGAAGCGGGTGTGCAGCCGGGTGCGCTCGCCGGGCAGCAGATCGTCATAGATGGCCTCGCGACCGAGCTCATGCCGGAACGCATATCCGTCCTCGTCCGCCCGCAGCACGTTGGCCGCCACCGCGGGCCGCAGCCCGCGCGTGAGTTCATCGCCGTCCAGCCCCGTCACCGCCGCGAGCAGCGCGTGGCTGCTGCGCTGCCCGCCCGCGCTCGCCGCCCGCAGCAGCTCCTGCGTCTCGTCGGGGAGCCGCTGCACCCCGGCCAGCAGCAGGTCACGCAGCGACTCGGACAGCTCCGTGGTCAGGCCGCCGTCGCAGCACAACAGCTCCTCGACGAATAGCGGATTGCCCTCGGCCCGCCGGTATATCTGGTCCGCCAGCCGCGGCTCGGGATCCCGGCCGGTGATGCGGGCCACCAGCTCGTCGGCCTGCAAACGGCCCAGCCGGGGCAGCTCCATCCGCTCTACCCAGCTGAGCCTGGTGAGCTCGGCCAGCAGCGGCCGCAGCGGATGAGTGCGGTGCAGCTCATCGGACCGGTAGCTGACGACGATCAGCACCCCGTCCAGGACCTGCTGGCTGCCGATGAGGAACGCCATCAGGTCGCGGGTCGAGCGGTCGGCCCAGTGGGCGTCCTCGATGATCATGATCACCGGCCCGGCCTCGGCCAGGCGCTCCAGCAGCGTCAGCATCTGCTCGAACAGCCGGGCCCGGGCGAAGGCCGGATCCGGCTCCACGCCTGCCTCGCCGAACTCCGGCAGCAGCCGGGCGAACTCGTGCGTGGCCTGGGCGGGCAGCAGCGCGGCCACGCCGTCGGCCCCAAGGTCACGGACAAGCTCCCGCAGCATCGCGGCGAACGGCGCGAACGGCAGGCCCTCGGCGCCCAGATCCAGGCAGCCACCGGCGAGCAGACGGGCGCCGGACGCGGCCGCCACGGCCGTGAACTCGGTCACCAAGCGGGTCTTGCCGATCCCCGCCTCGCCGCCGATGAGCACGGTGGATGGCCCGCCCGCGCGGGCGCGTTCCAGGGCGGCGTCCAGGATGGCCAGTTCCTCGGAGCGGCCGACGAGGACGGGGCTTCTCATGCGAGCGCTCACATCTTCCAGGATGCCACCACCCTGTGACACTCCAGCCGGGCCGACCCTGACCATTCCGGCCGCGTCGACGGTGACACGCCGGGCGGCGAGCACCATGTCATGCCACCCGGCTGCCCGCCGAGCTGCGCTCATCGGCCGTGGCCGGCTGCCCTTCGGCGCCGTCGGCCCGGCCCGCCGCGGGCTGGGCGGGCGGAACGCGCCGGATGCCCAGTGGCGCCAGCGCGGCGGCAACGAGTTCCCGGGCGGGCCGGTGGTGACGGGCGGGCCGGGCGCGCCGGGACTCTTTGATCCACCGCTCCTGCTCCGCCCGCTGCTGCCAGTCCCTGATCCGGTCTGCGGACAGGGTTTGCATCAGGTAGGGATGCACCGATTCCTCCGGAGTTTCGGGGCCGGTCGGCCCCGTCCCTTCGAGACTCGCGGTAAGGACCCGGCGGCCGCATCGGGCAGTTGCCTTATCTTCGGCCGGGCCGCCTTAGCCGCCCGTAAGGCGCGGGATCCGCCGTCGGCACGCCCCCCCACCGCGACCGCCGGCACCCCCCCATTGCGACCGCCAGCATGCCCCACCGCGACCGCCGGCACGCCCCCACCGCGACCGCCGGCACGCCCCCATCGCGACCGCTGGCACGCCTGCGGCGCGACGCCGGGCTGACCCCGCCCGCGCCTCACCCGTCGCCCGGTCACCGGGCCCGCGGCACCCACGGCACCCACGGCACGGGTGCATGCGGCCGGTCATCGAAGGCCCACGAGCCCGATCGTGTGACAGGATTCGTGTCAAATGCCGGAGTCTGCCAAGGTCCCTGGCGGTCGCTCCCCGGTGCGGTTCTCCCGCATCGAGCAGACCAGGACGCACGTCTACATCGCCGAGCAGCTTCGCCGGGAGATCACCCTGGGCGTGTTGCCGACCGGTGAGGCGCTGCCACCAGAACGGCAGCTCGCCGCGATGTTCGGGGTGGCCCGGGCGACCGTCCAGCAGGCCGTCCGCATCCTCGAGGCGGAAGGGCTCGTCACGGCCCGGCGGGGCCGGGGGGGCGGGACCTTCGTTACCGGGCCGCCCAGCGACAGCGTGTCCAGGCACCGCCTGGTCGCCCATGTCAGCGGGAACCGGCGCCTGATCGAGGAAGCGGTCGCCTACCGGCTCGAGATCGAGCCGGCGGCGGCGGGCGAGGCCGCCCTGGCCAGGACCGCGGAGGACTTGGCCGACCTGGGGCAGATCGCGGGCCGGGCGGCGGCCACCACCGACGACGCGCTGTTCACCAGCCTCGATACCCAGTTCCACCTGGCGGTGGCCACGGCGGCCCATAACCGCTTCTTCGCCGAGGCGGTCGAGCGCGTCCGCCTCAGCCTCTACGAGGCCATCATGCTGCTGCCGGAGTCCCCCGTCTGGCAGCAGCGCAGCCTCCGTGAGCACGAGCGGATCTTCGCCGGGGTGGAGGCCGGGGATCCGCAGGCGGCCCGGGGGGCGATGCTCGCCCATGTGAGCCACACCGCCCGCAGCCTGCGGGCCCTTCTCAAGGCCCTGTGACTCGCTCAAAGCCTCCGGCGCCGCCCAAGTTCTCCGTTTCTCACTCAAAGCTCTCTGAGACAGTCTGGTCACTCCTTGATGACCGATTTACACTAAAGGCCTAGCGGGAGGGCCTTTACGGAACCGGAAAACGAGATCGGGAGGCCTGGTGATGGACGAAACGCCGGCGGCGGTTGGCACTGCCGGTCCTGACGCGCCGCAACGCGCGGGGCTGCGGGCCAACGCCATCGACCTGAAGGACGCCGTCATCGTGGGGATGGCGTCGTCCGGGCCGACGGCCTCTATCGCCCTTACCCTGGCCGCCATCGTCGGGGTCTCGAATTACGGCGGGCCCATCGCCATCCTCATCTGCGGCCTGCCGATGTTCGGCATCGCCCTGGCCTACCGGCGGCTCAACCGCTGGCAGGTGGACTGCGGGGCCTCCTACACGTGGATCGGCCGGGCCATCACCCCCTACCTCGGCTTCATCGTCGGGTGGATCATGCTGCTCGGCTACTTCCTGGGCACGATCTCCGACGTCCTGCCGATCGGGCCGTACGTCCTGACCGTCTTCGCCCCCTCGTACCAGAACTCGCAGCTCGCGGCGGCCCTGTCCGGGGGGATCTGGCTGGTCATTGTCACGATCATCGCCTACATCGGGATCAAGGTCACGGCGCGGTTCCAGTGGGTCCTGGCGACATACGAGTACATCGTTGTTACCGTGTTCGCGATCGTCGCCCTGGTCGCCGTGTTCGGCGGGAACGCGAAGTCGGCCTCGTTCAGCTGGAGCTGGTTTTCCTGGTCGGGCATAGGCGGGACCAGCGGTCTCGTGGGCGGGATCCTGATCGCCGTCTACATGTTCAGCGGCTGGGACACCTCCATCTACGTGAACGAGGAGACCGAGAAGTCCCGGGTCAACCCCGGCCGGGCGGTGCTCATCTCGGTGGGCACGCTGACCTTCATGTACGTGTTCTTCACGTTCGCCTACCAGGGGGCGGTGAAGAAGGGAGCGCTGCTCGCCCACGGTGACAACGCGCTGGCCTACATCGTGCAGCAGCTCGTCGGGTCACCGTGGGACAAGGTGATGATCGTGGCCGTCCTGTTCTCGGTGGTCGGCGCCACCCAGACGGCGCTGGTCTCCGGCGCACGGATCGCCTTCGCCATGGGCGGCGACGGCACGCTGCCGCGGGCCCTCGGGAAGAGCCACCCGGTGCACAAGACGCCCGCGGTGGCCACGCTGCTCTTCGCCGTCCTGGCGCTGATCGTCTTGTTCGTGTACGTGCTCGGGTCGGCGTCGGTGCAGGATTCCTTCACCAACGTGATCAGCTCGGTGGGGCTGATGTTCGCGCTGTTCTACGCGGCCACCGGCGCGGGCATGGCCGTCTACTACCGGAAGCTGGCGCTGCGGAGCGTGCGGGGCTTCCTCGAGCTGATAGTCGTCCCGGGGGTGTCCGCGATCTTCCTGCTCTGGGTGGTGGTGAAGTCGGTGCCAGGGCTCGGTGGCTGGTGGAGCCCGGTGCTGAAGCTCGCCTACATCATGATTGGCATCGGCGTGCTGCTGATGATCTGGGCGCGGGCGCGTCACCAGACGGACTACTTCAGCCGCCCGATCGAGGCGTACGATCCAGACACCGCGCGCGACGAGTGAGGCGGTGGCGGTGCAGGCCGCCCGTGATCTGGTGAAGAGGTAGGCGGGTGCCCAGGATCACGGGGTTCAACCACTTCAGCGCGGCCGTGTCGGACATGGACGCCGCCCTGGGCTTCTGGCGCGACCTGCTCGGGCTGGAGCTGCTGGGCCGGGGGGTCGTGGAGTACGACCATCTTGATCAGATCGTGGGGCTGACGGGAACGCGCATCGAGTGGGCGGAGCTCGCCCTGCCGGGCGGCGGCCTCGTCGAGCTTTTCCGGTACCTCAGCCCCGCGGGCCGCCCGCTGGGCGGCGCGGTGAACGACCCGGGGAAGACCCACGTGTGCCTGGAGGTGGATGACCTGGACGGACTGCTGGCGAAGCTGCATGCCGCCGGGACGCGCTCCGCCCATCCGGCCCCGGTCGAGATACCACGGGGAGACTGGCGGGGCTTCAGGGACGTCTACGTCTACGCCCCGGACGAGGTGGTGGTGGAGCTTGTCGAGCGGCCCGCTGACTGACGGGCCGCCGCTCGCCGGGCGGGTCGCGCTGGTGACGGGCGCCGCCGGGGCCATCGGGCGCGCGGTCGTGACCGCCTTCACGGCGGCCGGGGCGTGCTGCCAGGCGGCCGACGTGGTCCCCGGCGAGGGAACGCCGGCCTGCGACGTCACCGATGAGGCCTCGGTCGCCGCCAGCATCGAGGCCGCCCTGTCCCTCGGGCCGCTGACCGACGTCGTCCACGCGGCCGGGGTGGTCTCGGTCGGGCCCGTTGCGGACCTGACGGCCGCCGAGCTCCGCGGCGTCCTGGAGGTCAACCTCGTCGGCAGCTTCCTCGTGGCCAGGGCGGCCGCCGGGGCCATGGCCGGCGCCGGCTCGATCACGTTCGTGTCCTCTCAGGCCGGGCTCCGCGGAGGCGCGAACTGGAGCGCCTACTCTGCGTCGAAGGCCGGGGTCAACCGGCTGGCCGAGAGCCTGGCCCAGGAGCTTGCCCCGCGCGGCATCCGGGTCAACGCCGTCTGCCCGGGCAACGTCGACACACCGATGAGCGCGGAGGCGATCCGCCGCCTCGCGGCGGGCTCGGGGACGGCGGAGGCGGAAATCCAGGCCCGGTACCGGGCGGGCATCCCGCTCGGAAGGTTCGCCCGGCCCGAGGAGGTCGCGTCGGTATGTGTGTTCCTGGCATCGCCGCTGGCGAGCTACGTGACCGGCGCCTCGATCGTCGTCGACGGCGGAGAGCTGTCCGGCTGAACCATGGACGCTGACCTGCCCGCTGGCACCGAAACCATCGCCATCTGCGCCCCGGACAACGCCGGGAGGCTCATCGGCAAGAGGATCCCCGCCGGGCGCTGGGGCCCGGTGCTGGCCACGGGGCTGCCGATGCCTGACTTCCACCTGATCACCGGGATCGAGAACGTCCCGCTCACCGGCCTCACCGTGACCGGGCAGCACCGCGGCTTTCCCAACGGCGTGCTCCGGCCCTGCCCGGAGACGATGTGCCGCCCCGACTGGGAGCCCGGATCGGCGCTGGTGATCTCCGACGTGGCGGACGCCGACGGGCGGCTGGTCGAGCAGGCACCACGGTCGATCCTGAAACGGCAGGTCGCGCGGCTGAAGGAGGCCGGCCTGACGGCCACGTTCGCCTCCGAGCTGGAGTTCTACCTCTTCCGGACCCCGTACCGGCAGGCCTGGGCGTCCGGGTACCGGGACCTGGAGCCCTCCTATCACCTGCACGCCGACAACGACATCCTCATCGCCGGGTACGACCACGAGTTCGTCGGCAGCGTCCGGCGGGCCATGGACGCCATCGGCGTCGCGATCGACCAGTGGCAGGGGGAGGGTGGCCCCGGCCAGCACGAGATCAACCTCCACTACACCGATCCTCTCCAGATGGCCGACCGGCACGTGCTCTACAAGCACGGAGTGAAGGCCATCGCCCAGGCCCACGCGCTTTCCGCGACGTTCATGGCCAAGCCGTTCACCGGCCAGGCCGGGTCGGGCTGCCACGTGCATCTCTGTCTCTACGACGACGGCCAGCGGCCGCTGCTCGGCACGGCGGACCTTTCCCCCGTCGGCCGGTCATTTCTCGCCGGGCTGCTCACCTACGGGCCGGAGCTCACGCTCATGCACGCGCCGTATGCCAACTCCTACCACCGTCTCCAGCCGGGGAACTTCGCGCCGGTCAACGCGACCTGGGGCTGGGATAACCGGACCTGCATGGTGCGCGTCGTGGGGCGGGGCCAGGGGTGCCGATTCGAATTCAAGGTCCCCGGGGCTGACGTGAATCCCTACTTCAGCTTCGCGGCCATACTCGCCGCCGGGCTGGCCGGCGTGGATCAGGGCCTCGAACCCCCCGATCCCGTGCTGGGGGACGCGGAGGCCGAGCACGAAGCCCCCCGGCTCCCGGCCGATCTGACCGAGGCCGTCGCCGCGTTCGCCCGGAGCAAGCTGGCCGGGCAGGCGTTCTCGGCCGCCGTTCACGAGCACGTGCTCGGCCTGGCTCAACGGGAGCTGGACGCAACCCGCCGCCACGTCACCGACTGGGAGATTCAGCGGGGCTTCGAGAACGCCTAGGCCGGGCCGGCGCCGGCTACGTCATCTCGTTAGCCTGCACAGGTGACGGGCAATGAGGATCGGGCGGACGAGCAGATCGTCATGGACGCCGGGGATGCGCGCCTGGCGGGAGACATGTGGCACCCGGAGAGTGATCTCCGGGCCGGAGTCGTGATGATCGGCGGCTCGGGGCCGACCGAGCGCAGCAACGACGGGTACTTCGTCGCGTATCGCGACCAATTCACCAGCCACGGCATCGCCGCGCTCTGGTACGACAAGCGCGGGGTGGGTGGATCAACCGGAAACTGGGCGGCCGGGACCCTGGACGACCTCGCGCATGACGCGATGGCGGCCGTCGCCGCCCTGCGGCATGCGCTGGGTGACGCCGTGCCGGTGGGCCTGTTCGGGCACAGCGAGGGTGGATGGGTCGCGCTGCGCGCGGCCGCGTGGCCGGGGCAGGTCAGCTTCGTGGTCACCAACTCCTGCCCGGGCATGACGCCCGGGCGGGCGGACCGGCAGGCGGTCGCCAGAGCCGTCGCCGCCGAAGCCTGGCCGGACCACGACAAGGCAGCAGCGCTGCGGCTTTATGACGAGGTTGTGGGGGCCGCGGCGGATGACCGCGAGTTCGCTTACGTCCAGCAGCTTCTAGCAACCGCTCCGCAGCACGACATGATGCGTCCCTATATCGAACCGCTGGACGAGGAAATGTGGGCGTTCTTCAAGCGGGAGCACGATCACGATCCCATCCCGGACTGCCTGTCGCTGCGCTGCCCCCACCTGGCGGTCTTTGGCTCCGCCGACCGGCTGGTACCGATCGAAGAGAGCGTCGCGGCGTTTTCCGCAGCCGCCTGCACCACCGGACGGCATCCCCTGGCCACGATGACCATCCATGTCGTGCCGGGTGCCGACCACCGGCTGCGGACCGGGGCGGACGCGGTCCCCGCCGCACACCACCTGGCCTATCTCTGCGGGTGGATCACGAGCGCGGTTCAGGCCTGAGCCAGGTGATGCGGCGGCCTCCGCCGTGGCGGTGAGCCGCACCAGAGCCGGTGCTGAATGCCCCGGCGCCGACCGCGCAGTCTGGACGCGGGCCGGTCAGTGACTGGGCTGGGTGATGTCGTCGAGGAAGTCCAGCGTGGCCGCTGCATTGGCGCGGCGCCAGGCGAGCAGGGTCGCGTCGAAGCCCTTCCCCGGCGGCCGTTCGGCCTTGATGGCGGCGGCGATGGGCTCCAGCACGGCCCGCTGCCGCCGGATCAGGTTGGTGGGGTCGCGTCCCGCGCGGTCGAGGAGCGCGAGCTTGAGCAGCAACTGCGTGCGGACGTCGCGGACATGCTCCACGGGCGTGTCCAGCCAGCGCGCCGCGGCCTGCCGCCCCTGCGCGGTGACCGTGTATATGGTCCGCTGCGGGCCGCGGCCGGATTCGACGGCGGCGGGGGTGATCAGCCCGGCGTCCAGGAGCCGGCCGATCGACCGGTAGACGACCGGCCGGGGGATGTGCCAGATCCGGCCCAGCTCGCCACCGGGCGCGGTGAGCCGGGCGATGGCGAAGCCGTGCGCGGGCCGTTCGCTGAGCATCGCCAGGACGGCCTGCTCGGCCAGCGACAATGACGGCCCCTCGGTCATGAGTCCGAGCGTAGTGGCCCGGGCTGTCCGGCCAGCAGAGCCGGGTGGGTCACCGTCAGCCAGACGCCGGCATGGCTCCAGCCAGCCGCCCGCGTCCCGGCCCGTGACCAGACGCCCATGTTTCGGTAGTCTCAATGTGACTAGCAGGGCCCATCCGGAAGGCCGTCATGTCTGTCGTGGTGATGAGCGCGGTAGCCAGCCCCCCGCCGGCGCTGCCACCCTGCGGGCGCCCGCCCTGCCCGCCCCTCGGCATACTGGCGGATGGCACACCCTTCTACGCCCCGATCGGCGAGGTGGCCGCCGACGGCCCGCTGGTCACGTGCCATCTTTGCGGCCGGGCACTGCGCTCGGTCACCGCCCACCTCCGCGCGCACGGCTGGACCAAACAGGCCTACTGCGAGGCCTTCGGCCTGGAGCGCGGCCAGTCACTCGAGGGGCAGGAAACCCGCAAGCTCCGGGCGGCCGCGTTCACCTCACGCCTCGTCTTCGACCCGGCCGTACGCGCGGGCAGCGCCGCGGGGCGCG
>Ga0207700_10001330_pt1 | contig 14006 bp, 10 predicted proteins | sample LARL82metaG_FD_184348 | JGI IMG/M metagenome (GOLD analysis project Ga0207700, IMG submission 184348) | Corn, switchgrass and miscanthus rhizosphere microbial communities from Kellogg Biological Station, Michigan, USA - LAR L8-2 metaG... | ecosystem: Host-associated > Plants > Roots >...
AATCTCAAATCATTTACCAAGTCTCTATCAGAGTCACTCTCCATTGCAGATACAGTCAGTGCACACCAATCACAAGTTGCATTATCCGAATCATTACCAGTAGCTGATAGTACTATCGCTCAAACAAAACAAGTCTCACAACAACTCACAGAACAACTATCCATTAATGACAATGTGAATAAACAATTATCCAAAACTATTACAGATTCACTTGGACTCGATGATACAGTAACAGCAACAGGATCTAAAGTTGTTTCATTAACAGAATCACTCGGACTTGTTGATGTTACCTCAAGACAGAATATGAAATTATTCTCAGAAAATATATCTTTACAGGATTCTAGTACGGTATCAGCAAATCTAAGACAAGATCAAGAATTAATTGAAAATGATCAAAATACAGTTGTAATTGATCCAGCAAAATCACAACTGGTAATAGTTGACAGTAACGCAGCCTTGTCACAGATTACGGTTCCATCTACAGTGACAAACCCGACAATCAACTATTCTTCCATAACACAGACCAGCGGCAGTACAACCTCTGTACAAATTACTAACCAACTCAATATTACAAAAGATACAAACGGAGGTTCACAGGCTGCAGTCAAAGTCACAATTCCTGCAAACACAAACATAGCAGGCACATCCTGGAATGGTGTACTGGAATTACCAACAGTTCAAAGCTCTGCAAATCTCAACTTCCCAGTTGCATCAGGACAAGTTGCCACACCTCAAGTTGTGATTAATCTTGGTTCATCTACTACACCATTGACATTTAACCAACCAGTGCGTCTCTTGTTGGCAGGACAAGCAGGAGCACATGCAGGTTACTTCCACAATACAAATACCGTGACAGAAATAGCTGCAACATGTACATCTGATAGTATATCTGGAATGCCTTCTGGTGCAAACGAATGTAAGATCAATGTAGGTTCTGACTTGGCAATCTGGACAAAGCACTTTACAGGATTTGGTACATGGAGCTCAAGTTCTTCTACAACATCATCTTCTTCAACATCCTCTGCAGCACCTGCAGTATCATCAGCATCTAGTGGTGGCGCTGGAGGAGGAGCAGTGGGTGCAGGTCCAAGTTCTGGACAATCAGGACCTAGTGGATCCATCGGAGCGGGCGGAATCTTGGCAGACTTGAAGATACTTGATGTATCCTATGATACATGTGATACAAATACAGTCAAGATACTTGTTGAATATTCTGATAACAACCCAAGTGTCATACTTCGAACATCAATATCTGGTGTAGTGCAAGCTGTTCCTGCAAAAGACCAACCATTTGCAGCAGAAAATGAAAACGCTACAACAAAGAAACTGGTCTACGAAGCCCCGATAAACTCTAAAGAACAAACATTTGAAGTGCTAGCCTTGCAAGCAGTAGGACACAACATCTACTCTGTAGGAAAGACAATCGATGTAACACAATGTCATGATGAAATATCATTTGAAAACGAACAAGCAATCGTACCAATAGAAGTTGATACCAGTGCACCTAGAATATTTGATGCCAAGTTCCAACTAGACAATGGTACCAAGATTCTATCCTCTGAAGACAATCATGTAATCAATTCAGGATCCATGGCTGTATACGCAATTGTAGACAGCAAGACATCACTTGATGATGTAGAACTTAGATTCGCAAAGACAGGCGACTTTAACTACAATACAGTAAAGATGGATGTTACACCTTTACAGATCTCAAACTCTACATATCTGGTATCAGGAACCATATCCAAGGACGCAATCCAGGCACCTGCTGTATCATACTGGATTAGTGCTCACAATTCTGCAGGAAAGACAGTCAGTTCTGATGTTTATTCAATTGGAGTAAAGCCAAGCTATCCAGTTGTTGGTAACCTAGACCTTGATACCAAGATGGCAAGAATAGAGGGCACTACAGCTCATCCAACTGCATATTACACCAACAACTCTACTGGACCAGTCTATGGACGTGTTGTGTTGCTAGTCAATGGAGTTCCATCATATGCTTCTCCATCACAAGTATTTGCACCAGGACAGACCACAGTAACTCTAAACTGGAAGACTCCAACAGTTGGCAAAATATCCCAATACCAATTGCAAGCACAAGCAGAAATCTATGGAAAATCAATTGATACAGTATCATGGACTGTTTCAACATTCCCAGGAACTACAATCTTGCCCTTGTCCCAACTTGCAAATGTCTCAGATGTAACAGTAGGTAATAATACCATAGCAACAGCATCCACACTGTATTCATCATTTAAGAACGATGGAACAATGAACTTCAAGGTAACTGCATCTGATGGAACATGTGTAATAGGTGCAGAAAATAATTGTCTTGTCACAAAATCTACACTAGGACTTGCTGGCAACTTTAAGAGTGTAACAATAGGAGACCAGGTATACAGGGTACGATACACTGGTTCTGACGATCCACTTGAGAGATTCTCTATAACCTCTGTTGATTCGATGAGTGGCAACTGGAAAGTAGAGATTGACTCTGCAAGCAGTTTGTTGCCAATGGCTCACGCAATGGATGATGTATTCCTCAAGGTAAAATATAGAGCAGTGACATTACCATTTGTAACTGACAACCAATAATGGTATGTCTATGGAAATGCTGTAGCCTTGGCAAGATGAGAGTCAAGCTCTGAAATCTTTATTCTTTCTTGGCTCATTGAATCTCGGTTTCGTATTGTAACGGTATCATCTTCTAATGTCTGGTGATCAATTGTAACTGCAAATGGTGCACCAACCTCGTCTAGTCTTCTGTATCTTCTTCCTATTGCACCAGAATGATCCAGGAATGCATCGTACTTTTTTCGTAGCATGATGTATATCTCATCAGTCTTTTCAGCCAATCCGTCTTTTTTTACAAGGGACAATACCCCGACATGTACCGGGGATAGGTATGGCTCCAAGGATAACACAACCCTGTCATTTTCCTTGTCTTCACGTAATCTATGCTCTATCATGGTATACAGACTACGGTCTATTCCCATTGATATCTCAAAGACGTGCGGTAAAACTTTTGTTTCATCATCCATAACTTCGAATTTTTCTTTGCTTGTATTACCATGACTCTTCAAGTCATAATCAGATCTGTAATTGCACGCAACAAGCTCAAGCCAACCTGTGTTTGTCTCAACCTCAAAATCAAATGCTACTGTGGCATAGAATGCCTTTTCCTTGTCTCCAAGTTTTCTAAACCTGCTTCGTGCTACATCAATTCCTGTCTTTTGGTAAAATTCTACCAGCAAGCCAAGATAGTACGCAACAAGCTTGTTTGGAACAAGGCCTGAATCAACTGCCTCTTTGCATGTCATATTTTTTATTGTATCATCTACCATTATTCTGATCTGTGTGTTTTCTACCTCTGAGAATTTGGCAAGATCATCAAGCTTGCCTGGATTGCAAAATACTTCAATCTCTGCCTGATAAAATTCTCGTAATCTAAGAAGGCTCTGCCTAGGTGATATCTCATTTCTAAAACTCTTTCCTATCTGGGCAACACCGATTGGAAGTTTTCCGCGCATTGTCTTGAACAATCTTGGAAAGTCAACAAAGATGGATTGGCATGTCTCTGGTCTGAGATATGCTGACTCTCCTTGAGCACCTATTCCAACTTTAAACATCATGTTGAATTTTTTTATGCCGTCAAAATCTCCCTTGCATTTTGGACACTTGATATTTTTTTCTTGTATAACTTTGTCAAACTCTGCCAAGTCTGCACTTTCTGGAACTGTAATTGATGTAATTTCTTCAATCATTTTATCAGCCCTAAAGATTGATTTGCATTTTGTACACGTTGCAATTGGGTCTGCAAAACTTGCCAAGTGGCCTGATGCTACAAATACACTCTCTGACATTATTTGAGAACCGTCAATCTCCCACATCCTGTCTCGTCGGACAAGCTCTCTTCTCCACAGTTCGATGAACTTGTTCTTCAGGCTGACACCGGTTGGACCATATTCCCAAAATCCTGCATGTGCATCAGAATAGATTTCACAGCTTGGAAAATAAAATCCGCGCTCCAGTGCAAGCTGTATTATTTGATCGTAATTCATGATATCATCAATCCTCTATGCTAACTCTTTTACCTTTTTCAAATTCCCAACATCATCGCGTCTTTCATCAATTGGTGTCTCTAAAATAATTGGAATCTTTTTGCGATTTATTGCCTTTATGATATATCCTAACCCCTTCTCACCAATCTGTCCCAGTCCAATGTGCTCGTGTCTATCTAGATTGCTTCCTAATTCTCCCTTGGAGTCATTGAGGTGTAAAATTTTGAGATGTTCAAATCCAATTGCTTGGTCTAGTTTTTCAAGTGTTGCAGCTGCACCTTTTTCTGTACTCATGTCATAGCCTGCTGCAAAACCATGGCAAGTATCAAAACATATTCCAAATCTTTTGGCAGGCTTTAGTTGAGACAAGATGGAGCCAAGCTGGTCAAGATCAGAGCCGACACTATTTTTTTGTCCTGCAGTATTTTCTAAAAGAATCGTCACGTCATCTGAAGTATCTTTTGCAGCCTTTGTAAATGCCTTGACCAACATCTCAATTCCTTTTTCATCTCCTTTTCCCTTGTGGCTTCCAAGATGTGCAACAAGATATGGAATCCCTAGCTTGCTGCATCTTTTTGCTTCGTCTATTAGGGAATCAAGGGATCTTGCAAATGGATCATCTTCTGGAGAAGAAAGATTTGGTAAATACGGCATGTGTGCTACTGTTGCAAGCCTATCAATCTTTGACTTGGCAAGTTTTTCTTTGAAACTTGTTGCATCACTAGTTGTTAGTGGCTTTGCAGCCCATCCTCGTGGATTACGAGTGAAAATCTGAAATGCTGAACATTCTGTTGCTACTGCGTTATCAACAGCCTTGTCTATCGAGCCTGCGATGGATACATGTAATCCAACCTGCATGTCACTAATTTATTTGGGCATAATTTAAACTCGTGGTGAAATAATCCAAAAAGCGTATGACCCTTGCTTGATGGTAACAGGATAATCAAATTTTTAAGGTTAGAAAAGACAAAGAAAACATGCTAAAGATTGGAGTAAAGGATCTGGCAAAATATCCTTTTCTTACAGAGGCAGGAGAGTATCTGAGAAATACTGGACTGAGCCTTGAGCAGCTTGGGCATTCCGATTGGCAGCCAATTGTTGAAAAGGCATATGGCAGAATTGTGGTTGCCTCATCTGGACAGATCTATGGCTCTGATCTTGAAGGATTGGACAATGATTCTGAACTGTTATCATTTCTTGTGGCAATAATTCTGTTAAAATCTGCAGGCATTGCTACCTTGATCCGAAGGTTCTCACTTGCAGAATCACGAAGAGCCGAGCGGTACCTACAGCAGGACCTGTGGGTAAGCAGAGACAAAAAAAACCTGGAACTTCCATTAAAAATAATCCAGGATCTCTTTTCAATTAACGTATCAATTGACAATGAAGAGTTTGTCATCAAGGTGCCTGATTATTTACAAAGGGCTGTGCATTTTCATGAAAAGGAATGGAAGCTTGTAAACCGAAGAGTTGCAAATGGTTTTGTTTATCTTAGTGCACATGAAACAGTCAGGCTGATACGGACTGAGCTTGGCGAGTACATCAATGCAAAGATCCAGTCAGTAAGTGTTGATTCCATTCCGCAAAGCTTCAAGAGTCGGGTAGATGACTTGGTTGCACTTGCCAAAAAGTTTTCTGATACAACATATGTTTCCTCTGAATATCCTCCCTGTGTAAAACACGGAATCGAAGTTTTAGAAAAGGGAGAGAACCTGCCTCACTCTGGAAGATTTTTGCTTGCTACATATCTTCTATCAAAGGGCCAGACAGTTGACCAGATTGCTCCCTTGTTCAAGAATGCTCCGGATTACAACGAAAGGACTACGAAATATCAGTTAGAGCACATCTCAGGCTCGTCTGGAAGCGGAACAAAATACCAATGTCCGTCATGTGAAAAACTACGAAGTGAAAGTCTTTGTTTTGCAACACCTGACTGTGATGGAATAATAAATCCTGTACAGTTTGGCAAAAAGAGGAAGAGTCCATGATTGAAAAAGATGTATCTCTGATACAATCTGCATTCAAGGAATATTATTTTAATCGCTTTGACTTGATACATGTCCCGCAACGTGCTACAGAACGAGAGTTTGGGTATCAAAAGTTCAACTCTGGAATGACCAGACACTTGGTTGTAAAAAACGACAAGGAACTTCATCTGTTATTGATGAGAGAGGTTCCATCTGATGTGTACTGTTCCAATGCATACTATACATTTCCAAACCTTCCCATGTCTGAAAAAGACTGGAAGGGTGCTGACTTGATATTTGATATCGATGCAAAAGACCTGGGCCTTTCATGCAGAAAAGATCATACTGTATTCAAGTGCAGCTCTTGCAATAATCATGCAACTGAATTCCGGTCACAGTGTGCCAAGTGTGGTTCACCAAAATTTGAGACTGTATCTGTTGGATGCAAGAATTGTATCTCTGAATCCAAAAAAGAGGTTACAAAACTTGTTGATATAATTACAACTGATCTTAATGTGTCCAAAGAACAGGTTGAAGTTTATTTTTCAGGAAACGAAGGATTTCATCTTCGTGTAACAAATGTAGATTATGAACAATTAGGTTCGCAAGAAAGGGCAGACCTGGTGGACTATCTCATGTTCAACGGTGCAGTACCTGAATCATTTGGAATGAAGCGACAAGACAATTCCAAGTCATCTCTTCCAACCTTTGATGAAAAAGGTTGGAGGGGAAGAGTTGCACGCAGATTGTTTTCATCAAAATCAAAGGCACCCAAAATAACACGTGAAATAATTGCAAGTGGATATTCTGCATTTCAAGTCCAGTTGGAAGAAATAAAAAAAACCATGGGAGTTCGAGTCGACCCCAAGGTTACTATGGACATTCACAGGATATTTCGGCTTGAAGGATCAATTAACAGCAAGAGCGGACTCTCAAAGATCCATTGCACAAACCTTGATTCATTTGATCCATATTTGGAAGCATGTCTTTTGGGAGATGATACCGTTGATATCATTGCAGACTGTCCGGTGCAGATCAGACTCAAAAACAAGAAATTTGGGCCCTATCATACCGAAAAAGTCTCTTTGCCAAAATATGCAGCAGTCTACATGTTGTGTAAAGGCCTAGGAAATGCAGTCTGACAAACTTCTTTTCACTTATTAATGGTATTTTGGAAAAGAAATCAGGTAGACATTAATTTGACACAAAGGAAGGTAGCTTGATTTTGTACAACTCATCGACCCAGTCCAGCCCGCCTCCGCGTGATGCCGGAAGATATGTCAAAATTGGTGTTGCCGCTCTAATTGCAATTGTAATCTTTGTTCTGACAAGCAACCAGGCAGTGGTATTATACATGAACTCGCAAGAGTTTGGCAGTCTGTTTACAAAACCATTATACTTTTCACTTGTATCTGCTCTAGTTCTTGCCGCTATTACACTGATTCGGGTGAACATAAAAAACCGCTCATCAATGGCATGGTACGGGCTAAACGTTGTCCTGACATTTTTCAAGCGAGGAAATAATTATTCTGTAACAGAAAACATTCCAAGCTTCAAGGAATACAAGCTAAGTGTTCCAAACTTTATCATCTGGCAAATAACAAAGGTCGTTCTCTTTGGTGCATTCTTTGCAAATCTAATGTTTGGGTTTGCACTTGTCTATCTGCTTGATGGCCATGACTTGAGTATTAACAGCATATGGAAGATATTCTCACTTCCATTTGTCACACCGCCTACTGACCCGTCCTATGCTGCAACTCATGTTGTTCCAATGATTCCATCTCTTACAATTATTGTTCCGCCACTACTTGCTGTCATTGGTCTTAGACTTGTGCTCTATGTGGGGCTGCATAATATCGTAGGACTTGTTACTAGATATCTGCAAGATGCTGCAAAGGGCAAACCAAAGTTTCTAGATTATGTATCTACAATTGAGGCAATAATTGGAATTGGAATAATCTGGGCTGGAATAAACATGTTCTTTACAAACCAGATTGATTACAATACAAAATATGCAATAGGCGGTACACTTGCTGCAGGCTTTGCATTAATTGGATTTTATTTTGTTGACAAGTTCAAGTCTAGAGTAATCATACTACCATCAAAACGTGACATCTACATTCGTGTACTTACTTTGATTGTAATTGCACTCATTGCAGGTTCCATAATGATGGTAAACAATAGCATTGCAGATGCAAGAAAGATAGAATTTCTTGGTCCATACAAGGCAGAACAGATTGGCGTAAACCGTTACCTTGGACAACTAGACCAGATATCAGTAGTTCCTCATGACGTAAAACTAACTTCTGTTTCTCCGGGAGACATTCCAAGTTACGTAGCACAAAATAATGATCTGCTAAGCAAGGTCCGAGTCTGGGACTGGGATGCAGCATTTGCAAAACTAAAGCCAGAGATTGGTCTTATACCATATGTAAATTTTGAAAATAATGATATTTTGCGATTCAATGATACGCTGTACTGGTCTGCATCGATGAAGCCTGTACTGCCTGATTCAGTTACACAGGAAAACACGTGGTATAACCAGCATCTTGTATACACTCACGTTGATAATGGTTTTCTTACACTTAATGCTCAGAACGGTACAATTGTTGACAGCAGCAAATTCTTCCAGCAACGAATGATATACTATGGAGAGGGTGGTCTATTTTCAGACACGTGGGCTGCCTATCCTCAGAACAGACAGACTACGGCAGAACTTAACAATGCAACATACAATGGAAGTGGAGGAATTGATGTCAAGCCTCCAATCAGCCAACTCTTTGAGCCAAACTTTTTCTTGTCATATCCAACTGAACCAATTCATATCATAAGATACAGAGATGTCCATGACAGAATGCAATTGCTTTATCCATATTTCCAGTATGACTTGCAAGGAAAACAACTGGACATTCTTCCAGTAAGTGATGGCAAGAACACATACTGGCTTGTACCATTGATTGTAGGCTTTGATACTCAAAATGTTCCATGGTCATTTAGCAATCCATACTTGAGATTGGTGGGCTTTGCATTAGTTGATGTCTACAACGGCAAGGTGACTCTAATCAAGACAGGTGATGACTTTTTCACAGACATGTTTGCAAGTCAGTACCATGACCAGTTCATTGACATGCCACCATGGCTTGGCAAGCAGCTTCGATATCCAGAAGCTCTCTTTAACTGGAGAGTTGAGATGTTCAACATTTACCACGTGACAGATACTTCAACATTCATACAGGCAAAGGACTTTTACGAAGTACCGCAAAACCTTGGAACTTATTATGTGGAAGAGAAACCTCCTGGATTTGACAAGCCCACATATGTTGGAATACTTTCCCTTGAACTACGAGGCTCTCAAGGCCGAAACTTGGCAGGATACATGATAGTACAAAATGATGTTTCAACCTTTGGCAAGATGCAGTTCTATCAAGTACCGCTTGATTCCAAGACAAAACTTCTAGGTCCATCTGCAGTACAAGAAGCGTTAGCAAGGGAATCAGACTTTGCCCAGCTACAAACTCTGTTGCGAACCCCTAGAATAGGAGATAATATTTTGTACAAGATAGGAGATCAAGATGTTTACTTTATTCCTGTTTATACTGCAGGCTCTGGTGGAGTGGTAACACAACTTGGTACCATCGCAGCAGTTGGTGCTGCATTTGATGGTGAATACTTTGTGGGTCTAGGAAATACACCACAACAAGCGTTTGCTACATACTTGGCAAAGGTCAGTGGTGTTGCACCATCAAACATCACTGCAGCATTACAACTAGATGAAACATCTAGGGTGTCAACGATAAAAACAATACTTGATGATCAAAAGATGATAGTACTTACTCCAATTGCCCTCCAGTTCCCGCTTACATTTGAGGAAGGCAAGGTGTCCTTTACGCAACAGTCTGATCTAGACAAGACAAAGAGTCTCATATCTGAATTTGTGAAAAACTTTGTCCAGCCTAAAAACAAGATACTATTCTGGCAAGAAAATGGCACTGTAAAACTTGGAGCCATATCCGTAGAGGACAGCGTACCAGAACTGCACTATATTACAATAGGTGTACGATAGATTGCTGCTAGTTGTAGACAATGGCTCTGTCTACACCCAGTCACTTTTGGACTGTATAAAAAATCTTGATGTAACATTTGAGCACCATGTATTCTCTGATGTATCATCACTGGATCTTGGAAAATATTCTTCCGTTATACTATCCGGAAGACGAAAAAACAATTCTGAAATGAACATGATAAACTCAAAACTTGTCAAGCACTCACTTGATGGAAACAAACCATTGCTTGGCATATGCTATGGTGCAGAGATACTTGCACTCACACTTGGCGGAACAATAAAAAAAATGACATCACCTAGACATGGTATACATAAAATCCAGATAACAAAAGACAATCCTCTATGTAGTGGAATCATTGATGCCTTTGAGAGCCATTCTTACATGATATCAAAACTTGGCTCTTCTTTTATTCCGCTGGCCTCATCAGATGACTGCAAGTTTGAGGTATTCCAGTATGAAGACAAAAATATTTTTGGAACGCAATTTCATCCAGAGATGAGCACAGACGGAAAATCTCTGCTTGAAAAATTTTGTAACGTTACACAGTTTTAATATCGTATAAATTATTGATCCCTTGATGGACCCAACCCACACACTAGAGATACCGATTGTAAAGGAAGAAAACATTTGCTTGCCACTTGTTGTCAGTGCGGTATCGAAATACTGGGGAGTGGACCTGCCGCTAAAAGAAGCTGCAGAGATTGCAAAAAAATATCAAAACATGAAAGGCAGCATACTCATTGAAGGTGTCGAGCTTGCAGAAAGGCATGGCCTTTTGGGTGTGATAGTAAACTCTAACCTAAAGGAACTTAAAAAAATGATAGACATCGGGGTTCCTCCAATTGTTATCTTGCCTGGAGTAAAAGATGTGGTACAGCATGCATCACTTGTTGTTGGATACGACGATACAGAAAAGACAATATTTCATTACATCCCAGAGCCTGAAAAGATAGGGGCAATACCTGAGAAAATATTTGATGAACAGTGGCAAGAAGATGACAGGCTGATGATCTTACTTGTTCCAGAGGATATTCTACAAGATATCAATACGTTTGATGGTAACAAGACAAGATCCAATAGATTATGCTTTGACGGGGAAAAATTACGGTTACAGGGAAAGACTGGTGAGGCAATGGCAACACTGAGACAGGCACTTGAAATAAACAAGTCAAACTCTACTGCCATGTGTCTCCTGGCTGGAATACTAAATGATCAAAACTCTAGTGAAGCCGTGGTATACTATAACAAAACTATACAGCTACATTCCAAATATTATCTTGCATACAGGGGGCTTGGAAATTACTATCTCAAGACAAAGGAATATGCAAATGCAGAAAAATACTATACTCTTGCACTGGAGGTTGATTCCACAAGATTTGCACCAATCTACAAGAACCGTGGATTGGTAAGATATGAGCAAAAAAAACTTGCTGAAGCAAAACAAGACTTTGAAAAATATCTAGAACAGATGCCTGAAGCACGTGACAGGGCTGGAATTGAGCAGGCAATATCTGAATTGTGATACCATCTTTGCAAAAAGAATTTAACGATATATTTCCAATCAGAAACAAATGGATTGCATCTTTTGTAAAATAATCAACGGAACAATTCCTGCAAAAAAATTGTACGAGACCCAAAACTCTCTTGCTTTCTTGGATGCATTTCCTCTTGCACGTGGACATACGCTTGTGATTCCAAAGAATCACTATGACAAGGTACAAAAGATGAATCCCAAAGACAATGGGGATCTCTTTGAAGTAGTAAGAATAATGGCTGGAAGACTAGAATCAATTGCACCATCTGTGTTGATTGCAGTCCATAACGGAAAGGAAAGCGGCCAAGAGGTGCCTCATGTACATGTACACTTGATACCGCGAGACTCTTCTGATGGGGCAGGTCCGGTTCATAGCATGTTTTCAAAACGACCATCACTTGATGAAAATGAATTTGAAAAGATTGTAAAAATTATAAAATAAGTGCGGAGTGCGGGAATTGAACCCGCGACCTTCAGCTTGGGAAGCTGACGTCCTGCCAGGCTGGACTAACTCCGCTGGATCGAAATTTGGTATCTAACATTATATAGTTTAGTTGACAAATTAATTCATGGATGCAAAATGTCCAAAATGTGACAAAGTTGCAATACTTGATGATGAAGCAACAAGTGTCAAGTGTCCATACTGTGGGTTTGAGGCAAAATATGAAGACTATCTTGATATGATGAGGGAAAAGGTTGGGCAACTGGCAGAAAACTTTCAGTTTGATAGACCTGGTTTTTAATTACCAAAACGAACCCTTGTCTGAGCAGTCCAAGTGTGCTCCGCAGTTTGTGCATACCATGTGACAGGCCTGCATTGATACCATTATCTTGTCACAGCGTGGACACTTGATGGATTCGTTCAATGATATAGCAACGTCTTCGCATTTTTAAAAGATTAGGGCGCCAAACGTTAATTAATAGTTCAGAGATTTTTTTTACTACTTGGCAACATTCAAGCTAAACATATCTGACAAGAAAGGAAGGACCATTACCAAAGAGGTAAAGGAAAAAGAAGCAGGACCATTCTTGGGCTTGACTGTAGGCGCTGAACTTGATGCTGCATTGGTAGGAGAAGCAGGCAAACTAAAGATAACTGGTGGCAGCGACAAGTCTGGAGTTCCACTAAGAGGAGACATCCACGGCGGTGCAAGAAAATATATTTTATTATCAAAAGGTGTTGGACTACGAGATGCTGAAAACGGACAACGAATTCGTAAACTTGTAAGAGGCAATACTATAACAGAAGAAGTCTATCAGCTAAACTGTTCCTTTGACGGAGAGTTAAAGGTAGAAGAAAAAGCAGCTGAAGGACAAGAAAAAGAAGCTGCCGAGAAAAAGGCATAGGTTAACATATCAGGTTTTCTAAATTTGTACGTGCACTGGAAAGATACTCTTCCTGATTGGTATGTAAAAAAATATGGATACCAACCTTGTGTAAACATTGGAACTGCAGGTCATGTTGATCACGGAAAGACTACACTAATCCAAGCATTGACTGGTGTGTGGACAAGCGCACACAGTGAAGAACTAAAACGAGGAATTACTATTAAAGTTGGATATGCTGATGCTGCATTTTACAAATGTAAGAGCTGTGAAGTTCCGCTTGGTTATTCCGTAACACCCAAGTGTAATAATTGTGGAAAGGAAAGCGAACTATCTCGTGTTGTAAGTTTTGTAGACAGTCCTGGCCACGAAAGCCTGATGGCAAACATGCTCTCAGGGTCTGCCTTGATAGATGGGGCAATGCTCCTAGTTGCTGCAAATGAAAAAGTTCCGCAGCCCCAGACAAAGGAACACTTGCTTGCATTACAGACACTTGGGATAAAGCAAGTTGTTATAGTTCAAAATAAAGTAGATTTGATATCGTATGAACAGGCAATGGAAAACTATTCTGATATTGTCAAGTTTGTCAAGGGAACAAGTGCTGCCAAAGCCCCAATAATTCCAATCTCTGCACAATCAAAACTAAACATTGATGCACTAATTGGTGCCATTGAAGAGTCCATACCAACTCCTGAGCGTGATGATAAAAAAGACACTGTCATGCATGTGCTACGATCATTTGACATCAACAAGCCTGGGACCAAGATAAAAGACATCAAGGGTGGTGTCATTGGAGGAAGCATAATACAGGGAACATTCCAGGTCGGAGATGAAATTGAGATAAAGCCTGGTCTACCAAATGAAAAGACTGGAAAATACGAATCAATCTTTACACAGATTGCATCCCTTGGAACAGGCGCAGGAATTGTAAAAGAGGTAAAGGCTGGTGGACTGATTGCACTTGCAACAAAACTTGATCCTACCATGACCCGAAGTGATTCACTGATTGGTTCTGTGATAGGAAAACCTGACACACTACCTGAAAATTCTTACA
>Ga0207700_10001331_pt1 | contig 14004 bp, 12 predicted proteins | sample LARL82metaG_FD_184348 | JGI IMG/M metagenome (GOLD analysis project Ga0207700, IMG submission 184348) | Corn, switchgrass and miscanthus rhizosphere microbial communities from Kellogg Biological Station, Michigan, USA - LAR L8-2 metaG... | ecosystem: Host-associated > Plants > Roots >...
CTGGTCGGGCCCGCGTACGACCCGTCGACCAGGACAACGCAGCGACCACCAGCACCGGGCGAGGAGCCCCGGCGGCTCGAAGACGTGCAGAGCAACCCGCACCTGCTGCGCGAGCCAGGACCGGGCGAGACGCCGATGACGATGGACGAGCGCCGCGCGCACCAGGACACGCTCGAGCAGCGCTACCAGGCGAACACCGAACGGCTGGCAGCGATCGACGAGCAGCTTCGCAACCCGACGGCCAGGCCCGAGCGACCGCCGTGGGCGGCAGGCTTCACCAACGACCAGGTTGCGACGATGGCGGCGAAGGTCGGACGCAGCCCCTATGAACCTCTCTGGTGGGAGAAGGCTGGTCTGGAGGCCGGCTCAGGCGAAGTGCGCGAGATGGTCAACGAGGGGGGCGTCGAGCGTGGGCGCTTTGACGCGACGCGTACGTCAACACCCGCGGAGCTCCGTGCTGAACAGCGTGCGCTGCAGCAGGATCAACTGCATCTCGAGGCCGCGGGTGAGCAGCAGGCAACCGCGCCGGACAATGCCCGCTTCGTGCGGCCGCCAGAGCGTGCCGCGGGAGCGCTGCCGTTCGGTGAGGGCGGCGCAGCCGACCCTGGCGCGCAACTCGCGCAAGAAGTCGTTACCAGCAAAGGGCGCGCCACGTCTGACGTAAACCAGGTGACGGCGACGCGTGGCGACGTTACGGGCCGCGGCATCGTCAATCCCGCGGAGGTCGTGACGGAGGCGCCGTCGGAGGCGACCAGGGCGCTGATGCCGAACCTGAACGCGATCGGTAAGGACATGCCTGAGGTCGTGGCGCAGATTCAGAAGTCGGTCGACGACAACCCGGCGTTGTGGGAGCACTACAAACAGGGCACGATCACCTTCGACTCGCTCAAGAACGACCTGGCTGCGCGCGTGGGCATGACCAAAGAAGACTGGCTCAAGACGAAGGTCGGGCAGGCATTCAACGACCAGGAGATGGTCGCGCTGCAGGCGGCGATGATCGAAGAGCAGGCGCGTCAGACCGATATGGCGAAGAGCATCCTGAGCAAGGGCGGCGTGGACAACCTCACGCCCGAAGAGCTCGCCTACTCGATCACCCAACTGACGCAGGCGCAGTCGCTGGCCGCGGTTGCCAAGGGTGCGGGCAGTACGGTGGCGCGCTCGCTGAACGCACGCAAGGTCAGCTTCACCCGACAACTTGCCAGCGACATCACTGCGCAGAACGAGCGTCGTGCGGCGCAGCGTGTGAAAGCGCAGGCCGCTCGGGTCGCGACCAGGGCCGGCGACCTGCTCGACAACGCGAAGACGCTGGATCAGCAGAAGGCAGCAGCGACCGCGGCAGCATCCCGTCCCGCAAGACCGGGAGCGCCGCGGACGCCGCAGAACATCATCGACCAGATCGCCAACGCGTACGACGAGCTGGATCGCTACAACGCGATGAGCCTGCACGAGAAGGCGGACGTGTTCGACAAGCTCAAAGCGCAGCGCGAAGCGGCAGCAGCAGCCCGCGCGAGCGCTGTCCGCGGTGCGCCCGAAGAGCTCCTGTCCGCGCTGAAGCAGGAGCTCAAGGCCGAACAGGACAACTTCGCCAAGCGCAAGAACACCTGGGAAACGATGGCGTTCATGGACTCCAAGACGGCGGAGAATGCCGCGCGTGAGCGGGCTGCATTCCGCGGCGGTCTGTACATCGAGCAGCAGCGTCGCGTGGCGCAGAACGCGCTGAAGGGCGCCGATACGGAGATCAACCGCGCGTTCGACTCGGAGCTCAAGCGCCGCGGCCAGCAAAGCGCCAAGGCGCAGAAGCTGCTCGAGAGTCTGGGCGGCACAGAAGTGACGAAAGACGTGCTCAAGAACTACCTGGCCGCGCTATCCGATCCCAATCCGATGGTCGCTGCCAAGTTCCTTCAGAGCACGGCGAGTATGTCCAACTGGAAGCGGGCGACGGTCGTGCGCCTGGCCGGGCTGGTGTCCAGCCCGATCACGCAGATGGTCAACATCGGTGGCAACGTCGCGGGGGCGATGATCGAGGTGCCGACCCGCGGGCTGGTAGTCGGCATCGACGCGCTGCGCGCTGCGGCGACCGGTGGCGAACGGCAAGCCTACGCCGGCGAGATACTGCCGATGCTGAAGGCGTACGGCCCCGGTTTCTTGGGGCAGTGGGACAACGCGTACCGCGTGCTGAAGACGGGCTTTACGCCCGAGCAGCTTGCCGATCCGACCAGGATCCGCGGTGCGTTCTCGCGCAGCGAACTGCTGAACGCTGGCGTTGAGGCGCCGCTGCGTCTGCTCGGTGCGGCCGACCAGCTGTTCCGCGGTGGAGCAATGGCGGCGCACTCGATGCGCGTCGCGACCAGGCAGGCGATCCGTGAAGGTTTCAGCGGTCCGCAGGTCGCAGGTCGTGCGGCGTCGATCGTGAAGAATCTCGAGGACTATCCCGAGCTTGCCAAAGAAGCCGCAGACGCGACGGCGCGGCAGGTCTATCAGGAACGCCGCGCTGGTCTTGGCGGAGGCAACAAGCCGTTGCCGGACGTCGCCGAGTTCGGCGTCAAGCAGGTGCTGCCCTTCTACCAGACGCCGATGAACATCACCGCGCAGGGTGCGGCGCTGAGCCCGTTCGGCTTCACCGGCGCGCTGCAGAGCTCGCTGAAGGCGCGCGGCATGGCTGTCGGCACGGCAGCAGAACGTACCGTGCGGGGGCGGGAGACGCTGCTCGCCGAAGAGCGCGCCGCGCGCGCCATCATCGGTAGCGCCATCCTGGGCGGCGGCATCGCGCTCGGCAGTGCGGGCATGTTGACCGGCTCGTACCCGATTGATCCAAAAGAAGCGTCGACGCTGCCGCAGGGCTGGCGACCGTGGTCGTTGCGGATCACCAGTCCGATCGACAACAACACCTACTACCTGCCGATGCAGAACTTCAACGCGGCGGGCTTCCCGCTGGCGATGGCGTCGATCCTGACCGATCCGCAACACCGCGGCAAGACACTCGCCGATCCGGACGAGCAACTCAACGCTGTCACGGCGATTGGTCGCTACGTGCTGGATAACACGTTTCTGCAGGGGCTATCAGACGTGGTCAACACGCTGCACGATCCGAAGAGTGCGGCGCAGAAATTCGGCGAGGGCCTGGCCGCGAGCTACGGTCCGTACTCGAGCCTGGGGCGGGAGATGCAGCGCATTCAGGGTGTCGCGACCAGGAATCCGCACAACGGCTTCGTCGGTCTGTGGGAGGCGCTCGAGTCGAACTATCCCGGCGCGTCAGCGAACGTGCCTGAGGCGACCACGCCGCTCGGCGAGCCCAGGACGCAGGGAGCGACCGGCATCGCTCGGGTGGTGCCGTACCGCTACGACATCGAGCGCGACACGCCGTTACTGCAGCAACTGCGCGAGTCGGGGGTGGGCATTCCGACGGAGCACAAGTCGCTCAACTATGGCGGGCAGCACATCGACCTGACCGAAGATGAGCAGGACGTGCTCAAGCGGCAGCGCGGCGAAGCGCTGAAGCAGTACCTGGACCCATACGTCAACGACCCCAAGTTCCAGAACCTGAGCCAGGCGGAGCGCAACCGCTACCTGACCGTGCTGGTGTCGCACGCGGTGCAGTACGCCGACCACCAGTTCCTCAACGACATGCCGGGCGCCGACCTGAGCTCGCGGCTCAAGCCGAAGACCGTGCCTGATCCGTACTATCTCGGCGACGCGGGAGCAGCGGCCTGATGCCTACCAGCTATCCAACCAAGCAAGCCGCGGTCGATGCGGTCTTCGGCGCCGGCACGAAGATTCTCGGCGAGCAGGCCAACATCGGCGACGCGCCGAACGACAAGTTCGATCCGTCCAAGCCGGTCGATTCGGTCGTCAACCCGCGCACGGTCAAGAAGCCGAACGGCTCGGTCCTCTCCGTACAACGGGCGGACGGCACGCCCGACACGATGGTGATCAGCGACGCCAAGCCAGTTGGCGGTGACACGACCGGCGGTGGCAAGGGCGGGGTTGGGTACGAGGTCCTGGAGGGCGGCAAGACCACGCCGAAGGCGACTGGCTCGCCGATATCGGAGTGGGACCGACTCGACTCGAGCGGTAAGGTCATCCCGCCCGGCGACACGACCACGCCCGCGGTCGCGATGCGCGATCCGAAGGCGCCCGCAGGCTCGCAGCCGTACACCATCACCGGCGGCACCGAGCTCGGCGACCCCTCGACCTGGACGCCGATCCGCGAGGACCCGAAGAACGACCAGTCGCGTGTCATTGGCCTGTACGACCCGAAGTCGCAGAAGGTCGCCGCCAGTGTCAGCGCAGCGCCTGGCGCGAAGCCCTCCGACCCCAGCAAGTGGACGCCGATCTACCGCACGCCTGGCGACTCGAGCAGTGGTGTCGTCGGCCAGTGGGACCCGACCAACAACGAGCTGCACGCCGTCTCGGCGGCGCCGGACGGGACGCAGATCGTTGCCACAACGACGGCGATCTATTCCATCGACAAGGACACGGGTAAGAGCACCAAGGTCCAGGACCTGGACCCTGCTGCCGTCAACAAGCAGGCGGTCACGCTCGGCAGCAAGGTCTACACCTTCGATCCCAAGGATGGGTCGTTCACGCTGCCGCCTAACGTGCAGGCCGCGGCGACGGTCGGCAACAGCACCACGCTGAAGGACCTGGTCTGGTACGACGACCAGGGCAAGGAAGTCGGCCGCACACCGAACCCGAACTACGGCAAGGCACCCGTTACCGCGCCGACGCCGAACACGGTCGCGCCGATGATTCAGGTGCCGGACCCGAAAGATCCGTCGCAACTGGTCTGGATCGAGAACAAGGGCCAGGTTGTCGCCAGCGAGGCGCTGAAGCAGCTCGCCAGCCATCTGTCGGGGCAGGTCATCGACGGCAAGATCTCGGTGGACGAGGCCAAAGCGCTCATCGACGCGTCCAACGCGAAGATGACCAACGACATCAACAAGCAGAACGCCGACACGAGCAAGGCGACGCAGATTGGCACTGCTGCGGGTGATGTCTTACGCAACGCGGCATCGAACGCGCAGACGGGCGCGGGCATGCTCAATCAGCGCGTCACCTCCGCGACCGGCGCGCTGACCAGCCTGGTGAGCTCCGCGGCCGGCAGCAAGATGACGAGCATCCCTGGCGGCGTGGGGGAGGGGCTGGTCAACGGGCTGCAGGACTGGGTGACGGGTCTGGGCGGCGGCAAGGACGTGTACGACACGGCGGCGCGCATGGTGCAGGCCGCGGACCCGAAGATCAGCAGCGACCCGACGCTGGCGAACCAGGCGCAGCAGACGCTCGGCAATATGCTGGCGCTGTACCAGCAGCAGACGGGTCAGCCGCATCCCGCGGTCGCCGCGACGCAAGCCGCCAACGCCAGCGCGCAGGGCGGCGGCATGGCCGTGCCCGTGACGATTCCAGGCAACGCGCAGGGGCAGCAGACCAACGTCGGCGTGAATCAGGCGCTGCAGCAACAGCAGCAGGCGGACGCCGCGCTTGCGCGTCAGCGGGCAGCGGCGCTGGTCAGACCGCCTGTACCGGTGCAGGGCTCGGGCTTCGTCGCACCGATCAGTGCCGTGCCTGGCGCGAACTACGGCGCTGCGACGGCCTACACGGGGGGCGTTGCACCCTGGCTGGCGCAGCCGCAACCGAGCTTTGTCGCGCCGATGATCCCGACCTGAGGAGCTGATTGATGGCTGACACGACAACCCAACTCGGCAGCTCGATCCAGTCGTTGCTTTCCGCGATGGCGTCGGGCAACGCCTCCGCCGCGCAGGAGGCCATCCGTCAGTTCAACCTGACCTACACCAACCAGGTCGCCGAGCAGTACGGTCAGAACTTCGGCGTCGGCCAGCCCGCGCCGGCCAACACGCCGACGCTGGCGGCGGGGCAGGCCACTGGCGGTATCGGTTACATCCCCGGTTTCACCGGTACCAATGCGGGTCAGACTCAGTCAGAGCTTTCGACGCAGGCCGCGACCGCTCAGGCAGGTGCCGGATTGACAGGTTGGTACGCGGCACCGAGCCAGTCGGCGTACTCGCCAGGCACGTTCGTGCGGCTCGATCCGAACACCTACGACACGAGCCAGTATGGGCCGGTGCAGATCAGCTACGTGCTGCCGTCGGGTCAGCTGCAGCGCGTCAGTCTGCCGCAGGCGCAGGCAATGGGCTGGAACGGCAATCTCGGCAGCATGAACACGATCGCGACGCAGCAAGCGCTCGCGCTCGAGGCCGCACCACCAACGCAATTGCCGCAGCAGACGATCCAAGGGCTGACCGGCTATAGCAACCTGAATACCGCGGCGCAGAACAATGCGATTGCTCAGTCGGGCGTGACCGGCATGTATCAGGCGCCCGCGCAGGTTCTGCCGCCTGGCACCGACTGGATGGGCGGCAAGTTCTCGGATCAGACGCCCGACGTCCAGCGGGCGTACTACCAGTCTCGTGGCGGTGACTGGAACGCAGCGATGCAGGGGTGGGTAGCCGACTCGAACGCTGCAATCCAGCGAGCCGGCGGTACGGCACCTGGGCCAGGCACGCCGCAGGAGACGCTCGCGGCCCAGAACCAGTACTTCACCCAGGCCAACGACCTGGCGACGCAGTACGGCCAGTATTACGCACCAGGGGCGCCGGGGCAGGCTGGCGTGGCCGGCGTCAACACGCCGATCGCTGGTCAGACCACGCTGGCGGGCCAGAACCAGGCGTATACGCAGCAAATGGGCGTGATCAACGCCGCGGCAGGACTGCAGGCCAACCCGTTCCGCCAGGCGCAGGTGCTCGGCCAGGCGGGTCGCGTGCTGCAGGGCATGCCGACCGCGGGCTTCTCTGCGCCGAATACGGTCACCGGCGTGGGCACCGCCGGCGGCAACACGCAGGGCGGCATGGGCTACTTGCAGCAGATGATCGACGACATCAGGGACCCGTCCGCAAACCAGACGACCGCACAGTCGTGGCTGGACAATACGCCAACACCCGCGAAGCTCGACTCAGTCAGCTTCTTACAGTCGTCTCCGACTACCCAGAACCTCATCTTGCAATCGATGCAAGAGAAGTACGGGATCGACCCGACCGACGCGACGGCACAGATCAAGGCCACGATGCCAGGCTTCAGCGCGCCGGCGACTTTCGGGACGGTCAAGAGGGGGTAAGGCATGCCGCTGAAGAAATCCGCCAGTCAGGCAGCGTTCAAATCCAACATTCGCGAGATGGTCAGGTCGGGACGGCCCGTCAAGCAAGCCGTCGCCGCGGCGTACTCGACGCAGCGCGCTGCGAAGGCGAAAGGCAAGAAGTGAATCGTCGCGTGCGCTGGTATCGGCCGCGGAGCGTGTTCGTCCGTTGGTCACTGTTCACCAGTTGCGCCCACTTTGAGCGACACTTCACCTGGCGGTACGCCTGATGCCTGGCGATTGGGACAAGAACGTCCACCCTGACCTGGTGGACGAGACGCCCCAGGACGCGCCAGAGACGCCGCCAGCGTCTGGACGTGGCAGAGGCCGCGCTCGAGCGCCTGAGCCTGCTGCGCCCGCGCCTGAGCCGTCTGCAGAACTGGCGGGCGAAGCGGCACCCGACGACACGAGCTCCCCTCCTGCCGAGGACGCCGCCGAGCCCGACCTTTCCTGGTTCGACTCGGTGCGCGAGGCCAAAGACCCGACCGAAGCGCTGCGTCTGCTGGCGAAGAACCTGCCGCGCGACCAGTTCGAGAAGGATGAGGTCGTTAGTGGACTGCTCGGCCAGATGGGCGACCGTCGCGCTCGAGCCTTGCTCCAGCAACAGGAGCGCGAAGCCACCGAGCGAGCCAAGCTCGAAGCGGCGCAGAACAACGACCTGTACACCCTGGGCGAGATGACTCAGCGCGAGTTGCAAGGGCAGCTCGCGTCGCAGCAAGCCGCCCAGGCCGCGGGTCCGTTCATGGATGGCGTGGTCGCCTTCCAGAAGCAGTTACCGGAGGCCATCCAGAAAGAGATTTCTGGCAAGGCGTTCGGTCAGGGCAAGAGCTACGCCGAGGGCGTGGCAGAATACATGGCGTACGTCGTCGACCGTGCGGTCAAGCTCGAGGCCCAAAAGCGCGAGTCTGCTATTCGCAAGTCGGTGATGAGTGAAATAAACGGCGACGAACCCGTACCCGAGCGTGACTCCGGCACCCCCGGTCGCGTCCGAGAGGTTACGAGTGAGCAAGTCGACGCCATGTCGTTACAGGAGTACGACGCGCTGTTCGATGCGAACGGTAGGCCAAAACCAGGGGTGCGCTATCGAGCGACTCGAGGCATCCCCCTGACACAGAGATAGGGGGTAGCCGGTGGCTACAGGTGTAACAGAGTTCGTCGACAAGACGATCTCAGACGGCGTGTTCTCGCCCGACATCTGGTCGAAGCAGGTTCTGCGCGCGACCGAGTCGAATCTGCTGTTCGCCAAGAGTGTCAACCGCGGCTTCGAGTCGGACGCCAGCGTGGGCAAGACCGTCAAGGTCGCCAGCATCGGCAACCTTGCCGCCAGGGCGAAGACCGAAAACACCGCGATCGTGTACGAAACTGTCGCCGAGACGGCGACCACAATCACGCTCAACATCTGGTCGTACGCCGCCCTTGGTATCGAGGACATCGTCAAAGTCCAGGCCATCGTCGACGTGCAGTCGCTCTACCAGGAGAAGCTCGGCTACGCGCTGGCGAAGGACGTCGACACGAACCTGGCGACCGACGTGGCGGGCTTCACGCAGACCGTCGGTACGCTCGGTACGGCACTGTCTGACGCGAACGTGCTGAGTGCGGTCCAGTTGCTGGACAACGCCGACGCGCCGCAGACCGAGAGATTCTTCCTGATGTCACCGGCTGAGAAGGTTGCCAAGCTGGCGCTCGATCGCTGGAGCAATGCGCTGTATATCGGCAACAACAACCTGCCGTCGAAGGATGGGCAGCTTGGCGACATGTACGGCTTGAACCTGGGCATTACCACCAACCTGGTCAAGCCGGCGGGTGGTCAGGCGAACTGCTTCATCTTCCACCGTGAGGCGGTCGCGCTGATCATGCAGCGCACGCCGAAGTCGCACATCTTCTACGACATCGACGTCTTCACCTGGAAGCTGGCGGTCGAAGAGATCTACGGCCACATGATGATGCGACCGACGTTCGGCGTCTGGGCAAAAGGCGCAGCGTAGGTGACCGACACAGTCGAACGCGCCTCACCCCAACAGGGTGAGACGTTCACCGAACGCATGCGGGCCAAGACGCTGGGGCGGAGCGACATCCAGCCCAGGCGCGGCCAGAACTACAACTACCCGCTGCGCTGGTGGGCGCGGCCGGACGGTGAGATCGTGCAGTTGCAGTCCGACCCGAACAACCGCGCGCTGTACGCCGACCTGGGCTTTCACCTGCTGGCAGACCAGGCCGCGCGCGGTGAGTCGCTGTCCGAAGTTGAAGAGTGGGAGCGGCTCGAGCGTCCCAGGATCATCGCCGAGCAGCGGGTGCGGGCCAAGCTGATCAACGCCATCCGCAAGGCGGACCTGAAAGACCCGACGCTCGGCACGCTGATCGACGTCGAGACGATCGACAACCAGACGACCGAAGAGCTCGAGGCGACGGTCAGGGACATCCGTCAGCACGGCGGCGTGATCCGGGTCATTGAGCCGAAGTACCGCGACGAGCCCGAGCCCTCGCTGTTGCGCGGCGTCGAGACGTCGGCGGCGCACTCGCTCGAGGACCTGCAGCGCAAACTGGACGCGCCTGGGTCCAGGGCAACGACGATCGAAGGTGTGGGCAAAGATCCGATTGACGAGTCTCGCAGACGGAGGCCAGGAGCATGACGGAAACACCACCCGTTGACTACATCGCCCAGGCGAATCTGATTCACGAGAGCGGGCCCGCGGTCACGCCGCCGAGCACGCTGTACTTCACCTATCTGCGGACCGACGGCGACACGATCGTCGGGCCCGCGACGCACGCCGAGCAGTACCTGCGCCTGGGCTACACCATCACCGGTCAGCAGACCATCGAGGACTTCACCACCTTCACCGAGCAGGCTGCGAAGACTGAGGCGAAAGCCGCGTCGAGGGGTGAGCACGCTGAGGCGCCGAAGACGAAGGCCAGCTAGCCATGCCGCTCTCTAGCGGGGCCATCGCGTCGCAGACCGGCGCCGCCAACGGTCTGTGGACGCACACGCCGGTCGACTGGCGTGGCAATGAGCCGCCAGGCACGGCCCGTCCTGGTGGCTGGCCGACGGACGCGTCCGCGGCGGTGCCGCCCAACGGCTCGCCTGCCGCGGGTCTGGGTCTGGCGCCTGCGATCAGCGCCATCTCGGTGACGGGTATCACGGCAACAGGCGCGACCGTCAATTTCACGCTGTCGATGCTGGCGACCAACTGGGTTGAGTACGGCACCACGCTGGCCTACGGCACGCAGAACACGACTGGCGCCGGTACCGGCGCGCAGTCCAAGGCGCTGAGCGGCCTGGTGACGGCGACGCTGTACCACTACCGCATTGCCGCCAACGCTAACGGTGTGACGGTCTACTCAGCCGATGGGACGTTCACCACGGCATGACCATGCAGGCAGAGGACGAGCGGCTCGGTCAGGTGGCGTACGAGGCGTATAGCGCCAACACGGGCGGCAAGTCGCTGGCGACGGGCGATGACCTGCCGATGTGGGGCGATCTGCTCGACGTCTTTCACACGGCGTGGATCGCTGCGGCGCGCGCGGTGCTGATGGATCTGGGCGGGTCAATGACCGTGCCGCCCGACGAACCTGAAGACGAGGGCGACGAGGCGCCTGTGTGATCGACGAGCACGGTCGGACGGAGTACCTGACGGTCACGACCGTGCATCGGCCTGACTGCAGCTTCGGCACGGGTTTTTTCCGTCTGAATTACGGTGCCGGCCCGCGCTATTGCCAGTCCTGGGACGAGGTCCAGACTGCTTGCCGCCTGCTCGAGGGCGTGGTCAGGGACATCCGTATCGAGCGGGACGGGTACTGCCTGGACGGCGACCAGCCGATCGGCGACGCGAACACGCCCGACGTGGTCGACGGCGAATGGTGGCTATCGCTGCCGCGGGAGGAGGGCATGCGCGAGCTCGGCCTGACGCGCGACGCCGATTATTCGCGCGCGTATAAAGCCATCGAAGCTGCCGTAGGCAGGAGAGATAACCGTGCGTCACAGGGCGGTGTGCGCGCCAGCATCGTCATCAAGCGACCAGGCGCCCGAGTGACGGACGTGCATGTCTAACGTGTACGAGCTGGTCAGAGGCCAGCAGACGGAAGGCACCTGGGCGCACACGGGCAAGCTCATCGTCAGTCGGCGCCTCGAGAACGGCACGATGGCGACGGTGACGCTGCCGGACACGGGTGGGCCCGCAGGGCCACCGGGCCCGACAGGACCTGCTGGCGCCACAGGTGCTACGGGCGCGACTGGGCCTGGTGTGGCGACGGGCGGCACGACCGGCCAGGTGCTGACCAAGAACACGGCGACCAACTACGACACGGGCTGGACGACGCCGTTCTCGCAGGCGACCGCGGACGCGCGCTATCTGCAGTTGACGGGCGGCACGCTGAGTGGCGTGCTGACGGCGAGCACGTTCACCGAGATTACCGAGATCGCCACGCCGGCCACGCCCGCCGCGGGCAAGGTGCGTCTGTACGCCAAAGCGGACCACCACCTGTACATCCTGGACTCGACTGGCGCCGAGCGGCGGCTGGACATCACCACGCTCGAGGCCACGGTGTCGTACGCATGACGATGCCTCCTGCTCCGCCTCCGCCGCTGACGCTGCCGCCGTGGGTGACGCCGCCAGTCTCGGCGACGCACACCGCGACGCTGCAGCTCATTCGCTCGAGCCTGTCGCAGGAAGCCGGTCCGTTCATCGGCCCCGAGTCGTACGACGTGCGGGCAATGGGCGGCTCGGATGCGACCAAACTGGTGTGCACCATCTACCCGATCCAGTCGGGCATCCCGCAGCAGGACTCGCTCATCGACCGCCCGCTGTACCGCCCCAACGCGACGCAGCAGATCGACCGCAACCGCTACGTGATGAGCTACGACCCGTCGACGGGCACCATCACGCCCGACCTGCCGTGGGCCATCGCCCCGTATTCGGACGCGCTCGGCACCACGTACGGCTTCATGGAAGCCTTCACCTATCACGACCTGGAGCAGTACGTCTATCAGGACATCGAGGGCTCGGGCATCAACGGTATCGGTGAGCGCTTCGAGCTCCTGGGCCCGTTCGACGCGCCGACGACGACCAGGCTGATCAACGAGGGGCTGCGCCATTGCTGGCTGGTTGTCGAGGTGGCGTGCGTGCCGACGGTCAACACCACCCGCCACGACCTGAGCGTGGTCGCGCCGTGGCTGATCGACACGGGCAACGTGCTGCAGGTGGGCTTGCTGGCGAACGGCGAGGACCGCAACCTGCAGGACCCGTTCACGCGCAGGGTCAGGGGCCTGGTTGAGCGCGACGGCGGCAATTTTTACCTGAACACCGACCCGCAGACGTTCAACGCGGGCGACCTGGTCTACCTGCGCTGCCTGAAGCGGGCGTACGACCACTGCCGCCCCGCGGGTGGCACCTTCGGCGACCAGCAGGGGCTGGCGCTCGAGACGGACGAGGCGCCGGTGATGCGCGGCTGGGCGGCATCAGCGGCGCTGGTCGCTGGCTGGCGGCAGTTCGGTCACCTGCTCGAGCCGGCGGCGAACCAGCGGCTCATTCGCGACCAGGCCAGCGCGGTCGCGGCGTTCAACGACCTGGTCCGCGAGCACCTCGTGGCGGACATGCCGCAGAAGAAGCTCTACCGTCAGCGCAGCTTCGGGCCGTCGGTCAGAACCGCAGGTTGACGGTATGAGTCTGTACGCGAAGCGCAGCCCCTGGCCTTACTCGGTGGTCATCGACGGCGTTGGGTTCATGGTGGGCTCGCCGCAGCCCGGTCAGCCAGGGCTGGTCTCGGTCGAGGCGCAGGGCATCTCGCAGGTCGCGCCGCCCGACTACTCGTACGCCGGCGACAACCCGCTCAACGACCGCGAAGAGCCGTTCCAGCAGTTGACGCTGGGCATCGGCCTGGCGATTCAGGAGAAGTGGGACGACCAGCGCTACGTGCAGGCGAACGCCGTCGACCTGTCGGTCTGGCCGTGGATGCTCGGGCCTGAGGTCGTCACCACCACGCCCGCGGGTGTCAACGCGACGTACGGCATCACCAGGTTCTTCGAGATCATCACCGACCTGTACTGTGCCAACGGTCCGAACGTCTATAAGAAGACCGCGGGCGCGGATACGTGGACGCTGGTGCACACCTTCGCGGCGCCGATCATCGACGTGTGTGTCTTCACGTCGAACTTTGACGGCGTGCAACGGGCATGGTTCGCGCTGCAGGGCAACAACGTGGCCGGCTACACCGACGGCACGACCTGGTCGAACATGCCCACGTTCACCGCGCTGGCGTTCACGGTCATCGGCAAAGAGTTCTGGTGGGCGGACCAGATCAACCGCCTGCGAAAGTTGGACACGGGCGCCGACCCGACCAACGAGGCCAACTACACCAGTCTGATTTTCCGCGTCGGCGACCTGGGCGCGGTCATCACCAGCCTGCTGGTGACCAGCGGCGGCACGCTGATCGTCGCCAAGACGGACGGGTGCTACACGCTCGACGCCAGCGGCCAGGACCGCGAGCTCTTCCCGTTCCTGCGCTACGCCGACCTGCCGAATAACGGGCGGGCGTGGGGCACCTTCGAGAACGGCCTGTTCGTGGCCTACGGCAACTCGCTGGGTAGGATTGATTCTGACCTGTCGTGGACGAGCGTGGGGCCTGACGACCTGTCGAGCAACACCGCGGCCATCTCTGGCGCGGTGACCGCCTTCGCGGGTGTCGAGTCGATGTTTGCCTACGCTGCGCTGCTCGATAAGGACACGAATACGGGCTACCTGTGCAAGTTCGGGGCGTGGGTGAGCATGGGCGTCCGCGGGCCGCGGCAGTCGACGCTCGTGACCGCGCTGGGCTCGCAGGGTACGGGCGAGCCGGTGCACATCGATGCCTGGCACGGCGCGGTG
>Ga0207700_10001332_pt1 | contig 14001 bp, 12 predicted proteins | sample LARL82metaG_FD_184348 | JGI IMG/M metagenome (GOLD analysis project Ga0207700, IMG submission 184348) | Corn, switchgrass and miscanthus rhizosphere microbial communities from Kellogg Biological Station, Michigan, USA - LAR L8-2 metaG... | ecosystem: Host-associated > Plants > Roots >...
CATCCAGGGGCTGCCCGCGGTCGTGGCCGGCTACCGGGAGCGGCGGATCCTGCGCCGCCTCGCGACCACCCCGGTGGGCCCGGTCCGGGTCGTCGCGGCCCAGCTGGCCGTGAACCTCGCGGTTGCCTTGGTGGCGACGGCCGGGATCCTGGCCGTCGGCCGGCTCGGCTTCGGGGTGGCGCTGCCAGGACAGCCGGCCGGTTTCGGAGTTACGTATGTGCTGGCCGCCGCCGCGATGCTCGGCCTCGGGATGCTGATCGCGGCGCTGGCGCCCACCGGCCGTACGGCCAGCGTGATAGGGACCATGCTGTTCTTCCCCCTGATGTTCTTCGCCGGGCTGTGGATACCCCGGGCCACGATGCCCGCCAGCCTGCTGCGGATCAGCGACTTCACCCCACTGGGCGCGGCCGTCCAGGCCATGCAGGACAGCATGAGCGGCTCCTGGCCGCACCCGTCCGGGCTGGCCGTGCTGGCCGGATACGCCGTGGTGTTCACCGTCGCGGCGGCCCGGTTCTTCCGCTGGGACTAGATGGCTGATGCCACGGCCGGTGTCTCCGGCCGGCGGGTGGCATCCGGTGCCGCGGGACGCCGCCGCATCAGCCGACCAGCAGCACGAGCTTCCCGCGCACGTGACCGTCCTCGCCGACGCGGTGCGCCTCCGCGATCTCGGCGAGCGGGAAGGTCTGCGCGACCGGGAGCGAGAAACGCCCGGCCTCGATCAGCTCGCCGATCCCGGCGAGCGCGTGGACCGCGCGGCCGGCGTCGCCCCGGCTGAACCTCACTCCGTGCTCCCGCGCGCCACCGAAGTCGGCGATCGTCACAACGTGCTCCGGGCCGCCCGCGAGCTCGATGAGCTCGGGCAGGACGCCGCTCCCGGCGACATCGAGCGCCACGTCGACGCCGCCGGGCGCGAGCGCGCGAACCCGCTCGGTGAGGCCCGCGCCGTAGGCGACGGGCTCGGCGCCCAGCGAGCGCAGGTAATCGTGGTTGGCGGGACTGGCGGTGCCGATCACGCGCGCGCCGCGCACCACGGCGAGCTGAATCGCGGCGCTGCCGACGCTTCCGGAGGCGCCGTTGATGAGCAGCGTGGTCCCGGCCCCGGCGCCGAGCTGGTCAAGCGCGCGCGTGGCCGTCTCGATGGCGGCCGGCAGCGCGGCGGCGCCGGGGAAGTCGAGCGACGGCGGGATCGGCGCATAGTGGGACAGCACCGCCAGCTCGGCCTGGGCCGCCCCCTCGGCCGAGAAGCCGAACACGCGATCGCCGGCGGCCACGTCCGTGACGCCCTCGCCGAGCTCATCGACGACGCCCGCCGCCTCGTGGCCCAGAGTCTGCGGGAGCTCCCCATCCATCAGGCCCCGGCGCTTCTTCCAGTCGCTCGGGTTGACGCCGGCCGCGCGCACCGTAATCCGGACCTGGCCGGGACCCGGATGCGGATCGGGGAGATCCACGATCTCCAGGACCTCCGGCCCCCCGAACCGGCGGAAGCGGGCTGCCTTCATCATTCGCTCCGGTCTGGGTCCCGGGTGTCGCGCTGGCTGCGCGTAGGACAGTCTGCCAGCCTCGCGGGCCGGGCCCGGGCCCGGCGCCCGCGCGGCCGGGCTGGCGGCCAGCCGGGCGCCGGTCAGCCGGCGCCCACGCGGGGGCTGCGGCGCTCCAGCAGGACCACGTCGCGCCAGCGGCCGTGGTGACGGCCGAGCCGCTCCCGGATGCCCACGACCCGGAACCCGGCCCGCTCGTGCAGGCGCAGGCTGGCGGCGTTCTCGGGGAAGATCCCGGACTGGATGGTCCAGATCCCGGCCGCCTCGGTGGAGCTGATCAGGACGCGGAGCAGGGCGGCCCCGACGCCGCGGCCGCGGGCCGCGGGGGCGACGTACACCGAGTGCTCGACCACCCCCTGGTACACGCACCGGTCCGAGACCGCCACGGCGGCGGCCCAGCCCAGCACCTTCCCGCCCGCGTCATCGACCGCGACGTGGCGGTGGCCGGGCAGCCGGGTGGCGTCGAACACCTCCCAGGCGGGCGCGCGGGTCTCGAAGCTGGCCTCACCGCCGTCCAGGCCGGCCTGGTAGATGGCGAGCACCTGCTCGGCGTCGGCGCCGGTCATGGGGCGGACGGTGACTCCGGCCGGGCGGCGTCCGGTCCCCGTCATCGCTGATCGGCCGGCCGGGCTCAGCGTCCGGCGGGCCGGCCCGAAGTGAGCGGCGGCGCCGGTTCGCCGGGGCAGCCATCGCCGTCCTCGCACGGCGGCGGGTCGCCGACGGCGGCGAGGATCGAGCCGGTGATCGCGTGCAGCTGCCGTACCTGCTCGGGCGTGAGCTGGTCGAACAGGGTCCGGCGGACCTGCTCGACGTGGCCGGGGGCGGCCGCCACCAGCACCGCGTACCCCTCGTCGGTGAGTTCCGCGAGCTGGCCGCGCCGGTCGGTCGGGCAGTCCCGGCGGCGGATCCAGCCGCGCTCCTCCAGGCGGGCCACCGCGTGGGAGATCCGGCTCTTGCTCGACGCGGCGGCCTCGGCGAGCTGGCTCATCCGCAGGGTGTGGGCCGGCGCCTCGGAGAGCCGCACCAGGATCTCGTAGTAGGCCAGCGGGATCCCGGTGTCGCGCTGCAGCTGCCCGTCGATGGCCGCGAAAAACGCGTGGCAGGTCCCGACGAAGGCGCGCCAGGTCTCCTGCTCCTCCGCCGACAGCCACCGGGTGCCGGAAGTCTCCACGGCTCACAGTATAGCGGAAATAGTTGAGCGTTTGACATCGTTCTCAGATAGTGGTAGTCGTTGAGCACTCAACCAAATCAGGGAGATGGAGAATCATGACCACTACCGATACCCGGACCGCTATCCCCGGCTACACCGCGGGCACCTGGACCATCGACCCGGTGCACTCGGAGGTCGGCTTCAGCGTCCGGCACATGATGGTCAGCAAGGTCCGGGGCAGGTTCACCTCCTTCTCCGGCGAGATCGTCACCGGCGCGGACCCGCTGGACTCCTCGGTGACCGCCGAGATCGCGCTGGACTCGATCGTCACCGGCCAGGAGCAGCGTGACGCGCACATCCGGTCGGCCGACTTCTTCGACGTCGAGAACCACCCCACGATGACCTACCGCTCCACCGGCGTGCGTGCGCACGGCGACGGCTACGTCGTGGACGGCGAGCTCACCCTCAAGGGCGTGACCAAGGACGTCCCGCTCGCGCTGGAGCTGAACGGGTTCGGGCCCGACCCCTACGGCGGCACCCGGGCTGGCTTCACCGCCACCGCGGAGATCAGCCGGAGCGACTTCGGCATCACCTATAACGCGGCCATCGAGGGCGGCGGCGTCGTCGTCGGCGACAAGGTGACCATCCAGCTCGAGATCGAGGCCGTGCTCAAGGCCTGATCCACCCTCGTCTGCGCGGCCGGGCAGAGCGCGTCTCTCCCGGCCGCAGGCATGCCCGGGGTGGTGCGGGGCAGGCGGTGAAAGGATGCGTCAGTAACCGCCGTGCGATGCGAGGAGGCCCCGCCATGAAGGCCGCGCTGTACGACTCCCATGGACCGGCTGCCGAGGTGCTGCGGGTCGAAGAGGTGGACCTGCCCGAGCCGGGGCCCGGCGAGGTCCGGGTCAAGGTGGCGGTGTCCGCGATCAACCCGACGGACTACAAGAGCCGCAGCGGCGCCACCCCGCGCCCCATGGACGGGTTCCAGATCCCGCACCACGACGGCGCCGGCGTGATCGACGCGGTCGGGGACGGCGTGGACCCGGCGCGGGTCGGTCAGCGCGTCTGGACCTGGCTGGCGGCGGCGGGCCGCCGGTGGGGAACGGCGGCGGACTGGTCGGTGGTGCCGGGGCGCCAGGCCGTCCCCCTGCCGGACGGCGCCTCCTTCGAGCTCGGCGCCAGCCTGGGCGTCCCGGCCATGACCGCCCACCGCTGCCTGTTCGCCGACGGGCCGGTGACCGGCAAGACGGTCCTGGTGGCCGGCGGGGCGGGCGCGGTCGGCCATTTCGCCATCCAGCTCGCCCGCCACGCCGGCGCCCGGGTGATCACCACCGTCAGCGGCCCGGAGAAGGCGGAGCTGGCCCGGCAGGCCGGCGCGGAGCGCGTGGTGAACTACCGCGACCCGGACGCGGCCGGCCAGATCAAGGCGATAGCGGAGCGGGTGGACCGGGTGATCGAGGTCGCGCTCGGCGCGAACCTGGCCCTGGACCTGGCCCTGGCCGGCCCGGGCACGGTGATCGTGAGCTATGCCGCCGAGCCGGCCGACCCGGTGCTGCCGGTGCGGGCCTGCATGACCGCGAACGTGGTGCTCCGCTTCATCCTGCTGTACGGGGTCCCGGCCGACGCCCTCGACCAGGCGGCCGCCGACGTCTCCGCTGCGCTCGCCGCCGGGGCGCTGACGGAGCTGCCCAGCCAGCGCTTCGGGCTGCCCGACATCGCCGCGGCCCACGAGGCGGCCGAGGCGGGCCCGGTGGGGAAGATCTTCGTCATCCCCGGCTGAGCCACGGCCGAACGCCCCGGCCGGATCCGGCGGCACATAGCGGCAAAACGATGCGCCGGCGCGGCGCGCCGGCCGTGAAACTGTCGTCGCGCTCCGCCATCATGTGCACGTCAGTGAGCGTTCCAGGATCGGGGCGGCGCGATGAGGCTGATCCACACGTCCGACTGGCACCTGGGGCGGACGCTGCATGGTGAGAGCTTGCTGGAGCACCAGGAGGTGTTCCTCGACTGGCTCCTCGCCCAGGCGGTGCACCGCCGGGCCGGTGCCGTGGTCGTGGCCGGCGACATCTACGACCGGGCGGTGCCCCCGACCGACGCGGTCAGGCTGCTGGACAAGACCCTGGTGGCCTTCGCGCGGGCCCGCATCCCGGTGGTGCTCACCAGCGGGAACCATGACTCGGCGGTCAGGCTCGGGTTCGCGTCCGGGCTGAGCGAGGCCGCGGGCATCCACCTGCGCACCCGGGTGGAGGACATCGCCCGCCCGGTCGTCGTCCGCGACTCCCACGGCGAGGTGGGCATCTACGGCATCCCCTACCTGCTGCCGGACGCGGTCATGGCCGATCTTGGCGCCGAGCGCTCGCACCTCTCGGTGCTGGCCGCCGCCCGCGAGCGGATCCGCGCCGACGCCGCCGCCCGCGGCCTGTCCCGCACCGTGGTCATCGCGCACGCCCTGGTCACCGGGGGCCAGACCTCAGGCTCCGAGCGCGACATCCGGGTGGGAGGCATCGGCGACGCGCCGGCCGGTGCCCTGGCCGGATGCTCCTACCTGGCCCTGGGCCATCTGCACGGCCCGCAGCGGGTCGACACCGGCGGCGCCACCACCGCCAGGTATGCGGGGTCGCCGCTCGCCTTCTCCTTCTCCGAGAAGGACCATCCCAAGTCGGTCACGCTGGCCGAGATCGGCGGCGATGGGGCGGTGGCGACCGAGCTGCTGCGCACGCCGGTGCCCAGGCCGCTCCGGGAGGTGCGCGGCCGCCTCGACGACCTGCTCGCCCGGGCCGGTACCGACCTGGCCGACCTGGCCGGCGCCTGGGTCAAGGCGGTGCTCACCGACCAGGCCAGGCCCGTCGCCCCGATGGAGCGGCTGCGCGAGAAATGGCAACACATCATCGCCCTGGAGTTCCAGCCCGAGGGCGGTCTGATCGGTCCCGATGCCGACCTGGCGCGGCTGGCCGAGGCGGTGGACCCGGTCGAGATCTGCGAGCTGTTCGTGGACTTCGTGGCGGGGGCCCCGCCCGACGAGGCCCAGCAGGCGGTGCTGCGGCAGGCCGTGGAGGCGGCCCAGCACGGCGAGGCGGCCGCCTGATGCGGCTGCACACCCTCGAGCTGCGGGCGTTCGGCCCCTACGCCACCGGGCAGCGGATCGACTTCGACCGGCTGGCCGCCAGCGGCCTGTTCCTGCTCGAAGGGCCCACCGGGGCGGGCAAGAGCACGATCCTGGACGCGATCACGTTCGCGCTCTACGGCGGGCTGGCCGGGGACGAGTCCGGCGAGGACCGGCTCCGGTCCCACTTCGCCGACCCGGCCGCGGAGCCCTCGGTCATGCTCGAGTTCTCCCTGCACGGCACCCGCTACCGGGTGACCCGGGCGCCCGAGCACCGGCGGCCCAAGAAGCGCGGCGAAGGCTTCACCACCGAGGCCAGCCGCGTCCACCTGGAACGGATGGAGGCGGGCATCTGGCGCAGCCTGACCTCGAACAAGGCCGAGGCGGGCGAGCTGGTCACCGAGGCGGTCGGGCTCAACCGCGAGCAGTTCACCCAGGTCATGCTGCTGCCGCAGGGGGAGTTCGCCCGGTTCCTGCGGGCCCGTGACGACGACCGGCGGGAACTGCTCACCAAGCTGTTCGGCACCCAGCTGTATGACCGGGTGACCGCCGAGCTCGACCGGTGGCGTTACGACGCCGCCCGGCGGCGGGAAGAGGCGGCCCAGGCGGTGTCGGCGGCCGTGTCGGCGGCGGCGGAGGCGGCCGGCCTCGACGCGGCCGGCCGGGCCGAGCTTTTGTCGCTGCCCCGTGCCGACCGCGAGACCCGGCTGAAGGAGGAGAGCGAGGGCCTGGCCGAGACCATGGCCGTCACCGGCGAGGGGCTGAAGCTGGCCGTGGCCAGGGTGGCGGCCTCGCGGGCGGCGGCCGAGCGGGCGGGGCGGCAGGCGTCGCTGATGGCCAGGCTGACCCAGGCTCTGGCCGATCTTCGCGGGCACGAGGAAACCCGTGCCGAGCATGATCGGCGGGCCGCCGCGCTGGACGCCGCCCGGCGGGCCGAGCCGGTCCGGCCGCTGCTGACCACCCTGGCGGAGGCAAACGCGGCCGCCGGCCGGGCCCGCGATGAGCTGCTCAGCCTGATCCCCGGACCCAGTGCGGACATGCTCGCCGGCCACGGCGGGGCCGGGGTGAGGGAACGGGCCGCGGCCGCGGAACGCGACGCCGCGGGGCTGCAGCACCTGGCCGACGTGGAGGACGGCCTGCCCGCCCGGGAGGCCGAGCTGGCGGCCCAGGAGGAAGCAGCCAGGAAGGCGTCGGACCGGGTCGCGGCCCTGGAGGAGGCGCGCGGCGGGCTGCCGGCCCGGATTACCCAGCTGGAGGGGGAGCGGGACCAGGTCACCGCCGCGGCCGGAGGGCTGGACCCGGCCCGTGCCCGCCTGGAGGAGATCACGGTGCGGCGCGACGCGGCCTGCGCGGCGGCCGAGCTTGCCCCGGAGGTGGAGGCGGCGCATGCGGCCCGGCAGGCGGCCGTGGATGCCCACCAGGTGCTGGTGGACGCCCATCAGGCCGGGGTTAACGCGCTCCTGGGCGGCATGGCCGCCGAGCTGGCCGCCCAGCTCACCGCCGGTGAACCGTGCCCGGTCTGTGGTTCGCCCGAGCACCCGGCGCCGGCGCACCCCCATGCGGATGCGGTTTCGGCCAACGACGTCGCCGGGTTGGCGGAGCAGCGTGACGAGGCGGAGCGCGGGCGCGCGCGCCTGGAACAGGAGTGGTCGCGGCTCGACCGGGAAAGGGCGGACCTGGCCGCGGCGGCCGGCGGCCGGGCGATGGAGGAACTGGCAACAGAGGCGGAGGCGCTGGCCAGCGCCATCGCCATCGGCGAGCGGTCGGCGGCCGATGCCGGGCGCCTGGCGGACGAACTGGCGAAGGCACGGGCCGAACTGGAGGCGGGCGCCGCGGACCTGCGGGACGCTGCGGCACGGGAGGCCGCGGCCAGCCAGCAGGCCGCCACGACCCGCGCCGCTCTGGCCGCGCTCCGGGCCGACCTGGCCAGCGCCGCCCAGGGTCACCCGTCGGTCGCCGCGCGCCAGTCCGCCCTGATCGGGGCGGCCGCCCATGACCGGGCCGTGGCCGAGGCCCTGGACCAGCTGTCGGCCGCGCTCGCTAGCCGGGGGAAGGCCCATCAGCAGGCCGAACGTGAGGCGTCGGCGCAGCGGTTCGCCTCGCTGGACCGGGCACGGGAGGCGGTGCTCGAGCCGGCCGGGCAGGCGGCTCTCGCCGCCGACGTGGAGTCCTGGAGCGGCGTCCTGGCCCGCCTGGAGGCGGCGGCGCAGGCCGACGATCTGGCCGGCCTTGACCCGGAGCGGGCAGCGGAGATCCACGCCCAGGCCGAAACGGCCCGGGCTGCGCTCACCCGGGCCGAGGAGGCCGAGCAGGAGGTCCGGGTCGCCCACGAAGCAGGGAAGGCCAAAGCCGAGCGGCTGGGCGAGCGGCTCGCTGACGTGCGCAAGGCCGAGGACCAGCTGGACAAGCTGGCCGAGGAAACCGAGCCGGTGATCCGGCTGGCGGGTTTGGCCAAGGGGACCGAGGGGCACCGGCGGGTGAGCCTGACCACCTACGTCCTGCGGCACTGGTTCAGCCAGGTGGTCGCGGCGGCGAACGTCCGGCTGGCCGCGATGTCGTCGGGCCGCTACGAGCTGAAGCGGACCGACGAGGGCGGGACCAGGCGGGAACGCGCCGGGCTCACCCTGGCGGTGACCGACCGGCACACCGGGACGGACCGCAGCCCGGCGTCGCTGTCGGGCGGGGAGACGTTCTACACCTCCCTCGCGCTGGCCCTCGGCCTGGCCGACGTGGTCAAGGCGGAGGCCGGGGGAGTCGACCTGGACACCCTGTTCATCGACGAGGGGTTCGGCTCACTCGACGCCGCCACCCTCGACGAGGTGATGGCGGTCATCGACGACCTGCGCGACCGCGGCCGGGTGGTCGGCATCGTCAGCCATGTGCCCGACCTCAAGGACCGGGTGCCCGAGCGGCTGGAGGTCCGCCGCCTCCCGGACGGCTCCTCGGCCACGAAGGTGGTGGCCTGACGCCCGCCGCGCCTCGGCATGGCGCGGGCAGCGTGACCTGGCTCCTAGAGTTGGGTATCACGCCACGGGGGAGGGGAGCACCGTGAAGAGGTACGTCGCCGTCGCCGTGGCCGCGGTGGTACTCGTGGTGGGCGTGGGACTGGGCGCCGTCGCCGTGACCAGGGCGGCGAGCGCGGCGCCCGCGTCGGCGCCAGCGCCGGTCGCCGACAACGGCGCGGTCGGCTGGCACCAGGGCCGGGCCCGGCCGCCGGTCATCTACCTCGCGGCGTCGAACGTCTTCGTGCGGACCCCGCGCTGGTCGGCGTGGTCGGCCTCGTCCGCGCGGGCCAGCGGGAAGCTGTTTGTCAACACGTGCACGCCGACCTGTGCGGCCGGCCATTACCGGACCTACAACGCCCAGGTCAGCCTCTGGCGCGTGGCCGTCCGCCATGGCGTCCGGTACTTCTCCCGGATGAGGCTCCGCTACTGGCACGGCGGCCAGCGTGACTACGTGTACCGCTGGGCCGTCCTGCCCGGGGCGACGATCCCCGGCTGGAACGGCGGGCCTTCGGCCTAGCCGGGCCGGGCAACGGCCGCCAGCGTGGTTTGCTTTGCATGTGCACGAATCACCGGCCGACCTCGCCGCCCTGCAGGACCTGCTGGACCGCAGCTACGCGTCGGCGGGCGCGCACCTGCTCAGCATCCACACGCCGGAGCGGCGGCTCAGCGCCGGGGAGGTAGCGCAACGGCTGACCGGGATGTGCCTGCTGGCACTGGCCACGGTCACCGCGGACTGCCGGCCGGTCGTCGGCCCGGTCGACGGAGTCTTCTACCGCGGCGCGTTCTACTTCGGGTCGTCTCCCGACTCCATCCGCTTCCGGCACATCCGCGCGCGGCCCCAGGTCAGCGCCACCCATCTGCCGGGTGAGGACCTGGCGGTCACGGTCCACGGGCGCGCCGTCCCGGTCGACGTCGCCGGCGAGCGGAACGCCGGCTTCAGGCGGGCCCTGCTGGAGATCTACGTGCCCCGCTACGGCCCGCAGTGGGAGGAGTTCCTGGACTCCGGCCCGGTATATGCGCGGATCGACGCCGACCGGATGTTCACCTTCTCGATGCCGCCGGGCGGCTAACGACACGGCGCTGGCGGTCGGGCCGTCACCGGTGATGTGATCAGTCGCCTGTCCAGCAGCCCATGATCGTCGCCGCGACCTTGACCGCGACATCCGCCCGGGCTTCGGGCGGCGCACCGAATTGAGCGGGCAGTCCGGTGATGTCGACGAGGAGGACCTTGTAGTCCTTGCGGACAACGGCCGAGCGGTTCGTGGTGGTGAAGAAGGCGCCCCGGTCGAGGAGTGAGGGTCGTTGACTCTGGCCGAGCCGGTGCGCAATCGATGTGAAGTAGGCGTTGGTCTGGGACTGGGTGGAGAGCTCTTTGACGGAGAGCACCATGAAGGCGTTGTGGTAGGTGTACCGGCACGAGTAGAGGTGGTTGATCCAGGTCGGGACGACGGGCTCGGTGGTGTGGACGCCGAGGGTCGCGGCGATCTCCTTTTGGGTTTCGCGCGCGCAGATCATCTTCGCCGAGGCTGATGGGGTGGCGCGCGCGGGCTGCGCGGCCGGCACGGTTGCCTTCGGGGAGTTGCCCGGCGGCGCGGCCGGCTTCGAGCCGCCACAACCGGTCATGCTCAGCAGGCAGGCGACCCCGACCAGCACAAAAAATGCCTTGGGCTGACGCATCATCATCAAAGTAGCCTCCGGGCTGAGGGGCCTGTCAATTATTGCGGGCGGGGAAGGATAGTGATCGAACGCTGCCCGGCAGGTGCGTCGGGTTCTCTCCTGGACCGCGGGGTGCGTGGGTAGGGACGTGCCGGCACATCGTCACGACGGGATGGTCGGGGAGAAGTAGCCAGACAGCGGCTGCCCGCCGGCCGTCGTGGCGTTGATGCGGAAGGTCCACTGCCCGGGTTTGAGGCTCAGGTTCGCCACGAAGTGCCCGCTGGCGAGGCGGGCCAGCTTCAGCGGCTGGTCGGCGCCTGCGGGCGTGATGGCCGTGGCGCTGGCGGAGGTGATGGGCTCCTCCTGGCCCGACGCCTGGAAGAACGTGAAGTGAACCAGGCCCTGGCCCGGTATTGGCCGGTGCAGGTACGTCTGGAGGCTGCGGCCGTTGCCCAGCTGGATCGTGTACAGGGCCGGCTGGCCCGGCTGCCTGGAGACGGTGATGTGCTCGGGCGGCAGCCGGGTGCGAAGCCGCAGCAGGACGTCCACCGCGGTCGCCGCCTGCTGGACCAGGACGTCGACGTCCCATTGGCCGTCGATGGAAAGGTTGGTGCCCTGCCCGCTCCAGGTGCCGCCGGGGCCCCGCGCGAGGTCGAGGCTGGAGGCCACGTTCGGGTTGCTGGGCAGCGAGAACTCCAGCCGGACGCCGCGGGCGGGGAGAGGACGGCCCGAGTCATAGCCCAGGACATGAACGGTGAACCGGTTAGGCCCCACCGTGCCCGGCGAGACCGTGAGGCGCACCCGCGCCGTGGTGCCGAAGTCGCTGCCCGTCGCGGTGACCGCAGGGGAAGCGGTCTTCTGCCCGGCGGCTTCGACGAAACTTGCTGGCGGCAGCCCGCTGAGCACCGCGGCCGCCACCAGCACGATGGCCGCCAGCGCCACCTCGGATCTGACCGACCGCCGGAGCGAGCTGATGGCCCGGGCGGCCGCACTCCCGGGTGGCGGGGCGCCAGCTCCTAGGAGTTGGCTCTCGGTGCCGGGCCCCCGCTCCGGGGGACCCGCCGGCGCGCCACCCGTGACCGGCGATAGCGCCGCCGGCGCCGCGGGAGCAGGCTCGGCGAGTTTGGGTACCAGCCGGTAACGGTTCCGCCAGGCTATTCCCATCAGCACCGCGAAGAGGCCGGACTTGATGAGCAAGGTGACGCCGAAGCTCGTCGACACCAGCGCCCCGAGACTGCCGACCTCGGGCACGGCGCGAAGCACCCCGGTCACGGCGATGACGGCCACGGCGGCGAACGCCAGCTGCGAGAACCGGCGCACAGCCGCCGTCCTCGCCGGCCCGTCCAGGCCCCGGAGCCCCAGCAGAAGCCAGACCAGGCCGCCGACCCATACCCCGGCCGCGAGCATGTGCAGCCACTGATCGGCCACGTTGAGCAAGCGGACAGAGGACTGGGTCTCGGCGTGCCCGGCCTGGGCGTGCGTGAACAGGGCGCCCGCGGCGGCCGCTCCCAGTACCACCAGTGCCGGGCCCGCCGGGCGGCGCGCCGCGAAGAACGCAGCCACCCCGCATACGGCCACGGCGGCGGCCTCGGCCAGCAGCGACCGCCCGGCCGCGGCGCCGAACAGCTCGCCGAACGGCACGCCCGCCGCCGCCCGCTCCGACAAGATCATGATGAGGATGCCGGCCGCCGCCGCCAGCCATCCGGCCGCGATCACGATCGGCGCCCCCCTGGGCAGCCGCCACCCGAAGACCAGCACCCCGGTCGCGCCGGCGGCGGCGAGCAGCGCCAGCCCCCAGAACAGCAGCCACAGGCCGGCCACGGCGACCGGAGACGGGGTCGAGCCCGTCTCCGGCGAACCGCCCTGCGCCCGGGCCGCGGAAGCCCCCGCCGGGGGCTGGACCGCGATGCCGAAGGCGAAGGAGCCGCCGGTGATGTGCCCATCCACCTTCGACACCGTGCGCCAGTTGACCGTGTACACACCGTCGGCCAGACGGGGCAGCCTCACCCGCAGCTCCCGCGCGTTACTGGGCGCTACGGAGGGCTGGCCGATCCCGGGCACGATCTGGCCGGAGGAATCCAGCAGGGAGACCGTCGACAGGCTGGGCTCGGGTGCCTCGGTGAAATAGAGCAGCATCACGTGCGGCGCACGTGGCAGCGATGTGCCAGCCGCCGGATACGACCGTTCCAGCAGGGCGTGCGCGTAGGCGGGCGAAGCGAGGACACCGACCCCGGCCACCGCGAGGACGGCTACCAGCAGCACCGCCCGCAGTGATCTCATTCCACGCTGGCCGGATGCTGGCTATCTGCCGCCGCACCCCGGGGTCGCGACCTGCTGCGGGCCAGAGCCACGCCGCCGACGCACAGCGCTGCCACGCCGACGACGAGCCCGGCGATCCCGACGGCCAGCGCCACCGAAGCGGCGGCCGCCTTATTGTCGGCCGCCTGAATCCCGGCGGACAGCCGGGCCGACTGGGCGTTCAGCCGCTGCGCCAGCTGCAGGTTCGACGGTGCCTGCTGCGGGAACTCGATCGCTGCGGGGTCGTGCGCGCTGTCGAACGTCGTCGGCGACGACTTCACGGTGATGTTCACCTTCGTCGTGTTGATGCTGCCGGAGAAATGGAAGGTGTAGTCGCCGGGGACGGTTGGGACGAAGTAGGCGTTGTACACGCCCTTGGTTCCCTGGCCGCTATCAGGATCGAACGACGACACCAGCGGCAGCAGCTTGGTCTGGGTCCCGAACCCCACCTGCACTTTCAGCGTGTCGCCCAGCCCTTCGTCGACGATCGGTGCGCCGGTCTTCGCGTTGGTCAGCAGCAGGAAGACCGAGTTCTGCGCTCCCGCATAGGTCGGCTCGTTGCCGAATCCGATCAGCAGGTGGTAGGGGCCCGCCGTCTTCAGCACATGGGCCGAAGCCGGGCCCGCGGTCGCGGCAATGAACAGCAGCGGCACGGCGGCCACCGTGGCGAGCGCCGACAGCACTCTGGCTCGCATGTATCCTCCCCGAGGTATTCGGCTCATTTGTCCGGCAAGGCCGTCGGCCGGCCCGCCGCCCGCTGGTGCACCGGCTCGCCACGTCTCGTATCGTCTACCCCCGGCACCGGCGAAGGCGGAGCGTGTGCTGGCATCAGCCCGATGACCCGAACTGGATGAAAACGCTGATGGTCTGGGTGGAGGCCCAGGCAGCCTGGCCGGGCCTGAGCTGCCAGACGGTGAGCCTGGTGCTGTGGACGGCGAGGGCGTCCCATCCGCCGCTGGCACCGGGGGCGAGCGTTGCCGTGCCCGGTGGCAGGGCAGGCAGTGGCCGCCATGCCCCGGCCGGGCCGGTGATGGTCTGCGCGTGGTTGCCCGTCAGCACCACCGCCACGGCGCCTCCGGGCCCGGACGAGGCGGATGTGGGTTTCGTGCCCTTCAGGGGCAGCGGCCGCGAGAGGGCCCAGCGGGCACCGCTGTCGCCGGTGGACCATGCCGCCAGCAGCTGTGCCCCTGATCCGGTGCCGACCGCCAGCAGTGCCGTGGTGGTGCCGGCGGTGGTGGTGAGCCGAAGGACGCT
>Ga0207700_10001335_pt1 | contig 13982 bp, 28 predicted proteins | sample LARL82metaG_FD_184348 | JGI IMG/M metagenome (GOLD analysis project Ga0207700, IMG submission 184348) | Corn, switchgrass and miscanthus rhizosphere microbial communities from Kellogg Biological Station, Michigan, USA - LAR L8-2 metaG... | ecosystem: Host-associated > Plants > Roots >...
TCCCGGTCCCTCCCCCGGCCCGCCTCCCGGCCCCACTCAAGTCAGTTTCGCTCGAATCAGGGCATTGCGAACCCCCGATGCAAACGTGGCAGTATTCGTACTCTGATGCAGTGTTCCGCTTGTCAGACCACAGGGGTATAGTTATCCCATGGTGGATCAAACGGCACAGGGTATTCAAATACCCGTGAAGTACAAGCATGAACTTAAGGTCATGCCGTGTCGTGAATGCGGAAGTCCCATGAAAGTAGGTATCCGCACACGCAAGGCCCCACGTTGCATAGAATGCGGCATCGCGGCCCAAGCTAGACACAACACGGACCTTGCGAATCACACCGGGGAGGCATACGTCAGATGGATGGAATCCATGAGACGTTACATTCTTTCGGAGGGTACGGCTACCCCACCCCCCGCCGAAGAACCCCCCTCACCCGTGAAAGAATGACACTTTAGGGCGTTACCCCTACAGTAGTAGTGAGGCACCATGCCCGGTGATCCCACGGCCCCACACCCTCCTAAGGTGTGGGGTTTCGTGGATATACTGAACTACTGCAATGGGGAGTGTTGAAATGCCGGTACGCGCTACGTCTGCGACCGCTACGGCCAAGTGGCTCAGTGGCATGCAGGGTGCATCGGATCGAATGAAGACGGGAGCACTCGCGGTCACGACTGCGCCCGGGCAGAAGGCCGCTGCCGCAAAGTCTAAGTGGCTCGCGCGAGTCACGGCCGCCGCTGACAAGTACGCCACGAACGTCGGCGCTGTGTCTCTGGCGTCTTGGCAGAATTCGTACGTGAACATCGGTATCCCTCGTGTCGCGCAGGGTGCACAGCAAAAGCAGGACAAGGTCACCAGCTTCATGGACCAGTTTCTGCCCTACCTGTCCGCCGGTCTCACCACGATTGACAAGATGCCGTCGACCACGCTTGAGGACGGCATTGCTCGCGCCACGGCGATGATCCGATACAACGCGAAGTTTGTTCGCAACGCGGCCAAGTAGTCGAGACATTCACTACCCGACACGAGAGAATAGGGAAATAGAATGCCTCGGGCTATTCAGACGGTCGCCGGATTCGCGACCGGCGCCGCTGCCGGAACGATTGTCGCGACACCCGCGCCCGGCGATTCGTTCACGGTCGCGCAGTACACCAACGGCCAGTGCCAGCTTGCGCACCTGAGCGCTTCCGGTGCTTCCACGGACTGGATTCGCGTCCGGTCTCCGCGCATGAACGACAATAACCAGAACATCAAGGCGTGGCTTGGAGCGGGCGGTCAGCAGCACCTTATCCCGTTTGACGCCAGTCAGGGCCTGTACTCCGGCGACACGCCTACCTTTGAGGTCGACCTTACCGCTGCCGCGTCCGGCGGAGTGCTCGCCACGTACGAGTACGACGACTTCCCCGGCGCCAGTCCGCGTCTCGACACGTGGGATGCCATCCAGCCGCGTATCCAGAACCTTTACTACGCCGAAACCGACCTTGCGGGCGGCGCGATTGGCTCGTGGTCGGCTGGGCAGGCTCTCAACAGTGTGTACGACGACTTCCATGCGGGTGCGGATTACGCCGTGCTGGGTTACATCAGTACGGCCGCGTGCCTCGGTATCAAGCTCACCGGACCGGATACGGGCAACCTGGGCATCGGCGCCCCGGGCATCAACAACCCGTGGTACACCCGCGACTACTTCATTCGACAGTCCAATGCGACCGGACGGCCGTTCATCCCCATCATCGCGGCCAACAACAAGGGTGGCACGCTGGCACAGAACGTTGACAGTGCGGCGAACACTGCCACTAAGGTGGCATGGGTTCTCGCACTGCTCGGGTGACGTGACATGCCGAGTCTGGATATCGCTGTCACCATAGGTGAAGTGCAGGCGGTCACGGTCCACCAGACTGCGGCCATGACGCAACTCATCTCGGCTGACGCGTACTACTTCGGATACTCGTTCCGGGAATTCACCGGAGCGGCAACGGCAACACTAGAACTTTTATCAGGCGATACCATTCTGGGTGAAGTGGCGCTTTCGGCCGGTGGCGCAGACCACATATGGTTGGGACCGCTGGGTATCGCATGTCGCGGCGGGGTGACCGTAAACGTGATATCCGGTGTCGCTATCGGCACCGTATACATCGGTTACGGCACAGTGTGAGAATGGGGGATCACCGGGCATGGCTGACGCCTCCAAAGTTTTCGGCATAACCATACAACCGAATACGACGACATTTGCTGCACTGAACCACAATCTAGGCCTCTCCGTGGTAGAGAAAATACTCATCACGTGGCCTCCCGGCTGCGCCGGACTGGTTCAGTGCATTGTCACGTATAGCGGCACACCTGTTTACCCGAACCAGACCGGACAGGCGTTCGAGTTTGACGACTACACCCTAGAGATTGACGTCTCCAATCAAGGCAACTCGGGCGCATGGGGTGTCAAGGTAAACAACACGGACCGCTTGCCGCACACGATCCACGTAGTCTACCTGTTTAACTACTGGGTGAATCAGCAGGACGTCACAATCGCGCAAGCCGTATCGGTGTAAGGGGGATATCGTGACTGTACCAACATTCGGATTCCCCGACTATCAGCGCGTATCCGCACAGGCTGGCGACACAATATACAGCGTCCAACAAGTGCTTAGCACCAACATACAAAGCCCAGTGCTCGACGCACACGGATACGGCTACCTTGACTTCTCCGTCAACTATCTCGGCGGAGTATCGTTTTTCTGGATCCAGCTAGCATGGAAAGTCAATGCGGACGGCACGGGAGAAGTGTCGACGTACGCTTTTACGCCGACGCCAGGCGGCGAACAGACACTACAGATACCAGTAGTGTCGCGATACTTCGTATTCAGCGCTCACGTCATCAGCGGCCCGGGGACAGAAGCACCGTTTATCTCGGTATTCGGCACTCAGGTAGCGCACGCAAACTCGCTCAACTCTCAGCCCGCACAGCCATTTCTGATAGGCGCGCAATCCATTGCGGCAGGAGCGAATGCGGAGTTTGTGGGCACAACCACAATACAGGGTGGCGCGTTACTGTGTATCACAGACTCGGGAGACAACAACTGGTTTGCCCTGGTTCAATACTTTGACAAAGACACCGCAGCATGGACAACATTCCTCACCCTATTTGGCGCAAACTATGGCCAGACCGCTACACTGATGATCGGAGTGCCACCGGCCCCCATACGTGTCGAAGTACACAATACGGGGACTGCCGCGCACACCTTCACGGTAAGTATCGGTATCACATAAGGGCATGGTGACGAGACATGAACGGTTGGCCTACGCGCTGGCGTCAGCAGATCCTAGAAGACCTGGGCATCCCCGTATCGCAGCACGCGCTTGACGTTCTCAAGGCATGGAAAGACTCCACTCCCTTACAGCCGTACAGCAACAATCCCCTCGGATTGGATGCGCGCAAGGCGAACCTTCCCAGTATCGCCAATACGAACTACGCGCAATTTCGGTCCATGTCGCACTTCCGCTCCGAACTTGTGAAACTCGGGAATACGACACCCGGGCGTAAGGTCAAGGCGGCACTCACCGAAGGTGCGACATTCTCCGAGGCGTGGCACGCAATCCGGTCACTCAACACGCCCGGGAAACACACTGAAACAGACTATCCGCATCACGTGCTAGCGCTATCGTCAAAGGCGTACGAGGAGAATTCACCGCAACCCTCGGACGGCAAGCGCAAGACAACAGGTGTCGTCGGCGCCAATCCAGCTCCGCACGTCGGCGCCAGGATGCAAGCGCAAGCGCTACACCATGCGGCGCACAACTTCACGGACCATACTAAAGCCATCGAATACATCATAAAGAGGCTGAGCTGACATGGCAGACAACTACACGATTCTCACACAGAAGCAAAACGTGCAAATCAATCCGGCCGGTACGGGGTTCCAGGACGTTTGGGACATCACGTATCGGGTTACCGATGGCCCGTCGAAGGGCACCACTGGTACGGTCTCCGTCCCGGAAGAGGATCACAACGCCGACTACGTGAAAAACGCCATCGAGGAAAAGATATCCTCGCTTGACCAGATCTCAAGTCTGTAGGTAGTGCGAGATGCTGAATTGGCTACGGAGTATCATAGGCTGGGGTATCACAGGACTTAAAGACCTGTGGAACAAAGCCATTGGCGCTCTCATCACGGTCTATAACTACTTCGTGCAGTTCATAGACGCGCTAGACGCCGAACTGATCAGCATCTACCACTCACTCAGCAACTTCATTTCTGCCGTCGAGACATACGCCACAGCGCTATACAACTCGGTACTAGCATGGGCCGCAAAACAGATAAGCAGCGTCATATCATGGGCCGAGAACCAACTAGCGTCACTCGCCAAAGCCATCAGTGCGGTGGAGACGTGGGCAAGCAATCTCATTGCCGCACTGCGCGCCACACTGAACGCACTCATAAGCGGTGTCGAGTCATGGGTCATTAATGACATCTACGATCCGCTGTTGAGAAGTGTCACGGATGCGCTAAAGTGGATAACCAGCGATGGGTACCTCGCGATACAGCTTCTGACGCATCCTGACCAATTGGCCAAAGTGTTGGGCAAGTGGCTATGGGGCGAATGGCTCAGCATGCTGCACGACTACGCCGGGCCTATCGGGTCATGGTTCATTCACCAAATGGTGAGAAGCGCTAGCCCGGTAGGCTCAGTTATAGAAGACATCATATCGTCAATCGTAGACTAGAAACGGGGGTGACAACGTGGCACACTCGCACGGTGGGGCGAAAGTCGGCACAAAGGTAGCGCACCTTGTTAGCAAGTCGGTTGTCGCCACACATCAGCGGCTTGTCGGCGTAAAGCACAAACTAGCAATGACCATCTTTCACAGTATTAGCGACATCATCTCGGAAGAGGTGCACAGGTCGCTAGACCGTGTTATGGTCAACCTGCACGAGGAATTGCCGGAAGACAGTCCGGCGAAACCGCTAGTCGGATTCATGGCCAACGAGATTGGGCAGCTACAGGCGGGCGCCGGTCTCAGTGTTGTAGCAGGATCCATACTCGGCTCACTCGCGCTCATCATCAACAACGAATTGGCGCCTGGCGTTCAGGGCATACTGTCAACCAACCCGCACCTGTTGCCCGATGCGGGCACCATCGCGCAAATGGCCGCGCAAGGTGAAGTCGACCGGCAGACGGCCGTCAACAACATCGCATATCAAGGCATCGGCACGTCATGGTCCGAACCCATGATTAACTCGGCGTATCAGTATCCGGCGCTTGCCGACGCGCTCAACCTGTACCGGCGCGGCTTCATAGGACACAGTGAGTTTGAGCAGTATCTACAAAAGGGTGCCGTACCGGCGGACGTCATCGCCCAATACGAGAAGCTTATAGACACGCCGATTTCGCCTGCCGACGCGGCATTAGCGTATCTGCGCGGCAACCTGTCTCAGTCGCAAGCCGAGAACGTTGCCGTACAGTGGGGAGTTAGCCCAGATAGTTTCCAGACGCTAGTGGACAACACGGGTGAACCCCTCGGGTTAGAGCAGCTTCTAGAGGCACGGCGGCGCGGATTCATCGATGAGGCGACGCTGCAAAAGGGCATATTACAGTCTCGCGTCCGGAACGAGTGGATAGACACAGCCGAGAAGCTGGCCTATTCTCCGATGACGGTTTCCGATGCCGTCAACGCCACCGTGCAAAACCAGATGGACCAGTCGACCGCAGAAGACATTGCGAATCAGAACGGGCTAGAGCCGGGACAGTTCGCAATACTCCTGTCGACTGCCGGTGAACCGCTGTCTCGCACGGAAATGGAACAGCTCTATAACCGTGGTGAAGTGACCGAAGCACAGGTAGAACAGGCCCTACGAGAGTCGCGACTCAAGAATAAGTACAACTCGCTGGCGTTCGCTCTCCATACGAAACTGTTGGACACTGGGCAGATAGCGGACGGCGTACTATTCGGCACGATCACCCATGCCGACGCCGTAGCGAAAGCCATGCAGTGGGGGTATTCGGCGGAAGATGCATCGACCATCGCTCAGTCAGCGGTAAACCGTAAGCTGCAAACAGAACGGCAGCAAGTCATGACAGCCATCGTTGCCATGTACGAGAATAACGCCGTCAGCCTAGAAGACGCCACGACGCTCGCATCCAATCTGGGGTTCGAGCAGAGTCAAGCCGACTTCATTTTTCAGGCGGCGGAATTCAGGCGTAACGAGAAGTTGGTCACGGCGGCCATGTCGGCCATACGTTCCAAGTACATCGGGCATCACATCGAGGAGTCTCAGGCTCAAGCGTACATCGACGCTCTAGGCTTGCCGACATCCCAGCGCGATCAGGTGCTACAGCTGTGGACGATAGAGCGTGAAGCGAACGTGCTCACACTCACAGTAGCCCAGATAGTCAAGGCAGCTACCAACAATCTCATAACCTCAGACGACGCGATGACGCGTCTCATGGCAAAGGGTCTGAACCAGACCGACGCCACACTACTACTACAGGGTGCGTAATGAATCCGCTCAAGAACGTAGCAGCGCAGGACTCGAAGAAGCTGTTGCGCGGTGCCACGGAAGCACACCATGCCATGCATGGAGGAATACAGCAGCACGCAGCCGATGCCCACGAAAGGCTCAAAGCGCGACGCGCCGAACTTGACGCTAACATGCGACTTCACGCGGCACTGGGAAAAGGTGGGGCGTGATGCATTGGAACTGGGCTAGCGTATATTGGCTTCTCTGGATATCGGTCGGATTCTGTCCGGTCGAATTCTGGGCTCTCGCCACATCGCAACCCCAATACACGCTGTCCTATCAAGTGTGGCACCTAGAGGGGCAGGGCGCCACGTTCGCCCGGTACTTCGTGGCAGTCTTCCTTATATGGCTTGCCATCCACATGGTGCTAGGTAAGTTCACCTGACGACACGGAGTCTCGCGAGATGGCCACTTACGAACCCATCGTGTTGCGAGACGGCATGAACTCCCAGGGTTACCGTTTCGTGACCGTTAGCGTGGCTCCCGGTCGGCAAATCACCGTTACAGTATGTCGTGAGGGTTCGACACGGGAAGATGCCGTGTCGGCAGCACTCACCATGATCCAACAGTCGCCGGAGTGGAGTGAGGTAAGGTCTTGACGGCAGAGACGACAACCCCCGAACGTTCGTACGGGTGTAGCAGAGGGTGCGGCAATCCGTATGACTTTGTGATGATCTCAGTGGCCACGGCGCACGCGGAAATGCTGTGCCTCCCCTGCTTTATCACCACGTCCCTTGACGTCGTCAAGGCGGTCACGGAGCCTGAGGACAGCACCGTACAGGCGGCCATGGCCGAGTTTCCACCGGAGGAACAGGCGCCCATGAGCGTGCCCGTGGCGCGCCAGCGCGGGCACCACGCCCCGGCCGAGTCTGAGGATCCGGACCTTCTCGCGGCATTCGACGGAGTCATTACGGAAGATGAACTCCCCGAAGCATTCCGATAGTCTCGAAACCAGACAGCGCACTATCGCGCTGATCCTGGACGAGTGTAAGGCGAAACGGCTAGATGCCACGTATGATATGGTGAACCAGCACTACAGATGGTTCAACGATTGGTATCGTGGCAGACTGTTCACAGGGCAACTGATAAGACGCACGGGGGTTAAGTTCAAACCTCGTGTCACGTTACAGCGTAGGGTGGGTGAAGTGACAGAAACGATTGCGTACATGTGTGATACCACACATGGCAACGTGTCAAAGATTCCGGCGAATCAGTATTTCGTCGGCGGGTACGTCTCGGGCACGTCCGACATCAAGTGGACCGATGCCGATTGGGCACGCTTCCCGGGCGCCCGTAAGTTCCGCATCTACCAGGGGTTCGGGGTGCCGCCTGCCATCTCGGATTATGACGAGATAGACGTCGAACAGGGTGCGGTTACCCCCGCCGAAGCTGCGCAGTTGGTGCGCGCTCGTGTGCTGGGTGGTATCCAGTGGACCGGCATTTATGCCGACGATTCCTACGCTGCCGAGACCGCCACGGCGATACAGGCTCTCGGCGACAACATTTGGAACGGTCACGTCGTTCTGCGTCTCGCGGACTGGTCCCTTGACCACGCCGGAGCAGTGGCGAAGGTTGGCACTAAGATTCACGGCATGTCGTGTATCGGAGTGCAGTTCGCCTCACCATCTAGCAACCCTCATACGATGATTCCCGGCACGAACGTCACGCTGGCAGAGGCCAATATGGATCTGTCGGTAGTCGACGCCACGTGGATTCCGTCGCACGGCTGGGGAGCGAACGTCACTGCGCCGACAACGCCACCCCCTGTCTCCATGACTGCCATGGCAGTCATCCTGCCGACGGGCGCCACGCGGCGTCTCATGTCGGCAGACGGCGGAGTCACGTGGCACTAGAGCTTCATTACACGGAATCATAACCCGTATCATCCGTGTAGTGAGCGCGATACAGGGATATTGTGCGGTCCTGTTTCGTGCCCGCCGCACGGGCGGTAACAGAAAGGGCATGAAGTGCCGAAGGAAGTTGAAGTTAAGACGGGTACGGTCGTCCGGCAGCGTGGCATGTCGCTGCCCGCTCACATCGAGAGCCCGGCCCCCCTGCCGGACCACCTGGAAGGGCTTTTCGACCTGCGCACGTGGTTCGACTCGCTCACTCGCGGTATCGAATACAACGAGCCGAACCCCGACTACATGTCGCAGCGCATGCTGTACCTCACCTTGACGTCCGCCACGCCGGACGCGGTTCTGACGCCGAACGACATTACGGGATTGCAGGACCTTGTCCCGAACGTCCCGGGCGGCGAGACCGGAAACATCCTGATCACGGACTTGTATGTCGCCGCATCTGACCAAAAGGATGGCAACAAGACGTACATCCTGTTCTCGTTCGTGTCGGACGCCACCGGCCTGGAGACGACGACTACGACGGGTGCCACGCAGGTTCAGGCTCAGCTCTTGACGTTGCTGGCGCACGGACAGTGGCCCATCCACTGCAACATCAAGCGCACCGAACGCAAGGATCGCGGCGACCGTTTCCTGTTCTGGGTGTTCCCGGCGGACGAGTAGTTATGTGGGAGTCCGTCGAACGAACGCTGTCTAACGGTGACACGTATTGGATCGTCATGCATCGCCAGACAGGCGCGTTTCTGCAAGTGGGCAAGCGTATTGCGGATCCGGTGCTATTCGACACTAAGCGTGATGCCGAATTCGTATGTCGCGCCATGGCCAAGGCTAGCTACCGGTGAGATTCCGGGTCGCGAGACTCCCCATGAGTTATGAGGGGAAGCGCTATTTCGTGGTCGACACCGTGTGTTGGGTTCTGGTCATGGAGTCGCACTTTCCGTACAACTCCCTACGCTGGGATACCTTCAAAGAGGCGTTGAGCTACGCGAACGAGTTGAACGGAAGGGAGGGAACCTAAATGGAGCTACGCGCCAGAAGGGCAATGGCCGCAATGGCGCTTGCCGACCCCGAACATGATGAATCGGTGTGGATTCATCTTGTCGGTACGAGCGTCACGACAGCGATGGACTACGGTCGCACGCTCAATGCGCTATCGGCAGTCATGGCAGAAATCGACCATGGCGTCAGCAGTGGTAACGAATTGTTCACGGAACTACGCGCGCATCTCGTCAGCGAAGTTATCCCCGCCGAAGTGCTCGACCTGATCGGATACGACAGATAAGCGCGACCGACTCGGCCGGATAGCCGAGGGTGCCGTAACAGCATACGCCCGGGTGCGAGTCCCGGGACGGCGCGAAACAAAGGGGTGAAGTGCCATGACTATTCCCGACAGGGATAATAGGTTATTCAGTCGTCTTGTAAACCTGAGACGGCATCTCGCCAAATGCGAGGAATGCAGGGAGGCACGCGCGGCACTGAGCATGGACCGCATGTGCCATGACGGCAAACTGTTGACCGTGACGGCAGCAGATGAGTTTGACGTCATTATCGATCTGCGGCGCAAGGCGTTGCTGCGTGGCGACGAAATGGTGTATCCGTGTCCCGACACGTCGGCGCACGGAGTGGCTTACGCCATGTCGGTCAAGCCGTGCCGTATGGTCGCAATCCAGGATTCCCTTTTCTAAATGGCCCGAATCCTAGGCCTATTCCCCTCGGCATTGATTGCGGCCCGTGGCGGAATGTCGGCAAACGCGTTCTATCGTCAACTGCAATCGCTCGGCTTGGCCGCACGGCGTAGTGAAGTATTGGCGCTGTACCGTGAGGCCAAAGAGATCGTGTCGGCGGCGCCTGAACAGGTATTCGAGAATCCTGACCTAGCGCCGGACCCGACGTCACTGAAGATCTGGCCCACCAGCAAAGCGACCGGCGTGAAACAGACTGTCACCCTCACGTATCGTGACAGGACTACAGGCGAGATTTCCAAGACGTTCTACAGCGTCACAAGTCCAGATGGGATTGCGAGAAGTGAAGCGGTGGACGAGGCAATCGGCGCCTACTCAGACGCGAGCGAACGATACAATCAGGACCTTATCGGCGCCATTCACACCTCAGCGTATCGCCTTACCCCAACGGGGGTTTAACGGTCAAGAGATCAGGTGGGATGAGATGGTGTATTGCCACCGTCTTCCCTACTCGGTATTTCACGACCGTAACGCCCGGTGTGGCTGGTGTTGCGATTTCTGCAATTACGATGCGCACGTGTGTGGGGGGTGTGGCATCCCGATTTCGCACGGCAAGTTGGGGTGCGACGATTGCATGGCCGCGCACTGGGCCGCAATGGAATCGGTGTTGCCGGGAAGATGGTAGAACGTGCTGCACACTGGGTGAAGTTGAACCACCAATCGCGTATGCCGAAACGGTGGATCACGTTTGATACAGAAGCATCTAGGGAGAAGGTGCGCAATGGGGAGATTCAGTCATGGGCGATGGGCGCGGCAATCCGCTGGCGACGCGACCTCAAAACCGGAAAGCATATCGAGCGGCGCACGTTCCGCGATCCGGCGGAACTTTGGCAGTGGGTTGCGTCGTACTGTCGGCCCGGCGAGCGTACTGTTTGTTGCGCTCACAATCTCGGATACGACGTGCGGATTAGTGGCCTATTGGAGCATCTTCCTAAACTTGGCTTTGGCCTTGAGTGGTGCAATCTTGACCGTAACGTTTCGTCGATGACATGGCGCTCCCCGTTCGGGAGTCTCGTGTTCATGGATACGTTCACCTGGCTCCCGATGACGCTATCCAAGATAGCGGCACTGGTAGACAGTGAGAAGTTGCGCATGCCGACTGCTAACGCCCCTTTTGAGGAGTGGGAGAAGTATTGCATGCGCGATGCGGAGATTACGCACCTGGCAGTAGACACGTTGTGCGATTTCATCGAACGTGAAGACCTGGGGAACTGGCAACCGACCGGTGCTGGCATGTCGTATTCCACGTGGCGGCACCGGTTTATGACAGACAAGGTTTTGGTCCATGATGACTTTGACGTCTTGGCCGCTGAGCGTTCCGCGATGCATACTGGACGCGCTGAAGCGTGGCGTCACGGTGAGCTCACGAAAGATACGTGGTATGAAGTGGATATGCGCAGCGCATATACACATATCGCGGCCGAATGTGAGATCCCGAAAAGACTTCATTACAGCACCGGCGCTATTAGTCTCCGGCAGTATGAAGATCTCACACAGCGTTTTAGAGTACTCTGTTATTGCGATGTTGACACCGACACGCCTGTCGTCCCGACTAAATGGCAGAATCGCGCAGTATGGCCTGTCGGTAGGTTTCAGACGTGGCTTTGGGACGTCGAAGTCAATGAACTTCTCAGTGAGGGTGCGAGCGTACGCATTCGCAAGGCATGCGTCTATACAAAGGCACCGCTACTCAGTGAGTGGGCAACATGGGTTCTCGACGGAATGCGACGGACGGGCGCAGATATTGAGCCTGTTGTCGGCGCTTGGCTTAAGCATTGTGGACGCGCGCTCATTGGCAGGCTCGCGCTACGGGCGCCAAAGTGGGAGAAGTTCGGCGCCAATCCGATAGGGACAGTCGGCATCTCGTACGATGTGGATTACGAGACAAAGGCTGTGTCACGTCTCATGCATGTAGGAAACGAGACACTCATTGAAACTGAACGTGCAGAAGGCCGTGACTCGCTACCGCAAATCACGGGTTGGATTATGGCTGAGTGCAGGGTTCGCCTTTGGTGGGCTATGCGCGCCGCTGGCCTTGAGAATATTGCCCACGTGGATACCGATAGCGTGCTCATTAACAGTGAAGGCCTGGCGCGCATGCGTGCGACTTACGGCGGCTCTTTCCACACGCTATGGCAAGTGAAGGGCACGTACTCTCACGTAACCGTGTACGGGCCGCGTAACCTGCGTGTCGGCCGCGTTCGCAAGCTGTCTGGTGTGCCGTCACAGGCGGTCGAGACTGAGCCTGGCGTCTACGAGGGTGAGCTGTGGCACGGGCTAGCTGCCGACATGGCCGCCGGTCGACACGACCGCGTCACGATCACAGAGACGACATGGACCGTGAAGCGAACCGACCCCCGCCGACACAGCGTCGGACAGGGGTCGACTCACACAAAGGCAATCAGCCTAGGCTAGCCCCTGGTTTTACTGTACAGACCGTATTCGCGAATACCCTTGTTGATGTCTTCTATGGCCGCCATATGGCGGTCATAGTCGTTTTCCCACTCTAGACACACGGCGCACAGGACCGGGTGCTCGTCGGCTTCACGGTGCTCACGTATCGCCAGGCGGCACCATGCCGCCTTGTAGGCATGTAGCTCTTTGATATTCACTCTGCCCCCTTGCCTGATGCTTTAAGTGCTTCGATGCGAGCAGTGACTTCACGCCAGTTACGCTTATACATCCGACACACGTCACACTTGCCGGGAGTCTCGCACCGTTCCCTGTGCTTGTCATACTGCCACACGATACCGGCGCGGTGCGTCCTGAGGTCGATCATCTTTGCCATAGCTCTATTATGCCGTCTCGCGAGACGCCGTGTCAAGGGAAAGCGAAAACCCCCCGGCCCTGATCAGTGGGCGGGGGGTTTTCGTGCACGGGGGGTGAAGTGCACTCCCTAGTCTAGCCGAGAATGTCGGCGTCGTCCAGGTCAGCGACCTCCGGCGAGTACGGAGCCTGAGACGCGCTGAACTTCACGTCGACCGGCAGCTTGCCGTCCGCCGACACGGGGACGCTCGGGTCCATCTTCCTGACCGCGTCGACGTTGCCGGACGCGTGGTGCACCTTGAGCATCGCGGCGAACGGCTGAGCCGCCTTGCGGTCGTTGAACACTGCCACGATCCACATCTTGGCCTTGCCGTCGACCTTGCCAGCCGCGTGGAGAATCGTCTTCTCAAGGGACTTAGCCATAATAGGTTTCCTTCGTTTCGCTGTGGTTCGGTACTGGACAGTCTAGTACATGCGGGTCCCCGTAGGCAAGCCTACGGGGACGGCGCGTTACGTCTACTCGGGGGTGCGGGGGTTGTGCAGTGCCGAGATGCTGGCGCGCAACTGGCTTGCCTCGGAGATCAGGGCATCCAGGTAAGCGAGTGCGCCGTCGACGCCGGTGATGAATCCAACGGTGACGTTGTCCGAGATGTTGAGTCCGCCGTAGCGCGAGTACTTCCCCGGCTCAACGTGCTTAGGGGTGTCACCATTGTTGATGATGATGTGCGTAGCGTTGTGCGACATGGTTATGGTTCCACCAGGATTTCAAGAGAGTCTTCAATGTTGTTGTAGTAGTAGCCCATGACGCGACCGGCCGGGTGCAGACCGTGAGCTACAAACACAATCTTAGTCTCGTCCGACGCGCCTTGAGTCCGCGCGGATTCGATGGCATCCGAGATGATGTCTCCGACGTTTCCGAGAGTGAACTGTTCACGTTCTCTGCTCATAGGTAAACCTTAGCATGACGGGACGGCGTCTCGCAAGGGTTTCGTGTCGCGTGTCTGGCGTGTCGTCGCTATCGCGACGAACACCCCCGGTCAGAGTCCTGATGCCAACATGCGAACAACACCCGAACCCCACTTGAGTGGGGCCGGGAGGCGGGCCGGGGGAG
>Ga0207700_10001336_pt1 | contig 13981 bp, 9 predicted proteins | sample LARL82metaG_FD_184348 | JGI IMG/M metagenome (GOLD analysis project Ga0207700, IMG submission 184348) | Corn, switchgrass and miscanthus rhizosphere microbial communities from Kellogg Biological Station, Michigan, USA - LAR L8-2 metaG... | ecosystem: Host-associated > Plants > Roots >...
CCGGGCAGCCGGGGCGTTGGGCAGCGCCGCGGCGACCCCGTCGCCGACGCCGAAAACATCGCGGTCGGCACCGCCACCGACCGGGCAGCCGGCACCGCCACCGACGCAGCGGGCAGCCCCCCCGGGGCCACCCGCCCCGGTCGCGGGCATGCCGGAGCCGTCCGCGAACTGCCTGTCCCAGCGCGGCCGCACCCACCTGGCCAGCGAACCGTGGGCGCAGCGGGCACTGGGCTTCAGCAGCGTGTGGGACCTCACCAGGGGCCAGCACGTCACGGTGGCGGTGGTGGACAGCGGCATCGACGACACGCCCCAGCTTGCGGGCCGCGTGCGCCGCGTCGATTTCACCGGCGGCAACGGCGAGGACTGCATCCCGCACGGCACCGTGGTCGCGAGCATCATCGCGGCCAGCGACGCCCGGGCGAGAGGGATCCCGTTCTACGGCGTGGCGCCCGCGGCGCACATTCTCTCGATCCGGGTCCAGCAGCAGCAGGCCACGAACGGCCTGACCGACGCTCAGCGCAGGAAGACGCTCGCGAACATCGCCAACGGCATCCGCTACGCGGTCGCCAAGCACGCGAAGGTCATCAACGTGTCCATTCAGGTGTCGGCCAGTTACCCGGCCCTGCATTCGGCCGTGGAGTTCGCGCTGCGCCACAACGTGGTTGTGGTTGCCGCGGCAGGCAACGACAACCCCGGCGGTGGCCAGGGGCCGTTCTACCCGGCGAGCTACCCAGGCGTGCTCTCGGTCAACGCCGTCGACCGCAGCGGGCGACTGGGCGGCTTCGACGTCAACCGCACCCCGGTCTCGGTGACCGCGCCCGGTGTGGACGTCGCCAGCGACTACCCCGGCGGCTTCGACCCGTCCAACAACGGAACGAGTTTCGCGGCGGCGTTCGTCTCGGGGGAAGCCGCGCTGGTCCGCGCGGCCTACCCCGGTATGCCCGCCACGCAGGTGGTGCACCGGATCATCGCGACCGCGGCCGGCCGCACCGGCGTCCACACCGGCGCAGGCATGATCAACCCCGTACAAGCGGTCACCGCGGTCCTCCCCCAGCACGCCGCCCCCACGCCGCCGGAACACCTGGTCCCGATCCCCCGCCCCCGCGCCGTGAACTCCTACACCCGCACGGTCGCCCTCTCGGTCACCGCCGGCGCCCTGCTCACCGCGGCCCTGGTAGCGATCGGCGCAGTCGTCATCCCCCAAGGCCGCCGCCGCCACTGGCGCCCAGGTCGTCTCACCCTGCCCCCGGCCCCCACACATGCCCCTGCCTCGGCTCCCGCCTCCGCCCTGCCGCGCGGAGGGGCGCCAGAGGCTGACTCCGGCGCGGACAGAACTCCGCGCCGGAGTCACCCTCTGCCACCCACGGATGGTGGGCCTGCCAGAACCCCGGCCTTGCCCGATCCCGGGGCCGGGCGCCTCCTCAGAACTAAGAAAGCTCGCCGTTCGGGGCGTGCCGTGACCCCGCACGACAAACGTGGACCCACGGCCGGACCAGACGACAGCGCCGACCGCACACAATCTGAGCCCTCACCTGCCCCGCCACCCCCCGCTGCCCCGGCGCTCCCACCAGCCACGGCGAGCCCCTCGCCCAGCCAGCTCCCCGACGTGCTGGCCCCCGTCGCCTATGGCGTGCTCCCCCCCGACCCCGGCCCACCGCCACCCGCGCCCGGCGAGTTCCCGGAGACCCCCAACTCCCCGGCCGCGCCCGGCGAACCTGCACTCGCGGAACCACTCGCCACCCCGGATCCACCTCCCGCCTTTGCCCCCCCTTCCGGTGCAGGCCGTCCCCCTGCCGACGCCCCATTCCCCACCAAGCCCGGCCAGGCCGTCCCTGCCAAACCTCCTGCGGCCGCGCAGCCGCCCCCGACCGCCACGCCTACCCGCTCACCGGGCGCACGGCATCGCCGACGACGTAAGTAGGCGTCACCTGCCCAGTGGGGGCCGGCGATGTGGCAGATGGCGTTCAGCCAACTGCCACATCACCGGTCCGCACCCACTCCTGAAACCTGGCGAGCTAGCGCCGGCCGGCCGCCTCCGGAGCGGCAGCGAACGCGGTCTGCACGAGCAACGGCTCGGCGCGACGCGTGACCAGGTAGCCACGCCCCGGAGGCAGCGTCTGCGGCTTGACCCCGAAGATCGGCCCCTCGTCCTTGCTCGCCGACATGAGCAGCGCCGTTGACCCCATCTCACGCAGCCGCTGGATCACCGGCTCGAACATGGCCCGCCCCGCCCCGCCCGCCGAGCGTGCCAGGACCAGGTGCAGCCCGATCTCCCTGGCTTGCGGCAGCAGGTCGACCAGCGGCAGCAGCGGGTTGCTGGCGCCGGCCACCAAGTCGTAGTCGTCCACGATGACGAACAGGTCCGAGCCGCGCCACCAGGACCTGTTGCGGAGCTGGTCGGCGGTCAGGTCGGCCGGTGGCAAGCGGCTGACCAGCGCCTCGCGGGCATCGTTGAGCAGCGCCACGGCGGCGGTCGAGGACGGGGCATAGCCGATCCGGTGCTCGGTATCGGCCGCGTCGAGCAGTGACCGGCGGTAGTCGACCACGATGATCCGCGCCTGTTCCAGCGAGTACCGCGCCGCGATCCCGTCGGCGATCAGGTGCAGCAGGTTGGACTTTCCGGTCTCGGTGTCGCCGAGCACCAGGAAGTGCGGGTCGGCGGCGAAGTCGAGGAACACCGGCGAGAGCGTGGCCTCGTCCACGGCGAACGGCAGCCGGGTGCCGGTCTCCGCGGGGCCGGGCAGTTCGGTCACGGAGTACCCGCTGGGCAGCAGGCGCACCTCGGGGGCCCGCGGGGCGGGCCAGGCGGTGGCGACGGTGTCCACCAGCTTGCGGACCGCGTCGGCCAGGCTGGCGGCGTCGGGCTGGCCGTCGATGCGCGGCAGCGCCGTGAGGAAGTGCAGGCCGTCCCTGGTCAGCCCGCGGCCCGGTGAGCGCTCGGGGACGTTGCCCGCCAGCGCGCGGCCCATCTCCGACTCGTAAGGGTCGCCAAGGCGCAGTTCGAACCTGGTACCGAGCAGGTCCCTGATCGCGGGCCGGAACTCCGACCACTTGTTGGTCGCCGCCACCACGTGAATGCCGTAGCCGAGGCCACGCGCGGCCAGCGCGGTGATGTCGAGTTCGGCTTGCTCGTATTCCTGCCGGAGGGTGAGCCATCCGTCGATGACGAGGAAGACGTCGCCGAACCCGTCGCCGGCGATCTCCCCGCTCGCCCGCATGGCGCGGTAGGCCGCGATGGACTCGATCCCCCGCTCGGCGAACTCCTGCTCCCTGCGCTCCAGGATGGCCCGGACCTCCGCGACCGTGCGCCTGACCCGTTCGGGCTGCAGCCTGGTCGCCACGCCGCCGACGTGCGGCAGCCTGGCCAGCGCGCTGAGGGTCCCGCCGCCGAAGTCCAGGCAGTAGACCTGGACCTCGTGCGGGGTGTGCAGCAGCGCGAGCGAGCAGATCAGCGTCCGCACGAGCGTGGACTTGCCACTCTGCGGCGCCCCGGCCACGCCGACGTGCCCCGATCCCCCGGACAGGTCCGCCCACAGCGGGTCCCGGCGCTGGTCGTAGGGCCGGTCGACGATCCCGGCGACCGCGCGCAGCTTGCCGCGCCACCGCCAGCCGTCGGTGGTGCAGCCATGCAGCGGGGTGATGGACAACGGCGGCAGCAGCTGGTCGATCGTCGGCGGCAGGTCCAGCGGCGGCAGCCAGATCTGGTGGGCCTGCGGGCCCTCCCCGGCGAGCTGGCGGATCACCACCTCGAACAGGCTCTGGCCCGGCCTGGCGGGCTGCTCGCCGTTGCCGGCCGCCGTCAGCGCGGGGGCCTGGGCCGCTGGCTTGGGCACCACCTTGGGCTTGACGTAACCGGGGCTGTAGGGCACGACCATCGGGCGGATCTGCCACGGCGACGCCGAGGCGCCCGTGGCGGAGTCCGGCTCGCCACCCGACGGCCCGGACACGTACGCGGCCTTGAACCGGGTCATCTCGGTCGCCTCGGTCTTCAGGTAACCGTTGCCCGGCCGGGACGGCAGCTCGTAGGCGTCCGGTACGCCGAGCACGATCCTGGATTCCGCGGCGGAGTAGGTGCGCAGCCCGATCCGGTAGGAGAGCTGGGTGTCCAAGCCGCGGAGCCGGCCTTCCTCCAGCCGCTGCGAGGCCAGCAGCAGGTGGACGCCCAGCGACCGGCCGACCCGGCCGATCATCACAAACAGGTCGATGAACTCCGGCTTGGCCGCGAGCAGTTCGGAGAACTCGTCGAGCACGATGAACAGCGTCGGCAGCGGTGCCAGCTTGGCGCCCCGCGCCCGGCCCTGCTCGTAGTCGCGCAGCGAGGCGTAGTTGCCGGCGGCGCGCAGCAGCTCCTGGCGCCGGACCACCTCACCGTGCAGGGCGTCGCGCATCCGGTCGACCAGCGGCAGTTCCTCCTCCAGGTTGGTGATCACCGCCGAGACGTGGTTCAGCCGCTCCAGCCCGAGGAACGTCGCGCCGCCCTTGAAGTCGACGAGCACGAAGTTGAGTATCTCCGGGGAGTGGGTGAGCGCCAGGCCGAGCACCAGCGTCCGCAACAGCTCCGACTTGCCCGAGCCGGTTGCCCCGATGATCAGCCCGTGCGGTCCCATGCCGCCCTGGGCGGACTCCTTGATGTCCAGCTCGACCGGCTGGCCACCCGCATCCAGGCCGATGGGCACGCGCAGCCGGTTGCGCGCCGCCCTGCCTCTCCACAGGCTGCTCACCTCCAGCGCTTCCGGATCGTCGAGGCCGAGCAGCGAGGTCAGCGTCGTGTTCACCGCCAGCGCGTCCTCGCCAAGCGCGGTGCCGCCCGCCGGGCGCAGCGGGGCAAGCTGGCGGGCCAGCGCCTCCGACTCCGGGACCGAGAGCCGGTCGGCGGCCCCGACCTGCGAAGACACGTCCGCTCCCGTCCGGTCCTTGGTGATCATTTCGATACGGCCGCCCGCCACCCGCAGCCGCAGCACCGAGCCGTCCGTGGCGGCGGGAGCGCGGCCGGACAAGTCGAAGATGGTGGCACCGTCCACGCCGTCGCCGCTGAACTGGTCGCCGTAGCCGCCGGGCACGCCGTCGATGATCACCACGTGGTACGGCAGTGAGCAGTCCGTCTTGCCGGGGGTGAACCGGGGACGGCCGGAAAACTCCGGGCCGAGCAGGGCCTCGAGCTGCGCCAGGGTGGGCGCCATCAGGCGGACCGGGCCGGCCGCGTCCCGCTCGGTCGGGTGCATGTTGTGCGGCAGCCACTTGACCCATCCCCACCGGGCGATCCGGTCGGGCGAGGCGCACACGCAGATCCGCACGTCGTCCGGGGAGTGGAACACCGCGATCTGGGCGATCATCGCCCGGACCATGGCGCTCGCCGCCTCGGCATCGCCGGAGATGGCCACCCGGCTGAACGCGCGCAGCGAGATCCCGACCGGCAGGCCGGGCAGCCGGGCATGCGCCCTCATGAACCTGCGCAGCGCGCCGGCGCACAGCGGGTCCAGGTCTTCGACCGGCTTGGTCTGCGGCGGGATGAGCCGCACGGCGAGGTACTGGGTGCCGGTGCCGAGGCGGACACTTCCGAAGTCGTCGTCGGACGGACGGCGTTCCCACACCCGGGCACGGTCGCCGGTGGCCAGCCAGCGCAGCGCGCTGGGCTCCGGGCTGGCCCATGCAAGCGCCTCGCGCTGCGCGGCCGCGGCCCGGCGGACTTTGCGCCGCACCTGGCCGAGGTAGCGCAGGTAGTCGCGGCGCAGCCCGTTGAGCTTGACCTTGCGATCGCCGCGGCCGCGGGCCATCTGGCCCAGTGCCATGCCGCCCATGCCGAGGCCGAGCGCGCCGCCGCCCACCCAGCGCAGCGCTCCTGAGCCGGTGCCCGACATCATCGCGACCATGCCGAACGTCATCGCCAGCATCGGCAGGTAGGTGAGCATCTGCTGGAGCGCGTCGCCGGCCACTTCGGGTATCTCCGGCGGCGGCTCAAGGATGATCTCGCCACGGGGCATCTCCGGCCCCTCGCGGCGCTGGATCCGCCGGACGATGACCGTGCTCACGCTCGCCTTCCTGCTCGCTCCGGGCCCCTGCTGGCGCGGCCCGGCGGTCCCGCTCCGCCTCGTGCGTAGTAGTAAACGGTCCATCCCGATTGGGGGGATTCTGCTTATATTGAACCGGTCGGCCGGCTCCCCGGCGGGCTTTCCAGAGATGTCGCCAGGGCCGCGCGGCGTGAGCAGCCGCCGCTGGCGAGGAGGCCATCGGCATGAGCGTTGCTTCCGGAGCGGATACCTGCCGGGTCACCGTGGTCGGGCCGCGGCGGCGGGTGGACCTCGCGCTCCCCACGCGCATCCCGTTCGCCGAGCTATTCCCCGCGGTCGCCGACTACGCCGGGCTTGACGCCGACGCCGTCCGCCAGGCGCCGGACGGCTGGGTGCTGCAGCGGCTCGGCCAGGCGCCTTTCCCGCTGGAAACCACCCCACTGCAGGCGGGCCTGCACGACGGCGAGCTGGTCTACCTGCGGCCACGCGAGGAGCAACTGCCCGAGCTTGCGTTCGACGACGTGGCCGACGTCATCGCGTCCGGCATCGGCGACCGGCCGGACCGGTGGGGGCCCAGGGAAACCCGCCGCACCGCGCTCGGCGCCGCGGCCCTGGCTCTGACCGGCGGGACGGCCGCGCTGCTGCTTTCCGGGCCACCGTGGACCGGCGCCGCGGTGGCCGCCGGCATTGTCACCGTGCTGCTGCTGGCCGGGGCGGCCGCGGCATCCCGGGTGGCCGGGGACGCGGGCGCGGCGGCGGTGCTCGGCTACCTCGCGCTGCCCTACGCGTTCGTCGGCGGCGTGCTGGGGGCGGCCGGCCAGGCATCCCTGGCCCACCTCGGTGCGCTGGAACTGCTGTCCGGGTTCGCCGCGGCGCTGCTTGCCGCGGCGCTGGCCGCGGTGGCCGTGGCCGACGGCGCGGGGCTGTTCCTCGGTGCGGCGGGCGCGGCGTTGCTCGGTGCCGGCGGGGCGTGGCTGGACTACGCGTTCGGCAGCGTCGGGCTCACCGGGGCCGCCGCCCTGATGGCCGCGCTGGCGCTCGGGCTCACCACACTGATCCCGGCTGTGGCGTTCCGCATCGGGCGGCTGATGCTGCCACCGGTGCCCAGGGACGCCGACGAGTTGCGGCGGGACACGCTGACCGTGCAGGGCAGCGAGGTGCTCGCCCGGACCGCGGCCGCCGACCGGGTGGTCACCGGCATGGTCTCCGGCATCGGCCTGGTGGGTGGCGCCGCCGCGGCCGCGCTCGCGCTCGGGCACGGCTGGCTGCCGCGGCTGACGTGCGCCGTGCTCGGCTGCGCCCTGCTGCTGCGCTCCAGGGTGTTCCACGGGCGGGCGCAGCGCCTGTGGCTCCAGGTACCCGGGTACGGCGGGCTCGTGCTGCTCGCGGTGGCCGCCGGGCACGGGAAGATGATCGCGATCACGCTCGTGCCGCTCGCCGCCGGGGCGGCGATCCTGATCGTTGCGGGCATCTGGCTGGCCGGGCACCGGCCGTCGCCGTTCTGGGGCCGCGCGGCGGAGATCGTCGACATGGCGCTCGTGATCGCGCTCGTGCCGCTCGCTCTTGGCGTGGCCGGGGTGTTCAGCGGCATTCGCGGGCTGTCGGGCTGAGGCGGGCGGGGAGGCGGCACGTTGCAGACCCGCAAGGACCTGCTCCAGGCGCACCGGCTGATGACCAGGCGCGCCGCGCTCGCCCTGCTCCAGGCAGAGCCGGACCCGCCGGACCAGCCGCTGCGGCGGCTGAACGTGGGCGCGTTCTGCAGCGTGCTCGTCGCGGGGATCGTGGCGGCCGTGTTCGGCATCTGGGGCCTGATCGCGCCCGGCCAGGCCGGGGGGCTGACCGCCCCGGACTCGCTGCTCGTCGACCGGGCCACCGGCACCCCCTACGTGCCGTGCCAGCACGGGAAGCTGTGCCCGGTGCTGAACTACGCCTCGGCCAGGCTGGCGCTGAACACCACCACCCCGAACCAGCGGTCGGTCAGCCAGACATCGCTGGCTCGCTACCCCCGCGGGCCTGAGATCGGGATCGCGGGTCTTCCGCCGCTGCCGGCTCCCGGCATGCTGGTCGGCCAGCCCTGGTCGGTCTGCGTCCAGACCGACTACAGCCAGGCCACCCTGGCCAGCCACACCGTGACCACCCTGGTCGGCGGCCAGCGCGTGGGCGGCCGGCCGCTGTCCCGTGACAATGCGCTCGTGGTCGCCGCCGGGGGCGAGGACTGGCTGGTCTGGAACGGGGAGCGGATGCTTGTCCCGCCCGCGCAGCAGACGGCCATCCTCACCGCCCTTGGCTTCGTGCAGACCGCCGAACAGGTACCGCTGTCCTGGCTGGACGCGTTCTCCCAGGGACCCGACTTCGCCCCGCCGCCGATCCAGGGGTTCGGCCGGCCGGTCGCCCGCGGGCCGGCCGGGAGTCCCGCGCGCATCGGCCAGGTGTTCGTCACCAGCCCGGGCGCGGCCCAGTACTACGTGCTGACCAGGCAGGGCCTGGCCCCGGTCACCAGCACCGAGGCCAAGCTGCTCGACGCCGCACCGGGCCAGGTGCCGCAGGGGACGGTGACCACGGCGCAGGCGGCGAACCACCACGGCAGCCTGTCCTCCGGCGGCATGCCGCTGTCCATGCCGGTCCCGGCGGACCGGAACGTCAGCCCGCGCGCGCCGCTGTGCGTGGTGTACTCCGGCCCCGCCTCGACCGGGCCGGTGGCCGGCCAGGTCACGGTGGGCGGCCGGGTGCCCGCGGGCGGGCTGGCCACCGGGCATGGCACCTACGTGAACCGGATCGCCATGAGACCAGGCGCCGCCGCGCTGGCCGCGGTGGTCCCCGCGCTCCCGCCGGCCATCGCGCCCAGCGGCCAGCGACCGGAGGTGACCAGTTACTTCCTGGTGACCGGCGGGGTCAGGTACGGGCTCGCCTCGCCGGACGTCGCCGCCGTGCTCGGCTACGACCTGTCCAAGCAGCAGACCCTGGTACCCGCAAGCGTGGTCGACCTGATCCCGCAGGGCCCAGCCCTCGACCCAGCCGCGGCCAGGAACCGGGTTTCCAGCTGATTGTTTCCGGTGACGCTTGGGCGGGGTGGCGGGGTCGAGGTTAGCTGAGTGCGGGGTGGCGGTTAGCTGAGTGCGGGGTGGCGGGTCGAGGTTAACTGAGTGCGCATATTTGCCGTTCGCGGAATGGCGGTTCAACAAGTAAACGACGGTTCAATGGCCGATCGTTTGGTATATGAAATTTTGATAACGCCCGCGATCAGCGCCGGCCCGAGCCGGCGGAGCGCCGTGCAGGTCAGCCGGGCAGCGCGGGGCCAGCGGCGCGCGCGGCGCGAGGCAGCGAGGGAAGAATGCCGGATCATGATTCTGTGTTCCGGTTGACACCGGTTTCTGAGCCTGGATAGATACTGCACTGGATGCCGCCCGGGGGCGCCCGGAGCTCGCGCTCGGCCGGGTTATGCCCGCGCGGCGGCAGGGAGCAGGGACCTCAGCACGCAGAGACACAGCTTGGCACAGGGATTCCGAGACAGGGAGGTACTGCTATGGCAGCCGAGTCTGCCGTTGACAGGGCAGCAATGGCCACCGCCGCGAAGCAGGTGGAAGACGCTGTCACCCAGGTTCGCGGGCAGCAATCCCAGCTCGTGGGCTACCACAGCGACCTGATGGCGGGCTGGCAGGGACAAGCCGCCAGCGCATTCACCGCCGCTTACGAAGCCTTCAACGCCGACTTCACCCAGGTGATCAACGCGCTGCAGGAGTTCTACCCGAAACTGACCACGACGCGGTCCAGGTACGAGGCGAACGAGCAGACGCTGACCTCAGCGTCCAACCGGGTCGCCGGCCAGATCAACCGCTGACGAGCAGGCCCCCGAGTTTCGACGGAACGGGAAGGACGAGAAATGACAAGCGGCGACTACACCCGGGCCGTGTTCGGTTCGCTGGCACAAGGTGAGTCTGACTTCGCCCGTATCTACGCCCAGGTGCAGCAGACCACCCAGACCCTGGAGAGCCAGCTGAACGCCAGCCTGCACGCATGGGATGGCCAGGCCAGGGACGCGTACGCGGTGGCCAGGGCAAAGTGGCAGGCGGCCGAGGCGAACATGGCAGCGGTGCTCAACAACCTGCGCGTGGTAGCCGGTGAGGCGAACGTGAACTACCAGTCCACGGAGACGTCCAACGCCGGTCTCTGGGCCTGAGGGGGCCCGTCGGTGGGCGGCAGTTACCGGGGGACGGCGGTGCCCCCGGTCGGCGGGATCAGCTACCACGGTTACACGCCGCCAGCGAACTGGCAGGACCCCGCGGTGTCGGGGAAGGACCTCACGGTTCACCGCGATGTGCTCCGCGAGGTGGCGAGCCAGATCAGCGCGCTGGCCGGGGAGCTGCAGGGCGTGATCAGCGCGTGGCAGGGACAGGCGGCCAGTGCGGCCGGCTCAGGTGCCGTGGGCGCGTGGCCGGAGGCGCAGCAGCTCGCCGGGGTGATCGGTCGGTCGCATTCCGGGTTCGGCCAGTACTCCGGCGATCTGCGGCAGGCGCACAGCGACACGGCGACCAGGATCACGATCTCGGCGGAACGGTACGACGCGACCGAGCAGGCCAACGTCAGCCTGGCCAACGCCAGCCACGACCCGTCGGCGGTCATCGTCGAAAGCGGCGGGAACAACGTTCCGGTGGATCCCGGGTACGGGAAGAACTGGACGCCGCAGCAGCGTGAGGCCTACGCAAGGACGCAGCGGCTGATCAACGCCAACGACGGCGGTGAGGTCTGGAACGGCACGTTCCCGATCAGCACCGCCGCCGGGTTCCAGCAGGCAGGCACCGCCGGGTACACCTGGCAGCAGGTGCAGAACCTGCTGCTCAACACCGACCCTGGCGCGATCTCCGCGGCCGGGTCGGCCTACGGTCAGCTGGCCGGCAAGCTGACCGAGATCGCGAGCAAGGTGGCGGGCCTGGGCAGCACTCTGGCCGGAAGCTGGGGCGGTTCGACCGCGCTGACCGCGGTGAGCCAGGTGCAGCAGCTCTACCAGACCGCGGCCGACATGCAGGCCAACGCCTGGCAGGCGCAGCACGCACTGACCTGGTACGGCTCGGTGCTTGGTGCGTTCAAGGCCAACCTCCCCCAGCCCGGCTCGAACCATCCCGCGGATGTGGCCGCGGCCAACCAGGCGGCGCAGCAGCGGCTGGCGGCGCTCAACGGGCACATCCAGACCGCTTACTACGCGATGCCCGGCGCCGTGAACAAGAACCTCCCGCCGAAGCTGGCGGGCAAGGGCGGCGGCGCGCCGCCCACCTCGGCCACGGCCGGCGCCGGATCCGGCGGGCCGTCGTTCTCCGGTGCCGCTCCCGGCGGCGGGGGCGGCGGTGCTGGTCCTGGTGCCGGGCCTGGTTTCGGTGCGCCCGGCGGCACCGGGAGCCCGCCCGGTGCGGTCGGCGGCTTCCCGCCGCCCGGCAGGGCCGCGCCCCCGGGCGGCGGAACGCCGCCGGGGAGCCAGTTGGCAGGCTCGGGACCCGGCGGCGGTGCCCCCGCTCCCGGCGCGCCCGGCGGGCCGGCCCCGGGCGGCGGTGCGCCCGGCGGTGCCGTACCGGGCGGGCCGGCCGGCGGTGTTGTGCCACCCGGTGCCGGCGGCGGTGCGCCCGGCGGGGACGGCGTCCCCCCCGGCGAGGGCACGGTGCCCGGCGGCGGCGCGATCCCGCCGGGTGAGGGCACGGTGCCCGGCGGAACCGGCGTTCCGCCCGGTGAGGGCACGGTGCCCGGCGGCAGTGGCACCCCCGGCGGCGGCCGTCTCGGCAGCCTGCCCGGCGAGGACCCGGTGCCCGCCGGGGCCGGTGCCGCGCCCGGTGAGCCTGGCGGCTCGGTATCCGGCGTGCGGCCTGCGGGTGGCATGCCCGCAGAGCCGGGGGCGCCGGGCGAACCGGGCAGCAGCCTCGCCGCAGGGGGCGAGGCCGGTGCCGGAAACGCCATGGAAGGCGGCATGTTCCCGATGACCGGGTCGGCGGGCGGCGGTGCCGGGGCTGGCGGGTTCGACAGAGCCAGGCAGTCCTGGATCACCGAGGACGACGGGACCTGGGGCGCCGACGGCGGCGGTCTTGGCGGTGCCGGGGAAGCCGGCGGCAGCTTGTTCATGCCGGTCGGTCCGGGCGGCAACGGCCGGGGCCGCGAGCAGGACCGGGCCAGGCAGGTGTGGCTGGCCGAGGACGAGGACCTGTGGGGCGCGGCCGAACCCGCTGTCCCCCCGGTCATCGGCAGGTAGCCGCGCCCTGGAACAGCGCGCCGCCCGGGGCGGTGCTGCGGACGTGCCCGGCTCCGGCGGAGCATACTTCCGCCGGAGCCGGGCACGTCCGTCCAGAGAGGATCCCGATGACCGTCACGGGCCTGTGAGCACGAGCATGTTCGGCTCCCGCAGCCGCTGGCTGACCGGTGGCGCTCTCGGCGGCGCGGCTCTCGCGCTGGTTGCGGCGGCGTGCAGCAGCCAGAGCACGCCGGACGGCGCACCCTCGCCGCCGCGTCCCACGGCCGCCAGCAGCCCCGCGGCCAGCGGCCCGGCGCCATCGGGCCCGGCTACCCGGATCGCCGCCTACCCGGTGCGGGTGAGCGGCTACCGGCTGGTGGACAAGGCCGACAAGCCCGTCGCCGCGACCACGAAGGACCTCAAGTTCCCGCAGAGCTTCTCGTTCGCCGCTACCGCCCGGGATGGTTACTACCTGCCCGGGCGGGCCAAGCACCAGATCGTCTACCTCATCGCCGGACGGCTCGCCCGGGGCGTGACCCCTGCCGCGGCGATCGCCAGCTACCTGAGCAGCTTCTCCGGCCAGGAGGTGCACCTGACGACCGAGCCCGCCGGGCCGCTGGGCGGCGCGGTGAAGTGCTGGGTGGCCGGGGGGATCACGTTCTGCATGTGGGCCGACAACGGCACCTACGGCGTCTTCGACTACCGGCCCCCGCTCGGCCTCGACACCGCCCTCATCCACCACCTGGCCAGCGTGGTGCCCCGGTTCCGCGGGGCGATGGAGCAGCCGCAGGCGTGAGCTCAGGGCAGCAGGTCCCCGGGCCGGTCCACGGGGAAACCGTAGGGGTCGATGGCCACGCCGCCGGCGCGGCTGGCGAGTGCCAGCGCGGCCTGCGCGACCCGCAGGCTCGTCTCGCGGGGCACGGTGGCCATCGGGAACTTGGTCCGCAGGTCCCAGCGGCAGGGCTCCTCGTCGCGCAACTCGCCGAGCGCCGGGGGCGGCAGCGCCAGCCGGGAGCGGGACAGCCGGGATGGCCAGTACGCCACGAAGAACACCGGCTCTGCCTTGGTGAGCAGGTAGTACGCGCCGGACACGCCGGTGTCCTCCTCGAAGTGGAGTTCACCGGTGTCGGTGTACGGCTGGAGCACCTCGATCACCTGGCTGGCCGGCAGTTCGTGCCCGCTGTACACCGACACGCGCAGCTTGAGGTCCATGGCCGGTCGCTCGTCGTGCACGGTGCCGCCGAGCCGTGCCGCCAGACCGCGGATCAGCCGCTCGGCGTCCTGCCACTTCAGGCTGTCCGGGCGGGGCCGGCCGGAACCGCCCGCCACGATGGCCGCGTAGTACCCGGCGGTCATCCCCTCGGGCAGCCGGGCCTGCCGGGCCACGTCCGGGATCACCGTGACCGGGCCGTGCAACTGCACGCCGTTGTGGAAGACGAACCTGTCGCTCTTGACGATGGCCTGCGGGTCGTAGCGGAGGATGGCCTCCGCCATGCCGTCGGCGGGGTCCGCGGCGAACAGCACGGCCGGGCCACGGGCCAGCCGCTCGGCGGTGTGGTCAAACAGCGCCATGCCGCACCCCCCTATCCGCCCGCCCGGTGGGCGGGCGGCAGGCCAGGGTCCTGCGGCGCATCGCTATCCGGCCGCCGTGCCGTATCCGCGCTCGCGGAGCCGCTGCGCCATCCACAGCCGCGCCTGCCGCTCCGCCAGCGGTTCCGGCATCAGTGACATCAGGAACATCACGAGTATGAGCACCGGGCAGAAC
>Ga0207700_10001337_pt1 | contig 13978 bp, 13 predicted proteins | sample LARL82metaG_FD_184348 | JGI IMG/M metagenome (GOLD analysis project Ga0207700, IMG submission 184348) | Corn, switchgrass and miscanthus rhizosphere microbial communities from Kellogg Biological Station, Michigan, USA - LAR L8-2 metaG... | ecosystem: Host-associated > Plants > Roots >...
CGCCGGCGATGTGCCAGGTGCCGGTGTCAGCGTCGAGCACGACGTCCGCTTCCGCGGCCTCGAACAGCGCGGCCGCGTTCCTTGCCGCCTCCTCCTTGACCTCGATCGCCGCCTTGTGCACGGCCGAGCCGCCCAGCTGGAGCGAGCGGGAGGCGTAGGTGCCCACGCCGTCCGGGACAAGGTCGGTGTCGCCGTGGATGACCTCGATCTTGTCCATCGGGATGCCGGTCTCGCTCTGCATGATCATCGCGAACGCCGTGTGGTGCCCCTGGCCGTGCGCCGACGACCCGGTGTAGATCGTCGCGGTGCCGTCGTCGTGCACCTCGACCTTCGCGGTCTCCCCGGCGCCGCCGTCCGCCGCGGTGATCTCCACGTAGCTGGCCAGCCCGAGGCCCATCTGCCTGGTGTCGCCGGCCTCCCGGCGGCGCCGCTGCTCGTCGCGCAGCGACGTGTAGTCCGCGGCGCCGAGTACCTTCTCCAGGGCTGCCTCGTACTCGCCGGTGTCGTACGGCGCGCCGGCCTTGGTGACGAACGGGAACTGGTCAGGCTGGATGAAGTTGGCCTTCCGCACCTCGGCAGGGTCAAGGCCCGCCGCGGCGGCGAACCAGTCCACCGCCCGCTCGATCGTCGCCGCAGCCTCTGGCCGGCCTGCGCCGCGGTAGGCGGCGATCGGCGCCGTGTTGGTGACCACGACCTTGTAGTCGGCCTGCACCGCGGGGATGTCGTAGACGCCGGGCGCCATCAGGTTGGTCAGCATCGGCAGGAACCCGCTCATCCGCGGGAACGCGCCGGCGTCCTGGATGACGTCGAGCCGGTAGGCCTTGATCTTCCCGTCCCGGTCGCCGCCGATCTTGATGTGGTGCAACTGCGCGCGGCCCTGCGTCATCGCCATCAGGTTCTCGTTGCGAGTCTCCACCCAGCGCACCGGCCTGCCGGTGTGCTTCGCGGCCCACGCGACGACGATCTGCTCCCTGTCGACGCCGATCTTGGCGCCGAATCCGCCGCCCACGTCGGGCGCGACCACCCGGATCGCGTCGGGCGGCAGCCCGATCGCGGTGAAGATCAGCCGGGCGAGCTGGGCGTTCTGCGTCGACGCCCAGACGGTGAGCTTGCCGTCCTTGAAGGCCGCCGCCGTAGCGCGACCCTCCATCGGCAGGCAGGCGACTCGCTGGTTGACGATGTCGCCCTCGACCACGACGTCGCAGCCGTCGAAGACGCTGTCGTCGCTGATGTCCCGGCCGCCCCTGACGCAGACGTTGGTGCCCGTGTCGGGGAACAGCAGGCTGTCGCCCGCGAGCGCGCCCTCGATCGTGGTCACCGCGGGCAGCACCTCGTAGTCCACGCTGACCAGCTCGGCCGCGTCCTCGCCCTGGTACGTGCTGTCGGTGAGCACGATCGCCACCGGCTCGCCGACGAACCGCACCCGGTCCACCGCGAGCAGCGGCTCGGCCCACTTCCCGCCGAGCGGCACCGGCCCCTCGGCCGGCGGCTCGTCAGGTCCGGGCACCTCGCCGCCCGGCGGCTCGGGCGCGGGCAGGTCGGTCATGTCCGCCGCGGTCAGCACCGCGACGACGCCCGGCTGCGCGAGCGCCTCCGACTTGTCTATGCCAGTTATCAGCGCATGTGCCACCGTCGCGCGAACGAACGTGGCCCGCACCGCACCCGCCAGCTCAGGTTCCCGCAGGTCGTCTACGTAGACGCCACCCGCGGTCAACAGCCGCGGGTCCTCCGTACGGATGACCCGCGTGCCCAGAATGCTCATAAATCCTCCGCTGCTACGGCTTTCCACGCGAACTTACACCGAACGATGAAGTCACTTCCAGCCCGTGCTTATGCAAAGTTACACGCCAGGACTTGTGCCCAAAACATGAGGTAGACGCGCTGTTTTGGTTGTCACATTGTGACCACCAAACAAGATTGGCGCTGGTCGCGGATATACGATCGGCGCCAGCGAGAAAAGGGGGCAGGAAACGCAGCCGAACGCAGCCGCCGAGGCCGTCTCAGTGGCGGCCCTCGTCGTCGTCCTCGGCTGGGCGGTGTGGCGGCCGCGTGGCTTGCCTGAGGCGGTCGCTGCGGTGCCGGCCGCCCTGCTCGTGATCGCCACCGGCGCGATCTCGGCGCACGACGCGCTCGAGCAGGCCAGGCGGCTCGGGCCGGTCATCGGCTTCCTCGCCGCGGTACTGGTGCTCGCGCAGCTGTGTGACGACGACGGGCTGTTCCGTGCTTGCGGCGCGTGGCTGGCCCGGGCGGCGGCGGGGCGGCCGCAGCGGCTGCTCGCCCTGGTGTTCGCGGTGGCGGCGGTGACCACCGCCGTGCTGAGCCTGGATGCCACGGTGGTGCTGCTCACCCCGGTGGTGTTCGCGACCGCCGCCAGGCTGGCGGCGCGGGCCAGGCCGCACCTGTACGCCTGCACGCACCTGTCGAACTCCGGGTCGCTGCTGCTCCCGGTGTCGAACCTCACGAACCTCCTGGCGTTCGCGGCCAGCGGCCTGTCATTCGGCCGGTTCGCCGGGCTGATGGCGCTGCCGTGGCTGGGGGTCATCGGCACGGAGTACGTCGTCTTCAGGCGGTTCTTCGCCGCCGACCTGGCGTCTGGTGGCCTACCCGTCCAGGACGGCGGCGCGCCGGAGATCCCGGTGTTCACGCTGGCGGTGGTGGCCGCCACGCTCGCCGGCTTCGTCCTCGCGTCGGCGGCGGGCGTCAACCCGGCCTGGGCCGCGCTGGCCGGCGTGGTCGTGCTCGGCGCGCGGGCTCTCGCGCAACGCCGCACCAGCGTCCCCGCGCTGGCGCGGGCGGCGGACGCGCCGTTCCTGCTGTTCGTGCTCAGCCTCGGGATCGTGGTTCAGGCGGTGACAGGCAACGGGCTCGGCAGCGCGCTGCGCCCGCTGGTGCCGGCCGGGACGTCGCTGCCCGCCCTGCTCGGCGTCGCCGCGCTCGCCGCCGCGCTGGCCAACGTGATCAACAACCTGCCCGCCGTGCTGATCCTGCTGCCGCTGGCCGCGCCGGGCGGGCCTGCGGCCATCCTCGCCGTCCTGCTCGGGGTCAACATCGGCCCCAACCTGACCTACACCGGATCGCTGGCCACCCTGCTGTGGCGGCGGGTCCTGCGCCAGCACGGGTCAGGCCCGTCGCTGTGGGAATTCACCCGGCTGGGGCTGCTCACCGTGCCCGCCGGGCTAGCCATCGCTGTGCTTGCCCTGTGGGCGGCGCTGCACGTCCTCGGAGGCTGAGCACATGCCCGACACCGAAGCCGCGGCCGTCATCTGGATCACCGAGGGAACCTGGCAGGCCAGCGTCGACGCGGCGCTGCGCTTCGTCCAGCCCGGCGCCCCGATCACCCTGCTGCACGTCACCTCCGCCGAGCTATCGGACACCGCGCACGGCGCCTACCTGGGATTGTTCGGCCGAGGCCGCCCCGACCGCGACCCCGGCCCGCACGTGGCCAAGCTGGCCGCGCAGTCCGCCGCCGACCTCCTCGACGCCGCCGCCGCCCGCCTCGGCCGGCCGGCCGGCCGGATCGAGCGCAGCGGCGTCCCCGAGCGGGAAGTGGTCACCGCGGTGGCCGACGCCGCCCTGCTCATCGTGGCCCGGGACGGCGACCGCTCCCGCCTAGGCCCCAAGAGCCTGGGAAAGGCGACCCGCTTCGTCGTCGACCACGCGCCCTGCCCGGTTCTGGTCGTCTGGCCGGAAGCCGCCCCGGCGGTAGCAACCATCCCGCCCCCGCCACCGCACCCGCCGGATCCGCCAAAGCCCTCAGCGCCGCGAGGCCCGTAGGGGAAGCGGGCGGTCATGCCGGTGCTGGTGAGTGTGCCTTGTGGGCGGACGGGCCGAGAGTTATCGTTGCCTGAGTCAATGATTTTCGTTGACTCAGGCAACCGAAACGAGGGGGCGGCGCCGTGAGCGAGGATCTCGCTGGACAGGTCGCGGCCGTGCGGGCGTTCAACCGCTTCTACACCAACGTCATCGGGCTGGTGCACGGCATGTACCTGGACATGCCGTACTCGCTCACCGAGGCGCGGCTGCTGTACGAGATGGCGCGGCGGGACGTCACGCGAGTGGCGGACCTGCGGCGCGCCCTGGACATCGACGCGGGGTACCTGAGCCGGGTGCTCGGCCGGTTCGAGGCCGACGGCCTGGTGACCAGGCAGCGCTCGGCGGCCGACGCCAGGCGGCAGGACGTCGCGCTCACCAGCGTGGGCCTGGCGGCCGCGGCGGAGCTGGACGCGAGGTCGGACAGCCAGGTCGGCGAGCTGCTCGCCGGGGTGGACCGGCCCAGGGTGCTCACAGCCATGCGGGAGATCACCGACCTACTGAGCGCGGATAGAGCCGACGCCAGGCCCCGCGCGCGGACCGTGGTGCTCCGCCCGCCCGCTCCCGGCGACCTCGGCTGGGTGCTGCAGCGGCACGGCGCTGTCTACGCCGCGGAGTACGGCTGGAACCCGGAGTTCGAGGCGTACGTCGCGCGGATCATCGCCGAGTACCTGACGGACACCGACCCGCGGCGTACCGCGGGCTGGGTTGCGGAACTGGACGGGGTCCCCGCCGGGTTTGTGTGCTGCGTGCCCGAGGACGACAGCACGGCGCGGCTGCGGCTGCTGCTCGTGGAGAGCTGGGCCCGCGGCCTCGGCATCGGCGGCCGGCTCGTCGACGAGGTGCTGCGGTTCGCCCGGCAGGCCGGCTGCGAACGGATCGTGCTGTCCACTGTCAGCGTTCTCGCCGGCGCCCGGCGGATCTACCAGCGGGCCGGCTTCACGCTGGTGCGCGAGCAGCCCGAGCACAGCTACGGGCACGACCTCATCGCCGAGGACTGGGCGCGATCGCTTTCCGGATAGCGCTGTAGGCACCCGTCACAGGCTCACCGCCGCCAGGTGCGGCCAGCGCCACGTACGCCGGTCTGCGTCGCGATCGCGGCGATCGCGACGATGCGCGCCAGCCGTGCGCGGTCGTCATCTTGCTGAGCGTTCCGGCCAGTCGGCTCGGCGCCAGGTTCGCCTGGGTGCTCCCCACAACCCAGCGGCGTTGAATGCTACTGTCTAGCGGCATCGCTTAGCAGGAGAGGCATCAAGGGGTGACCCAAGAGACAGAGCACTCTGCCCGGGCTGCCGAGCCCGTGACGGAGAAGGCAACTGCCGAAGGCACCCACGGGGTACTCGGTGCGTTGTTCCCCCTCGCGCCGGCAGCGGCACCCAGGACATGGACCCGCCGCGGCGTGGCCGTGGCCGCGCAGGTCGCGGCCGTCGGCATCGGCGCATGGGTGCTCTTGCTGCGCATCCCCGGGCTTCCGTCCTGGGATGCTGTCTACGCGGAGGATTACTGGGCATTCCTCATCGGGGCGTATCAGCACCCTTGGAAGCTGTTCGTCCCCTTCGGCGGATACGAGCAACTCCTGCAGCGCGTGGTCGCGCAATTCGTGAGTTACCTGCCAATGGGCGATGCTGATGTCGCGTTCGCGGCTGTCGGGGCGCTCATCGCGGCGGGATGCGCACTGTTCGTTTTCCACGCCAGCTCCGGGCACATCCGGTCGGTGCCGCTGCGGGCCCTGCTCGCAGCGGCCGTCATCCTGCTGTCGAGCGCGCCGATGGAGATCGCCGACAGCACCGTCGCGGTCTCCTTCTACCTGCTGCTCGCGATGTTCTGGGCCGTACTGTGGCGCCCCCGAACTCCCGGCGGTATGGCCGTCGCCGCCGTCGTCGCCTTCGTCACCGCGGCGTCCACCGTTATCGTCATCTTGTTCCTGCCACTGCTTGCGATCCGCGTCATCGCGCTGCGCCGCTTCAGGGAACACGCGGTGACGGCGGGCTGGCTTGCGGGCTGCCTTGTCCAGCTGCCCATCGTCATCATGTCCTACTCTCAAGGCCAGTCCCGGCTGACGGGTTACGGCCTCCCCGGTGGCAGCAACAACAAGGTGGGCGACTCGCTCACCTTCTACGCACACGACGTGATACTGCGAGCCGTCGGCTGGCACTTGTCGTGGCGGCTGGAGTGGCGCACGGGAAGGGATTCGGCCACGGTGATCGTCGCCGTCGTCCTGGCCGCGGTCTTCGCGGTAATCATGGCTACCCAGCGGGGAGCCCGGCCGTTCGTTGTTACCGCCCTGCTCACGGGCTTCGTCTTCTGCGTGGTCTCCACGATCCTGACCCCGTGGGTGACAGTCTCGCCGGTTACGATCCAGCGGGAGTCGGCCGCTCGCTACACCGCGCTTCCCATCTTCCTGATCGAGGCGGCGGTCATCGTCGGGGTGGACTACGCGCTGCGGAATGGGCGCGGCGTCCGCGAGCGGCTCGTGCTGGGGCACTGGTACGCGCGGGCGGGGCTGCGACCATCCCTGGCGGTCCTGGCCCTGATCGTCATTCTCGCGACCAGCTGGGCGGCGGATTTCCGGTACAAGGGGATCCGCACGGTGCCCTACTCAGGCCGGTGGTCTGTGACGGTAAACCTGTTCAGGATCGGATGCGTTAACTCCCCGTTTGGCCAGGTCATCGTGTACTCGCCTACGGGCGAATCGCCCCAGCAGGGCAACCCGGCGTTTGCGACCATCCCGTGCGCTCGTATGAGGCTGTAACCAGGCGCTATATGCAGTCGTTCTTACAGGGACTGCCACGACACATCCCTGATCGCGATGCGGCCCCCCGCTTCTACCAGCGGGCCGGCTTCACGCTGGTGCGCGAGCAGCCCGAGCACAGCTACGGGCACGACCTCATCGCCGAGGACTGGGCGCGATCGCTCTCCGGATAGCGGCGCCCCGCGCTACCCTGGCGTAGCCGGGGGCGCCGGCCGAGTCGATGTGGGCTGCCCATGACACTCGCTGTCCGCGACGCGGACGCCCTCGTGTTCGCCGCCGACATGTACGGCATCCAGTTCGACCAGCTCGCCGCCCTGACCGGCGGTGACCGGTCCGCGCGCGCCGCGGCGAAGCGGTGGCGCGACCTCGGGTACGCCGAGACCGCCAGGCTCACCGAAGGGCCGGCCTGGCTGTGGGTGACGCGGGCGGGCCTCGCCGCCTGCGGCCGTGAGTACCAGGCCAGGAAGCCGGCGCTGCCCCAGCTCGCCCACATCAGGGCCGTCGCCGCGACGAGGATCGCGCTCGAGGCGACCGGCGCCTACCGGCAGGCGAGCGCGTTCTGGCGGTGCGAGCGCCGGATCCGCGCCCGGCACGGGCGAGGGATCCGGCAGCACCTGCCGGACGGCGAGGTGCACTGGCCGGACAGCGCCCCGGTCGCGTGGGCCGGCGAGTGCTGGGCCATCGAGGCCGAGGTCACGCCGAAGACCGTCGCCCGCACCACCGCGATCATGCGGGAGATCCTGACCCGCACCGGGGACTACGGCTGCCCGGCCGCCGAAGCCGCGGTGCCCGGAGGGCCGCCAAGGCATGCCCGCGCGCTCTACCTCTGCTCCCCCGCCGCGCTGACCACCGTGCTGAACGCCCGTGCGCTGCTCGGCCCGCTCGCCGCCAGGATCGAGGTCCGCGACCTCCCGCCGGGGGCGCAGCTATGACCCCGTGCCGCCGCCGGGAACGTGGTCGATGCGACATCGGCCACACTCTTACGCGGTCGAAGTGCCATCGAGCACGTTCGGCCGGGTGGCCGGGGTGCGTGCTATGAAGCGCGAGCCTGACCGGTATGCCCGGCATCCGGTGCGCCGAGCGCTGGCCCGCGGGCTCTGGCGGCTGCTCGGGCTGGCCGTGCTGACCGCGGTCGCGGCAGCGCTGGCCCCGGTGACGCTCGCCGCCGCGGCCGCGGCGGCGGCCGGGTGGTGGCGCGGCTGGCCGCCCCGCCGGCTGTACACGACGGCCGCCTGGTGCCTGCCGATGACCGCCGCCTGGCTGGCCGCGGTCGCGGCCTGGCCGGCCCGCGTCGGTCCCGGCGGCCTATGGCTGCGCGCCGCGGCCGCGCCGTACCGGGCCTGGCTGGCGTCGTGGCAGCTCGCCGCGCACGGGCACCTGGCCGCCGCCGTGGTCGCCGCCGCGCCGCCCGCCGTCCCGCTCGGCGTCCTGGCGGGCGGGCTGGCGTGGCAGTACCGGCTGTTCCGGATGCGGACCGGCGCGGGCGGCCTCACTCCGGCGGCGCCCGCCACCTTCGACAGCAGGCTGTGGCGCCGCCAGGTGCGCACCGCCAAGGCGCTGCTGGCTGCCCCTGGTGCGCTGCCTTTGATTTCCCGTAACGGTCTCGTGGTGACCGGCGCGGCCATCCGCTCCGTCCGGCACCGGGGCGGTCCAGGCAGGGCGGCGGCGATCCCCTACCCGCGACTGCGCTCCCATCAGGTGGTGATCGGCTCGACGGGGACAGGCAAGACCACGCTGCTGCTCCGGCTGTGGGCCGGGTTCATGGCCGCCGGGCTGCGCAGGTACGCGGCAGGCGCCGCGAACCGGCCGCTGCTGGTGGTGCTGGACTGCAAGGGCGGCGCGAGCTCGCGCAAGGTCGCCGACCGCACCAGGCGGGTGCTGCGCGACGCCGGCGCGCGGTCCACCGCCATCTGGCCGGATGAGGCGTCGCTCTCGCTGTGGACGCTGCCGCCCGGCCAGCTCGTGACCACGCTGCTCGACCTCATCGAGCACGGCACCGGGGGCGCCGCCTACTACACCGACGTGATGGAAGCGATCGTCTCGCTGGCGGTGAGCGCGCCGTGCGGCCCGCCGGTTTGCTCGGCCGACTTCCTGGCCCGGCTGGACCCCGGCTGGCTCGCCGCCAGCTACGCGGCGAGCGGGGACGGTGCGGCAGTCACCACCATACGTTCGGGGAAAAGGGGTTTTGAGGATGTGGAACTGCGGTTCAGAGCGCTCTGGCGCAGGCTCGGAGCCGGCCTCGACGGCGGCGGCTCATTCGGGGACGCGGACGCCTGGTACTGCGTACTCGAGGGCACGGCCGAGGGCGCGGTCGCGGAGGCGCAGGCCAGGGCGCTGACCGACCTGCTCGCGCACTACGCGGTCAGCGGGCAGCGGGAGATCCTGCTCGCCGTCGACGAGTTCTCCGCGGTCAGCAGGCGGCTGCCGATCTGGCGGCTGTACGAGCGGGCGCGGGCGCTCGGGCTCGCGGTGCAAGTGTCCGCGCAGTCGTGGGAGGGGCTGGCGGACACCGACGACGAGCGGCAGCGGATCGCCGCGACCGCGGAAGGCGGCATCTGGCTGTTGCGCACCCCGCGGCCCGGGCCCGTGTCCGAACTCGCCGGGACGCGGGCCTACGTCGACACGACGCGGCGGTTCGCGGGGCAGGGCGCGTGGGCCGGTGACGGGATGTCGCGGACCCGGCTGGTGCCGGTGCTCGACGCGGACATCGTGCGCCAGCTCGACGTGGGGCAGGCCGCGTACGTGTACCGGGGCGGGGTCACGTACGTGCAGGTCAAGCGGTTGACCGGACGGCAGGCGGCGCTCGCGCCCGCGGCCGGGGACGCGCCTACCATGCCGCTGCCCGCCGTGGCGGTGCCCGCGCAATGGCCGCCGGTGCCGCCTCCGCCGCCGGACGCGAGCGAGGTGCTCGACGAGGCGTTCGGGGCGCGGCATGAGTGATGATCCGTTCCGGGTGCTCGGGCTGCCGGCGCGGGCGGACCTGACGGACGACGACGTGCGGGCGGCGTGGCGGCGCATCGCGGCGGCGACGCATCCCGACAGGGACGACGGCGGCGACCCGGTGACGTTCGGCGCGGCGGCCGCCGCGTACGCCCTGCTGCGGACCGCCTGGGATCGCGGCGAGGTGCTGGCGGAGCTGGGTCTTCGCGGTAACGCGCCCGCGCCGCGGCGCGAGCCGCGGCCGCGGGCCAGGGTGCGGGTGCTCGCGGTGCGGGTCGCCGTCACGGCGGCGGTGTGCGGCGGCGCGTTCGGCGCCGCGGGCTGGACGCCCGCCGCCATCGGCGTGGCCGCGGGCGCGCTCACCTGGCTGGCCGCCACCGGGCGGCACGACCTGCCGCCGCGCGGCGCTAGTCGATCGTGACGGCGCCGCCGTCGGCGTTGACGGTGATCCGGTACCGGGACGAGGAACTGGTGGTCACCGTGATCGCGGCGGGCTGCGCGGGTCCGGTCATCTGGACCTGGGACGGCGGCTCGGGGATGTTGTCGACGCGGTAGGTGTAGCCGGCGGGCAGCTGCAGCGTCACGCTCCCGCCCTCGGTGGTGATGTTCAGGTTCGACGGCGCCGCGGTGAGCTGGAGGTTGACGCTGTTGCCGGCGCTGTCCACCGCGATGTTCTGCGCCGCCAGCGTGCCGGTGACCTGCCCGCCGCCCCCGTAGGGGCCATTCGGAGTGTTGTCGGTGTTGAGGCTGACGTTGCCGGTCAGCCCGTCAACGGCCAGGTTTCCGCCGCCGGTCTGCAGGGTCGCGTCGGATATGCCGGTCGCCGTTATGTTGCCGCCGTTGCTCGTCACCGTCACCGGTGCCTGCGGCGGAACGTCGACAGTCGAGCTGAGCGCGCAGTTGTAACCGGGGCAGGTGAAGTTGATCCTGGTCCCGGCCGGCGTTTGCGCCGTCACGAGAGTGGGGCGCTGGCCAGAGTAATTCAGGCCGTACCAGACGGTGCCGCTGCCGGTGAACCGCGCCGCGCTGGGCGCGACACCGCCCTGCAGGGTCACGTCGCCGCCGTACACGTTCATGTCGAGACCGCCGGTGACACGCACCGGGGCGTAACTCACCGCGTAGCTGCCCTGGGAAGCTTTGCTGATGATCGCGAAACACGTCCAGGCGAGCAGGGCGAGCGAGAGCGGGACGCCCAGCAGCAGGATGATCCGGCGCGCTGGCGTCATGAGCAGCTCGCGGGCGGCGGGCTGCGCGGCGGCCGGCAGGAAACTGGTCATGAGGTGACCCCATTCAGGTAATGGAGGACCGCGAGCACCCGGCGGTGGCCGTGCTCGTCCGATACGAGTCCGAGCTTGCTGAAGATGCTGTTGATGTGCTTTCCCACGGCGCCGCCGCTGACGACCATCGTCTCGGCGATGGCGGAGTTGGACCGGCCTTCGGCCATCAGCGCGAGGACCTCCCGCTCGCGGCTGGTCAGCACGCTGAGCGGACTGCGGCTGCGGGCGAGCAGCTGGGCCACGACCTCGGGGTCCAGCGCGCTGCCGCCCTCGGCCACCCGGCGGAGCGCGTCCAGGAACTCCGCCACGTCGGCCACCCTGTCCTTGAGCAGGTATCCGACGCCGTGCGGGCTTCCCGAGATCAGCTCGGTCGCGTAGCGTTCCTCCACCCACTGCGACAAGACGAGCACGCCCGTATCCGGCCAGCGGTCACGGATCACGAGCGCGGCGCGCAGGCCCTCGTCGGTGAACGTCGGCGGCATCCTGACGTCGATGACGCACACGTCCGGGGTGCACGCCTCCACGGCGCGCATCAGCCCCTCGGCATCGGTCGCGGCGGCGACGACCTCGTGGCCGGCCTCCGCCAGCAGGCGGGTCAGCCCCTCGCGCAGCAGGACCGAGTCCTCCGCGATCGCCACCCTCAGCATGGCAGCTCCGCCGCGATGATCGTCGGCCCGCCGTACGGAGACTCCACGGTCAGCCGGCCGTCGACGCCGCTCACCCGGCTGGCGAGGCCGGACAGCCCCGCGCCCTGCGGGTCGGCGCCGCCGACTCCGTCGTCGCTGATCATGATGGCGAGCATGCCGGGATAGCCGTGCCCCTCGACCACGACCTTCGCCCGGCTGGCCCGCGAGTGCTTCGCGACGTTCGTGAGGGCCTCGGCGACGACGAAGTACGCGACGGCCTCTATCAGCGGCTTCGGCCGGACCGGCATGTCGACGTGCACGTCGACAGGTATGGGGCTGCGCGCGGCCAGGCCGGACAGCGCGGCGTCGAGGCCGCGATCGGTCAGCACCGGCGGGTGCACTCCCCTGACGAGGTCCCGCAGCTCGGTCAGCGCGGCCTTGGCCTGCGCGTGGGCCGAGTCGACCAGGTCCCTAGCCGCGTCGATGTCGTCACCGAACCTCGCCTTGGCGCGGCCCAGCTCCATCGCGAGCGCGACCAGCCGCTGCTGCGCGCCATCGTGCAGGTCGCGCTCGATCCTCCGACGCTCGGTTTCCGCCGCGTCGACCACCCGGTCGCGGCTGAGCTCGAGCTCGGCGACCCGGGCGGCCAGGCTGCTTGGCGGCCCGAGCAGGCGCCGGGCCAGCATGGTGTCCGCGACCGCGAGGCCCCTGGTCACCTGCGGCGCGGCCAGCAGCACCAGCACGCCTGCCACGGCCGCGAGCACGGCCTTCGATTCGTGCAGCGCCCGGCCGCCTACATGGAAGCCGCCGCCGGGCAGCGACCAGTCGAACAGCGGCAGCGTGACCATGATCAGGCCGACGGCCCACACGCCCAGGCTGACGAACGCGGCCGCCGCGCTGAGCGGCCCCCGCGCCACCGCGTAGAGCACCTCGCGCCAGGTGGCGCGCTCGCTGAGCTTTGTGAGGCGCGGCACCAGCCGCAGCCGGTACCCGCCGCGCGTGCCGGCCGGCCAGGCGGGGATCTGCTCGCCGAGCGTGACCGCGAACCTCGTCCGCTCGGCGCGGGCGAACCAGTCGGTGAACCGCAGCGTGGCGCCGAGTATCGGCAAGCCGATCATCGCCACCGGGAGGCCCAGCGCGCCGATCACGAGCCCGGGAACCACGATCCAGACGACAAGGGCGCCGACGCACACGCCGATGAAGTGGTGGATGAAGGCAAGCCAGGTGCGCGGCGACACCAGGTCCCGAACGAAGTACATGCGAGTGACGCTAGGCCATGCCATCGGCGCCCGCCATCATCCGGTCTTCCGGATGCGGGGTAATGCTAGCCCTACCCCGGCGCTGGCACGCGGACGGCGGCGACTCGGATATGCCGCGGACTTGCTTGGGATAGTTAGCGCTTGATATAGTTTGCAAGCACACCGCCACCGCACAGGAAGGTAGAGACTATGGCCGGCTATTCCACCCGGGACCTCCAGGCAGAGTTCCTTGACACGATCCGCGCGAGCCAGGAGACCGTCGTTGAGGCGGTCAAGACCTGGGTCGATGCCGTCAAGGCCGTGACGCCGAAGGTGCCATTTGCCCAGGTACCGCTCGCTGCGAAGCTGCCCAAGCCGGAGAACGTCGTGACCAGCGCGTACGACTTCGCCGAGAAGCTGCTCTCCAGCCAGCGCCACTTCGCGGAAGAGCTGGTGAAGGCGACGGCACCACTGATGGCGGCCAACGGCACCCACGAGAGGCAGGGCACAGCCGCCGAATGAGGCATCCGCACTAGTACGCGGCGGTACCGGAGCCCGGTGCCGCCGCGTACTATAATTCGCGATACGCGAGGAGGTGACCGTGACGGACCCGTGGCAAGCGCAGCGGGAGGCGCTCGGTGCCTTCATCCGCACCCAGCGCAAGATGGCCAACCTTTCGCTCCGCCAGCTCGCCGAGCTGACCAGCCTGTCGAATCCGTACCTCAGCCAGGTCGAGCGGGGTCTGCACCAGCCGTCGGTGCGCGTGCTCAAGGCGATCTCCGATGGGCTTAACCTGTCCGCCGAGACGCTCCTCGCGCAGGCCGGCCTGATCGATGCCGTGACCGGTGAGGGCCCGGACGCCGATGAGGCGGGCCGGGCGGACGCCGGTGAGAGAGGCCGCGATGCACGAACCGAGGACGTGATCGGGGCAGACGAGCGCCTGAGCGACGACCAGAAGGCAGCGCTGATCGCGGTGTACCGCAGCATGGTCGGTCAGTCCTGACGACGGCGGCGCCGCCCGCGACCGCGGATGTGCCCGGGAGACACCGCGCGGCGCGCGTTTCGTGCTGCGCGGCCAATGCCGGCGGGCGGCAGGCGGCTTAGCCTCGGCCGGAAGCGGAAATCAGGTAATCATGAGTACCCACAATAGCTTGGCGGCGGCCGCGGCGGATGCTGTGACGGCTCCGCTCGACCTGCTGCTCACCGACGCGGCCCTTGGCGCGCTCCGCCGGATGAATCCGGGCGGCTCTGGCCTGCGGCTGGCAGGGGCGCTGGCCGTGCGCCCGTCTCTCGTGGCGAGGCAGAGCCGGCAACTGCTGGGCGAGATGGCACGCA
>Ga0207700_10001339_pt1 | contig 13971 bp, 12 predicted proteins | sample LARL82metaG_FD_184348 | JGI IMG/M metagenome (GOLD analysis project Ga0207700, IMG submission 184348) | Corn, switchgrass and miscanthus rhizosphere microbial communities from Kellogg Biological Station, Michigan, USA - LAR L8-2 metaG... | ecosystem: Host-associated > Plants > Roots >...
ACGGAGACCTCGACGCGTCGCCGAAGGCGTACGTGCCGGCCCACCGAGCCACGTCCGCGTTAGGCACAGGGCGGTCGACAAACTTCGGCTCCGGGATGCCGAGTGCGCGGCGGGCGATGTGCTTTTCCAATTGGTCCGGCAACGAATGCGCCTTCGTCAGCGACCTTCCTTCTTCACGAGCGCAGAGGAGGACTGGTCATGTGTCGAACGACCTCTCCCGCTTCATAGCGACGCGCGGCGTGAACTTGTAGGCGCAGGCGACGCGCTAGCCGATCGAGACGCGGTTCGTGGGCGAGCACGAACACGGCAAGCCGTTCCTGTGCGTCCAGCGGCATGAGGGTTTGACCACTCTCGCATTTCTCGAGAAGATGATCCGGGACCGCGAGGCGCGAAGCCAAGGCCGCCCGCGACAGGTCAGGCTGCGCGACAAGGAGTCTCAATAAGAGCTTCCGCGAGAGACTTCGGCGGGCAACTCCGTTCGCGTCGCGGCGCGCGTTCTGGGGGAGGGTCATCGGCGAACGGGCTGGGGCTTTCCAGACGACGTCCGCGCGGCATCGTTTTCGAAGCCTGTCGATTCCATGCTAACCACTCCAAAACAGAGGGGAAACACAGTGATGAGGAGTGACGTGCAGACACTTTAATGCATGGATCGCGCGTGGCGCAACTCAATAGGCGGCATCCGTTTAGCTCCTACAATTGGTACGCTTTCGTACGAAATTCGGGGCCTCCACCGTGTTCAAACCGAATCTTTCATTTCGAACCGGTGCAACCCATTAACTTCATTTAGGCGCCTCAACGAACACCGCCACCACGCGCCTCTCAGCTTTCGGACATTAGGCTCGGGTTGTATTGAGTCCCTCCTCCTGCCGACAGACTGGACTTCCCAGTTCTCGGAGGCGGCAGGAGACTCGCCGTGCAATCCACGTCGTCCGGCTCGGCGGAACCGAGGGGCAATGCGCTGCTCAACTCCCTGGACGCCGGCGAGTATTCAGAGTTGCTCGGCGGTGCCGAGAGCGTGGAGCTAGAACTTCGTTATGTGCTCTACGAAGCCAATGCTCCCATTACCCATGTGTACTTTTTCACTCGCGGTGTAGCCTCCATCATCGCCCCGGTCGGCGATGGCGCGAGTGTGGAAGTAGGCACAGTCGGAAATGAAGGATTTATAGGACTTCCGCTCCTCCTCGGTGCCGACCATGAACCTGCCAAGGCCTTCGTTCAAGTGGCAGGCGCCGGGCTCCGGGTGACGGCCGCCGCATTCCAGCACTCTGTCGCCACGAGTCCCGCACTGCGCGGACTCTTCCTTCGCTACGCGCACAGCTATTTGAGTCAGGTGTCGCAGTCGTCGGCGTGCAACCGAGCACACTCGATCGAGGAGCGCTGCGCCCGGTGGCTGCTGATGACGCACGACCGCGTGGGCGCCGATGAGTTTCCTCTAACCCATGAGTTTCTCTCGCTCATGCTCGGCGTTCGTCGCGCTGGCGTGACCGTAGCCGCGGGCATGTTGCAAAGGGCCGGGCTCATCGACTACAAGCATGGGCACATCACGATCGTCGATCGCGAAGGCCTCGAAGGCGCCGCGTGCCCGTGCTATCGCATCATTCGCGAAAGTTACAACGGCCTACTGCGGTCTCCCCGCACCTAACGCTGCGCAATGCCACACGCTATCGATTGCGAAACGATTTGAGGGCGGCGATGTTCTTCCGGCGGAGCTCCCATGACTCGCGCTGATCGAGGATCAGCGCACGTCGTGCCACCAGCTCGCGATAATAGGACAGCACGCGGAACTGCACACTCTCTACGGTTTCGCCGACTTCTGGCTGAAATGGAGCGAAGCGGTGCGATTCGCCGGACACGGTGAACCACCACCACCGTTGGGCCAGCTTTGTTCGCCCCTCGATCTGACACGCGAACACGCGGTCATCGGCTTCGAATGTGAACGGTTGAAGCATGGCCTCTATCATGTAAACTCCGCTGAAGGGATCTCTTCTAGTTCATCTGCGCGCTACGCCCAGTCATGCCGAGGGCGTCGAGAAGGCTCGAGGCAGTCTCGAAGTGCTGCAACACACTGAAGTTCTTCGGGTCGATCACCGCCTGGAGAACGCAACCATGAATCAGGCTCACGGCGACGGCGGCAAGTCCGTCAGTGACTGCACGAGTGGCGGAGCGCTCGGGGTATATCGTGCGCCGACGGGTCGGGCGATCCTCTCGCGCAATTGCCTCGCTGACGACGCGAAAGGCACGCCGATAGCCGTCGAGCGCCGCGCGCACGCGTCGCCTGATCATGGCATTCCGCACGCCGAGGGCCCAGTACTCGAGAAAGAGCCGAAAATGGCGCGGGTCGCGTGACAGGCGCTCCATTTCGGCGCGCAAGAGTGTGCGCAACCTCGTCGCCGGCCGCGTTAGGCGCTCGACATCGGCGGGAATGCGGAGCACCGTCGTCGCCTCGAGGACGTTGTCGAGAAGTGCTGCGACGAGCTCGTCGCGACGTTTAAAGTAGAAGAGGACCGTCCCGTGACTCACGGCGGCACGCGCGGCGACCGCACGCACGGTGAGTGCTTCGATGCCGTGCCGTACGGCGACGTCGTGCGCGGCGCGTAAAATATCCCGGCGGCGGTGCTCCTCTGAAGCTTTCTGGCCCGGCATTAGAAATCTTTTGATGCAATACGATGGACGGCGATCCTCAATACATGCCATCCATGCCGCCGCCAGATCCGCCACCCGATGCGGCCTTCTTCTCCTCCTTGTACTCCACCACCGTGCATTCCGTCGTCAATAGCAGCCCCGCGATTGACGCCGCATTTTGAAGCGCCATTCGCGTCACTTTCGTCGGATCGATGACGCCCGCTTGCATGAGGTTCTCATAGGTGTCTGTCAGCGCGTTATAGCCGAACGCGTCGTCCTTCGCGGCGCGCACGCGCTCGACGACGATCGAGGCCTCGCCGCCCGCATTCTGCACGATCATGCGAATCGGCTCCTCGATCGCCCGGCGCACGATCTCGACACCGACCTGCTCTTCCGGATTTTCGAGCTTGAGCTGCTTGAGGACCTTCTGCGTCCGAATGAAGGCAACGCCGCCGCCGGTGACGATTCCTTCCTCGACCGCGGCACGGGTGGCATGCAACGCATCCTCGACGCGGGCCTTCTTCTCCTTCATCTCGCTCTCGGTCGCGGCACCGACGTTGATGACGGCCACCCCACCGGAGAGCTTCGCGAGACGCTCCTGCAGCTTCTCCTTATCGTAATCCGACGTCGACTTCTCGATCTCGGCCTTGAGCTCCTTGATGCGTCCTTCGATCTGCCCTTCCGTGCCGATGCCGTCGATCAGAGTGGTGTTGTCTTTGTCGACAACGATCCGTTTGAACTGCCCCAGGTCCGCAACCGTGGTATTCTCGAGTTTGAATCCCGTTTCCTCGCTGATGACCTTGGCACCGCTGAGGATCGCGATGTCCTGAAGCATCGCCTTACGACGATCGCCGAAGCCAGGCGCCTTCACGGCACACACGCGGAGCGTGCCGCGGAGCTTGTTCACGACGAGCGTGGCGAGCGCCTCGCCCTCGATGTCCTCGGCAATGATCAGCAACGGGCGGCCCTGCTGCGCGACCTTCTCGAGCACCGGCAGGAGATCCTTCATCGACGACACCTTCTTGTCGTGGATGAGGATGAGCCCATCCTCGAGGACCGCTTCCATCTTTTCCGGATCCGTGACGAAGTACGGCGAGACGTAGCCGCGGTCGAACTGCATGCCGTCGACGGTCTCGAGCGTCGTATCGAGGCCACGCGCCTCTTCCACCGTGATGACGCCGTCCTTGCCGACTTTCTCCATCGCTTCGGCAATCAAGTTGCCAATCTCGGGATCATTGTTCGCCGAGATCGTGCCGACCTGGGCGATCTCCTTCTTGCCGCCGGTGGGGACGCTGATCTTCTTCAGCTCCTCGACGATCGAGGCCACGGCGCGATCGATCCCGCGCTTGAGCGCCATCGGGTTGGCGCCCGCGGTGACGTTCTTGAGACCTTCGCGGAAGATCGCCTGGGCGAGCACCGTCGCCGTCGTGGTGCCGTCGCCGGCGAGGTCGCTCGTCTTGGTCGCGACTTCCTTCACCATCTGCGCGCCCATGTTCTCGAGCGGATCGGTCAGCTCGATCTCCTTCGCGACCGTGACACCGTCTTTCGTCACGGTCGGGGCACCGAACTTCTTGTCGATGACGACGTTCCGACCCTTGGGACCGAGGGTGACTTTTACCGCCTCGGCAAGCTGATCGACGCCGCGCTTGAGTGCCGCGCGCGCATCGACGTTGAAATGAAGTTCCTTAGCAGCCATGGAATGGAGCTCCTGAATTCAGAAAAGTTTTGAGAGTGGAATTAGGTGTTGGATGCTCGGCGTGGGGTTTGTTCACCAACCACCAACCACCAACCACCAACCACGAAAATCAGCCGATGACAGCGAGGACGTCCGACTCGCGAAGAATGAGGAGCTGCTCACCATCGATGGTGACTTCGGTGCCGCTGTACTTCCCATAGAGCACCTTGTCACCAACCTTGACGTCCATCGGGACACGCTTGTCCTTCTCGAAGCGGCCGGGTCCAACGGCGATGATCTCGCCTTGCTGCGGCTTCTCCTTCGCGGTATCCGGAATATAGAGCCCACCGCGCATCTGCTCCGCTTCTTCCAACGCCCTGACGACAACGCGATCTGCCAGCGGCGCGACCTTCACACTCGCGGCGTTCTTCGTGGCCATACGGTCTTCCCCTCCGTGGTACGTGGCTATGACAAACTGCATTTCGAGAAAGCGAGTTGATTAGCACTCACAATCTTGGAGTGCTAACAACGCGCGGATTCTAATCCGAACCATGATTTTCGTCAAGAGGGCCCAGTCGAGCGCGCTTTGGCCATAAGTCTTTGCTTTAGCGGACCTTAGGTCGCTTTGACCGAGCCTTCTGCCGAGGCTTCGCCGCGAGCTGGTCATAGGCCATCTGGAGGCCGACCAGCGTGAGATGGGGCTCGACGCGATCGAACTCGGAGCAGAGATCGCGAAATGTCTCTGCCAGCCCACCGGTCGCGACGACCACGGGCGACTGGCTACCCGGCCACTCCTTCTTTATGCGGCGCACAATGCCATCGATCGCCTCGGCCTGGCCGAACATGACGCCAGCTCGGATGCAGTCCTCGGTGCGCCGCCCGATGACATGCGGCGGGACAACGAGCTCCGTCGCCGGCAGCTTCGAGGTGCGCCTAACGAGCGTCTCCAGCGCCGTCTGCACCCCCGGCGCGATGACGCCACCGATGAAAACGCCGTCGCCGGTGATGCAGTCGAAGGTCGTCGCCGTGCCCATGTCCACGACGATCGCGTCGCGCTTGAAGAGACGACTCGCGGCGAGCGTATTGATGATCCGATCGGCGCCGACGGTGAGCGGCTCGTCGACGTCGACACGGATCGGCAGCGGGGCGCGGGCGTCGACGAGAATCACCGGGCCGGTCGCCAGGGCGCGGCACGCCGCGACCAGCGGATCGGTGATACGCGGAACGACGGAGCCGATGGCGGCACCGGTGATCTCCTCCGATGCAAAGCCGGCGAGGTCGAGGAGTCCCCGCAGCAGCACGGCAAATTCGTCGGCCGTGCGCTCGACGCCGGAGACGATCCGCCAATGACCACGCAGCTCATCGCCGGTGAACAGACCGATCGTTGTCTCGGTATTGCCGACATCGAATACGAGAATCATGAGATCATCGTCCCGAGAAATCTCTTGGCGCACCTCCAGCTACGTCGCGCCAGTCAAAAGATTGAACGCAGAGGACGCTCGCCGAATCAACGTTACGGTGCTGCCTGATAGTACCGACTCGCTCAGTAGTGTGTATTCGCCAGGACTAGCGAGCCAGCGTGAACAGCCTCCACTCCATTCGGACCAGCAACGAGCAATGCACCATCTGACCTGACACCCGCGACTTCACCCTCGATCGGAGCCGTGCACCGCTTGCCAAGAGCGAGATCGCGGTCTCGAAAGCGGCGCAGTTCATCGTCGGTGAGCCTCCCTGTCGTCGTCAGCGCACTACGCAATGCCGGCACGACGGACCGGAGGACAGTAAGGCGATCGGTGCCTGACAACAGGCCGCCGACGTCCAGCTCCGCGGGGGGATGGACGTTGATGCCGACACCGATCGCAACCCAGTCCAGCCGAGCACCACGCCACCGAGCTTCGACGAGAATTCCAGCAAGCTTGCGATCGCCGACGAAGACGTCGTTCGGCCACTTGAGCTGAACGCACTCACTCGAGAATCCATCGAGTGCCGGCGCCAGGGCCAGCGCGAGACGGAGCGCAAGGACGCCTAACGCGTCATCGGTTGCCGGGCGCTCCACCAGTGTGAGCCAGATGCCCGAACCGGGCTCCGATCGCCAACTGCGGCCCATGCGACCGCGACCCGCGCTCTGCGCGTCGGCGAGGACGAGCGTGCCCGCCGCGGTCCCCTGATCGCCCAACTCGTGAGCGACGTCGAGAGTCGAGCCGACTTCGTCGAACAGCACCACACGGGGCAAGCACAGGAGCGCCTGCAGTTCGTCCGCGCTGCGGTGCTCATACCGTACGCGGTCCACCGACGGGAATTGCCTCGCCTCGGGATGGATCACATGCCGTGCGCGACGGCGATGAGTACGAAAATGCCAAGCACCACACGATAGACCGCGAACACGCCATAGCTGTGTCGCGTCACCAGGCGTAACAGCACGCTGATCGCCAGCCAGCCACTGATCGCCGACGCGAGAATGCCGGTAATCATCGGCGCCGAGAGTCCCTGCTCGCGGAGCGCTTGTGGCATCTTGAGGACGGCCGCCGCCGCGATGATCGGCATGCTCATCAGAAAACTGAAAACAGCTGCGTCTTCGCGATTGAAGCGCAGCGCGCGGCCCGCAGTGATCGTCGAGCCGGAACGCGATACACCGGGGATGATCGCGAACATCTGCGCGAGCCCGACGAGTAACGCGTCTGTCCAGCGCATGTTCGCGAGTGAGCGGTCCTCAGCAGCAAATCGGTCGACTGCCCAGAGAATGATGCCCATGACGATGAGAGCGACGGCGACGAGCCGGGGAGCGCGGAAGGCGCTTTCCGCCTGTTTCTCCAGAGCCAATCCAGCGATCGCTCCGGGGATCGTCGCGACGATGAGGAACAGCACTCGGCGTTCGCGGTCGGTCTCGACGCGGCGCTTCACGAGGATGTCCTTGGCCGCGATCACGAGCGCGATCCAATCAGCGCGAAAATACCAGAGGACGGCGATGAGGGTGCCGAAATGCAACGCGACATCGAAGGCGAGCCCCGGGTCGGGCCAATGCAGGAGCCAGGGAGCGAGCGCGAGGTGGGCGGAGCTGCTGATGGGCAGGAATTCCGCCAGTCCCTGGAGAATGCCAAGGACGAGTGCCTGAAAGACAGTCACGGAGATTGGGTCGAGGCGAAACGAGGGGCCTAGCTCGGAAGTGCGAGAGCGAGATCGTAAAACGCTTCGTACTGTTCGACAACGTCGTCCAGCGAAAATCGGTCGCGCGCGTCACGGGCCGCGAAGGTGCTCGTCTCCTGCCAGCGGTTTCGATCGCGGAGAATCTCCAAGGCCGCGTTAGCCATGGCGTCGGTATCGCCGACGGGGCACAGCGCGCCGCTCACCCCGTCGCGTACGACTTCAGGCAATCCGCCGGCATCGGAGCCAACGACTGGAACCCCAGACGCGAGCGCCTCCAGCGCGCTCAAGCCAAACGATTCGCTCTGTGACGGGAGCAGGAACAGATCGGCTGCCGAGAGGAGGGGGGCGACGGTTTCGATCTTTCCGAGGAAGAAGACGCGATCCTCGAGACCCTGTTCGCGCGCCTCGGCCTCGGCGTGAACGCGATCGGGCCCATCGCCAACCATGACCAGGACGCTGGGAATTTCCTGCCGCACGCGTGCGAAAATGCGCACGACATCCCGAACCCGTTTCACGGGCCGGAAATTCGAGATGTGCATCAGCACGCGATCGCCGGGCGCGAACTGCTCTCGCAACGCCGCCTTGTATCTGCCGCGGTCGTAGACCTCGGGGTCGATGAAGTTGGGAATGACCTCGATCTGACAGCCGGTGCAGCCAAAGGCGCGAACCGTCTCGCGTTGGAGAAAGCGCGAAACCGCGGTCAAGCCGTCCGATTGCTCGATTGAAAACTTGGTGATCGCGTGAAACGAAGGATCCTGACCGACGATCGTGATGTCCGTTCCATGCAGCGTGGTGAGCACGCGAATGTCGGGTCGCGTCGGCTGCAGCATCTCGCGCGCGATCCAGGCACTCGTTGCGTGCGGGATGGCGTAGTGAACGTGCAGCAGGTCGAGCTTGTGCGCGAGCACCACCTCGTGCATCCGCACCGCGAGCGCCAGATCGTAAGGCGGGTACTCGAAAAGTGGATACCGTCCGACATCCACTTCATGGAAGTAGATGCGTGGCAGAAACGATGGTAGTCGAAACGGCTGTTGATACGTGATGAAGTGGATCTCGTGTCCGCGGCGTGCGAGCGCCATGCCGAGCTCCGTTGCGACCGCCCCCGAGCCGCCGTAGGTCGGATAGCAGGTGATGCCGATTCTCACGCGGGCCATCCCGCCGTCGGGTGCAGCCACTCTTCGGCGATCTCGCGCCATGACGGCTGCGTAGGATCCAGCCGCGTCACACGCTGTTCGTCGAGCTGATGCCGAAGCCAGGTACGCTGGCGCTTCGCGTATTGACGCGTCTCGATGAGTATTTGCTGACGCATGGCCTCAGCGCTCGCGCCGCCGCGCACGTGATCCGCGACGGCACGATAGCCGCTCGCCTTCCACGCCGGCGCGTTCTGGGGTACTGCGGTCAGCAAGCGCGTCACCTCCTCCACCCACCCTCCTGCAAGCATGGCATCGAGTCGAGTCGCGATTCGATCGGCAAGTGCCGGTCCCGGATCGACCACAAGATAGCGTGCCGAGCGCCGCGCCGGACGTGCCCGATCACGGTGAAGCGCGCTCAATCGCCGACCGGTGAGCAGCGCGACTTCGATGGCACGTTGCAATTGCGTCCGACCAAGATGCGCTCGCTCCGGATCGAGCACACGGCACCAGCGCCCGAGCTCATGGAAGCTCATCGACGCGAAGACTGTCTCGAGCGCGCGGCGTCGATCGACATCGAGATGCGGCTCCCCGAACAACGGCTCGAACAACGCTCGCAGATAGAACCCCGTGCCGCCGACGACGAGTGGCACCCGACCCGCCCGTCGGGACTCCGTGATCCAGCGATCGGCGTCCTCCGCCCACGCCGCGGCGGAATAGCGCTCGATCGGCTCGGTGACGTCGATCCCGCGGTGCGGGACGAAGGCCTGTTCGTCGGCGGTCGGTTTGGCGGTGCCGATATCGAAGCCACGATAGATCTGGCGCGAGTCGGCGACGATGACCGTGGAGTTTACCCGTCCCGCGAGCCAAAGCGCGACCGCGCTCTTCCCCGCCCCGGTCGGGCCGCAGATGACCGGGATTAAAGAATACTCATCGGCGGCCAAAGCGACGCTCGAGCTCGTCCCAGGAGAGATGCACGATCGTCGAGCGGCCGTGCACGTCATGCGCCGGCAGCTGCGTCGCCGCGAGGGCGACGAACAGGGCGCGCATCTCGGCCGGCGACATGAGATCGCCGGCTTTGATCGCGGCCTTGCACGCGACCGTCGCGGCAAGCCGCTGATGGCGAGGCGCGGCCGACGCGTCACGGTCGCCCGTGAGGGCCGCGAGGGTTTCACGAAGACAGCGCTCGGCGTCGAACCGTGGGTGCGGCATCGGCACGCTCCGGACGAGGAGCGTGTTTCCGCCAAAGCCTTCGACCTCGAACCCCAGCCGCTCGAAGAGCTCGCGGTGGGCATCGAACGCTTCCGCCTCCGCCGCGCCGAGGTGAAGCGTCAATGGAAAGAGCAAGCGCTGTGCGGGCGTTTCGCCGCGCTCGAGCGCGCGCATGAACCGCTCGAACAACACCCGCTCGTGCGCCGAATGTTGATCGATGAGCACGACGCCGTCATCTCGCTCGAACATCATGTACGTTCGACGGAGCTGGAGCAGCGGCGGCACGTCGATGTCGTCGTCACTCAGCTCGACCGGCGCGGCCTCGTCGGCGATGCTCCGCTCGTCGTTAGGCGCGAAGAAACCATTGTCGACCTCCGGCACCGGGCGCAGCACCTCGACGTCGACGGCGCGCGGCACGAATGGCGTGGGTGCCGGCCACATGACCCGGCCTAACGTCGCGCCGCTCTCCATGGTGCCGAGCGCCCGGCGCACCGCCATCTCGACGACGCGCTCGACCGTCCATCGATCGCGGAAGCGGACCTCCGCTTTCGCCGGATGGACGTTGACGTCGACATCGCCGCCGCTGAGCGTCAGCGCCAGAAAGAGGGTCGGGCGAACCCCGGCGGGGATGGTAGACCGGTACGCCGCCTCGGCGGCGCGGACAATGCCATTGTCGCGCACGGTGCGCCCATTGATCGCGAGATGTACGCGCCGACCGCCTGTGCCCACCTCCGACGGCCGCTCGACGAGTCCCGAGACGTGAACCGTGCCACTCACGTCGTCGACGTCGACCAGCCGTTGGGCGATCGATGCGCCGTGCAACGCGGCGACCCGCTCCTGAAGAGAGACGGCGACCGGCAACGCGAGCACCGGTTTGCCGTCATGCGTGAGCGTGAAGCGCACGTCGCGCCTGACGAGGGCAAGGCTCGTGATGACCTCGACGATGCCGCGCCACTCGGAGCGCGCGCCGCGCAGGAATTTCCGGCGCGCGGGTGCATTGAAAAAGAGCCGTCCCACTTCGACCGTCGTGCCACGGCGGCGCGCTGTGTCGGCGACATCGGCGAGCGCACCGCCGCCGGCGCGCACGAGTGTTCCGGCGCCGTCTCCCAATGCCGTGGCAATGGAGAGCTGCGAGACCGAGCAGATCGCTGGTAACGCTTCGCCGCGGAATCCGAAGCTGCGCACACCAACGAGATCACCGGCAGAGCGGATCTTCGATGTGGCGTGACGAGCGAGCGCCAGCACAGCGTCGTCCCGCGACATGCCGCTGCCATCGTCGCTGACGCGAACGAGCTGGCGTCCACCATCCTCGACAGCAATGTCGATGCTCCTGGCGCCGGCATCGAGCGCGTTCTCGACGAGCTCCTTCACGACCGATGCGGGTCGTTCGACAACCTCACCTGCCGCAATCTGATCCGCGACGGCGCTCGGCAGCACCGCAATTATCGACGTCATGGGACATATACTACTACGGCACAGCTGGAACAACAGCAGCCGACAGTACTGACGTACGAAGTCGGAAGTATGAGGTCATATGGACCCCGAAACGCCGTCGGCGCTACTGATTACTTCGTACTATGCTACACTATTCGGTCGCGGTCTTGCGCACGGCGCGAATCGGACTTACTCGATCGGCGCTCCTCGTTCCAGCGACGCGAGATTGGTCGATTCGACCCAACCTTCGCGCTGGTCGTCCAGCGACACGAACGTCCACGCGCCCTGGCGTCGAACAGCGCGAGCCACTTCGCCGACGACGGCTGTGCTCTTCGCCTCGCCGACCAGCGCCGGATCGCTGCTGAGTCGCGTCGTCGCGCGAACGACTATGAGATCGCGTGCCGCCAGTCGCTGATCCACATCGAGGCCGCCCAGCAGCTGAACGACGCCGAGTATGCCGGCGGTGTAGGCCCACCGCCTGACACCAACGCGCCCGGGCATCGTGCGCCGGAACGTCACGATCGCGCTGAGGAGCCAGGCGATGCACCAGGTGACGAGCGCGGACCACAGCAGGACCGTGGAGGAGACTGGCGGCACGAAGCCTAACGAGCCGAACGCCGCCGGTTGAGCAAGCTGCAATCGGTCGCGGAGGTCGCCGGCCGCCGGCTCGAGCCGAAGCGCGCGCTGCCAGCCGACGACCGCATTGGCGGTGTCGCCCGCGGCCCACGCGGCAGTGCCGAGATTGGCCCACGCGTCAGGTGCCCAGCGCCCCTCACTAGCCGCGTTGGCGAATGCGCCACGCGCGACGACGAACTGGCGTGCCGCGTAAGCCCGGACGCCATCATCGAAGGCTCGTTCCGCGGCGCTGATGGAAAGCGCTCGGACGGTCACGACCGAGAGAGGAATCGCGAGGACCAGCAGGATTCCCAGAACCGGCGGCAGCCTGAGCTCGGTGCGCGGCAGCGCCTCGCTTTCGGTCGCCTTGAGGATCGAGGCCGCCCGCTCGACGGAGCCGTTAGGCAATAGCGTTGACTGACCGTAGGCCGCCTCGTCGAGCTGTCGAAGCAGCGATTCGGCGTCCGTCGCCACGCCGACCGACACGCCAGCCCGCCGGAGCGCGCGCGCCAGTGTCCCTGGACGAGTGAAGCGCTCCGAGCTGAGCCCGAGCCGCTCACCCAGGGCGTTGGCATATACACGCCGGAGCTCGCAGGCGTCGTGCACTTGTCGCGGGTGGCGCGCCATGGCGCGCAGACGCGCTGCCGCGGTGAGCGGCGCAACGCGCCGTGGTCTCCGACGCATCCTCCCGGCCACGGCCGGCACAGGCGCGAGCGCGAGCGTCAGCCAGAAGTAGGCAAGGTTTTGCGGCGGGCGGTCCACCGGTCCGCGATAATGCCCTCGGAGTGGCAAGAGCGGCTCGGCACGCGAGGTGTCGATCATCGCGAGGGCGCCTGGGGCAATTGTCACTCGTTCGCCGGCTGCGGCTGTCACTTCGTAACGACGCGTTTCCGGATTGAAATAGCCATATCTGATCGGCGGCAGATCCAGCTCACCGGCGACCTTCGGCGTCAGCACCCAATCGAATTCCTTGGCGCCGCGAATCTTTCGCGCTGCCGAATCAATCAGAACGCGCTCGTCCGCCCTGACGAGATTCGCCCACGAGATGTCGAGCTTCGGCGGTGGAAGGAGCTTCACATTGCCGGCGCCGGAAAGGCGAATCGTGAGCAGCATGGGGTCGCCGACACGGCCGCGACGGCTGTCGAGGCGCGAGGCGATCGCGAGATCTCCAACGGCACCCGTGTACTCGCTCGGCCTGCCAGCGCTCGGCGGCTCGACGGCGACCAGTATCGTGCTGTCGGTGACCAACTCGTGCGACTCCTCGCGGCTGAAGAAGCTCGACGTGAGCGGAAGCGCGTATACAAGTTGCGCGGGTGCGATCACGAATCGGCCAGGGACCAGCGGAAAGAGTGCTCGCTGATACACGAGTGCGTCGAAGCAGCGCGTGCCCACCTTTCGCTTCGGTGGCTCACCGGTGACCGGTGGCAGATCGTACGCGAGCATCGCCTGCATGTCCGGCGGAAAGAACGTCGGATTGCGGCGAAGGCGATCGCGAACGGTCTCGTTCAGGAAGACGGCAACTTCGTAGTTGGCCTGTTGGCCCACGTAAACCGTCTCCGGTTCCGTGAGTGCGCGGAAGTTGACGTCCAAACTGGTGTCGATTCGGGCGCGGGCGACGACCGTGGGTATTCCATCGCCAGCGCGAGCGCTGCGCACGACGATGCGCAAAGGCTTCGATCGAATCGTGGCGTCGCGGAGCCGCGCCTCGAAGGGCGGCAGTGTGAACGTGCCCGACTGGTCCGTGGTGAGCATGTAGCGGAATTCCGCGACGATCGATCCGCCATTGCGCGGATCGAGCTGTACCCGCGGTGTCACCGACGAACGGAGGACGTCGAATGGTCGAAACGACGGGGGGACGATCTGCGGAGCCGTGCTTCCTGATGCGCTTACGGCAACGGTGACCTCGACCGCATCACACGCCGCGACGGTATCGGGCGCATGCGCCACGATCGCGAGCTGAGCGATGAGGATGAAGCCGATCACCAGTCTTTCCCACCAGGCGGCGGCTCGACGCGCGTCTGCTTCTGCTTCTTCGCCTGCACGTCACGCTCTTCCCGCGCCGCGCTACCCAGAAGTTGATCGGCCTGCTGCTGGCCCAAGCCGCCCGAGGGTTGAGGCTGTTGCTGCTGCTGTGACGCG
>Ga0207700_10001341_pt1 | contig 13962 bp, 9 predicted proteins | sample LARL82metaG_FD_184348 | JGI IMG/M metagenome (GOLD analysis project Ga0207700, IMG submission 184348) | Corn, switchgrass and miscanthus rhizosphere microbial communities from Kellogg Biological Station, Michigan, USA - LAR L8-2 metaG... | ecosystem: Host-associated > Plants > Roots >...
AGGCCCATTGCGTGATGTTGCCGGCACCCAAGCAAACCACCAGATCGCCGCGGCCGGCGAGGCCCTTGATCACGCCTGCGAGATCGGAGGATTTTGGCAGCGGGATCACTTCGCGATGGCCGTGTGCGCGCAGGCCCAGCACGAAGTTGTCGCGATCAATGCCTGCGATCGGCGCCTCGCCGGCCGCATAGACTTCCGCCACCACGACGGCGTCGGCGTCGTTGAAACAGGTGCAGAATTCCTCGAACAGCGATTGCAGGCGCGTATAGCGATGCGGCTGCACCACGGCGATGATCTTGCCGTTGGTCGATTCCCGCGCCGCTTTGAGCACCGCAGCGATCTCGACGGGGTGGTGGCCGTAATCGTCGATCACGGTGACGCCGTTCCACTCGCCGGTTTTGGTGAAGCGCCGCTTGACGCCGCCGAAGCCCGCGATCGCCTTACGGATCGCATCGTCGGAAAGTCCGAGCTCATGCGCCACCGCGATCGCGGCGGTGGCGTTGAGCGCATTATGCCGTCCCGCCATCGGCAGCATGAGACCGGCGATCTCATGCGCCGCATCGGTTTTGCGATCGCGAAAAGTGACCTTGAAGCTGGAACCGCTGCCCATCGGCACCAGATCGACCAGGCGCGCATCGGCCTGCGGGTTTTCGCCATAGGTGACGATACGACGATCCTCGATCTTGCCGACGATGGTCTGCACCACAGGATGATCGATGCACATCACCGCAAAGCCGTAGAACGGCACGTTCTCGACGAAGCTGCGGAAGGCTTCCTGCACCGCCTCGAACGTCTTGAAGTGATCGAGATGCTCGGGATCGACATTGGTGACGATGGCGACATCCGCCGGCAGCTTCAGGAAGGTTCCGTCGCTCTCGTCGGCCTCGACCACCATCCAGTCGCCGGCGCCCAACCGGGCATTGGTGCCGTAGGCGTTGATGATGCCGCCATTGATCACGGTCGGATCGAGATCGCCGGCGTCGAGCAGCGCCGCGACCATCGAGGTCGTGGTGGTCTTGCCGTGGGTGCCGGAGATCGCGACGCAGCTTTTCAGCCGCATCAATTCCGCCAGCATCTCGGCGCGGCGCACCACCGGGATGCGCTGCGCCCGCGCCGCCATCAGTTCCGGGTTGTCGCGCTTGATCGCGGTCGACACCACAACGACGTCGGCGCCGGCGACGTTCTCGGCCTTGTGGCCGATCGAAACGCTGATGCCCTTGTCGCGCAGCCGCGTGACGTTGGCGCTCTCGGAGGCATCCGAACCCTGCACGGTGTAGCCGAGATTGCACAGCACCTCGGCGATGCCGCTCATGCCGATGCCGCCGATGCCGACGAAGTGGATGGGTCCGATCTCGCGCGGCAGTCTCATGAACCTGTTCCCGTCATGGAGCGTATTGGATGCCTTGCTTCGGCACACCGTGACAAGGGCAATTTTGCGCTGATTCGCCTAGATTCCGGCGACTTTCACTACCAGATCGGCCAGCCGCTCGGCCGCGTCGAGCCGGCCAACGGTGCGGGCGCCCGCCGCCATCGCGGCAAGCTGCTTGGGCTCGGCGGCGAGCGCGGAAATCTCGGCCGCCAGCCGGTCTGAGGTAAAATCAGCCTGCGCGATCCGCAACGCGCCGTTCGCCTTCGAGAGCACGCCGGCATTGGCGAACTGATCCTGATCGATCGAGCCCGGCAGCGGCACCAGGATCGAGGGGCGGCCGATCGCGGCAAGCTCGGCTACCGTGCCGGCGCCGGAGCGCGAAACGATCAGATGGTTCGACGAAAGCCGCGCCGGCAGGTCGGTGAAGAACGGCGCGAACTCGGCATTGATCTTGAGCCGGTCATAGACCGCGCGGACGCGCGTCATGTCTTCCTCGCGCACCTGTTGAGTGAGGATCAGCCGGCGCCATAGCGCAGGTTCCAGCCGCTCGATCGCGCCGGGCACGATATCGCTCATCACGCGCGCGCCCTGGCTGCCGCCGACCACCAGCAGCCGAAACGGCGCCGTAGTTTCCGGCGGCACATAATTCACCGCGGCCGCTTCGAGAATCGCCGGGCGCATCGGCGTGCCGACGGTAGTTGTTTTCCCGGCCAGCGCCGGATCGCGGTCGAGCACGCCGGGCAGCGAGGTCGCAATCGCACTGACATGGCGCGACAGAAAGCGGTTGGCGCGGCCGAGCACCGCATTGGCATCGTGGATAATTCCGGGCACGCCGAGCAACCGCGCCGCCATCAGTGGCGGCAAGGTCGGATAGCCGCCGAAGCCGACCACGGCCGCAGGTTTCAGGCGACGGATCAGGTTGAGGGCGACAACGGTGCCATAGCCAAGCATGAGACCGGTGCGGGCGAGCGACCATGGCGAGCGGCCGCGCACGGTCTCGCTCGGCACCACGTCGATCATGTCCTTGGAGAACAATCCGCTGTAGCGCAGCGCGCGCGCGTCAGTGGCGAGACGGACGCGCAAGCCGCGCTTGATCAATTCGACGCCCAGCGCTTCGGCGGGAAACAGATGGCCGCCGGTGCCGCCCGCGGCCAGCAGAATCAAGGGCTCAGTGGTCATGGCTTTTCAATAGCCGACGGCGCGGCGTCCGTCACCCGCCCTCGCGCTTCTCAGGCGTAGCTGCGCAATCCGCTGGCAGCGCTCATCGACTCGACCTCGGTGCGTGGGCGCAGCCGCGTCAGCGCCAGCATCATGCCGACGCCGTAAGCGAGCGAGACGATCGAGGAGCCGCCATAGGAGATGAACGGCAATGTCATGCCTTTGGCCGGTATCAGCTGCAGATTGACCGACATGTTGATCGCGGCCTGCACGCCGAACAGGATCGCAAGACCTGATGCGGCAAAGCGCGCGAACATGTCCTCGGTGGCATAGGCCCGCGACAGCGTGCGGATCACGATGAAGGCAAACAGCGCGACCAGCGCCAGGCAAAGCATGATGCCGAATTCTTCTGCGGCGACTGCGAACACGAAGTCGGTATGGCTGTCCGGCAGGCTGCGTTTTGCGATGCCCTCGCCGGGTCCAAGCCCGAACCAGCCGCCGTTCCAGAACGCTTCCATCGCGGTGTCGACCTGGAAGGTGTCGCCGGAGGCCGGATTGATGAAGCGCTTGATGCGGCCGGCGACGTGCGGCACCAATAGATAAGCACCGAATAGACCGGCGGTCGCGGCGCCTGCAAGCCCCGCGACCCAGATCATGCGCATGCCGGCGATGAAGAACAGCGCGCCCCACACCATCAGGATCAGCATGGTCTGGCCGAAATCCGGCTCCATCACCAAGAGCGACACCAGCATCATCAAAAGCACCAGCGCCATCGAGGTCGCCGGCATCTCCGGGCGCTTGGTGGATTCCGCAAACAGCCACGCCGCCATCACCACGAAAGCGGGTTTTGCGGATTCGGAGGCCTGGATGTTGACGCCGATCAGCGTGATCCAGCGCCGCGAGCCCTTGACCTCGGGTCCGATCAACAGCGTCGCCACGATCAGCGCGATCGAGATCGCGAACACGATCAGCGCGCTGCGCCGGATCTGGCGCGGCGACATAAAGGACACGCCGACCAGCACGACAAAGGACGGCAGCAGGAACAGCATATGGCGGTTGAAGAAATGAAACGGGTCAAGCCCGATCCGGGTTGCCACCGGCGGGCTCGCCGCCAGCGAAAGAATGATCCCCGCCAGCATCAGGCCGAGGATCGCCCCGAGCAGCGGCTTGTCCACAGTCCACCACCATTGGGAAAGCGGGTTGCGTTCTTCGCGGGAGAGCATGGCGGTTCCCAACAGAGACGGGTTCGTCCCATTGGTCGCCCATGATGGTTGCCAGAGGGTTAATGGAATCGAGCTGTTTTGAGGCGCACGGTGCGTAGGATCGGTTGAGCGAAGCGATACCCATCCTTGCCGCTTGAAAAATGATGGGTTTCGCAAAGGGCTCAACCCATCCTACGCGCTCATCCTGGGCGCCAATCGTCACGCCACCGGCTTGACGCCGGACAGCGCGGTGACGAGTTCGCGGAATCTGTCGCCGCGGATCTCGAAATTGCGGTACTGGTCGAACGACGCGCAGGCCGGCGACAGCAGCACCACGGCATTGGCAAGGCCAGATGCCTCCGCATCGCGCGCGGCGCTCGTCACCGCGACGTCGAGGGTTTCCGACATCTCGTGCGCCACCCGCTCGCCGAGCGAGCCGGAAAATTCTTTCGCGGCTTCGCCGATCAGATAGGCCTTGCGGATGCGCGGGAAATATTCGGCAAGGCTTAAGATGCCGCCAGCCTTCGGCTTGCCGCCGGCGATCCAGAAGATGTCGGAAAAGGACGACAGCGCATGCGCCGCCGCATCGGCATTGGTGCCCTTGGAGTCGTTGACGAACAGCACGTTGCCGCGTCGGCCGACCTGCTCCATGCGGTGCGCCAACCCTGGAAAGCTGCGCAGACCGTTTTGCAAGGTATCGCCGCTGAGGCCCATCGCGAGCGCGCAGGCCGCGGCGCACGCCGCGTTCTGCGCATTGTGCAGGCCGCGCAGCGAACCGATGCCGCCAAGTCTCGCGATCTCGCTGCGCGCGCCGCCGGAAGCGCGCACGATGGTTTCGTGCTCGACATAGATGCCGTCGGCAAGCGGATTCCTGACGGAGACGCGGACCACGCGCTTGCCGGACCGATCGATGCGGTCGGCGATGTTGCGGCCAAAACCGTCATCAACGCCGACGATCGCGGTGCCCTGCGCCTGCACGCCGGCGACCAGCCGCTCCTTCACCGCGGCGTAATGTTCGAGCGTGCCGTGGCGATCAATATGATCTTCGCTGATGTTGAGCAGGATGCCGGTGCTCGGGTCGAGCGACGGCGCCAGGTCGATCTGGTAGGACGACATCTCGACGACGTGGACCCGTCCCATCCGCGGCGGCTCCAGCGACAGGATGGCGGTGCCGATATTGCCGCCCATCTGGCTGTCGTAGCCGGCAAAGCGCATCAGATGCGCGATCAGCGCCGTGGTCGTGGATTTGCCGTTGGTGCCGGTGATCGCGACGAATGGTGCGTCCGGCGCGTGACGCCGCCGCTCGCGGCAGAACAATTCGATATCGCCGATCACCTCGACGCCGGCCTGCCGCGCCATCAAGACGCTCCAGTGCGGGCTCGGATGGGTCAGCGGCGCGCCGGGCGTCAAGATCAGCGCGGCGAAATTGGCCCAGGATACCGTGCGCAGATCCGCCGTGATGAAGCCGGCCCGGGCTGCCTTGGCGACATTGTCGGTACTGTCGTCGCCCGCGATCACCTTCGCCCCGCCGGCCTTAAGGGCGTGGCAGCTCGCGAGCCCCGAGCCGCCGAGGCCGAACACCGCGACTGTCTTGCCCGCGAGGAAAGTGACGGGGGTCATGACGGCACAACCATTATCGCAGCTTCAAGGTGGCGAGGCCGGCAAGCGCCAGCATCACCGAGATGATCCAGAACCGGATCACGATCTGCGGCTCGGTCCAGCCCAGTTGCTCGAAATGATGATGCAGCGGCGCCATCCTGAAGATGCGCTTTCCGGTGAGCTTGAACGAGGCCACCTGCACGATGACCGAAACCGCTTCCAGCACGAACAGCCCGCCGATCACCGCCAGCACGATCTCGTGCTTGACCGCAACGGCGATCGATCCAAGCATGCCGCCGAGCGCGAGCGAGCCGGTATCACCCATGAAGATCGAGGCCGGCGGCGCGTTGAACCAGAGGAATCCGAGGCCGGCGCCGAGCACCGCGCCGCAGAGCACCGCGAGTTCGCCGGTGCCGGCGACATAGTTGATCTGCAAATAATCCGAGAACACCACGTTGCCGGCGAGATACGCGATCATGCCGAAACTCGCCGCCGCAATCATCACCGGCACGATCGCAAGGCCGTCGAGACCGTCGGTCAGATTCACCGCGTTGCCGGCGCCGACGATGACGAACGCGCCGAAGATCACGAAGAACCAGCCGAAATTGATGATCACGTCCTTCAGGAACGGGATCGCGAGCGAGGTCGACGACGCGTCTCGCCCAAGCTTGACCAGCGCATAGCAGGCGGCAAGCGCGATGATCGCTTCGATGGCGAGGCGGGAGCGACCGGCAAAGCCGCTGTGGCTCTGCTGGGTCACCTTCAGATAATCGTCATAGAAACCGACGAAGCCGAAGCCGAGCGTCACCGCGAGCACGATCCAGACGTAAGGGTTGAGCGGATTGGCCCACAACACGGTCGACACCACGAGCCCGGAGAGGATCATCAGGCCGCCCATGGTCGGCGTGCCCTTCTTCGAGATGATATGTGATTGCGGGCCGTCGGTGCGGATCGGCTGGCCCTTGCCCTGCCGCAGCCGCAAATGGTCGATGATCCAGGGACCGAACAGGAACACGAACAAGGCACCGGTCGCCACTGCGCCACCGGTGCGGAAGGTGATGTAGCGGAAAACATTGAGCAGCGAGCGGAAAGCGCCGAACCCGGGAACGGTATTGGAAAGCTCGATCAGCCAGTAAAACATTCAATATGCCCTGTACCGCAGTTCCGCCCCGCGGCGTTGTCCGGAGCGCTTTTGGCAGCGCGTTGTTTTCATCTTCGAACTTGGCGATCCCAAGACTTCTATTATCGAGACTTCTATTCTCAAGACTTCTATTCTCAAGACTTCTATTACCAAGACGTCCATGATCAAGGCGACCGCAATCATGTTGCCGGCGAATCGCGAAAACCGTCTGCGCGGTCGGCTCTCACGGCATACAAGGCCCGCTTGCCCGTGGGAAGCCCGCAAAGCCGTGAGATATCGGCTGATTTAGACCCCTGCCTGCAAGGCAGCCGCAAGCCGCGGCACAAACTTGTTGACCCAGAACATTTTTTTGCTGCCCTTGACCACCACGACGTCGCCGCTTCGCAGCAAGCTAGCGATCGCTTGCGGTTCTAGCGTCGCTGGGTCTTCGTGCCAGCCGAGGCCTTGATCCGCCGGCAGCAGGTCGTAGAGATTCCGCATCAGCGGACCGACGCAGTAGACGCCGTCAATGCCGGAAAGATGCCTGGCCAATTCTTCGTGATAGGCCGGCGCCTCCGTGCCAAGTTCCAGCATGTCGCCCAGGATCGCGATACGCCGCCCGCTTTTGATCGGCCGCGCCTTTAGACTGTCCAGCGCCGCGACCATGCTGGCCGGATTGCCGTTAAAGCTGTCGTCGATCAGGACCGCGCCGCCGGCGGCCTGCTCGACCCCGCGCCCGGTCATGATGCCGACATGGCCGAGTTTTTTGGCCAGCGCCGCTTCATCCAGACCCGCGGCGTGAACCGCAGCCAGCGCCGCCAACGCATTTTGCAACCGGTGTGGCGCGCCGGGCGTCAGGCTGAACTCAATCTTCCTGCCGCTCACCTCAGCCTGGACATCCCAGCTTTCGCCGCGCGACGCATGTTTCAGCTCGCGCACGTCGGCGGCTTCGCCAAAGCGCATGACCTTGCCGTTCCATTCCGGCGCATCTATTCCGGCCGGCAACACCAGAACGCCATTGTCGGGCAGGCCCTGTGCAATGCTGACTTTTTCATGCCGGATCGCTTCCAGGCTGCCGAGCTTCTCCAAGTGCACCGGCTGGACATTGACGATCAGCGCGACCGTCGGCCGCGTCAGTTCGCTCAATCGCGCGATTTCGCCGGCCTGGTTCATACCCATTTCGACCACCCACGCGCTCGCATGCGGACTGGCGTTGCACAGCGTCAGCGGCACGCCCCAGAAATTGTTGAAACTGCTCGGGCTCGCATCGGCTTCCGGATAGGCGGCGATAAACTCCTTGGTGCTGGTCTTGCCGGCGCTGCCGGTAAGTCCAATAACCGGGCCTTTGAAGCGCGCCCGCGCCGCACGCGCCAGCGCCCACAGCCCATCGAGCAGCGTGTCCTTGACGACCAATAGCGGCACGCCCACGCCATCGATGGTACGCGGAACGATCATCGCCGCCGCACCGGCGGCTTGGGCATTGGCGGCGAACTCCCATCCGTCGCGACTACTCGCAAAACTCGAAATGAAACCGCCGCTCGGCGTCCCACTCAACGCCACGAACAGGCTTCCCGGCTTCACCAGCCGGCTGTCCTGGGTGACGAAGTCGATATTTGTTTCGGGGAACTTTCCCGACAGGCCCAACGCCCGAGCCACACTCGCGACGGTCCACAAGGGCTGAGCGTTCATGCGACCCTCGGCGCAAGTGCTGTAGCGACCGCATCGTGATCGCTGAACGGCAAGGTGCGGTCGCCCACGATCTGCCCGGTCTCATGGCCCTTGCCCGCAATCAGCAGCGCATCGCCCGGCTCCAGCTCATCGATCGCTGAGCGGATCGCAGAGGCCCGGTCGCCGATGTCGATGGCGCCCTTGGCGGCGCTCAGGATCGCGGCGCGGATCGCGTCCGGATTTTCGCTGCGCGGATTGTCGTCGGTGATGATGACATGATCGGCGTGTTCCGACGCGATCGCGCCCATCAAGGGACGTTTTCCCGCATCGCGGTCGCCGCCGGCGCCGAATACCACGACGAGCTTGCGCCTGGCGTAAGGCCGCAGCGCCTGCAATGCTTTTGCCAAGGCATCGGGCTTGTGCGCGTAGTCGACGAAGATCGGCGCGCCGTTGCGCTCGCCGACGCGCTCGAGACGGCCCTTGGCGCCTTCAAGATGCTCGAGCGCGGCGAAAACCGTGTCGGCGTCGCTGCCGGTAGAGATCGCAAGGCCAGCTGCGACCAGTGCGTTTTCGATCTGGAATTCGCCGACCAGTGGCAACCGGATCGAGACCTTGCGGCCGCGATGATCGAGCTTGAGTTTTTGCGCAAAGCCATCGATGGCGGCTTCGACCAGGCGAATGCCCTCGCCCGCGCCGTCACCCTTGCTGCCGACCGTGACGATCCGCAAGCCGCGCGCCCGCGCTGCATCGATGACGGCTTGCGAATGTTCGTGATCGGCCGAGATCACCGCGACGCCACCGGCCTCGACGAGATCGCGGAACAGCCGCAGTTTTGCGGCGAGATAATGCGCGACGTCCGGATGGTAATCCATGTGATCGCGCGTGAGGTTAGTGAAACCGCCGGCGGCGATGCGCACGCCGTCGAGCCTGAACTGGTCGAGCCCGTGCGAGGAAGCCTCGAACGCCAGATGCGTGACGCCGTCGCGCGCGATCTCGTCGAGCTGACGATGCAGCGCGATCGGATCCGGCGTCGTCAGCGAGCCGTAGACGGTGCGCTTTTCCGACACCAGACCAATGGTGCCGATGCTTGCGGAGGCATACCCGAGCCGAAGCCAGATCTGGCGCGTGAAGGCGGCCACGGAAGTCTTGCCGCTGGTGCCGGTCACCGCGGCGATCGTTGCCGGCTGCCGCGGATAGAATTTCGCGGCCGCCAGCGCGAGCGCGCGGCGCGGATTGGGCGGCTTGACGAACGGCACGCGGCCATCGTCTTGCGGCGCATGATCGCCCGCAACCGCAACCGCGCCCGCGGCAATCGCGGCGTCGATGAAGCGCGCGCCATCGGTCTTGTGGCCTGCGAGCGCAAAGAACAGATCGCCCGGTTTCACCACGCGGCTGTCAACCGCAAGCCCCTTGACCTCGACCACCGCCGCCCGCGGGGCGATCGTCGCGTCGTCGCTGAAGAGGTCGCGAAGTTTCATGATCTCGTTAGTCCGGCAGGCGCCAGAATCGACACGCCCGTATAGCCCATAAGGCTTACTGGGTTGTCTTCGATGCCGCAAGAATAAGGCGGTCGGACGGCGGCAGATCGAAGCGCGGCTCGATGCCCAGAAGCGGCGCAATGCGGGCGATCACATTGCCGCCGGTCGGCACCGCGTTCCACCCCGAGGTGATGAAACCGTAGGTTTCCTTCAGCGGCTGCGGCTCGTCCAGCATGACCAGAAGCTGGTAGCGCGGATTGTCGGCCGGCAGGATCGCGGTGAAGGCGGTCAGCACGCGCTTCCTGGCGTAGCGGCCGTTGATGACCTTCTCGGCCGTCCCGGTCTTGCCGCCGATATAGTAGCCCTTCACGTCGGCTTTTCTGGCGGTGCCGATCTCGGCATTGAGCCGCATCAGGAAGCGCATCTTCTCGGACGTCTCGGGCTTGATCACGCGCTTGGCCAGCGCCATCGCTTCCTGCTCGCTGCGTTTGAGGAAGGTCGGCGGAATCAGATAGCCGCCATTGACCAGCGCGTCGATGCCCATCACCGCCTGAAGCGGCGCGACCGCGATGCCGTGGCCGAAGGCGATGGTGACGGTGTTCAGCTCGGCCCAGCGATGCGGCACGATCGGAGAGGCGCTTTCGGGCAGTTCGGTGCGCAGCCGCTCGAGCTGCCCCATCTTGCGCAGAAACGCCTTGTGCGCCTCGACGCCCTGCGACAGCGCGATTCTGGCCGCGCCGACGTTCGACGAAAAGGTGAACACCTCCCTCATATTGAGGAAGCGGCCCTTCGGCTCGTCGTCATGGATCGCGAACTTGCCGTAGTGCAGCGGCCCGCGCGCGTCCCACAGCGAGTTGAGGTCGTACTTGCCGGAGTCGAGCGCCATGGCGAGCGTGAACGCCTTGAAGGTCGACCCCATCTCGTAGACGCCGGTGGTCAGCCGGTTGATGCGGTCGGGGTCGTGCGCTTCCTTTGGCGAGTTGGGATCGAAATCCGGAACCGAGACCATCGCCACGATCTCGCCGGTCTTGACGTTGGATACGAGGCCGGACGCAGCCTTGGCCTGGAATTTTTCCTTGGCCTTCAAAAGTTCGTCGCGCAGCGCATGCTCAACGCGCAAATCGACCGACAATTCGATCGGTTCCTGCTCGTGATCAATGGCAAAGCCGGCGCGATGCAGGGCAGCAAGGTGATTGTTGTCAACCCACCTCTCCATGCCGGCGATGCCCTGGTTGTCGATATTGACGAGGCCGATCAGGTGCGCGACTTCGTTGCCGGTCGGATAGACGCGCTTGTTCTCGCGCAGGAACCCGATGCCGGGAATGCCGAGACGGTGAATTTCCAGTTGCTGCTGCGGCGTGATTTCGCGCTTCAGCCAGACGAAGCCTTTTTTCGACGACAGGCGATCGCGCACTTCGCCGGTGTCGAGGTCCGGCAGCGTCGCGGTCAGAAGCTCGATCGCCTCGTCCTTGTCGATGATGCGGCGCGGCTCGCCAAACAGGCTCGGCGCCTTGACGTCGCTCGCCAGCACCTCGCCGTTGCGATCGATGATGTCGGGCCGCGCGGTCGCGATCGCATCCTGTGAGGCGTTGCGGCGCGCGCCGTGGCCGTCGGCGCCGACCGCGAACATCACGAGCCGCCCGCCGATGATCGCATAGATCGCGGCGAAGGCGACCATCGCAAATCCGACGCGGGCGCGCGCCTTGACTGCGCGGTCGACATTGCGCCCGTAGAGCAGGCTGCGGACCAGCCGCTGGCGCCATGGTTCCCTGGTCTTGGCTTGTGATGTCATCGCCCGGCCTCCGGCGTCGGCACCGATCCGGTGATGGAAGGCGCATCAGCCTTGGCATCGACGATGCCGATCATGGCGCCGATCGGATCGGGCTCGCCCGGCCGGACAAGGCTCGATGGACGCTCCGGCAGGTTCTTCAGCGCATCATATTGCGTCGCGCTGATCGGCTTTAACGGCAGATGACGCTCGGCGAGGCCTTGCAGCCGCAGTGGCGCGTCGAGCTTGGCCCATTCCGAACGCAGCACCGCAATGGCATCGCGCTGCTCGCGGATTTCCGCCTGTAGCCGCAGCACGCGCTCGACCCGCGCGGTGGAATCCATCTTGATGCGGTAGACATAGCTCGCCGCAAACAACAGCGCGCCGATCACAAGGAGATGGATGATCCGCATGGTCAGCCTCCCCTCATCACGTCGGAGAGCTTTGGCCACGAAGGCAACGCGCCAGCCTCATGCGCGGGCGCTTCGGTGCGTTCGGCGGCGCGCAGCTTTGCCGATCTCGCGCGCGGGTTGGCGGAGATTTCCTCTTCGTCGGGTGTCACCGGGCGCCTGGTCAGAATGTGAAAGCTCGGTGCTGCCTGCGCGAGCGCGGGCAGATGCCGCGACCCGCCGGCAGCCTTGCCGCGATCGGCGAAGAAGCTCTTGACGATGCGGTCTTCCAGCGAATGAAACGACACCACGACCAGCCGGCCGCCGGGCTTGAGCACGCGCTCGGCAGCCGACAACGCCAGTTGCAATTCGTCGAGCTCCTGGTTGACGAAGATGCGCAACGCTTGGAACGTGCGCGTGGCGGGGTGGATCTCGCCCGGCTTCGCGCGCACGACCTTGCCGACGATATCGGCGAGCGCGCGCGTGGTTGTGATCGGCGCCGCCTTGCGGGCTGCGACGATCGCGCGAGCCACGCCGCGGGAACGGCGCTCTTCGCCGAAGATATAGATGATGTCGGCGAGCTCGGCCTCGGACGCCTTCGCGATCACGTCGGCCGCGGTCGGACCTTCCTGTCCCATCCGCATGTTGAGCGGACCATCGAGGCGGAACGAAAAGCCGCGGGGCGCGTCGTCGAGCTGCATCGAGGATACGCCGACGTCCATCACGACGCCGTCGGCCGCGGAAATTCCCTGCGCGGCGCAGATATCGTCCAGCCGCGAGAAGCGGTCCTCCACCAGGGTCAATCGGCCGTCGGAGCGGTCGACCAGATCGAAGCCGCCGGCAATGGCGCTCCGGTCGCGGTCGATCCCGAGGACGCGGGTTCCAGCGACATCGAGGATCGCGCGGCTATAGCCGCCAGCGCCGAAGGTCGCATCGACGTAAGTACCGCCGCTTTTGACCGCGAGCCACTCGACTGCCTCGCGACCGAGAACGGGGATATGGCGTGAACCGGCCGGGCTCATGCGCCCGCCCCGGGGCAAGGCCGGCGAAAATAGCGAAAACTGGACGCGAACGGGCCCATGGCGCCTCGAATTCATGCCTCTCGCCGGGCTTCCCGGGACGAAAAACCGCTGAGCCACGCGATCGCCGATCCAGCGCGCCCCAGGCTGCGAACCCTGTTTTCCGCGCGGAATTTGCTGGGCTGCCATGGGATTTCGAGCGTGAACCGGTTCGGCACTTCACCACTTAGTAACGGCAGTTAGCGTTAAGAAAGCGTTGAAGGTCTGGAGCGGGTTTGAAGAGGTTCCTCCCCTATCTCTCCGCTCGCGGTGAGGCTTCCGGCACACACTCGGCCAAAATGCGACGCGGCGCCACCTTGCCGGATTGCGCGGGAGAAATCGTAAAGGAATAGTGAACCGCTCGGCCTTTAGTTATGTTGTTGCCGCTCTCCTGCCCGGATTGAGCTATCCTATGTCATTCGGTTCGTTCGCGTCTGATAGTTTTGATTCGAAGCGTCAACGTGCCCTCCCGCTTCCCAGGGCCAACGCAAGCATGCGGACTTTCACCCCCGATACCTCGATCGCATCCGACGTCATCCCGTCGGCCAATTACGGCGACCGCGCCAAGGGCCGCCAGCCCGACATGATCGTGCTGCACTACACCGGCATGCCGGATGTCGAGAGCGCGATCACCCAGCTCTGCACCTTAGGCACCGACGTCTCCGCCCACTACATCGTGCTGGAAGACGGCCGCATCGTGCAATGCGTGCCGGAAGCCAAACGCGCCTGGCATGCCGGCGTGTCGTCCTGGGCCGGCGAAGAGGACATCAATTCCTGCTCGATCGGCGTCGAGATCGTCAACCGCGGCCATGATTGGGGTTATCCGGAATTTCCGCTGCGCCAGATCGCCGCCGTGATCGCGCTATGCCGCGGCATCATGCTGCGCCGCGAGGTACCGGCGCACCGCGTGCTGGCGCATTCCGATGTCGCGCCGGCGCGCAAGAAGGACCCCGGCGAGAAGTTTCCATGGCACTCGCTGGCCAATTCCGGCGTCGGCCACTGGGTGCAGCCGGCGCCGATCGTGCGCGGCGAGAGCCTCAAACTGGGCACCATCAACGAGAACGTCGAGGGCATGCAGCGGGCGCTCGCAAGATACGGCTATGGTGTGCCGGTCACCGGCAAATATGACGGGCCGACCATGGAAGTGGTCACC
>Ga0207700_10001345_pt1 | contig 13949 bp, 10 predicted proteins | sample LARL82metaG_FD_184348 | JGI IMG/M metagenome (GOLD analysis project Ga0207700, IMG submission 184348) | Corn, switchgrass and miscanthus rhizosphere microbial communities from Kellogg Biological Station, Michigan, USA - LAR L8-2 metaG... | ecosystem: Host-associated > Plants > Roots >...
GACCGTCGTGATGCCGGAGCGGGCGCCGATCCCCAAGGTGGAGGCCACCCGCGGTTACGGTGCTTCCGTCGTGCTGGCCGGCGCCTCGGTGGAGGACGCGCTCGAGACGGCCCTCGACTTCGCGGCGCGCACCGGAAGCGTGTTCATCCACCCGTTCAACCATCCCGACGTGGTGGCCGGCCAGGGCACCGTCGGCTTCGAGATCATCGAACAGTGCCCGCAGGTCAAGACCATCCTGGTCCCGGTCGGCGGCGGCGGCCTCGCCGCCGGGATCGCGGTGGCGGTGCAGGGGCTGGACCCGTCCGTGCAGGTCGTCGGCGTGCAGGCCGAGGCGGTCGCGGCGTATCAGGCGTCGTTCGCCGCCGGGCAGCCCACCGCCGTGGTCGGGCGGCCGTCGATCGCCGACGGCATCGCGGTGCACCGGCCTGGCGACATCGCCTACGGCATCCTGTCGGAACTGGCGTCGGGGTTCGTCACCGTGTCAGAGGCGGCGCTGGCCCGCGGGCTGCTGCTCTGCCTGGAACGGGCCAAGCAGGTGGTGGAGCCATCGGGGGCGGCGGCGGTCGCGGCCCTGCTCTCGCACCCCGGCGAGTTCGAGCCGCCGATCGTCGCGGTGCTGTCCGGCGGCAACATCGACCCGCTGCTGCTGTCCAAGCTGCTGCGGCACGGGCTGTCCGCCGCGGGACGCTTCCTCGGCTTCCGGTGCCGGCTCCCCGACTACCCGGGAGCGCTGGCCGGGCTGCTGCGTGACCTCGCCGACCTCGGCGCCAACGTCCTCGAGGTCAGCCACGAGCGGCTCGCGCCCAGCCTGCCGGTGGACGAGGTCGAGGTCGTGCTGCAGGTCGAGACCCGCGGCCCCATGCACTGCGAGGACGTGAAGGCCAAGCTCCGCGCCGACGGCTACACGCTCAGCTTCAGCTAACCTCACGGCGGCTATCCTGGAATCGGCACGGCGGAGGGGCTCGCCGTGCGCCGCACGGGCTGTCCGGGGCGGGCTTGCGTGAACGCGGCGGCGGCCGCCAACGGTCCCTACCAGGCGAGGCACGCGGGTAGGAGGCCATCCCCCGATGACGAACACTGACGGAGCCTTGCCGGCTGCCCTGGATGAGCTCGCGGTGCTGGGAACAGACCAAGACCGGGAGCAGATCGCGGCGCTGCGGGCCCGGCTGGACGCGGCGCGGTTGCGAGTCCTGGTCGCGGGCGAGGCCAAGCGGGGAAAGAGCACCTTGATCAATGCGCTGCTGGGGCGTGCGGTGCTGCCCGCTGGGGTAACACCCCTGACCGCGGTCGCCACCACCGTCAGGTACGGCGATGACCCGCACGCGGAGGTGCGGTTCGCGGACGGCCACGAGGAGAAGCAGCCGCTCACCGCGCTGCCGGACCTGGTCACCGAGCGGGGCAACCCAGGCAACAGGCGGCACGTCGCGGCGGTGACCGTGTACCTAGACGCGCCGGTGCTAGCCGGCGGGGTGGAGCTGGTCGACACGCCAGGCACCGGTTCGGTGTTCGCGTGGGACACGGCCGCGGCGCACGAGGCCCTGGAGACCATGGACGCCGCCGTGTTCGTGCTCACCGCCGACTCCCCGGTGTCGGCGGCGGAGCGAGACCTGTACGCCAAGATCACCGGGCTTGCTGTGGCGACGTTCACCGTGCTGAACAAGGCCGACCACCTCGACGCGGCAGGGCTAACAGAGGCGGCGGAGTTCACCAGGCAGGTGCTGGCGCAAGCGGCGCGGAGCTCTGGCACCCCGGGCGCCCCTGACATCCGGGGCCGGATCTACCCGGTGTCAGCACTGGCCGAGCTGGCCGGCGGTGATACGGGATTCGCCGCCTTCGCCGCCGATTTCACGGCCTACCTGGCCAGCAGCCGGGTGGCGGACCTGCAGGCGGCCGCCGTCTTGCGGGCGCAGCGGATCGCCCGGTCGCTGCTGGACGAGGTAGCGCTGACCCGGCGCGCGGCGCAGCTCGCCGCAGGGGAGGCCGCTGACCGGGTGACCCGTTTCGGCGAGCGGCTGGCGGAGGTGGCGATTCGCGGTCAGGACGCGGTGGCCGTCGCTGGTGCCGAATCGGCGCGGCTGCTGGAAGATCTCAACGGTGCCGCCGAAGCCGACGGGCCGCGGCTCGGGCGTGACATCACCCGCCAGCTCAGGGAGGCTTTCGGCGGCGAGCTGCGGACCGCCGCGGCCGGCGAGATCGAGCGCAAGGGCAGGGAACGCCTGGTCGCGCTCACGGTCGGGGCGGCCGGCGCCTGGCGTGCGCGGCGGCGGGACATCATCGAGCAGGGGCTGGCCCGCACCGACGCCAGGCTTGCGGCGGACCTGACGGCCGCGCTTGGCGAACTCCGCGATTCGGCGGCCGAGCTGCTTGGCCTGGAGCTGCTGGTAACGGAGCCTGGCGGTCGGCTCGCCGAGAACCGCCGCTTCTTCTACACCACGGCCGACGAGCCCGGCCAGACCGAGCTGCTGGCCGGCGCCATCCGCCGCAAGCTCCCTGGCGAACTTGGCCGCCGCCGCGCCCGCGAGCACTTGCTGCGCGAGGCTCCGGACCTGGTGGCGAGCCAGATCGGCCGGGCGAGAGCGGACCTGCAGTACCGGCTGTCCGAGGCAACCCGCGCGCTGGCTGGGACCGTGGAGCGGCGCAGCGCGGAGGCGACGGGCCGGATGCGGACCGCCTTGTGCGCTGCCGGGGAACTCCGCGGCGCGTCGGTGGCTGATGCGGCGGAAAAAGGACGAGAACTGTGCGAACGGGAGGTGGCGATTCGCCACGTACTCGCCCTGCTCAACGAGGTGGCGGAGCACGCTGGAGGGGCATGGCGATGACGACAGCCCGGCAACTGCCAGCCGCCGTGGCGGCCTTCGCGGGGGTCGCTGTCCTGGCTATGGCTGCGGACCGCGGATGGCTGGCCGAGGCCGACCGGCGCGTCTTTGCGGCGGTCTGCGCCCGCCGCGGACCGGCGGCCACCCGGGTCGCGCATGCGGTGAGCGCGCTGGCCGAGCCTCATGTCGCCTACCCGGTCCTCGCGCTCGCCGGAGTCGCGGCCGCCCGCCGTAACGGATGGTGGCGTGCGGGAGCACCGTGCCTCGCCGTAGCAGGCGGGGCGGTAGTCAGGAGGCGCCTGTCACGGCTCCTCGCCCGGGAGCGACCGCCCGCGGCGCTGTGGCTGATCGAACCGGAAGGGTTCAGCCTCCCGTCGAAGCACACCACCCTCGCCGTTCTCACGGCCGGCGCTACGGTCCGGGCGCTCGGTGTCCGCGGGGGCTCGTTGCGGGCCGCGACTCTGCTGGCTGGCGCCGGGATCGGTGCCAGCCGGGTCTACCTGGGCGTGCACTGGCTGACCGACGTGATCGCGGGCTGGCTGTTCGCCGAGGGCTGGCTGCGCGTGACGCACGGCTGACATGCCGGCGCCGCCGGCCAGCCTGGACCGCCAGCGTCGCAGGAACGGGGTTCGCCCGCCGGGAGGCCGGAGCGGGATACCTGAGCGGCGCATGAATCCGCGGATGCTTTCCGCCGGCTGCCCGGTGAGCAACTCGATGTGGGACAGGCTGACGCCGCACGCCCAGTAGAGGTCCTTGACCAGCGGGGTGGTCAGCGGTACCGGCTCAGGGAACCGTTCGGTTAGCGACCTGCCAGGGGGTTCCTGCGGGACGTCATGCGCGGTCAGCGCGGTGGCGATGAGCCGATCGGCGTATAGCGCGCTGACCAGCTCGATCTCGGATGGGCCTGGCAGCGGCACGGCACCGCCGGAACGGACCGGCAGCCCGAGAGCGTGTGCGTTGCGCAACACGGTGTTTCCTGACATGCCCAAGCGCTGTCCGGCCTCGGCCGCTGTCATGCCGAGCTCGACGTACAGGAGCCGTAGTACGCCGGCGGGGGCCGTAGTGCGGTCCTCCCGGTTCCAGCGGCCGCGGCTGCGAACCTTGATGCCGTACCGGCGGAGCCGGTCGCGGACCGTCCGCTCAGGCATCCCGAGAACGGCGGCGATCTGCCGCGAGCTGAGCCTCGACTCCTGGTACAGCTCGCGCATGAGCCGGGGCAGGTCTGGCTGGTAGCCGGAGCTGCGCACCGGCCGGGGACGGCCCTCGCCCCGCGGCCGCAGCTGCACGCCTGCCTTGCGCAGCGCCCTGGTGACCCGTTGCCTGTCGGCTCCCGCCCGCGCGGCGATCTGGTACGTGGACAGGCCGTGGCACAGGTACAGGTGGGCAAGCCAGCCAGGTTGCAGCGCGTCGCCTGAGAGGACACATGACGGGCACACGTCATCGCCTGGTACGGTCACACAGCCTCCTGTCGTCTCCGGACAGGGACCGTTGGCGATGACCGCGATTAACGGCGAGCCCCTCCGCCGTACCAGTTTCGAGAATAAATCCGTTACGCCAGGCGGTAAAGCACCGCCGGGATCCGCCCGGTCCTGGGCGAGCCGTTCGTTGTCCTCATCCAGCCAGCCGCCAAGCTGGTAGTAGAGGTCTTCCCCGAAGCTGGTCGGGAGCGGTTCCTTGACTGCGAGCTTGTAGGTCCGGCGCCCGTCAGGCTCCCGTTCCGCCCTGAGGAACAGGGCCGAGCGGGGGTGATCTCGGAGGAACCGATCGGCGAACTCGAACCTGTGGGTCACGTAGAACACCCGGACCTGCGCGTCCAGCAGAGCGCGGGCGACCTGGTAGCCGATCTCTGCCCCTTCGCTCTCGTTGGTTCCGGCGAAAGACTCGTTGAACAGCACGAGGCAGTGCGGTTCGATCTGGTCCGCGATGGCGCTCATCCTGCTGAGCTCATCGTCCAGCCGGCCGCTCGTCATGCCGGGATCCTCCTCCCGGATGAAGTGCGTGAAGATTCCGTGAGCCACATCGGCCCGGTAAGCGCCGGCGGCGACGAACAGCCCGCACTGCATCATTAGCTGCGCCACGCCGACGCTTCGCAGGAACGTCGACTTCCCGCCAGAGTTGGCGCCGGTGATGATGACGATAAGCTTCCCGTCCGCCGCTACGTCGTTGCCCACGACCGGGTCAGGTGACTGGAGTTCCAGGCAGGCATCGCGCAGGCCGGCACAGGAAAACGCGAGCGATGCGGGTTTCGCCGGCTCGGGGACCGCGGTCGGGACTCCCTTGGCCGCCAGCCGGTCCGCGAGGTTGAGGCAGCCGACGTAGAAGCCTAGTTCGGCTCGCAGCATGGTGAAGTAGCTGCCGATGTGGTCCGCGGACTGGGCGGCCGCGTTGGCGACGAGGTTGATGCCCCGGCTGGTGAGGTCGGACAGGATGTTGGCTCCGGCCTCGTCGCGGGGCGGCAGGCTGAAGGAGTAGGAGGAGCGCGGTCCGATCCCTAGCCGCTCCGCCCACCGCCTCCGGCCATCACCCGGGGCGCGGAGCACGAAGTTGATGCCGGTATTGTCTGTGCCCAGTTCGGCGCTGACCGGCACGCCGGCGCGGAACCGCAACTGCTTCAGGTGGTAGCTGACCTCCTCGAAGTACTCGTCGTCCAGTTCCCTGTGGAGCGTCGCGAACAGGGCTCGCAGCCCGTCGGAGCTGAACTTTCCGGCATGCTCGTCGGCGATCGTCCGCAACTGCCGCAGGCGCACCAGGTACGCCTCGAGATGCGCGACCGCTCCAGAGAGGTTGGACGAGGCAGTCTGGTAGCTCCCTCCAAAACCGCCCCACAGGTGCCGCTTGTCCTGGAGGGCGCCGACCGCGATGTCGTACATCTGCCTGATGACCTCGGGCTGGGCGACACAGTCAGCTAGCACCCGCTGGCGATAGCGGATTGCCTCGGGGTCGCGGAGGCAGGCGAGCAGGACCTGCTGGGACACCTCGGTGAGGAACTTGTCGCCGGCCGCCATCGCCTGGAGCAGGGTGGTCAGCTCAAGGTCCTGGATCAGCTCCTCGTGGCCGGGCGGCAGGCCGGCCGCGAAGTCGAAGTCCTGATCCTCATACAGGAGATGGACCTTCATGGCGCGATTCTTTCCAGCAGCCGCTCATAGATGAGTCCGTGTTTCTCGGCGATGGCCAGCGCGTAGGCCAGGCCGTCGGCCGGCTTCCTGACGACCTTGTAGGTGCGCTCAGCCGGGTTCTCCGGGACGATCGTGCTCATCATGGAGACGACCTGCTCCCCGAGCGAGGCCAGGTCGTCCACGAACGTGACGTACACGCACAGCGCGTCCAGCCGCATGACCTTAGTCAGCAGCTTCGTGCCCAGGAATTGCGCGTCGCGGGTAGTGGTGGAGGCGAAGGTCTCGTTGAGGATCACGATGCTGTCCGGGGTGGCCGCGCGCAGGATCCCCCCGATCCTGATCAGGTCGTCCTCCAGCTTCCCTGTTCTCGCGGACAGGTCCTCTTCCCGCTCGAAATGGGTGAAGAGGCGATCGAAGAGGAACAGCCGGGCGGCGCTGCCCGGAACCGGGCAGCCGACGCCGGCGAGGTGGTGAAGCTGGCCGAATGTCCGGGCAAAGGTGGTCTTGCCGCCCTGGTTGGGACCGGTGACGACGGCGATGCGCTCGCGGCCCTCCAGCCTGAAGTCGTTGGCGACCACCGGGGTGCCCTGTGTGGCAAGCTTGCGGGCTAGCGCTAGGTCGAAGGTGCCCTCGGCGCGGACGTCCTTCGAGCTCGCGGACATGTCGGGGTAGCAGAAGCTCAGCCCGGCATCGCGAAGCGGCCTGATGTAGTCCAGGTAGGCGAGGTAGAACTGGAGTTCCCGGTAGGCGTGCCGGATGCCTTCGTCGAGGAACGCGGCGTGCCGGGAGCAGTACTCGTCCAGGGCGGCGAACTCCTCAGGGAAGAGCCTGGCCACCCGTTCGAGGATCTGAGCCGCCACGTGGTTCATCCCCGGCCGTGTCCGGTAGCGGATCAGGTAATCCTTGACCGCGCCCTGCTTGAAACGCTCGAACGTCCTCAGCACTACCACGCTGTAGTCGGCTTCGTCGGCGTATCTGGTCACCTCGACCCGGTCGCCCTTGATGCGGGTGCAATAGCGGATCCGCCCCAGGGCATCCTTCCGGTCCCTCGTCTCCCGCGCCAGCGTGGTGAACCCGGCCGAGGCCGTGTAGCGCGCGAGGTAGTCCCGGAAGGCCGCTAGGGCACGGGAGCTAATCTGCATGGCGGCCAGGTGTTCGGCGAGTGAGCCCACGGCATCGCAGTAGATCGCCGCGGCGTCAAGCAGCCAGCCCTCCCGCTGGTAGTGGTCGCGCATCGCCGCAAGCTGGTTCAGGTGTGCGTGCACTTGGGCCATGAGATCGGCGAAGCGCTGGATCTCGCCGAGCAAGGCGGGGTTGTCCAGATCACGGAAGACCTCTTGGCGGTACCGGACGGCGTCGGCTTCGCGCAGATGACCGAACAGGGTTTCCGTTATGAGGTCACGCTCTTCGCGGTCCCCCGCGATCGCCGCCATCACCTGGTCGAGGTTCAGATCTCGCGCGAAGGAGCGGTCTTCGTCCCGTTCCCTGGCTTCCCGCGGCCCCGGTACATCCCTGAACAGCAAGCTGGGGCTAGTCACGTTCTGGCTCTCCTGACGTTCCGGCAGTCCACAGGAGCCATCAGCCACGGCGGGCGAATCCGGCGAGCCCCATCGCCAGGACTTAGTGTACGGCCATCGGCGCGAAACCTACTCCGATGGCACCTTGCCGGCTAGCCGCCCGCCGCGGCCTCCGGCCCGCAGGGCCGGAACGGTCTCGCTGGTGACGAGGCCCTGCTCCCTGGTGAGCTCGTCGATGACGGTGAACGCGGTGGCGATGCGTTCCGGGGCGTCGATCACGATCGAGACCGCGGGCACGTGCCTGCCGAGCTGGAGCAGCCGGTCGCCGTGCGGTGAGTGGTCGCCGTGGAAGCCCCAGATCCCTCGCAGGGTGGTCGTACCGGCGATCCCGGCGGCACGCAACTCGCGCACGATCGCGCGGTGGATCGGCTGGCCGCCGTGCAGGGCGGCCTCGGACGTGTAGACCATGAGCTTGTGCCACAGCGGCATGCCGGTCTCGTCGGTGCCCGGCAGTGCCGACGGGGTGCAGAGTAGCTCCCCGTCACGCTTGCAGATCCGGACGCGCTCGAGCGTCAGCAGCGGCCGGCGCAGGAGCCCGCCGAGCTCGGGCAGCACCCGGCCGATCCGCTCACCGGAGCCGACCGCGATGACCATCATCGGCGTGCCCGTGTTGCGGCTGAAGAAGGACGCCCGCTCCCGTCGGCCGTGCGCCGTTCCGTCGACGCCGAGCATCGCGGTCGCGCCGGCCACGCCGCGGCGGTGCAGCAGGTCGCAGACGGCCACGAACGCCGGGACCCGGTACACCCGTTCCTGGCGGCCGAGGTAGATCGTCATCTTGGTCTCCTCGTACACCTCGTCGTGCAGCGAGAGAGTCTCCACGTCGCCAGTCAGCAGCTGTGCTCGCTCCAGAGTGACCAGCCCGGCGCTAAGGAGGCGGCCGGTTGGCTCCAGAACCTCCTTGATGCGGGGACGGCTGTCGACCGCGACCGCGATCAGCGGCAGGTCCTCCGACAGTGTCAGCGACCGGTCGGTGCGCAGCCGGTGCCTGGCCCCGAATCCCTCGGCGCCGCGCAGAAGGATGCTCGTGGCGATCTGGTGCCGTCCGTACAGGTCCAGCAGCGCGTCGGCGGCGAACCCGCCGTCGGTGCGCTGGCGCTCCCCGAAGTAGCTGGTGAGCTTGAAGCTGTCCTGGTTCACAGCTGCGCGCCGATCAGGCGGCCTACCGCCGCGGCGGCGACTCCGAGCGCGAGGCTGACGACCACATTGAGGACCGCCGTGCGGTACTGGCGCTCCTCGGTCAGCCGCTGCGTTTCCAGCATCCAGGTCGAGAACGTCGTGTACGAGCCGACGGCCGCCGTGCCCGCCAGCAGTGCCTCGCCGTGGCCGAGGGCGAGCCCGGTCAGCAGGCCCAGGATCACCGCGCCGGAGATGTTGACAGCCATGGTGCCGAACGGGAAGTCTCGGCCGACCGCCGAGGAAATGGCGCCGTCGACCAGGAACCGCGCGACCGAGCCGGCCCCGCCGATCAGCGCGACCGCCACCCAGATCAGGACGTTCATCGTCGCACCCGCACCCGCCGCACCAGCGCGGTGGCCAGATGGATCGCCGCGTAACCCGCCACGATGCTGGCCGCGATGTACCCGGCGGCCAGCCCCCATGCGTGGGCGCTGAGCATCTTCAGGATCTCCACCTGCATCGTGGAGAACGTGGACAGGCCACCGCACAGCCCGGTGCCGAGCAGCGGCCGTCGGTAGCTGGACAGCGGCAGCCGCTCCTGGAGCCGGGTCACGAAGTAGCCGACCAGGAACGCCGCGACGATATTGACCCCGAACGTGGGCCACGGCCACTCCGTCGCGGAGTGCGGGAACGCCTCGGCGAGCGCGGCGCGCGCTACGGTGCCGATCGCACCGCCCGCGAAGATCGCGGCGATCTCCCGCCGGTCCGCTCGCGGCAGCGCGAGCCGGGCCCGCCCGGGCGGCGAAGACCCGGCCGGGTACGACACGGTTACTTCGGCTGCTGGCTCGGGCACGCTGGAGGACTCCTCAGATACGGGATCGGAGCTAAAGGCCCGATTTTACCGGCGGCTAAGTAACGGCCTGTTATCGCGCGCCTGAGGAGAACGCCTCTTGCGGGGGCGGTACCGGTCGGCCCGACAATGGCGGCACTGGCGATGAGGCTCGCCACGGTCCGGCATTCAGGGAGTTCCGGCACCGGAACCGCGGAAGGTTTCCGCTGACGGCTTCTGCGTCCTGACTGGCTTCGGCAGGCGAGGAGGCCGCCGATGACTACTGGGCCGTTTCGCGGGATCCTGGTCGGCTGGGGACTGCTCGCCAGGCGCCACCGCCGCGCTGCGCATCGCGGCGGCGATCGCCGCTGATGAGGCGGCGTGTGTGGTGGCGCTCGCGGTGCTCAAGCCGGCACCGCACACCGAGGAGTCGGTGGAGGGCGCCGCCGACTTCGACGGCCGCCAGCGCTTCGCCGAACAGACCTTCGCCAAGGCCTATGCGGCTGTGCCGGATGCTCAGCGGGCGCAGGCGACCCTGCGGTTCGCCTAGAGCAGCGACCCTGCGCGCACCGTCTGCGAGTACGCGCAGCAACAGGGTTTCGGCCTGCTGGTCCTCGGCCGGCATGGCGCAGGCGGCGTGCTTCACCCGCGGCTCGGCCATGTCGCGGCGACCGCGGCGCGCAAGGCCGCCCTGCCGGTGCTGCTGGCCCCCTAGAAAGCCACTGGCTCGGCACAAAAGGGCCGTGTATCGTTAGCGGTGATTACGCGATGAGGCTCGCGTACCGCCGGGATCGGTCCCGGCTGATGGCCTCTACCTGCAAGGCGTTACCTGACGTCGGATGCGCAGGGGAGGTCCGGGAGTGCCTGAGCTGATCCAGGTCTTGCAAAGCCTGGTCGTGATCGTGTTCGCCCCGCTGTATGCCGGCGCGATAGCACGCGCCGAGGCGATCGTGGGCTCCAAGCGCGGGCCGAGCGTGCTCCAGCCCTACCGGGACCTGGGCAAGCTGCTGCGAAAGGGCAGCGCGGTCAGCGACCAGGCGTCCTGGGTGTTCCGTGTCGCGCCATTCGTCGCGTTCGCCTGCTACCTGACGGTCTCGGTGATCGTCCCGGTGATCACGAACGAGCCGCTGCCGCTGGCGTTTCTCGCCGACCTAATCGGCGGCGCGTTCGTGCTCACGCTGGCCAGCTTCGTCGTCTCGTTGTCCGGCCTGGACACCGCCAGCCCCTACGGCGGGCTCGGCGCGAGCCGGGCCAGCTGGATCGGGTCCATGGCCGAGCCCACGCTGATCCTGGTGTTCTTCACCGTCGGCGCCGTGTCCGCGTCCGACAACCCGTACCTGATGAACCACGCGGTCGCGTCCTCGCCGTACGTCGTGGTCCTGCCTACCCACCTGCTCGGCCTGGTCGCGTTCTTCATGATCGTCCTGGTGGAGAACGGCCGGATCCCGATCGACAACCCTGGCGGGACCACCGAGATCTCGATGATCGAGGAAAGCCGGGTCCTCGAGTACTCGGGCCGGGAGTACGCGCTGGTCAAGTGGGGCAGCTGGATGAAGCTGTTCCTGCTGTCATCGGTATTCATGAACGTGTTCGTGCTGCCCTGGGGGCTGGGCGACGCGGCGCACCTGCCCGGCGCGCTGCTCGCGATCCCTGTGCTGCTGGGGAAGCTGGCGCTATGCGGGCTGGCGATCGTGATCATCGACACCTCGTTCGCGAAGCTGCGGTTCTTCCGTATCGCCGAGTTCCTCGGCGCCGCGTTCATGCTCGCCCTCGTCGGCGTCGCCACCTCCTACGTGATCGGGGCGTGAGGGACTCGTGCAGCAACTGTCGAACAGCAGCACCGCGGGCGTCCTGCTCGACCTGTCCGGCGCGGTGATGCTGCTGCTGGCCTTCGCCTGCCTGGCCTCCAAGCTGTTCAACCGGTACGTCGTCTACTACGGCGCCCAGTCCGTGGTGCTGGCGTTCGCGGCGGGAGTCTCCGCCGCCGCCTTCCACAGCACCGAGCTGTGGATCCTCGCCGCGCTGACCCTGGCGGTCAAGGGGATCGCGATCCCGGTGGCAGCACGCCGGGTCCTGGTCACACGGCTGGCGCTCAAGCGCGACGCGGCGATGTCGACCGGGCTGTCCACCTCGCTGATCGCCGGCGGAGCGCTGACCGCGTTCGCCTACCTGGTCACCCGTCCCGCGCTGCTGCCGCAGGGCACCGCCGCGGCGGCTGTCGTGCCGCTGTCGACCGCGGTGATCCTGATCGGCGCGCTCACCATGGTGGTGCGCCGGCACACCGTTGCCCAGCTGATCGGGTGGCTCATCGTCGAGAACGGGGTGTTCCTCGGCGCGATCACCCTGGTCGCCACGTTCCCGTTCATCGTGGAGGCCGGGATCTTCCTGGACATCGTCGCGGGAGTGCTGATCATGATCGTGTTCGTCTCCGGTCTCACCCGCCAGCTCGCCCAGGCGAGCGCCGCCGAACTCAGGGAGCTGCGCGGATGACCGCCCTGGCCGTCCTCATCGCGCTGGTGCCGCTGGCGGGCCCGGCCGCCGCGCTGGCCGGCGCACGCGCCCGGCTGGCGGCCTTCGTTCAGTCCGCCGCCGCCGCGGTCGCCCTGGGCTGCGCTATCGCGCTGCTGAGCATGCTCAACGGCGGGCGGACGCTGCAGGGCTGGGACGGTTTCCTGTACGCAGACTCGCTCAGCGGGTTCTTCCTGCTGACCGTCTCCGGGGTCACGCTGCTCGCCGCGCTTGGCTCGGTCTCCTACATCGGGGCACAGGAAGATTCCGGCGAGCTCACCGGCTTCCAGGTCAAGCTCTACTTCACGTTCTTCGGCCTGTTTGCCTCGCTGATGCTGGCCTCGCTGGAAACGGGGAACCTCGGCCTGCTGTTCGTCCTCGTCGAGGCGAGCACCCTGGCGAGCGCCGCGCTTGTCGGCCTGGAAGGCCGCGCCCGCAGCCTGGAGGCAGCCTGGAAGTACGTGATCATCAGCTCGCTCGGCGTCACGATCGCACTGGCGGGCACGCTGTTCCTCTTCTACTCGGCCAGCGCCCTGCACCCAGGTTCCAACCTTGGCCTGACCTGGCCCTACCTGCTCGCGCACGCCTCCGCGCTGGCCCCGCAGAGCCTGCGCCTTGCGTTCCTGCTCGCCGTGGTGGGCTACGGCACGAAGGTAGGGCTGGCGCCGATGCACACCTGGCTGCCCGACGCGCACGCCGAGGCACCCAGCCCGGCCAGCGCGATGCTATCCGCCGCACTGCTCAACACCGGCATGTACGCGATCATCAGGTTCCTCGCCATCGCCCATGCCAGGCTCGGCGGCACCTACCCGCGGGCGGTGCTGCTGTCCTTCGGCTTCGCGTCCATCGTGATCGGCGCGCTGTTCATGGTCAGAAAGGGCAACTTCAAGCGGCTCTTCGCCTACTCGAGCGTCGAGCACATGGGGATCATCGCGGTCGCCCTCGGCTTCGGCGGCATCCTCGGGCTGTACGGAGCCCTGCTCCAAGTGCTCAACCATGCCCTGGCCAAGGCCGTGCTGTTCCTGGCCAGCGGTGACGTGTCGCTGCGTTATAAGACCCGGGAAGCGGCCGGCGTCAGCGGCCTGCTCACCGCGGTCCCGGTCACCGGGGCAGCGCTGCTGCTCGCCGCGTTCGCCGTGCTCGGCTCGCCGCCGTTCGGCGTGTTCCTGTCCGAGCTCACGATCGTCCGGGCCGGGTTCGCCCGCGGCAACCCCGCTTTCCCGCTGCTGCTGCTCGCCCTGCTCGGCGTGGCGTTCTTCGCTTTCGCCCGCACGATCACCGGCATGGTGACCGGCGAACCGCCGCGCCCGTCACCGCCCAGTCCGTATCACGACCGTGGCGCGCTGGCGCTAACCGCCGCGCCGCTCGTGCTGGGCCTGGCGGCGCTGCTGGTCCTCGGACTGTGGATTCCGGCAGGACTGAACGCGACGATCACGCACTCGGTGGCGGTGATCGGATGACAACCGTCCAGCCGCGTGCCATCCCTGGCGCGGTCACCACGTTCCAGGTCGCTTCCCCGGATCTGGAAGCCGTGGTCCGGGACCTCGTGGGCCTGCGCCTGGCGGACATGTTCGCCTCCGGCAGCGATCAGGCCACCCTGCGCCTTGTGTGGGCGAACGACACCGCGGGCCAGGCCGGGTATGTCGTCACCGAGACACCGATCGACAACGGCGAGTACCCCGCGCTTTCCGATATCGCGCCCGCCGCGTTCGTCGAGGAATGCGAGATCTACGAACAGTTCGGCATCCGGCCCGCCACCGGCAAGCCGCTGAACCGGATCATGCTCCCGCCGCACGCTAGCCTGCCCACCCTGGGCCGCAAGCCGCCAGCCGAGCCGGAAGAGGTCCGCGCGCCGCACATGGTGGGCGGTGAGGCGTTTGAGTTCCCGTTCGGCCCGGTCCGGCAGGTCGGCGTCGAGTCCCTCTACTACGGCCTGGTCACCAGCGGTGAGGAAGTCGTCGACCTGTACCTGTTACCTGGCACAAGC